>JAEEGG010027242.1_pt1 | contig 10849 bp, 8 predicted proteins | sample 9134161 | NCBI WGS metagenome assembly JAEEGG01 (sample SAMN16246543, study PRJNA631951) | gut metagenome | biome: gut microbiome; feature: rumen; material: CR-attached | host: Bos | place: Iran: Karaj | collected 2018-10
AGAAGCGCAAGAATGTGGACAAGTACGCCCATATTGCCACCTTCGACGAAATTGAAGGTAACGAATTCAATCTGAACATCCCGCGCTACGTGGATACCTTCGAAGAAGAGGCCCCCATCGATGTGGACGCGGTACAGAAGGATATCGACCGCCTTGAAAAGGAACTAGCCGAAGTCCGCAAGCAGATGGCGCAAAAGCTGAAGGAGATTAAGCGGGGATAAAGAACCATGCCGCCCGCATGGGCGAGATGGTTGGAAAAAATTTATAGGAGATGGCATGGAAAAGAAATTGATGGAAAATATCAAGGCAGAATTCGATAAGTCGCTTCAGCATTATGAAAATTCTGATATAGAATACTGGTTCGCTCGTGACTTGATGAATCTGTTGGGGTATGAGCGTTGGGAAAATTTTGATAAGGCTATCGAGCGTTCAAAAGAGGCGTGCAAAACCTCTGGGATGAATGTGTCCGACCATTTTCGTGAGGTCACGAAAATGGTTACTTTGGGGAGTGGTGCCAAGCGCGAGGTCAAAGATTATATGTTGACTCGTTATGCGTGCTACTTGGCAGCCATGAACGGTGACCCTTCAAAAGAGGAAATTGCGTTTGCTCAAGGCTATTTTGCGATTCAGACTCGCAGGCAGGAATTAATCGAAGAAAGAATTGAACTTATCGAAAGGACTCTCGTTCGAAATCGTTTGAAAGAATCTGAAAAAAGATTGTCTCAAAATATTTATGAGCGCGGAGTTGATGATCAGGGATTTGCGCGCATACGTTCCAAGGGCGACCAGGCTTTGTTCGGTGGAAATTCAACAAAAGTTATGAAGGCTAAATATGGTGTTAGCGACAATCGTCCTCTAGCAGATTTTCTCCCCACATTAACGATTGCCGCTAAAAATTTGGCAACAGAAATGACGAATGTCAATGTAGAGAACAAGGATTTGTATGGGGAGTCTGCGATAACTGACGAACACATTCAAAACAATAAGGGCATAAGAAATCTTTTGGTTCAAAGAGGTATTAAGCCGGAAGAACTGCCGCCATCTGAAGATATTAAAAAACTGGAACGTAGGGCCAAAACCCAAGATAAAAAACTAAAGGATTTGGGAGGGTTTCCGTCAAAATAACTTAACAGTATGTATTTGCACACGGTTAAAATTGAGATGAATGATACCCTAGATGATACTCAGAACGAAAAGAATATTGACAATCCTACGAGACCTCCAAAAATTGGGCTTTGTATGGGAATAGGCATCAAAAAATGGTCATTGGGAAAAATATGGGAGTAAAAAATGAATCGTCAAGAAGCGGAGCAAAAGTTAAAAGAAATCTTTGGATTCGCCCATTTTTACGATGCGCAATGGGCGGCGATTGAAAAAATTTTAAATAATGAACGCGTCTTGATGATTCAAAAGACTGGCTTTGGTAAGTCTCTCTGTTACCAGTTCCCGGCAACACAACTTGATGGTCTCACAATTGTCTTTTCCCCATTGATTGCCTTGATGCGTGACCAAGTGAATTCACTCAATGAGAAAGGGATTGTCGCTAAGTGCATCAACTCGAACCAGACTCCCGAAGAAAATGGGCAGATTCTTGAAGATGCGAAGAATGGGAAAATTAAGATTCTGTATATCGCCCCGGAACGCCAAGGCAATATGTCATGGCAAGAAACCGTTCGTGAAATCAAGGTGGCCATGGTCGTTGTTGATGAGGCTCATTGCATTTCGCAATGGGGGCATGATTTTCGCCCAGATTTTCGACGTATTGTTGACCTTGTTAGAATCTTGCCTGAAAACGTCCCTGTGTTGGCGGTGACGGCAACAGCGACGGAGCGTGTCCAGAACGATATCCAGGAGCAAATCGGCAAGAACATGACTGTCTTGCGCGGCAACCTCCTGCGAGAGAATCTTCGCCTGTTTGTTGTTAAAGTCAAATCGGAAAACGAAAAGAAAATCCGCATTGCAGAATACTTGCAGCATTGCGATGGTTCTGGTCTTATTTATACGGGAACCCGCGTCAACACGCAAGTATATGCGGACTGGTTGAAGTTTGTAGGAATAGATGCTGAAATGTATAACGCCTCTTTGGAGGGCGAAGACCGGATTCGGATAGAACAGGGGCTTAAAGAAAACCGCTGGAAGGCTATTGTTGCAACGAATGCTTTGGGAATGGGTATAGACAAGCCGGATATCCGCTTCATCATTCATACGCAAATGCCGCAGTCCCCAATCCATTATTATCAAGAGATTGGTCGTGCTGGTCGCGATGGCAAGCCGTCGGATATTATTCTGTTTTACAACGAGAATGTGGATAAAGACGGAGTCCCTTACGACAAAATGTTGCCCCTCAGTTTTATCAACGGAGCAAAACCCAAAACGGCAGATTACGGACGCGTTATAAACGCCTTGAAAAATGCTCCCCTTGGCGAACGGGACGTAATGCGCGAATTGAATATGAAGCAGACTCCCGTAAGGACAATTCTTGCTGACTTACTCGAACAGAAAATCGCTGTGCGCAATGAAAAAGGTAAATACGAATATCGGTTTGACGCTCCCGAACTTGATACAAAATCATTTGAGGAACTTCGTCAATCCAAGATGAACGATTTGGACGCCATGATGGGCTATATCGAAACATCGGCTCCCCGCATGGATTATCTCCGCAAATATCTCGGAGACACGATAACAGTATCTTCTGAAAATTGTGATAATACCAATCTGACGGACTATATGCCAAAACGCTATTCCGAAGAGACTTGGCTCCAGCTGCGTAATTTCAAGCAGGACTATTTTCCGGAAATAGCAAAGAAGAAATCCTCCAAACTTGAGCTTGGATTTGCGTTGGCCAATTATTCCCTAGAAGATGGCGAAATAGGCCAGACGGTGCATAATTGCAAATATGAAGGTGCGGGAGATTTCCCGGAAGATATCGTTCGGCGAATGGCGCGAATGATCCAAAAGAAGATGATGGACAACAAGATAGATATGCTACTTTATGTGCCACCGACGGAATCGGGAGACCTAGTCAAGAACTTCGCCATAAAAGTTGGTGAATTGCTGGGCATTCCCGTATGCCATAATCTTAAAAAGATGAGACAGACAACGGCACAGAAGATTCCCCAGAATGCTGTTTTGAAAAGAAAAAATGTGGAAGACGCGTTCGACTTCGATTCGCCCGAAATACTCGAAGGGAAAAGCGTTCTTTTGCTAGATGATATCTATGATAGTGGTGCGACATTGAACGAGATTGCAAAAATGTTGAAAGAAAAAGGTGCTGCAACCATAACCCCGGTAGTTATCGCTAAAACCGTTGGAGGCGATTTATGAACAATCTGAACGAATATGCCTACTGGATGGCCCTTGCCCATGCCGCAATCAAGACAGCGGTAAAAAACGATATACTCAGCTGGTGCCATAAGCAAAAAAAGACGGTTGTTGACTTTTTTGGTCTGAACGAATCTGAGTGGAATTCCGAACTCGGTCTTGATATCAAGGATATTGACGCCCTTTCGAGAGCAAAAGAACAGCTACCCAATAACGCCTTTATGGCAGAAAACCTAATCAATCAGGGGTATTCGCTAATTCCTTCCATGTCGCCAGAATTCCCGCAGACACTTAAGAAGAACCTGAAAATGAACGGTTGCCCTGTTTTGCTTTATGCAAAGGGGAACATCGCTCTGTTGAACCAACCGACAGCAGCCGTTGTCGGTGCCCGCGCAGCCAGTGAAATTTCAATTGACTTCACTCGGAAAATTTCAAAAAAAGTTGCCGAAGAAGGCAAGGTTGTTGTAAGCGGTTTTGCCAAGGGTGTCGATCGCGAAGCATTGGATGCTGCTGTCAAAGCGGAAGGCTCTAGCATAATCGTATTGCCGCAAGGAATATTGACTTTCTCGACAGGTTTCAAACAGTACTACAAGCAAATCGTAGAAGGCAAAGTGCTGGTGGTAAGTGCGTATGCCCCGAAAATGCCCTGGTCCACTTGGTTGGCGATGGATAGAAACACTCTGATTTACGGCATGGCCGATGAAATTTATGTCGCAGAATCGAATAATGGTGGTGGCACGTGGTCTGGCGTTATCGAAGGCCTGAAACGCAACAGAAAGATTTACATTCGCGAGCCGGGAGCAGATGAAAAGAATGCCAACAAGACCCTTATCGAAAAGGGATGCATCCCCATAAAAATAGAGGACAATATCATTGAACTAGCGAAGACTATTCCGCCGTTACAGCATGTTTCTGAAAAGCAAGCGAAGTACAGTGCGAAGAAAAAAGAATCGGAAACGCTAGATTTGTTCGGAGGCGGAGATGGAGAATAGCAACAAGCACATTGAAGATTTTTTGAACGAGTTCCTTCAGATAGAAAAGCCCGGTTTTGCTGTGCTTATTAAAGGAGCGTGGGGCTCGGGAAAAACATATTTTGTCAAGAATTATATTGAGCACCAATTAAAGCCTAATAACAAAGAACTGAAACCGATTTATATCAGTCTATTTGGAGTTTCTTCTAAAGAAGAAATTGATAGTAGAATTTACGAAGCAGTGCATAATCTTATAAACAAGCCTGTTTCAAAATTGGCTTTTGGAGTGGCGAAAACAGCAACTTTAATTGGTTGCAATATATTAGGAGGTGCAGCTGCTCAAGAAGCTACCAGCAGAATTATTGGCGAATCAAAAAAAATTGGTAAGTTTCTAAAAGAATGTAAAGATAATTATGTCCTCTTTTTTGATGATTGTGAACGAGCCTCTGTTGATTTAGTGGAACTATTTGGATTTATCAATCCATTTGTTGAGGATGATGGTTTACATTGTATTTTGGTTGCTGATGAAGATGCTTGGATTGACCAGTTTAAGCACCAAAGTGTTGTTCAAAAGAATGTGTACGAGATTAAGCCTTCTAGAAGAAAATCTCATATGGAACGGCATCTTAAATATGAAATTGAGGAGATTAATGAACGTGAAAAAATTAGAAGCCTAAAACTTATCAAGGAAAAAGTTATAGGTAAAGAGTTTACTGTCAAATCAAATCCAGAAAGTGTTATAGACCAATGGCTTGACGCATCCAAAGGAATTGTTCAAATTAATGAAAGAACAAAGAAAATCTTGCGAAAAAACAAAGTTCTCTTAACTCGTATCATTTCATTTTCGGGAGTGTCTAATTATAGAGCCATACGATATTCTCTTTTAGACTTTGATTTATTTATCGGTGGTAGAGAGGGTAAGTTCAATATTCCCGACAATTTGCTGCGTAAATCAAAGTTTAACGAATTGCTAATTGCGGATTTCTTTTGCATACATTATTCATTTTATTTGGGAAACTTGATAAATACAGATATTGGGCAGGAAACCCCAGATGATGTTCGTGTCGAAGCGTATATGAATGAAGATGCTGTTGTTGAGATTCCTGCAACTGCTTGGGAAAAACATTCGGAACAGTATTCGATAATACCAAGACTATCTGTAAATACAGGTTCTTATGGAAAAAAATGGTTCAATGTATGGAAAGATTGGCTAACTAAAAGCCAGTATGATATTGAATATGTAAAAAAACTCATAAGTGAATCAGAATGGTTTGATAAAAGTAAGAATCCTGATTTACAGAATATATATAGATGGCCTTTTCTATCTGCAAAAGAGGGCGATTCTGCGATAAGTGCTTTTTATAAGGCTTTGATGCAGAAAACACTTTTAAACTCAAATGAAATATTCTCTCTCTTTTACCATTTGTATTGGTATGCACAGAAAGGTGCTCTGTATGAGACTGCTGACAAATTATACGAAAGAATGTCAAAATATATAAAATCAATAAAGGGAACTCTTGTATATGAAAGGCTTGATGAACCGGAAGAGATTTTACAATATCATTCCTTATATCGAGAGTACAAGAATAGAAACGAAGAATTTAGACATCTTATTGAAAGTGAACTTGTGACGGTTAAACAAAAAAAGAAACTAGAAACATTTGAATTATTTTATAAAAAATTGACTTGTAAAGATGTAAAAACGCTTTTGAGCGCTTGCACCATGGTATCTGAACAATATGGAAAAAGCGAATTTTTCTCTTTTCAGAAAATAGATCCTGAACGATTTATTAAAATATTTATTTCGCACGATCCCGAATCACAGGATAGAATTCGTAACGCAATTGAAAAAAGATATGACCGCGTAAAAATAGATGATGAAGAAAAGAAGTTTTTAGAGAGAATGCGGGCTGCAATAGATCTAAAATTCAAAGAAAAGCCCAAAGAAGGAAAATACGCAATAACGACAAGCCAATTTGGCTTGTATTACTTAGGTAATCAAATAAAAAAGATTTTGGAAAATTAAGATATTAGGAGAATAATGGAATGATTAATGAATCCGAAGAATGGGTTGATAAAATTGTTGTTGAAATGGAAGTGTGTCTAGAACGAAAAGGTTCCCTTTTGAAAGAAACGTATTTCCAATTCAATGACTCCGATTGTGCAAAACTTGCTCTAACTCAGGAACAATTAGATGTTGCGTTAAATAAGGCTGTTTCTCTTGGATGTATTGAGAAGGATATTTGGGGTAGAGACAATACCTATTCGCTAACCGAAGAAGGACGTGCCCGTGCCAGGTCTTGCATGCTTCGAAAAAATGATGGAAAATTGGGTCATTCTGTAATCGTTAATGGGGATAATGCCAATATTCAAGTTGGAAATAACAATGTCCAAAATGTTTCCAATGTTTTCAAATTTATAATTGAACAGATTGATAAGTCAAACGCGACAAGCGAAGAAAAGCGTAGCGCAAAGGAAAGTTTGAAGAAATTTATAGAGCACCCTCTCGTTAATACAGTTTTTGGAACTGTTGGCGGAGCACTAGCTAATTTATTGTGAGGTAATATGGAACAGGAAAGAACTATTAAGTTAAAATGCGTGTTTTGCCAATCTACGAATTTTGATGTCCCGTATGAAGGGTATGAGCCGAAGGCAGGCGAACAAATCAAGTGTGCAAATTGCGGACGAAGCAATGATTATAGTTCTTTGCTGTCTTTAGCTCGTAAAGAAGGCGAGAGAATCGCAAAAGAAATTATTGAAGGCAAAATCAAAGAGTTTCAAAAGAATATAAGGAAGATGTTCAAATGATGCTGCCTAATGGATGGAAAAAAGTAAAGTTGGGAGATGTTGCCAAGGTGACTTCTGGTGGAACGCCTTTGAGGACGCATTCTGAATATTGGAATGGCTATATTCCTTGGGTGAAAACGGCTCAAATTCAAAACGGGCATATTTCAAAAGATCAGGTAGATGAATATATCACGGAATTAGGTGTAAAGGAGTCTTCTGCAAAGATTGTACCGAAGGGAACTTTGTTGATGGCTATGTATGGGCAAGGGAAGACTAGAGGACAAGTCGCTATTCTAGATATAGATGCGACTATCAATCAGGCTTGTGCAGCATTTCATTTGAAAGAAGACGAAGTGTTAACACAATATTTGTTTCAATATTTTTTATTCAATTACGAAAATATTCGAAATTTGAGCAATGATGGTGGACAAAAGAATTTAAGTGCAGAAATTATCAAAAAGATACCATTAGATTTGCCGCCAATTGAAGAACAGAAGAAGATTGCGGCGACGCTTTCGGTCTGGGACTTCGCTATCGAAAAAATGGAAAAACTCATCGACGCTAAGGAAAATGAGTTCAATAGCGCTTTAAAGCAGAATTTACTTGCAAAAGGGATTGCGTTAAAGTGGAAAGAAATTCCTTTAGCTGAAATAATAAAGAGTGTAACGCCACCATCTAAAATTCATCAAGATTCTTATTTGAAATGTGGCAAATATCCAATAGTTGATCAATCCAAGGATTTAATTGCCGGGTGGACAAATGATGAATCTTGTGTGCTAAAAATAGACAGGCCTTTAATAATTTTTGGAGACCACACCTGTGCTTTGAAAATTATGCGTGTATCGTTTGCACAAGGTGCGGATGGAATAAAAATATTATCTGCAATGGACGGCTATGATCCTGTTTATATATATTACGCGATAAAGGCGAATCCTGTAATTCCAGAAGGGTATAAAAGGCATTTCTCAGTGTTAATGCTAAAAAGTGTTTTCTGTCCTAGTTTTGAAGAACAAAAGAAATATGCTGCTTATTTTAAATCATTTGATGATGAATTGTCTCTTCTCAAACAACAACTCGAAAACTACAAAAAGCAGAAACAAGGCTTAATGCAAAAGCTCCTCACCGGTGAGTGGCGTGTAAAATAAGGGGGATTATATGAAAATAACGGGCTTCAATATTGAATGTATAAATGAAACGAAACGATTAGGCTTGGCAGCCTTCCCGCCAATGAATAAACTGGGAAATGTTGTGTTATTAGCAGGAAAGAATGGCTCCGGAAAATCTAGAATTTTGCGATTAATTAAGCAACAGGCTAATGAAAGGCAAAATTTTTTTGCGTCAAAAAGGAATTTGTCTCAAGAAATCATAAATACAGATTTGAGTATCCAGAATTTTCAGCATATGCATAATCAATGGATGCAAATCCCAGAAAAAAAAGATGATGTCAGAGTTTTAGAGGAACAAATAAATGAATTGGGCAAGAAAAAAGAATCTTATGAAAAACTATTAAAAAGCCCTTTTTCTATCAGTATAGAATTGCCTGAAAACCAAAACATAAAAATAGTTGATTATGTTCCTAAAAGATTGGATATGAAAGATTGGCGTCAATTGACGCAACAAGAATGGAAACAAAAGGCTAAAGCTGCAGAAAATTTAGGGTGTCAGAATCTTTGTGAAACATCTTTATCTTTAATACAAAATGTATTTGATCGCTATTGGAATACATCACACCAACATTATCAGGGAAATGAATCGGAAAAAAAGGAAGCAAAAGATGATTTAAATCGGTTGCAGAGTATTGTGACTCGTTTTTTGGGGGTATCTTTAGATCGTAATGCGGATGGAGAAGTCACTTTGTTCAATAAGCCGATTGCAAATGCACAATTGTCTGATGGACAAATAATACTATTGCAGTTGTGTGTGGCTATATATGCACAAGGGGCTAAAATTTCAGATTACATTCTTGTAATGGATGAACCTGAAAATCATCTTCATCCCTCAGCCGTAATTGAAATGATAGATAAAATTCGAGATTTGAATCCCGAAGGGCAAATTTGGATTGCAACCCATTCGATAGCCTTACTCTCGCATTTTGATCCGTCGTGTATTTGGTATGTAAAGGATGGTTCCGTTTCGTATTCAGGGAGAAAGCCTGAGCAGGTTTTAGAAGGCTTGTTAGGAAATGAAGAAAATATTCACCATCTTCATTCTTTCATTGATCTTCCGGATGAGTTTGCAGCAAATCGTTTTGCATTTGAATGTCTTTTGCCTCCAGGTGTAGTTGAATCAGATTCTTCTGACCCGCAATTTCTTCAATTTAAATCGTTTCTGGAATCCATATGGGCAGGGGGTAAAGAAAAAATTTCTTTGTTGGATTATGGTGCAGGGAAAGGGCGAATGATTGCCAATTTATCGGAAGATAATCGGATTAATACAAAAAAATTAGATTATGTTGCTTATGACGATTGTTCTGCAAACCGAGAAACATGCGTTGCCAATATAGGTAATTTTTACCCTGATGCAAGTGATCGTTATTTTAACCAATTAGACACATTAAGAACAAGAAGAGATGACGGTTCCTTTGATGTAGTCTTGATGTGTAATGTTCTACATGAAATTCCGCATACTGAATGGAAATCTATTTTTGATGATTTAAAGCGATTGCTAAAAGATGATGGTAAATTATTACTAATTGAGGATTGTAAAATTCCTGTTGGCGAATTACCTCATCAAAAGGGATTTGTGGTTTTTGAAACAATTCACTTAAAGGATTTGTTCAATATATCAGCATCTGATAATCTTCTTGTTGCGCATGATGCTCGTCCAGACAAAGAACCTGGACGCTTGATGGCTCATTTAATTCCTGCAAAGTGTTTAGACAAAATCACTCCAGAATCTAAAAAAAAGGCTTTCGAAGACTTGCGTGAAACCGCTTTAATGAATATAAAGAATATTAGAACTCAAGCACGCACATATAAAAATGGTATGGCTCATGCATTCTGGACGCAACAATTAGCAAATGCGACATTGTGCTTGGAAGAGATGTAACAATAGATTAGCGGGAGAACCGTTTATGCAACAACAGCCTGATTACAGAGAAATTCCGACATCGCAGATTCCGGCGATGCGGTTATTGGCGAATCTCGGGTTTAAGCCGCTTACGCCCGAAGAGGTGATGCTGGAGCGCAAGGGTAAGCTTGCCAACGTGTTGCTCGAAGATATTCTGCTTTCGCAGTTGCGTAAGCTGAACTCGTTTACGCGCAAGGGTGTCAAGTGTGATTTTAGCGAAGAAAGCTTGCGTGGTGCGGTCTTGAAACTCAAGAACATGCAGTATGACGGCTTGGTGCGTACGAATTACAAGATTTATGATTTGCTTACGCTCCCGCAGTCCGAAGAAGAGTCTGTCGAGGGCGACAAGCGTAGTCATGATATTCGCTATATCGATTGGCAGGAACCGGCAAATAATGTGTTCCATGCGGTTGCTGAATTCAATGTGGAGTGTGCGAAATCTAATGCTCGCATCATTCCCGATATTGTGCTGTTTGTGAACGGGATTCCATTTGCTGTTATTGAAAATAAATCGCCCGAAGAAGGTGTCAAACAAGGTATTTCGCAGATGATTCGCAACCAAGGGGATGATTATATTCCTCGGTTGTTTACTTTTTGCCAAATGCTTTTGTCGGTAAGCATGAATGATGCGACTTATGCAACTGTAGGGACTCCCGAAAAATTTTGGAGCCTTTGGCACGAGCTTGAAATCAAGGATAAGG
>JAEEGG010027243.1_pt1 | contig 10849 bp, 8 predicted proteins | sample 9134161 | NCBI WGS metagenome assembly JAEEGG01 (sample SAMN16246543, study PRJNA631951) | gut metagenome | biome: gut microbiome; feature: rumen; material: CR-attached | host: Bos | place: Iran: Karaj | collected 2018-10
GTCAGGGGAAAGCTTTCCCCTTGTCCTTTCGTCTCTCGTCTGTAGGCTCGGAGAGCCGTTCTTTCGTCTACTTGTTAGCGCCGCAGCACTTCTTGTACTTCTTGCCGGAACCGCACGGGCACGGATCGTTACGGCCAACGACCGGACCTTCGTGACGGACGGTTTCCTGCTTCACGGCACGACCGTCGTAGAAATACCATGCTCCGCCCACCTTGTGGAACTCGCCGAGTTCGTGGTGGTTACGGGTGATGTTGCCCTGCTTGAAACGGGCGACGAATTCGACCCAGCCGATGTTCTTTTCTTCTTCGGTCTTGGTCTGCTTGATTTCGATGCCGAGCCATTCGGATTCCTTGCTCCAGGCGGTCACGCTCGGTTCGTCGAAGTCGCTACGCTGGGTGGCTTCGAGGGATTCCTTGAGCCAGCCGATTTCCTGCTTCACGTAGGCGGTGTAGCGGGAACGCATCAGGGCTTCGGGGCTAGAGGCGAGAGCCTTCTGCTTGATAATCGGTTCGCAACATTCGCAGTATTCCTTACCGGAACCGCAGGGGCATAAATCTTGTGCCATAATACAATCCTTTTTCGTTAGGCGGCAGCGCCGCGTTAAATTTTCGCGTAAAGGTAGAAAAAAATTTAGTGGATAAAAAAAGACGGGAGATAGATCTCTCGTCTTTGGACAAGTCCCAAATGCTAGGCTCAAATGTCTAGCTTACAGGCACTTCTTGAGCAGCCAGATTTCTTCCTTGCCTTCGCGGGCAGGGAGGCTGTTTGTCGGCTTGATGCGTTCCACCACATCGAACACGCCGCCGAGGCGGGCCATGAGTTCACCTTCGCTGGTGGCATGCGGCGGGCCCTGCAGGGTCTTGCCGTTCATGAGCGGGTAGAGGAACAAAATCAGCAGGCCGTCGTCCTTCATCATCTTGTAGCAGACTTCGAAGAACTCGTCGCGGCGACCCGGATGGATGGCCGTAAAGCAGCAGTAGTCATAGACGATGTCAAACTGCTGACCGCCGCGTTTGTCGTCCTTGGGCGAGAGCGAGAACAGGTCTAGGTCCAAAGAACGCAGATTCTTGTGCTTGCGGCTCAGGTGGTCGAGTTCATCGACAGCGGTGGGGGCGAAATCGACTGCCAGCACGTCATGGCCACGGAGTGCCCAGGCTTCGGCGTCATAGCCAAATCCTGCGCCAGGAACCAAGACGGAGCCTGTTGCGGGGCAAGAGGGGTGCTTGAAAAATTCCGTCAAGGCGGGCGTCACCTTCTTGAGATTCCAGTAGTCCTTGCCGTCGGCATAGAGGTTGTCCCAGAAATCCGGGAGGTTCTGCGTTAACATACTTTACCTTCCTTTTTGTACGCAAGTTGCCCGCAGGCGGCAAGAATGTCGCGGCCACGCGGGTTGCGGATCGTGATTTGTATTTCGGCTGCTCTAACCATCGCCAAAAAGTCTTCTACCTGCTCCGGGGTGGGGGCGTGTAGCGTGGGATCGTCACCATCGTTCAATACAATGGCGTTTACCTTCACGCGGCGGGGGGCGCAAATTCGAATGAGTTCCTTGGCCGCCTTGGGAGTGCAGGTGATGTCCTGAATCAGGACGAATTCAAAGGTTACGTAATTGTCGGTTCTGCGGATGTATTCGTCAACCGCTTCCAAAAGTTTTTCGATGGGCCAGGTTTTGTTTACCGGCATTACGGACGAACGGTATTCGTTGTTGGTGCTGTTCAGGCTTACCGCTAGGCAACAGGGGGTATTTCGGTCTACCAGTTCCTTGATTTTGGGAACCACGCCGCTGGTGCTTACGGTCATGCGCTTTGCGCCCATGTTGAACAGACTCTGGTTATGCAGTGTGCAGCAGACGCGGTGCACGTTTTCCAGGTTGTTCAGGGGTTCGCCCATGCCCATGAAGATGATGTTGGTGACCTGGGCCGTTTTGCCTTCTTCGTTCAAAAGGCCGGCTTCTTTCAGGTACCAGTTTACGTTGATGATTTCTTCCAGGATTTCGCCGGCTTCCAGGTTCCTGGTAAAGCCCATTTTGGCGGTACGGCAGAAGGCGCAGTTCATGGCGCAGCCTACCTGGGTCGAAACGCATACGGAATAGCGGCCGTTTGCGGGAATCATCACCGTTTCGATATGGTGGTCGTCATGGGTCTTGAAAAGCCATTTGACAGTTCCATCTACCGACACCATGCGCTGCTCTTCTGTCAGTGCACGAAGGGTAAACTGGTCTGCCAATTTTTGACGGAGAGCGGGCGAAATGTTGCCCATTTCGTCATAGGTCTTGACCTGCTGACAAAAGAGCCATTTTTGAATTTGGCTTGCCCGGAACGGCTTTTCGTCTACGTCCCGGAGCCATGCCTTAAGCTCGTCTTCGGTGAGCGTTTTTATGTTTTTCGGCCATTCCATCGGGGGCAAAAGATAGCAAAAAAATACATTTTTGTTAAGGGGCAAAATAGCTGTTATTGCCCCGGACAATTTCTCGATGGTGGGGGCTTTGTGGATGCGGAATCCTGTTGTTTTTGGGCGTTATTGATGTATTCTGTTAATTTTAGCCTTGTTTCTGCGGCGATACTGGGCGGAACTTTAAAGGGTATCTTTTGGTTCTCGATCAAGGGGTAGAATCGGTCCACTTCGTGAAACAGCTGGGAAAGGGTTTTATTGTAGGCGTTCGCCAGCGCACAAATGGTGTTGATAGAGGGAAGTCTTTTACCGACTTCGACTTGCGATATGAATTGCCGCGTGATGTTTGACCGGATGGAAAGCCCGATTTGGGTGAGCCCCTGTTGTCGGCGACTTTCCAGAAATACGAGCCGGATGGCTTCGCTGAGAATGTGATCTTTGTATTCCACAAACAACCTCGAAAAAACGTGGATAACCAATCACTCTCTGGGTGCCAATTTTAGAATTAGAGCGTGAAGAAGCGTGCAAACACGTGTTTGCAGACTTTGAAAAAATATCTTAACGGTTTTTATGGAATGTAGAAACGGAAGATTGTATAGATACAAGAAAGACGTCTCACTTGCCGTGAAACGTCTTCCTTTCTGCGGGTGCCAGGACTCGAACCTGGAGCCTTTTGGTTCGTAGCCAAACGCTCTATCCAGTTGGGCTACATCCGCTTGATTGATGGCCCAAAGATAGTTTAAAGTGCGGATGCTGTCAAGGGTTTTTGTTGAAAAATTTTTAAGAATTTTTGAATTGTAGGCGGATTACCCTGCTTTTGCGGGAATTTAAGGAGCGGCGCGTAATCGGATTGCCATACAATAACTATCTTTTGACCAAATTTTTTAACGGTATTGGACCATGGATAAAGTCAAACCCGTATTACTTTCGGTTCTGAATATTTTGAAGGGCTGGTTTACTGACCGCAGAGTGGTCAAGTGGCTGATTATTTTTGCGGTACCCGTGCTTGCTGCTTTTATTGCTGTCGTTGCAGTGTACAACCACTTCTCGCCGGAGCTTCCGTCCCTTTCGCAGTTGGAACAGATCAACCCGAAGCTGGTTACCAACATCTACGACATGAACGGAAAGATTGCCCACGAATACTTTGTGGAACGTCGCGAATGGACGAGCTTCGACTCGATTCCCGAAAATGCGATTCACGCCGTGATGGCCACCGAAGACCGCGCCTTCTATAGCCACTGGGGCATGAACGTGTGGGCTATTCCCTCGGCCGTTATGGAAAGCGCCTTGTCCGGCAAAAAGCTGCGTGGTGCATCTACCTTGACTCAGCAGCTGACCAAGCTTTTGTTCCTCACGCCGGAACGTACGATTTCGCGTAAGATCAAGGAAATGATGACGGCTATCCGCATCGAGCAGACTTATACTAAAGAAGAAATTCTTGAATTCTACATGAACGAAGTCTACCTGGCTGGCGGTAACTATGGTTTCCAGGCTGCAGGCAAGTTCTACTTCGGCCGTCCGCTGGATAGCCTTACGATTCCGGAACTGGCTGTGCTGGCCGGTATGTTGCAACGCCCGGAAGCTTATCGCCCCGACCGTCACCCTGAAGCTTCTCTCGAACGCCGCAATACCGTGCTTTATGCCATGCGCGATGCCGGCTACATTAACGATGACGAATACCACGAATATATCAAGACTCCTATTGAACTTGCGAAGAAGGAAGTCTCTAACGAATCCGGTCTTTATTTCTACGAAGAAATCCGTAAGTACATGGAAAAGAAGTACGGCGAAAATTCGCTGTATGCCGATGGTGTCTCGATTAACTCCACGATTGATCCTGACATTCAGGCTTACGCCGATAGCGTCGCTCGCGTGCAGGTTGAAAAGGTACGTCGCCGCGTCAAGTACCGCGCAACCCGTCGCCTTTTCCTCACCAAGAAATACAATATGCCTGAGGATAGCGTCGTCGCTCACTTCGATAGCGTCTATACTCTCTTTAAAAAGGAATACCTGGCCGACGACCTGAAGCGTCCGGCTGACAAGCGCCGCTTCCCGGACTCTATCCTTTACCACCATCCTGAAATTGCAGCCATCTTGATTGAAAACGAATCGGGAGCAATCCGTGCCATGGTGGGTGGCTCCGACTTTAACCAGTCCCGTTGGAACCGTGCGGTGCAGTCTTTGCGTCAGCCCGGCTCGTCGTTCAAGCCCATTGTGTATTCGACGGCCATGGACAACGGCGCAAGCCCCTGCGACTCGGTGAACGACCAGCCGGTGAGCATTCCCGATCCGGATGACAAGGACAAGAACAAGGTCTGGCGCCCGGCGAACTTCGAACATGACTTCGAAGGCATGATGACGCTCCGCCGCGCCCTTTACAAGTCCAAGAACTTGCCGGCTATTTTGACGGGTATGAAGTATGGCCTCAACAACGTGGTGAACTACGCCCGCAAGTTCGGCATTGTGCGTGCTCCGCTCATGGCCGTGCCCAGCTTGGCTCTGGGTTCCGTGGGTGCAACGCTTATGGAAATGACGTCGGCCTATACGGTGTTCCCGAACGGCGGTAACCGTATTGAACCGTACATGATTGAATCCATTGTGGACCGCAACGGCGAAGTCATCGAAAAGAATTCCAAGGTGGAACATGAAGTGTTGCGCCCAGCATCGGCCTACTTGATGGTGGACATGTTGAAGGACGTGAACATTCGCGGTACGGCAGCCCGCGTGTGGGCGAGCGGCTTTACTCACCCGAGTGGTGGTAAGACCGGTACGACGAATGATTATACGGACTGCTGGTACATCGGCTTTACCAAGCAATTCACCATGGGCGTATGGGTCGGCTCTGACAGCCCGGGTACCCTGGGCGCAGGTCATACGGGTACCGAAGATGCGCTCCCGGTTTGGATGGCCGTGATGAAGCAGCTTCACAAGGATTTGCCTCGTAAGCCGTTCCCTGTGCCTAGCGGCGTTGTGAGCAAGGGCATCTGTAACCACACGGGTAAAATCGCCGGTGAATTCTGCTCCGAAAAGACTTACTGCCTCTATACCGCGGGCTACGCTCCGACTGAAGTCTGCGACGGTAACCACTTTGAAGTCAAGACCAAGTCTGCCGACGACGCAACGCTCTTTAGCAACAAGGGCGCAAGTGCAGCCCCCAAGCCGAGCAGCAGCGGTAATGGCCCTGCCAAGAAGAATACTCGAAAGATGTTCTAGCTGGTTGACAGTTGCAGATTGCTTGTTCTAGGTAAAAATAAGGGGCGCCGATGGCGCCCTTTTAGATTTTAAAAGCCACTAATTAAATTATTTCGCTAACATTTTATTGAGCGTGGCGCGCATGTGGTTCATGTTCGCTTCGTTCAAGGTTTCGTAACGGTAGAAGGTTCCGTCTTTCTGCACCACGTACACGACCGGAATGTAACCTGTACCGTAAGCGGGGCCGAACTTGTAGTCGCTATCCTGGAATACGGGAATCGCTACGTGGAACTGGTCGATAAACAGGCGAATGTCGTTTTTCTTGATGCCGCCGCCGAGACCGATGGCGATGCCAGTGAGACCCTTAGGTTCGTATTCCTTGACCAGGTCCTGGATTTCGGAAATATGGCGCTGGCAGTGGGGGCACTTGGGGCTGAAGTAATAGATCAAAAGGGGCTTGTTTGCAAACTGGCTGAACAGGATTCCTGGATCGCTAATGCCCGAAAGCGGCTTTGAAAAGTCCATCTTCATGGGCTGGTTGGTGGTGGTATCCTGCATCAACTGCACATCGGCCATCTGGGGTTCCGGAGCAAGTTGCGCAAAAGGCGTAACCGCTGCAATGGCTGCAATACTTAAAATTTTAGAAACGAATTTCATAACCCTTAAAATACGAAAATATAGCCCGAAAAGACACCTTTGCATAAAAAAAATGCGATTTTTTGCAAAAAATCACACTTTTGAATATTCCAAATTGGAATGGCTACAGGCTGTAGGTGGTAATAATCGAGTAGTGGGGTTCGCCCTTGCGGACTCCGTTCAGGGGAATGCTTACGTCAACCTTGTTGACCAGCCTGCTGATGGACTTGGTTTGTGCAAAACGCATGCCGAAGCCGGTAAGGTAGATTAGATCCTTGCGGTTGATGTCCCAGAAATCCCAGGCGGTTTCTCCGATGCTTTGGAATACCACGAATACGGGCATGAGGGTGGCAATTTCAAAGTTTGTAAAGTAGCGCTGTTCCAGGTTGGCAAATACTCGGGCCTGGCCTGCGTAGAATCCGGTGGGGAAGCCGGCGAAGCCGTTTACGCCGCCGAGGGTGAGCTGCTTGCCGTAGCGGGCATCTTCATAGAAATCAGCAACGCCTGTAAGCGCCGTTGCGAAAGAATTGGTGGGGTGGAAGATGTATTCGCCGGAAAGCCGTCCGTAGTAGTCGTGCCTTTCGCCGTGGTCCAGGTAGAAGTTCATTTCGGACTTCATGGTGAGGTGGTGCATGTTGCTGCCCAGCATCAGGTTTGCCCAGAAATCGAGACGGATGTCGTTGTCAGCGGCGCCGAGCTGTTCGTAATTCTTGGAAATTTGCGCCTTGAGTTCGTAACCTTTTTCAATATCTTCGGTCCACTTGGCGTTATGGAAATTCTTGATTTTCTCGTAGCGGATGTTTGAAAGGGTCAGGTAGAAACCGAGGCGGGAATCTTTCTGTTCGGGGAGCCATTCGTTGACTGCTGTTGCGGAATCGATGGCGTAGGTGGTGTCGCCGTCGGTAAAGGCGTAGGGGTAAAGCTTGCCTTCGCTAGCGGTGGTATAGTGGTAGTCGTAGGTGGCGCCGGCGTAGAGCTTGCGGTAAGTCCCGCCGAAGGAGCGGCTGATTCTAAAGCTCAGGGAGTCGTCGATAAAATCCTTGACGGCTAACAGTTTTACGACTTCGTTGCCGTTATACAGCGGGAATGAATCAAGCAGGGCTTTTTTGTGATTATAGATAGGGCTGTCGCCGTATCTCTTTTGGGCATCGTACACGGTGGCGCCGGGGGGCAACTTTCCGCTGCCATAAAAGTAGGCTTCGTGCTTATTCTTTAGACCCTCAATCATATAGGCCCACTGGTTTTGGCTTCTGCTCAAGAACGGGATGTACATCTTTCCGTAGGCGAGGTAGCCGTCGGTGTTGTAACTATATAAGAAATCCAAGTGGTTATAGCGGAACAAAAAGTGCGGGTCGCCGTATTCCACTTGCCACATGTCGCGGAATTCGTTGTGGCCGAAATAGAAACCCAGCTTTTGACCGAGACCGAGGAAGTTGCTTTCTTGAACGCCGATACCCCAGTTCAGATTTTTATAGTTGTATTCTTTTCCGGCAAAGCCGAATGTGGTCGGGATGGAAAGCGTCCAGTTGTCGCTGGTCTTGACGTTTGCGATGTTCTTGCCGTCTTCGTTGGTAATCTTGATGCTTGCGTCCGAAAGAAAGTTCTGGCTGCGCAGGAACCGTTCGGCCTCTTGAATCTGGATGGGTGTGACGGTTTCGCCTTCATCGAAAAGGAGCAATTTCTTGACCGTCGATTCGCGGGTTTCGATATGAATCCAGTTTAGCAGGTCGTATGCCCACTTGTCGTACTGCGTGTGGTACCTGGAATCGTCAAAGGCGTCGCCAATGTTGTATCGGATAGAATCAATCTTGAATGCACCGGGAGTGTCCTGTGCAAAGGCTGCAAGAGGTACAAAAAAGAGAATAAACAAAATAATCGGCATTGCGAGGATAATATAGAAAAAAGTGTAGTTTCCCTCTGTTTGTGCAGGTTGGAACCTGCTGGAAATGTAAAAAGAAATAAATTTTCGAAAAATTGGTATTCAAACGCCTGAAAAAAGCGTGTTAAGTAATAGGGAGTGTGCCTCAACTTAACACAAAAGGAAAAAACATGTCTGCTAATACCAATCATTCAACAAAAAACTACATTGTCACAAACGAGCAGGGCGAAGAATTCCTGCTGCCCAAATACGCGGCGACATTCCGCATCCTGATGGATGACAAGGACACAATCCGCGATGTGCTCAACAGCCTGCTCCAGCTGGATCGTGACCACGAAATTGTTGACCTCGAATACGAATTCGAGAAACCCATCGACATCTTTATGCCCGAAAATGACCCCGCACGCCTCGACGTTTGGGTGCATACCAGAGACAATCGGTATCTCAACATCGAGATGCAAAACAAGGTTCATGCTTACTTTTTCGACCGTATGCAGCTCTACAATTCGTACCTCACGCTGCGCGGCAAGTACGAGTTTAACCGTTCTGACTATTTCATGGGCCTGCCGGAAGAGGAACGCCGGTACCGTTACTATGAACTTCCGGAAACGGTATCCATTTGGCTTTGCAACAATTCGGTACTCCGGTCGAAGGAAATCTATAAGGACGTGTGGTCAACATACAGTGAATACGAAGTCAAGTCGGGGAACGCCCTTCCCATCTCGCGGAAAAATAGGTATATTATTGTCGATCTGCCCAACTTTTTGCAGTTACGCAAAGGCGTGAAGACCCGCGAAGATTTCTGGCTCCGGCTCATTTCGAGAGGACCTCTCCAGGTTCCCGAAACGGAAGACCCAATCTTTGCAAATGCACTTGACCGCTTGCGCGTAAGCCGCGTGAACCCTGAACTTTTGAAAGCACTGGAGGCAAACATGTTCGACCATCATGAATACGAGGTTCTCGAAGCCGAAGCCTACCTCAAGGGCCAAGCGAGGGGCATGGAAAAGGGCGTCCAACAGGAACGCGAAAAGAATGATGCTGACAATGCAGCTCGCGACACCAAACGGGCCGACTACTTGCGTTCGCAGAACGTGCCGGACAGCGTGATTGCGGCGATGCTTGCCTTGAAATAGCATTTTTTTATAAGTCCGAAATTTGGAAGCCGATCCTTGGGGTCGGCTTTTTCAATTCCTGCGACATTTAGCTAAATTTGGCAAAAACGTTTGAGGTTACTGGAGGTTTTCTGTGAAGATTTTTACAAACGTCATTGCGAGCCCTGTAAGGGCGAAGCAATCCATTTTTGGTCGGTTAGTATTTGCGCTTGTCTTTGCGTGTATTTTCATTGCGTGTGGCGATGAGTCCTCTTCTTCTGTTTCGCCGGAACCTCGCCACTGCGAGGGGCTGAGTGATGACTGCGACGATACCAGCTCTAGTAGCGGTGAAGTCTCTAAGAATTCTTCTAGCTCCGTTGGTGGCGACAAGAGCAGTTCTTCCGTCAAAAAAGAAGAATCTAGCAGCAGCGCTGTGAAGGCGTCTTCTTCCAGTGCTACGCCGAAGTCGAGCAGCAGCGAAGTAGTAAAGCAGTCTTCTTCGAGTGTTGTGGCATCGAGCAGTTCTGTAGACATTGTCAAGTCTAGCAGTAGCGGGATTGTTTTTGACACGGCACGATTCTGTACACCAGGGTATGCTTACTGCGATCGTGATCTCGGGACAGATAGCTTACACGCTGGAGCTTATAAGAAATTTACGGATGCCCGTAACGGGCGCTCCTATTACTATTTGACAATTAATGGAAAAGACAAAGATGGAAATTCTGCTTCTGTTACCGTGATGGCGGAAAATTTGAACATTGGCGCAATGGTTGATGGAAAAAAGGAACAGGATGACGATTCCAAAATTGAACGCTATTGCTACGATAACGACACGACCAACTGTGACAAATATGGCGGCCTTTACCAGTGGGCCGAGATGATGAATTTACCGAGTGAATGCAATACCAAAAGTTGTGCTGACTTGATTAAGTCCAATCACCAAGGCATTTGTCCGGAAGGTTGGCGCTTGTTGACTGAAGATGATTTCTATATCATTTTGCATGCTGATGGAAATAGACATGGCGCAGAAGATGTTCGCGCAACAAGTTTTGGTGGATATAATTATAGTGGATATAGTTTAATTGGTGCGGGGTATAATTGGGCGTATAAGTTTACTGAATTGTCTACAGGTGCATATTGGCATTATCCTGAAGAGGGGGAACTTGATATTCAAATAGCTTCAAATGTTGGATATCAATCTAATTCCATGACTGCTAATGGATCGGCAAATGCCTATAAAACGCATGGGTTCTCTGTCCGCTGTGTAATGGTTAAATAACCAGGCCTTAATTGTAAAATTTTAAACAAAAACAAAAAAACAAGGCATTCCGCACGGAATGCCATTGGGAGTTATTATGTCCAAGAAAAGCGACGGCGAATGACTGGCCGCTAAGCGGACAGTAAAGGCCGAAGGCCGTAATGTGTCCGCGTGCGGAGCAGGCTGAGTCGGAGCGCTGTTTTTTCAGGGATGGGAGAAGAGAAGCCGGGGCGTTGCGGGGCGGCGAGCGCCCGCAGTGGGGGTAACGGCAGACACGGCCCTTCGGCAGGCTCAGGGACCTTAACCGTGGCTAGAGTTAGGGGGACCCCTCCCCCACCCGTAATTAGGTTGAAAATCTCTCGTCTTTCGTCTCTCGTCTCTCGTCTAATTTCTATCTTTGCGCGC
>JAEEGG010027244.1_pt1 | contig 10849 bp, 6 predicted proteins | sample 9134161 | NCBI WGS metagenome assembly JAEEGG01 (sample SAMN16246543, study PRJNA631951) | gut metagenome | biome: gut microbiome; feature: rumen; material: CR-attached | host: Bos | place: Iran: Karaj | collected 2018-10
CGGCTCATAGTGTGGCAGATTGATAATATCGTCGTAATCATTTCTCATTTTTCATTTCTCCTTTCTCATTTGACATCAGCACGCTGATGTCTGTCGGTTGGTCAGTAACGCGCAGCACACCCTCTGCCTTCAGCAGGTCACTGGTGTCCCAATAAAGCCCTTCCGACAGGGTGGGGAGATTCAGCACAACATTATCCGATACACTAAGCCTTCCCACATTCCACAGCGTAACGGTCTCTCCCAGTTTGGGTTGTGTGCCTGACCACGTGACATTGATGCTGCCGGTAACTGACAACGTACCGGCTACGCTGATCGTGGTATTCGTATTGCTTCCACGTCCACGTGTTACCTTCAGGCTGAGGTCGTTGGCGGTATAGGTGCCACTACCCGTGAGGGTGGCATTGCCCTGAATGGTTCCGAAAGCTACGTTCTTGCCGTTGTTGTCGAATGTTCCCGTAACGGTGGCCTTGCCCAAGCCGTACGAGTTGTTCCACTGTAGCAATGGGTCATAGGATCCGGTTTTTGTATTCTTGAAGTTGATGGTACCTTCGAACTCGCTCCAGTTGCCCTGCATGTTGCTGCGTACGCTTGTCACGTTGACGGTCAGCGTTCCGGCACCGGTCAACTTACCCTTGTAGTCGCAGCGGGCATCCAGCGTCCATGTGCCGGTTTTTCCCTCCGGCACTACGACATTGGCTTTATTCGTAGAATAAGAATAGATATTATCGGGGTCCTTGATGGTACCACCATTCAGTACCACAGTCGCAGGATATTGATGTACGCCACCGTTATTTTCACCCATCAGTACGGTGCCTTGGTTCACATGAAGTGTCGTATAGCCTGCTGTGCCGTTCAGTTCCAGTGTCCCAGCATCTGTCTTTGTCAGCTCACGACCATTGACAGCTCCGTTCAAGGTCAGTTTGTTGTTCGTTGCCACTTCGATGGTTCCATTGCCTTCACCTATGGAAACAGGTTGTGTTGACACTATGTTTTGAGCTGTCGCCAGTGTTCCGCCAGCAAGGGTGATTTTGTTTGACGTGCCGCCCAAGGCGCCATATGCCACACCATCGCTGTTAGCCAGCAAGCTGACAATGACCTTGCCGTCCTCAATGATTGTGCCACCCGTGAATTTGTTCACGTTGTTGATAGTCACTTTGCCCGTGCCCTTTTTGGTCAGCGTACCATCACCGATGATGCTACCCGTGCCCTCGACGGTAAAGTCCTTGCTGCTGTTGTCGAACGTAACGCTGCCAGGCTTCACTTCGCCCTCTATCTTAATGGTGGTGTTGGTGGCCTGATCGTTGAAGGTCACTGCGTCACCAGTGACAAAGAAATCCTTCTGACCACTTGCCGACAGGAAGTTCTGGGTATCGGCAAAGTCCCAAATGCCATCTGTACCGCCATCCCATGTCACATCGGTGGGATTGCGAAGGGCGATGACGTTAAGCATGACCTTTCCGTTCTCGAAGGTGAGCGTATACTTCTTACCCGACATGCCCTCAACAATCACATCACTGATGCTGCCTTCCAGTTGGGTAATATTCATCAGCACGTAATTGCCGGGAGCCAAATCGCTTTGAACAATCTGGAGCACAGGGGCGTCGTACTGCGGACCATATTGCCAGTCTTTCTTTTCGATGGTCAGTTTGGTGGTAGTCACCTGGTCGGCAGTGCCGTCGTTGTTCACGTCGAGTACGATGCGCGAGCCAAAACCCAATGCCAGCGTTGTAGTAGTCAGCGTTCCTGTCTTGTTTTTGCCACCAGGATAGATGGTGGCGTTATAGTCGGCCTTGATGCCTCCCTTGAAATTACCACCGTCTGAAATCAGGTTGGTGTGACGATTCAGCCACAGCGTACTGTTTTCCATCGTTCCGTCAAAACGCAGCGTACCTGCCCATATATCGGTATTACCAGTGTACTTTTCTACTACGTTCGGCAATTCCAAAATGCCGTCGCCCTGTTTTATCAGACGCATGCCGCCTGTAAATGCTCCACCTGTCAATGTGTGGGTGTAATAGACTTGCTCTATATAGTTGTTGTTATCGTGTCCGATGATATGGCTCGGAGTGTTGACGGTCAAGATATAGGGCGCACAGCCTTCCTGCACCTGTGCACTCGCATTTTTGGTTTCTGCCACCATTACGTGCTGATTGTTCAGAGAGGTACCGATAGTCTCGCCGTCTTTTACCTCCGTACGTCCTGTCATGGTCAGAGCCGGCGGCGCCTGTGTGATACCCTCCAGCTCACCCAGGAAGTAGCTGGTGTGTGGGGGCTGGTTGTAGCCGCACATCTGCCAGACCATCGCCTGACGGTACTGGTGGTCGTGCCACAGCGTGTAGTTGCGCCATTCCGTCGGGATGGTGGTGGTGTAGATACGTATTTTGTTGTCGGCTGTTCGCATCATGACCTCCTCGCGCCAGTCACCAAACAAGTCACCCTGATAACAGGGAGTGGCTTTAGTGTCATTGTTGGTCAGCGAGCCTGTCAGCGTCTCAATAACGCTGTCCGTGCTGGGTTTATAGATACGACCAGCCGTATTGCGGGTGCCTGTACCATTGAGAGTTTCCTCTAACAGGTCGCCATCCCAGTAGATGCGAAAATTGACGTCAAAGGCGATATCTGAAGGAATATGATCGTTGGTCACACTGCTGATGGCGGTGTCATGTCCCGAACGACCGAGACAGCCTGGATAGAGGTTGCTGAAGTTTCCCATCATGGCACGTCCGTCGTCGTTGTTGCTGGTCTGCCGATAGTAAATCTTCGATGTGGTGGCGTCCCGATAGTTGTTGTCAGGAGCATCCTCGTTGCAGGCATAAATCTCATGTCCGTGGATATAGGGGTTGAAGTCGCCGTGGTGCTGGGCATCGCCGTGTCCCAGTCCGGTCGTCGACAGTCCCTTTCCGTTGTCGTCGATGACCATCGAGCCGAAGCAGATTTCGTCCCTTCCGTCCCAGTCGACGTCAGCCACGGCATAGTTATGGTATCCCTGTCCGTACCAGGGGCTGCTGGCAGTATTATTCGACCAGCGCCAGCGTTCCGTCAGTTCATGTGTGGCGGGATTTACATCGTAGGCAATCATCTTGTGGCGGGTATAGATACCACGGGCCAGGAAGATGCTGGCCTTGCGGCCGTCCAGACAGGGAGCACCAAAGAAGTGCTTTGTCGAGCGGTGTCCGTAGCCGTCGCCCCATGCCGCGTTCAGGTCGGTCTCTCCATCCTCCAGTCGCTTCAGCGGGTATTCCATCACCTGGTATGGTACACCTGTCTCGCCATTACAATAGACAAGGAATTCGTTTCCATAGTGTGTAAACCACTCCACGCCGCCCTCAACCTTGGGGGTGCGATAGTTCGTCCATGCCGTTCCGTTCTGTCCGTCGGCACCGATGGTATAGGTGCTTCCGTCTTTCATGTGAATGACCGACCCCTCTTCCAGACGCATGACGGCCTCTGCCTTGCCGTCCTGATCCCAGTCGTAGGCCACTATGTTCTGCTCGTTGTTCTGGAAGTCGCCCATGTTCGGACCGCAGTTCACCCACCACAGCAAAGTGCCGTCCATCTTGAACACTTCGAAGATGGAATACTCTCCGTTATGGCCTTCTTTAGGGAAGAGATTGCTGATTTCTTCCTGATTGTCGAACTTCATCAGAATCTCCAGTTCACCGTCGCCATCGACATCTGCACAACAGGCATCGTTGGGCACCAGCGTCGACGTGATAGACGGGTGGTGCGGGGGCGTAATCTCCATGTAGTTGGTCGTCCACACCGTGGCTTCCTTGCCGGCTTCCTGCTCCACGCCGCGAACGACGGCGCGCACGGCATATTTGCTGTTTTCCGAACCGGCAGCATCCGCATAGTTCGACACGGTAAGGTTCTCGGCAACCTTCACGCCGTCGCGGTACAGGTTGTACGTCACGTCATAGTATTCCTCGCCCATGATGCGCCAGGAACAATATACGCCGTCAGTAGTCTTGATGGCCACCAGACCGCGGTCCAGCTGATCCATCTTGCGCTGGGCACCGGCGCTCAACATCATTGTCAGCAACAATGCCGACAGAATAAAGATTCTTTTCATGATTACTTATTCTTCTTTTTGTTTGTTAGCAATATCCACGTAGTAGCTTATTCTGTTGTTATTTAAATCATATGATTGGCCGTTACAAAGAAGTTCGGTAACATCCATTTCCAAGGTAAGTATATCGGTATTAGTCTCTATATGGGCCAACGCTGAAAAGAGTGCATTAATCTGATAGGTTATCCCTTCTATTGTTACAGCAACTTGCAGGTTCGTGTCCTCCATACGTAGTAATACATCGGAGCCATATAGTTGCATAGATTCCAACGGAATAGTTAATTCTACATAATTCGTTAATGCAAGAGCCTCGGTCAGTTGCGTCTCATCGGTCAGAATACGCTCTAGTATAGGCTTCAAGGGGAGCTGTCGTACCTGCAGATTATTGGCGATAGTAATGAACATCTTTTGCGGAATGTTATCAACTAAGACATAGCCTACATACGTACCTTTCAGATTGTTGTACACTTGCTGGGCGGTGTCCTCGTTCACCTCCGTAGTCGACTCCGAGCAACCGTAACAGCACAGCAGTAGCAATAAGAATAATATCTTTTTCATCATTGAACCCGAATTATCTTATTTTGTACCTATAATTATATTGTCAGCTTTAAGTCCGTCGGACATCACTGTCAGCGTCATGTCAGATGCTGTGGTGCCACTTTGTACCAATATCTGAGCCAGGCCATTGAAGGCTGGAATGCGGAACTGCTTGCAGTCTTTTTCCTTCGGGTGGTCTTCACCCAGATAAGACGGGTCTCCGTTGCCGGCACCAAGAATGCGTCCATCGCCCGTCAAACTGATAGTCAGGTCCTGACAGGCATCGGGCACGATACGGCCTTTGGCGTCCTGAATCTCGACGGTGATGACGGCCACGTCGCGACCATCAGCAGCAATCTGCTGGCGGTCGGAAGCCAATGCAACCTTAGCAGCGGGTTTGGTGGTCTCGATAGTCTGCGTCATGACGCGCTTGCCGTTCTTGTATCCCATGGCAATCACCTTGCCGGGCTGGTAGGTGGCCTTCCACTTCAGGTGTCCGTTCTTGGGCATCTTCTGGCGCCCCAGCTTCTTTCCGTTCACCGTCAGCTCCACTTCATCGCAGTTGCTATATGCCCACAAATCAATCTCTTCGCCTTCGTGGCCCTGCAGGTTCCAATGAGGGAAGATGTGCAAGGTTGGTTCATCCGTCCACCACGACTTTAGATACCAGGCCTCGTCCTTCCAGAAACCGCAGTAGTCGAGTATACCGAATTCTGAGTCGGTGGCAGGGTAGGAGAGGGGATTGGGCTCACCACGATAGTCGAAGCCCGTCCAATAGAACAGTCCAGCCCCCCAGGGACGCTCGGCATAGAACTTCCAGCCTCGTTCAATACGGTTTTCCGTCCCATCCTGATCTGCCTCCAGATTCATCGACGGCATACGTCCTGGCTGCGCAGCGTCCTTGAAGTAGACACCACGCGTGCCACAGCCCGTCGTTTCCTCCGTGCCGACAATCTTCCACGTGGGGTTGTCCTTCTTTCTTCTGTCCACATCGTTCTGCAGGATGTAGTTGAAGCCCACCACATCGAGCCCCTTAATCATCTCCGTGCCACCGGCATTGGCAATGGTCGAGTGGCGCGTCGGATCGAGCAGCTTCGTGTATTCGCGCATGGCAGCGGCAATGCGCGTGCCCTGAATGGTATTCTCCATACCCCACTCCTCGTTACCGTCGCTCCACAGAATGACCGAGGGGTGGTTGCGGTCGCGGCGTATCATATTCTCCAGCAGTCGCAGATGCTCCGTATTGATGCCCGTCAGTCGGTTTTCGTCGATGACCAGTATACCCTCGCGGTCGCAGATGTCGAGCAGGGCGGGCGTCATCGGGTTGTGAGATGCACGGTAGGCATTGCAACCCAGTTTCTTTAGCTGTTTGATGCGCCATGCCATCAGCGCCTCGGGAATGGCAGCGCCCACACCGACATGGTCCTGATGCATGTTCACACCCTTCAGCTTCAGCGGCTGGCCGTTCAACAAAAATCCCTTGTCGGCATCGAACGCCACATCGCGGATACCGAAGGTCGTCGTATATACATCCGTCGTCTTGTCGTCCACCTTCACCGTCGTCTCTATCTGATACAGATACGGGTCGTCGGTGCTCCACAGGTGTGGCTTCATGACCTTCATCAGCTGGTGTGTCGTCCTGGTGTCCTTGGCCTTCACGTGTTGCACCTCTCGCATCTCTCCGCTCATCACCTCGCGGCCCTCGGCGTCCAGCAGTCGCTGCACGATGGTATACTTTTGCATCTCCAGCGAACTGTTGTTGACCTCGGTCTTCACATGAATCACCGCATGGTCGTAAGGTGCTTTCAGGTCGGCATAGACAAAGGTGCCGAAGGGTGCTACACCGACGGCAGCGCGTTTCTCCAACCAGGCATCACGATAAATGCCTGCACCCTCGTAGAACCAGCCCTCCTCGAGCGTAGCATCGGCACGTACGCAGATCAGGTTGTCGCCACCATAGTTTACGTATTCTGTGACATCATATATCTGAGTGGCATAACCGCTGGGTTCAGTGCCCATATAAAAGCCGTTAAACCACACTTGAGCGTTACGGAAAATTCCATCGAAGCGCAGACTGATGTGTTTGCCCAAGTCTTCCGCAGGGATGTTGATGACTTTGCGATACCAGCCGACACTAGTCTCTGGATACTTGTAACCCACCGTCTTGTAACCATGCGAATGGCTGGCCTCCTTGGCATAAGGCAACGTGGTGACCCAGTCGTGGGGAACAGTGACCTCCTGCCAACTGGAATCATCAAACTTCTGAACATACGGCCCTTCGTTATGGATAGAGTTTGCCTTTGTCAGATAGTTGAAATACTCAGTACCGCAACCAAAATCCTTGGCAGGATCGGATGCATTTCCAAAAGCAAATTTCCAACCCTCACTCATCCGGATGGTTTCGCGCTCACACTGCTGCGCCTTGAGGTTCCAAGAGGCTGCCAACACGCACAATAATAACAACAATCTGTTTGCTCTCATTTTTCCTGTAGTTTTATCATCAGTTTGTCTGTCATAAGTTTTGGTGGTGCAAAGATACTATTTTTTTCTGAATCTTTTGCAATTTTCTCATTGTTTTTTCGTATCTTTGCGTTCACAATAAACAAACTACAGAACGGTGATGAACAAAAAAGTATTGTATTGTATCCTGCTAACATTGTTAGTTCAAGCGACACAGGCAGGCATCATCCTTGAGGAGGTCGTCAATAAGCATTGAATCCACTGGAAAAATACGACTTATTCGACTTAAGTTGATGTTAATAGTTCTATGTAATCTTAAATAAACGAGGGTGCAGTTCAAACGGACTGCACTCTTTTTAGAATAACAATTAAACAATTCAGTTTTTGCCCTGCTCATAGAGTAACTTTGTGCATGTTCTGCACAGAATAGCTTCGCGCTGCAAATTTGTGGCGCGAAAGCTTGCGTGTGCCATTCCGATTGCGTAACTTCGCAGCGGAAATCTAATCTTTATCGCTTATGGAAGTATCAATATTACAACATGCGAAGGACACCAGTCCGAAGGCGGTGGGTATCAGTGAGATTGTAGACTTGATCCGGGGCGACCAGTGGCCACCGGGCTATCAGCCTGTGCTGCTGGTGCAGGGCACGTTCGACGGCGGCACGCGCCAGCAGAACCTGACGAGGCTGTCGGGACTGTCGGCTGCGGCGTTCTGTCACGTGGAGGGCAGCAGCCTGGCGGAGCTCCGTGAGGAGGCACGCGCCGACCCGCATACGCTGCTGCTCTACACCACGGGCGACAGTCTCATCGTCATCTATCCCTACGAGCTCGACGTGGGCTATGAGGTGTACCTGCAGCGACAGTTTTATCAGAAGGCGTTCCTCTTCGGCAACGACTACTACGAGCGTCTGCTGGGGGTACAGAGTGTGCGCAAAGGCAAGGATGCCGGCAAGCGCTGTCCGCTGGGTCATGATGCCGAGGCGTACTACAATCCGCAGGCCGAGCCCTTCCTGTCGTGGGAAATCAAGGAGGGCTGCCGCCGGCAGACCAGTCAGCCGAAGAGTACCGAGGGCCTGCGCGAACGCAAGCCAAACTACCGGGAGGTGTATATGAGCCTCGACGAGATCGAGCAGTGGCTGACGCAGCACATCGAGCTGCGGCGTAACACCGTCACCATGCGCAAGGAGTACCGCTGGCTGGCGTTCAAGGTGGAGAACATCGAGTCGCCGCGGACGCTGCCCTTCGAGTATGAGGGCATCTACAGTCAGGCCTACTATCTCTACCGCAATGGCTTTGAATACTGGTTCTCGGGCAACGAGACGTCAGCCATCGACGAGCGTAACAACCGCTTCAAGGTAGCCAATTTGGAGCGCCAGCTGGTATACCGCTACTACAGCCATCCCGTCGGTACCGATACGGGCGAGTTTGTCAGTGTGGGCGATGCCATGCAGCACATCGGCGGCAATATCACGCAGAAGCTGAAGAAGGAGGCCGTCGACCAGGCCTTCATCGACCTGGGCTTCGAGTCCATGGTATGCGACGGACTGCCGGGTTACCGTGCCGTGCGCCGCATGCCCAAGGAGATTGATGCCCTGGGACGCCAGATGGCTTTGCGTGCCACACAAACCCAACATGCAGATAATAAGGATCCGGAGATTCCGGACTATTTCTGAAACTTTCCTCCCGCGTACGTACGTGAACTCGAAAGCCCACAACAGTTCCTGTACGTACGCGGGAGAGTTTTTCAGAAGATAAAGGAGTTAGAAGAAGTTAGAAGAAGATAAGATAAGATTTTATGAAAGCAATGACTAAACAACAGCTGGCGGACTATGCGGGCGTCACCACGAAGACGCTGATGAGTTGGTGCGAGCCCTTCCTGAAGGAACTGGAGACGATGGGCATGCAGCCCCATATGAAGGTGCTGCCGCCCCACATCGTCCGTTTCATCGCCGATAAGTTCTGCATCGACGTGGGAGAATAACATTTTTCTTCCATTGTAGCTTTTCTCTCAAAAAGTTTTTGCAACTTTGTGGCCAAAATTCAGCCAAAACGAATAAATATTGTTAAATTTGGCTGAGTTTCTAGAAAGACAAAAAGTATTTTTGCTATCTTTGCACGCAAAAGCCTTTTACGCTTGCCGAGTCTGAGCGGTACTGGGAAAAGCGTGGCTTTCACTTGTCCCGCTACGAAGTGGCCCTTACATATATGGTCATTGGCGGCATACCGTTCTATATGGACAGCTTCCGTCCGGACAGGACTATGGCTGATAACATCAACGCCATTTACTTCGATAAGGATAAAGCCCGTCAGGAGTTCAAAGATGTTTATACCGGTCTGTATTCAGCATCGGATCTATACATTAAAGTTGTCAGGAAACTGGGGACGATGTTCTACGGAATGACACGCTCTGAACTACTAGCTGCTGTTGACAAGAAAGGAGGAGGTACCTTCTCGGACGTTCTCGAGAACCTGATGGATTCCGGCGTTATCCGCAGTTATTCCCGCTATGGAGGACCCCGCAAAGAGACCGTCTATCAACTCACAGACTTCTTCACCCTGTTCTATCTGCGCTTTGTGGAAGATACCAACTTCACTTCTTGGCGCACAGTGCAGAGAAGTAAGCCCTTTTACACTTGGGCAGGGAACACTTTTGAACTGCTTGTCATTGAACACATGCCGCGACTGGTCGATGCGCTTAGAATCAAGGAGTACGCTACGCCTTACTGCTGGCATGGTGAAACACCGGAAAACGAAGGTGTGCAGGTCGATCTGCTTATTCCAGCTACGGCAGAAAGAGCCGACTACATTTGCGAGATGAAGTTTTCGGAGGGGAAATACATACTCAAAGACTCTGATGCTGAGGACATTACCAACAGAATTTCTGCACTTCGGAATTCCAAGGTCCACAAGCCGGCTCATTCCATATACGTGGCATACGTTACGACGTTCGGGGTAAGCGAGTCTAAGCATCGCTCGCATATCAATGACATCGTTACATTAGATGAGCTGTTTCATTGAAGCGGAAGTATCTGGAAATAGTGGGATGAACGTGGAGAAAGCGGAAGGAAACGGAAAGTGGCCTTCCGTTTTTTCGTACTTTTGTTTCCGGTAAGCAAGACGAACGGAAGGGATGTCACCTGTGGTTCATTCAGACGTTTCGAACAACTCATTCAGACTATTCCTTACCCCCTATAGGAACTATCTGAACACGACGAAGAGACTATCCGGATAGCACAAAGGAACTATCTGAACAACACAAAGGTGACCCGCTTCCCGCCTCGGCTGCCAAAAACACAATTTAGTTTAGAGTTTAGAGTTTAAAGTTTAGAGTTATGTCACAGAAGTACATTAAGCGACAGAACAAGAACAGCCACAATGTGGCGTTCGGTAAGTATTACGCCACGGCGGTGTACGACAGCCACTTCATCGGTACTGAGGAGCTGGCGGACTTCATCCAGCGTCAGGCGTCGGTGAAGAAGTCGGACATCAAGGCCGTGCTGCAGGAGCTGGGCGAGGCGATGAAGCACTTCTTCGAACTGGGCCAGAAGATCAAGCTCGACGGCATCGGTATCATGAAGGTCGGCTTCTCGTCAATCGGTGTTAACAAGGTGGAGGACTGCACATCGGCCACCATCACCACACGCCGCGTGCTGTTCCAGCCCGAGACGGAACGCGTCGTCGTAGGCCAGGAGAAGAAGAAGGACGGTACCGTGAAGCAGAAGTATGTCAATGCCATCACACTGCTGAAGGACGTGGTGTTCGAGGAGACCCACGACAACTCGAT
>JAEEGG010027249.1_pt1 | contig 10847 bp, 10 predicted proteins | sample 9134161 | NCBI WGS metagenome assembly JAEEGG01 (sample SAMN16246543, study PRJNA631951) | gut metagenome | biome: gut microbiome; feature: rumen; material: CR-attached | host: Bos | place: Iran: Karaj | collected 2018-10
ATATTATTATATATATATAATATATATATTATATATATATAATAAATTTGATATCATGTTTTTTTTCAATTTTAATAAACTGATATTTGATATTTGATATAACTGAGATTTGAGATTTGAGATTTACCCATACGGAAAAAGTTGACTCCATACCCTGGGAATCGTTGACTCTTTTCCTAAGAACGTTGACTTTCACTAACTGTTTTCTGTCACAACTGTCACACTTTATCCTTGTCATTGGTTGAGTATTTTGTATAATACCAACTGTTAACTGTTAAACTGTTAAACTGTTAAATCCCGATTTTATTTGATTTATGAAGTAGGAGAGACGACTGGCAGAATCTTCCCAATATTTTTTGATATTTAAGGTTTTATCATTACCTTTGCACTCGAAAGCATCAAGAGCAGTCATCTTCGGATGGACTCACCAACCGAGTTTTGGAAACCACGGTGGTCAGTACGATGTGGAAGATTTGACGAACCGAATGCAATATCAGACTTGTTTGAACATTGCTGAGGTGAGGATTAATCTCGACGAAAGTCAAGATCATTTATAAACTTCAAAACATTCCAAGTTATGCAACAGCACATTTATTACATCAAGGCTGCGATTAAGCGAATACAGAGAAAGCTTGCTTTCTTTGTTGAGCGAAAGCAGGCTCGGCCACAGGCCAAGTATGCATTGCGATTTGCCGATATGCAAATCCAAGAGTTAGTAACAACTTTCAATTCCCAGGTGCAAAACCGAGGCTGGTCAAGTATGCGAGCCTATCATGACCAGGCACTCATTGACGAGTTCCAACGACGAGGCATCAATGTCTCTGTCGTCAGCGATGGTAAAACTATATCCTTCGCTCATCCTGTCCGATATGACTTGTTGGAAAATAAACTAGTCATCAGATAGTACCAATTATAAAAATTCTCCACCCTTGCAGTCTGCTCTTACGAGGGTGGAGAATTTCTATTCCATTGGTTTTATCATTGACTCGATGAAGGCGAAAGAATCAGGTGCCAGTCCCTCCGATCTACGTTTCAGATAGCGAAATTACGAAAAAAAAGATAAATTCTATATTTATTTAAGCCAAATTTTTGGATACCTTCTTATATTTTCGTAAATTTGCAATTGATAAAGTCACAACCTCTGTTGTAAAGGGGAAATGGCAAGTTTTTAACTTTTAAATATGGAGGAGCAGTAATATGCTTAAAACAATATAATAGAGTAAGGCAACGCAAAAAGTCCCGTACTACTGGGAATAGTACGAGACCTTAGGATAGCTTTCCCGATAGGCGTCTTAGTTGCCCACAATTCTGGGAATCTTCATAGTTCCTTAGTGCAAAATTAAGGATTTATTCTTAAAAGTAGCACAAGATGGTTCTCATATCGGGATTTTTTATGTTTTTTTATATTTAAAACAAAAGAAAATGGATATGAATCTATTTTTTCCTGGTTATGAGAGTTATTCAGTTACGACCTCATCACCATCCCGAAAGGGTAAAGTAAAGAAAGAAAGGAAAACGTTCAATCTGAACAAAGAGGAACTTTTCCATAGTGATTTGTATGGAGAGATGCCGCAGTCGTTTACGACCCCTTTACCGGCTCTGGCACCTTATTGTGGCGAAATACCTTCAAGGCTAGTTCCGTTCAATGAGGCCTATGCTTACAAGGACTTCAATTGCACGGTACATTTCTTTATCAACGACTTACTCTTTATTAGAGTACTTCGTAATCCGGAAAAGTATTTGGAGTTTTTTAAGAAGTGCCATTCTGTGATTGGTACAGATCTGTCTCAATATGCAGACATGCCTGCCGAAGATCGATATTTCTGTGCGTATATCAATCGTGCATTCTCTGCTTACCTACAAAGAAATGATGTTAGATTAATTCCAAACGTTACATGGTCACTCCCTGATAGCTATGTTTATAGCTGGTCCTCCATGCCAAGTCATTCTATTATCGCCATCAACTGCAAAGGCATCTTAAAGTACGAATTATCCAAGTATCTTTGGTATCGTGGCTATGAGGAAGCTGTTTCTACACTCCAACCCTCTCTTATTGTTCGCTACGGCACTGTCATGTCTTGTGAGTATATGGATATTAGTGTTTATTTTGAAAACGAACGATTAAATTACATGCGATATGGGAGGTAATGGAAGTTTTGCGCTCAGAACTACAGAATCTGAAGCTGGTAGAAGGTGGAAAACAATTATGGTTACACCATCAGGCATTAAGGTTTTGGAACTTAAAAACACTAATGATTCTATTAGTCTGCCTGAGGAAAGTCATACACCAAATACTGTATATGCTATTTTTAACAAGGGTGGAAAAGGACTTAAAGGAGTTGCTAAATATGGTGACAATGGAAAGAAATTGTTCGAGATACATACTACAGACCACAAAGGTCTGGGTGCTCATTATCATCCATGGATTGATGGACATCCATTACCTGCGAGACCTCTAACCGTTGAAATGAAAAAGCTTTTAGACGATGCAATTAATTTAAAATAATAACAAAAATGGCAAAAGCAGATTATATTATGAAAGATTTGGCTGGTTATTTGTTTAATGGTAAGTATTTGCCTGATTACAGCCATAATGGTAGTCTTTATCATGGGTACAAAAACAGCATTGAGGAAACATTGTTTTACGATTTTGCTGTTCAGGGTTATGATTTAGCATTCAGTTATAGAGGTAAACGCTACTACTTTATGTCAGACTCTGAGTATGTTGTACTATCCGATGAGCACTTTACTCAAGAGTATCAACGTTTTGATAATGGCAATGCTGCTCTTGAACAATTCAAGATTGATGGGAAATCCATTATTGAATTAATTGATAGTCTTGAAGATGTTGAATCATACTAACAAAAGAAGCAGGACCCTTCAGTCCTGCTTCTTTTCTTTATCAGTATTCTTTTCTAGTACTACATGAGCTTTTCCAGTTCTTCTGTCACATTGTTTGGTAACAACACACCAGAATGACCTCTTGACCATTCAAAGGAAGGAATGGCTTTTTGCAGTTTCTCAAGAGAAAAGTTTGATCCAGCTTGTGGTTCTGCTGGATTCATACATACCATATCTACATACATCCTACGCTTAGTGCTTCCGCCCCAATCGTCACCAGGATATGGATCAGAAAGGAACTGCCCGCTGAATACTATGCCTGCCTTATCGTCGCCAACACGCATCATATAGAAGAAGTCACCCCTTCGAGCCTCTTCCCAATCGCAGATACTCCAGTTTATGCGGAACATACCATGTTCCATGTTTGCCACACACGCTTCATAATCCTTTTCCGTAAATGAACTGATAGCAGGATTCCATCGCATCAGATAATGTCTGGATTCAGTTGGTATAGGTATTATCTCAAACTGAGCCTCCCATATACAACTATCACCATTCGGGTCTTCAACGCTTGGTTTACCTTGTCCTTGGAAACGGAAGCGAACACCTGGCTCTGTATTGATACCAATAATTCTCATAAGGCAATAGTCTTCTTCACCTTTGAGGAGCAGGAAGTCTAATGTACTCTTGATGGCATAAGGGAATACACCTTTATTATACAGGTAACATCCATGAAAGGTTTCAGGCATCTCGTCAATGACCAACAATAGATGTCCGTCTACATTCTCCAATATCTGGCGATAGTTATTATCGGTGATATCTAAGCGAATCTGGTTTATCTCTCCTGAACGAACTTTGTCAATTACTTCATTGTCTACATTAACAGTAAGAGCAACTTCATTGATATCAAACTCTTCGTTGTTTTTGTTAGTCTTCATAGGCTTATTGCTTTTTTATCTGTGGCAAAGATACAACTATAATTTGTAAAACGTATCATCTCTGGCAAAAATTACTCATGCCTATATAACTCATCCAAAGATTGTCCTCTATTATCTTTCCATTGCGACCAGCCATTAGAAGAACCGCCTACACAAAACAGAGCAGCACCGCTTGGTGAATCGAAACAGATATCCTCCTTGACAATACATTCACCATTTTTCATCTCTGTATACTCGGACATTAGTCTGTCACGTTTCCTTCTACTTGCTTCACTGATTTTATCAAGGTGACGAGGGTTTATCTTGCTGTCTTTTAATACGATTAGTGAATGATTCTTGAGATTGAACAATCCTTGTGCATCAGCATTTCGCTTTAAATAGCATTTGATTCCATCTTGGGAAAATGGTTCAGGCTTTTCAGAAGAAGATACAACCTTAAATCCCAGTTTCTTTGCCAATGTGACGATGTTGGGCAAATTGTCCTTTCCCCATTCTGTTGAAACAGCAAACTTTATCCCATCTCCACTTACTAATTGATACTCTTCTTCTTTAAAGTATCGTCTTCCTTCATAGTTCTTCTCACGAATATAATCCATCGTACGGATTACTCCAAACGAGCCTTGCATCTCTGGACGGAATATCTTTTCCAACTCAGCAAATGATATGTTCGGATATTGTTCCACATATGTTGATACAACAGCATAGACAAACTTATTCTTTCCAAGGAAAGAGCCCCCATTAAGTGAGTAAGTCGTATAGTCATACACTCGTTTCTTTGATTTCTCTTGTGGTTCTGGTACTTCTACATTCGGAGTTACTATTGTTGGGGAGAGAACGACTGTGGCATCGGTACTTATTGCAGTAAAACGAAGTGTTGCAAGCATCTTGCTTATCTCTTCTTCTGCTATGGCTCCTGCATACTTTTCAATCAAATATGGCTTCAAACTCTCTGATATTTGCCTTTGCGCATCTGCTATCAGGCTTTCTTTGATTTCATTCAAACTGTTCTGACGTTGTATCTCTTGGATACGTACTTCGCAGAAGTCCACGATGGATTCTTGACTAAAGTTCTCCTTGTCAAACCTTTCAACAAACTTTGCACCTAACTTGTTGTTGATTTCCAAAGGTACCTTCATTACAGAAACAGCTTCTTTACTAGAGGGCATATCGTAAACTATCTCAATATGCTCGCCTATATAGATGCCCACACTTAGTTTCAAAATACGCATATATGACAATAGTTGATCCACGTCCTTTTTACTCTGTTTATGAGATGGACGTTTTACCTCTATCACAAATTCGTCCTCACCATCCCTCTTTATCAAGATGTCTGGCTCAATTCGATTGCTGTTGCCTAGATGAATACTTTGCTTATGACATATTTCGCCCTTGTATTTTGCCCACCCTAAAAGCTGTAATTGGGTTTCAATAAGAGCATGATAGTTGTCTTCGTCAGCATCTCTCTTTTTGGCCTCACACAGGTCATATACAAAGTAATTCCATTTCTCTATCATATTGTATAGTTTTTTATTATCTATTCCCTTTTCTACTATTACATGCTCTACATGTCAGACGAGCATTTGATAAGACAGTCCTACCACCCGTACTCCAAGCATTTTTATGATCTATAGTCAATTCATCTGCTGCAAAATGCTGATGACATTCATCACACTCATACAATCCTTGTTCATTGGGAATAAGTCTAGAAAGTAATTCTGCTTTATCGTCAGATGTAAATAAACGTTTGGGATCAACTCGCAAATTACCTACTATACCAAGTATCATTGCCTCAATATCTTTGTCTTTGCTCATAGACAACTTATATCCTTCACTCTTGATGAATGCATTGCAATCCTTACAGATATCATCTTTATGTTGTAGCCAAATGGCACGATCCTTCAAATACTCAACAGCAAGTTTGAACTTCAATACATTTCCTATTTTAGAAGCGTCTCCAAATACATCATGAATAAAATTGATATAGGGTTTAATCTTCTTGACTTCTTCATTAAACGACTCGTCTTTGTGTTGCTGAACGTAATCATGTAAATCACTTCGTTTGGGAAACACTCCACCTTTGCGAACATAGTAGATATATTCAAGCAGATGATACTTGTTGTCACCTCGGTCTACTGTCGCATTAGGCAATACCTTACGAACATTGGCATCTTGTGCAAAATAGTCATTCAGTCCTTCAATGTAGTTACCGTGATACAGGCCATTGAGAACCTCGAACTTTGAAAGAGCAACGCCAAGCGTGTTGATACGATTGAATATCTCACGTTTCTTCTCTTCTGTTCCACTACAGATAATTGTAGTCAACTCTCTATTGTCAACAATCTGTTGCAAGTCGCTGTCGTAAGCATAGCCTTTCCATGTTTTGCCCTCATATAGAAGGTTTCCTTGCTTGAATTTCTTGATAGCCTCGATACGTTGTTTACCATCCAAAACCTCTAGTTTCCCATCCTCTCGTTGCCACAAATAGAAAGCAGGTAAAGGAATGCCTTGATAAATACTGTCGATGACTAATGCCTGCTTATTGGCATCATAAACAATTGCACGTTGTAGTTCGATGTCGCTGATGATAACTCCATTGACAACCTTTTCGTATAGTTCTTTTACAGTCATTGTTTAATCCTCCTTTTTACGTTTAATAATCATCCTGTCCCAAAGACGGCGATAGTGTTTGTTTCCTAGTGCTAAATAGAAACGATTTCCCCCTTTTTCGTATACAGCATCTTTTTCTACAAAGTCTTTAATTGGTTTGCCCAGTTGGAGACTTGACCCAATTATCTCAAACTGTTTAGGGTTGTATTTCTGCATGAAAGTAACAGGAACACACATCTCACCATAATAATCGTTTGGGATATCTGCTACGGCAGATATATAAATAGCATCATAATTCACTAACTTAGGATACCTTTCTGGATTTTCATAATAAGAGGAAGATAGTGTAAGTTCCTTAGATTGAGGCTCAACCTGTAAATTAGTATACCACATACAACTGCGAGGGGTGTTATGTTGTTTTGGTAGGACAGAACCATCTGGACGCTTAAAGCCACTCAAATGATAATGATATCCAATACGAATATTACCTTCCTGGAAATGTCGAATGATGCTTTTCTCTGTTGGTGCTGTCTGGGGACCAATCACCAAAAACTCCTTGTCATTCTTAATCAGTAAATCAATAAATTCATCAAATTGGCTGAATGGCGGATTTGTGATGATAACATCATAATGACTGTAATCAATGTCTTGGAATCGTACGCCTTCGTTTGTTTTTGGATTGTATCCGCTTACACTAATAGAACGGATGCCAGATTCCTCAGCTTGATTCAAAAGATAGTAAACAAACTGGCATTTCACCAAATCCATTCTTTTTTCTATCTTCTCGCGAGTCTTTGCTATGTCGATGTTCTTGATAGTTCCCTCTGCACTGAATAACTCTCTATCCAGCACATAGCCCTCCTCCTTATAAACGATCTCTTCATTATAACTCTCATCCCAATCACATGGACACAATATACGCTTGCCACGCAATTGCGGCAAATAGAGACTAACTTCATCTGCTATGTCTTGGAACAATGTATAATACTCATCGTCTCGCTTTTGTTTGCTGCCTTGTAGCCTTGTTGTTCGCTTAACCATTAGCGCATATTCAGTTTTAGTGCACTCACTGACTTATCGGGCTTTGTAAATGGACAAAACCAACGAAACCTCAGAACATAGAAAAGGCGTGAACTGCCTTATCTACATCTTGAGGCCGTGAGATTGCCCATGTAACCAGATAAGTCATGTCCACACCCTTAGGTGCAGACATTAGTGACTACCTGTGGTTACATTATCTTAGAAATTTCTCACGTTTCAAGATGTACCGAATAATCAGCTAATGCTGTTATTGATTCCAACTAAAGTCGCACTGCCGCTTTCGCTAAAGCATATTGGCAATGCTTAGTGCAAAGATACGAATAAGTGAATAAAATGCCAAATATATTTGGGTATTTTTGAACAAAAGTATCTTAAAAACTTGTTTTAAAGATAAAGATTATTTCTGAAAGTTGCAAGTCTTTCAATGGATTTTTTAAAGATATATGGTTCCACATCGTTGCAGAATATGTCATAGGACGGGTAAGTGACATATGAATCCACATGATCTGTGCTCACAGGGGGATCCCTTTGTGAGCAAACCTGATACCTGATTCGGGTATGAGGTTTTGTGTCGAATGAAGGCTGAAGTCAGATGGTTGAAGGTTAATGTCTGATGATGGAGATAAGAAAAAAGTAATTTGCCTGCACACAGGGACAATCCTGTGAATACCTGTAAACCAGTCCCTCGAATCGAGGGTAGTGGTATGACATCAAACAAGGCACCATCGTATTTCGCGATGGTGCCTTGGGTTTTGTGCTCACAAGGGATTCGCTTGTGTGGCATTATTTGATGACGACCTTTTTGCCATTATGGATATATATTCCTTTGGACAATTTGCTATTTGCGATTTTGCGGCCTTGCAGGTCGTAGAATGCATTATCAACAGCGTTGTTAGCTTTGATGGTCTGTATACCTGTAGGTGTTGTCTGTCCGTTGATAGAGTAGATATATCCGTGGTATGTCTCATAATCACCAGCAAAGAATTCCAAATTCGCACAGATGACGACTTCGTCGCCAATGTTCACATCACCCTCTTTGCAATCAGTGTTTTCCAGTCCTTTCGCCTTCCAGACATTTATCAGATTGGTTGTGGCGTCTGGTGTGGCACCAATACTGAACTCAGCCTGTCCATTATCTATTGTCACCTCGCTCACTACAAAACCTTTGACGTAGAAGACGGGTGTGAGTCCTTCAGTGATCAGCGCATCTACAACAATTTTTGCGTCATTAACAGTGAACGGGCTCTCTGCGGTGCCTTTGCCTTCAGTATTGACGATGGTGTAGGTCGCTGTTGTCATGTTACTGCTCTTGCCTGTGTTGCTAACAGCTATAGCCTTGATAGTTGTTGTCGCTGTTAAGTCCAGCTCAGTGCCATCATACTTTGTTCCGGTATAGTGTGTCTCATCAGTAAAGGAGGGATCATCGCCGTTCAGAGTATAGATGATGAAGTTCTTTGTTCCGCAAGTCATTGTCACCTTCTGTTCTCCCATGTATATGCCCTCATCGAGACTTAACACAGGTGTGGAAGGAGTGTCGCTGTATGTCACCACCACCTTGGTGATGCGCACCTGTTTCGTGGCAGTCAGAGTGAAGGAGTCAGTATTACCAATCCATGTGCCCACATTCTTATCCGTACTATAGTCATAGACACCCTCAGTAGGATTGGCGAAGCAGCCAGGTCCATATTTCGCGTCTCCCTTAGCGGTACATGTGATCTCCACCTTCACTATCTTATTTCCGGCAGAAGTGAAAGTCATGTTCGCATCGGCATAGCAGCGATAGTGGTTGTCCAGTGCCATGCAGCCATTGCTGACGGTGATGGTGACATCATCCTTGGTAATCATATCCTCACCAGGATCCTCTGTGGTGCGACTGCCCTTGTCTACAGAAACATCGAAGGTGACATCGCCTTGTATGCTTATGATGGTGTAGGTGGCGGAAGCGATGTTACTGCTCTTACCGTCATTACTTACGGCAATAGCTTTGATAGTCGTTGTCTTTGTGATGTTCAGGGGATTGCCATCCCAAAGTGTTCCGGTATAGTGTGTCTCGTCTGTATAGGCGGGTTCGTCACCATTCAGAGTATAGATGACGACACACCCCTCCTCATGTCCGAACGACACATTCTTGGGCTCAAAATACTGTCCTTCTGGAAGGGTGAAGGTAGGTTGGTCAGGAACTTCACCGACAGTCACCTCAACCTTGGTGATGCGCACCTGTTTTGTGGCTGTCAGAGAGAAAGCGACGTCATTGCCGAGCCATGTGCCCACATTTCCTTCAGCCTCAAACTCATAGTCTCCCTTTGTTGGGTCCGCAAGGTTTCCCGGGCCATACTTCGCCTCCCCTTTAGCGGTACATGTGATCTCCACCTTCATGATCTTGTCACCTGTAGAAGAGACGGTGAAGTCAGCACCTGCATAGCAGCGATAGTGGTTGTCCAGTCCCATGCAGCCATTGCTGATGGTGATGGTGACGCCATTTTTCGTTATCATGTCCTCGCCTGGGTTCTCTGTCGTGCGAGATCCTTTATCCTCAGAAGCATCGAAGGTGATAACGGTCTGAGCACCTATGTTACCGACGACCAATGCCAAGGCAACAACAAATAATAAGCGTAATGTTTTTGTCATAGTAATTATTTTATGAATTACAGGTTGCTGACGAGTGCCTGAATCTTTTGTTTTGTGTCGTCAGTTTTCTGTTCGTCAATCTTTGCCGTCACGATACCACTGTCTTCAACATGCCAGTAGTTGCATATGTCGTGATACTCAGCTGTCGCACCGGTATAGACTCCGGGAGAGTAGGAGGACATCAGCAGAGCCATCTTCTTCACTTTTGCTGGTGCGTTGACACAATACATACGCTGAATAGGAGCCTGTATCTGGGCGCATAGTGTGAAGTAATAGATAGGTGCTGCTAATACCAAGACCTCGGCCTCTGCCATCAGCGGGTAGAGCTCTTGCATGTCGTCCTTCTGGATGCAGGCACCATTCCCTTTGTTATGACAGTACTCACAAGCCAGACAACCGGCAATCTTCTTGCGTGACACGTTGACGAGTGTTACTTGATGACCTGCTGCCTCGGCAGCTTTCTTATACTCTTCCGCCATCCATGCGGTGTTACCATTGGCCCTCGGTGAAGCCTGTAAAATCAAAATATTCATAATCTTAAGTATTTGGTTAGTTTCTGCAAAGATAATAAAATCCTGCTAAACTTGTAGCAGTTCATCGGAAAATTTTGTGTGACAGCAGATTTTGTATATGCAGAAGATCATACGCTACGGATTGTCGGCATGAAATTTCTTATTTATATTAATAAGGTATAGAGGTTTTCGCTTTTTGTCATGGAAAGCGAAAACTTTTTGTTTTTATGTAAAAAAGTTCATGAAAAGTTTTGGAGGTTCATAAATTTGTTGTACCTTT
>JAEEGG010027250.1_pt1 | contig 10847 bp, 7 predicted proteins | sample 9134161 | NCBI WGS metagenome assembly JAEEGG01 (sample SAMN16246543, study PRJNA631951) | gut metagenome | biome: gut microbiome; feature: rumen; material: CR-attached | host: Bos | place: Iran: Karaj | collected 2018-10
TCCTTAGGCTACAGAATATCTACGCATAGACACATAGTTTTGCTGCTGATCCCAAAACAGGCATAAGGTCCGTCAGGACCGCCGGCTGTGAATAGTTGGTTTGGTCCCAATTAAGGAGACATACGAGATGCCGGAGCGAAGCGACGGAATCTCGGTCTCTTCGCCGCCTCTTCACCGTCTCTTCGCCACAATACAGCCCAAAATCAAGTTAAGATCCTCCGAATACAAAATCTTAACCATAATATGGCCCAAAATCAAGTTAAGAGCCTCCAAATACAAAATCTCAACCATAATATGGCCCCAAATCAATTTAAGAGCCGAAGGAAGGAATGCCCTTCCTTTCAAATGATTAATCGTCCACTTCCCCTATGGACACGACATTGAGTGCAAAAATTCATATTCAAAACCAATTATACAAATCCTATAATAGAAATTCTATAATGGGAGTATTCATACGGGGAAGACGGTTTGTTTTCAATTGATATATGTACCTTGCGGACTCGACGGCTGCATGGTATGCAGTGTATTCGGCGAGAAGCCCGGACCGTCCTCGGCATTGACCAGAGGGCGGTCAAAATTGTTTATAGAGCTCCTCCGGCTGGCGCAGCCCCGACCCGGCGAGCGCGGCGTTATTTCGGATTCCAAAAAGTCCATACACAGCAACAGCGGCCCGGGGGAAACCGGACCGCTGAGCATTTCATGAGCCAAAGCGAATCTACTAGAATGTCAAGAAGGGCCAGACTGTTTCGTTGTTTAATCCATATGCTGCATCCCTTACATCGATTTTATTATCAGATATGTTAATTCGCCATGCACGTGGCCCACCTGCGGATGTGCCTTGCGTGCTGCTCCAATACCGCCCAATATTGGAAATTTCATAACCAGAAGCGGCGAACGCTGCTGCCACTTTTTCACTAACATTAACATCGTCAGTTGGAGTCCCTGGAAAATATCAAATTGCAAAGTTGCGGGAACTTTCCCGCAACTTTTTTAGAAAACTGCGGGAACTTTCCCGCAATTTTCTTAAATTTGTGCCGGACTAATACCGCAACATGCCATGCAAGCACTTTTCGATCAATTCAATCAGCTTTTAGAACTGACACCGATGAACTTCTTCCGGGAGCAACATCATTCCATCAATTGGGACGTCCGCATCCTGGGAATCTTAGGCCAGAAAGGTGTTGGGAAATCCACACTCATCCTGCAACACATCAAACAGTTAGGAAACAAGGACGAATCCCTCTATGTTGTGGCAGATGATATTTACTTCAGCGCGCATACCCTGTTGGAAACGGCGAGGGCTTTCTTCGCCCGAGGAGGTAAATACCTATATATAGACGAAATTCACAAGTACCAGAACTGGAGCACGGAGATCAAGAATATCTATGACAGCCTGCCGCTCTTACACATCGTCTATTCTGGCAGCTCCCTGTTAGATTTGAAAGAAGGCGGGGCTGACCTGAGCCGTCGTATCATCGAATACCATCTCCCGGTCTGGTCGTTCCGTGAATACTTGAACCTTCGTAACGGCTGGTCCTTGAAAAGCGCTACCCTGGATGACATTTTAAAAGGGAAAGTCGATTTCCCTTACGGCCCGGAGCGCCCGCTCAGCTATTTTGAAGACTATATGAAGAAAGGGTGCTATCCTTTCTCTATGGAGCCTGAGTTTGAGACTCGCCTGCGCCAGGTTATCAATACCACCGTCGAGGTAGATATTCCCAAGTATGCCAAGATGACCATCGCTGCCACCCAGAAGCTTAAAAAATTCACGTACTTTATCTCCAAGAGCGTCCCTGTTAAAATAAATTTCTCAGATATGGCCAGGGACCTGGGGCTGGATCGCGATGAACTACCCAAATACCTGGAGTATCTGGAAAAGGCCGAACTGGTCTCAGTTCTTCGTATGAAGGCAAACGGTGACGCCATCCTCCGAAAAATGGACAAACTCTACCTCCATAATCCCAACATGGCCTATGTTCTTTCTGGTGAACAGCCTAACACCGGAAACAGCCGCGAGACCATCTTCTTCTGCTGGACAAAACAAAAGTTTGAAACATTGGAATCTCCTGTATCCGATTTCGAAATCGATGGCAAGACCTTCGAAGTGGGAGGTCGCAAGAAAGGAAAGAAACAGATTGAAGATATCCAGGATGGATATGTAGTAAAGGATGACATAGAATACGTCCATGACAATCAGGTGCCACTCTGGATGTTTGGTTTTTTATACTAAAAGGTTTAGTCCGTTTCTTTATCTTTCGTCATCATTGTGATGTATAGAAAAGATATTCTTCGCCACAATGTGGCCCTAAATCAGTTTAAGAATCGGAAGGATTTCGCAAAAGATGGTCGGCGGCCTGTAGCAGTTTGCCTTCCAGCAAGGGCAGGAAATCCGGATGATCGGCCAGGAAACGCCTGACCTGGGCTGCGGCAGCGGGACTGTCATGCCCCCGGAGGAGGTTCGTGCACCAGTTCTTGGGGAAGAAGATATCGCCGGTCCGCTGGATTTCGGGGAGTTCTTCAAGACCCGGATAGATGTACTCCACGGCCTCGGCCTCATGAAGCGGATGGTTCAAGTAGGAAAGGGCCGATGCCGCCCAAGGCTCTACGCTTCGCCCCTCCGGCTCCAGCAAGGAGGCGAACACGGCATCGCGGCTTTCCTTGTCCGGCGACACCGCACGGTAAACGAAGCGGAATTCCCGCAAGACGTCCGGATTCTGTATCCTTCCCTCCTGGATGGCCCTGATGGCTTCGAACCGTTCCGGGCAGCGCACCGCCAGTTCGTAGGCAAGGGTCATGTAGTCCCGCACGCCAAGTTTGAGGCCCATGAACCCATTTCCATCCTGGAAAACCTTCCAAAGCAGGGAAAGATTTTCGGGAGAGCGGAACACCTCCATGAGTGCGCGCAGCGCCGTGAGACGGATTTCCCCAGGGATGGACGCGTCGGAAGCCGTGTCGAGCAGCAGGTGCTCGAGGAGTTCTGAACCGGCCAAGGGGCCGTGAATGGACAAAGTCTTCAGGAAAGAGGCTGCCGCTCCGGCTACCAGCGGATCGGTTTCGGAGCGAAGCTCTCTCTCCAGCACGGCAGCGAACCGATCCGGAGCCAGTTCTCCACAGAGGGCATTCTCATACAAAGCAGCAAGAAGGGAAAGCCGGGCTTCCGGCTTCGGAATAGCCGAAAGCGCCTGTGCTGCGGCCGATGAGGTACTCGCATCCAGAGAGAACCAGCCATACGCCAGCGCCTCCGGGTCTGGGAAAAGAACCGCGGGGCAGCCTGCCGGAAGCACGACGGACACCTCTGGCGCATCGCTCCAAACCCTCACAACCGTCTCCCCGGCAGCATTGCCGAAAGGAATGTACTGCGGCCATACCAAGCCCCGCCCCAGAGGGTCCTCCTGGCGGACGGTAAGCGTGTTTTCCTTCACAGAATAGCTGATCTTCGGCATTCCTTTCTCCTCTACCCACACATGGCTCCAGGTTCGAAGGTCCATCTCCGTGCGGTCGTCCAGGATGGAGATGAGATCGTTCCAGGTGGCGTTGCCGTACAGGAAGGTGTTCAGGTATTCCCGGATGCCGTCCCGAAAAGCCTCTTCACCCAAAAGGTCCGAAAGCATCCGCATCACTACGGGAGCCTTGTCATAGACGATGTTCCCGTAAATAAGGCCCGCGCTGGAGAGATTGGGAAGGTCCCGCCGGATGGCGTTGGTGCCCGCCGTACGGTCTTCCGCATAGGCTGTGAGGTTGAAGTTCTTGAAATCCCTCAGCGGAACGTTCACCTCCGGGTAGAGGGGCGTGGATATCTTTGCGCCGAAGTAGTTGGCGTAGACCTCTTTCGTCCATACATCGTTGAACCAGCGCATGGTGACGGCGTCGCCGAACCAGAGATGGGACGTCTCATGGGCGATGAGTTCGATGCGGGAGAGCTTTTCGGCCGTAGTGGGCGCCTCCCCCAGGAACATCCGCTTATCGTTAAAGAGGATGGCGCCGGGATGCTCCATACCGCCGAACTGGAAGCCGGGGACAATCACGAAATCGTATTTCTCGAAGGGCCGGGGGCTGCCGGTGTAGTCCTCCATCCAGTCCAGGGACTGGAACACTTGGGAGAAGATTTCATCAATCTGGGCGGTCTTCGCGGGATCTGTTTCCCGGTAGTAAACGTTCAGGGGCTCTCCATTACGGTATCTGGTGGCCTTCTGCCATTCTCCTGCCGCAAAGGCAAAGAGGTAGGTGCTCAACGGCGGGGTCTCGTGGAAGGTGATGGTTTTGCGCCCTTCCGCCATTTCGGTGGTCTGGGCGCAACCGTTGGCCACAGCCTCCCACGCCGCAGGAACCTCGAGCGTGAGGGAGAAACGCCCCTTGAGGTCCGGCTGATCGAAACAGGGAAAGACCGTCCGCGCCCGGTCGGGAACGAACAGCGTATAGAGATAACCCTCATTCCGGTTGAGGGAACGGTCTCCGGAGATGAAGACTACCTCAACGGTGTTTTCTCCTTTTTTGAGCGCCCCTTTGGGCAGGACGATATGTTCGTTCCGATAATCGACAGGACAGCCCCGGCCATTGACATTAAGTCCAAGGACAGCTTCCTTCCCCTCCCGGAAATCCAACTGAAGGGGTGCCCGCCTCTGCAGGAAGAAGGTAATGGTTTCATGCCCCTCAACCCGTTCGGAACGTTTTTCCGGAATGCGGAAAGCAATGTTATACCGAACATTGGAAACCATCCCCGTGCGATACTGGGCAAGCTCAAGACTCACGCCGTCTTCTACAACAGGGACCGGTTTTCCGCAAGAGACAACGAGCACCAAAAGGGTAAGTAATATGGAATGGAGGCGCATAGACAAACGGTTTCTACAAAGTTACCGTTTTTGCGTCTTATTCCAAATCTCCCGGATAATAGGGTAATTACCTCAAAATGTTTATATTTGGACTTTAAACTACGGACTTATCAGTGTACTGTTGATTATGCGGAAGTCCGTAAGTGACTCGCTTCTGTTTTAAGCGAATTGCTATTTAACCTCAATTATGAAACGCTTTCTCCTGCTTCTTTCTATGACGGCCCTGCTGATGGGCTGCACCCGGACCCTCTGTGTGATGACCTACAATGTGGGTGCATTCGGCAAGTACAAGGAAAACAGCATCCCGGATGTCGCAGCGGCGGTGAGGGCCGCCGGGGCCGATATCGTATCCCTCAACGAGCTGGACAGCTGCAACCGGCGCCACGGGACCTATCAACTGGAGGAGTTCGCCCAAGCAATGGGCGGGTGGGAATATCATTTCGCATCGGCCTTTCCCTATGCCGACGGTGCATACGGAAATGGCGTGGCCTCGCGGGAGAAGATTATCGGCCGATATAACATTGCCCTTCCCAAGGGGAACGGTTCGGAGCCCAGAAGCGCCGCCGTCGTGGAGACAAAGGACTATGTGTTTGCAGCCACCCATCTTGACCATCGCTCCGAGGCCGCAGCACAGGCGCAGGCAGAGGTCATCAATGCCTGGTTTGAAGAACACTTTGCAGGATGCCGCAAGCCCGTAATACTGTGCGGAGATATGAATTCTGAGCCGGGATCACCCGTCATTGCCGCCCTCTCGCGCTGCTGGGAGATTCTCTCACCGCTTGATCCCACGAGTCCTTGTGTGCCGCATTCGCCCGATGAGCAGACAGAAAAGGGCCCTGCCTACTGCATAGACTACATTATGTGCCTGCGCAGCGCCGCACCCGTCCGTGTCAAACAAGCCCAGGTTATGTCAGAACTGGATGGCTACCCGCTGGGCGTGACGGATTTCTCCGACCACTATCCCGTGATGGCCGTATTGGAGATCCGCTAAAGATCTTCATCCGAATTCTCGAGCGGTCAGTCTTTGCTTGAGTATTACAACAAGGAGGTAAGGGGTACGAACTCGTAGCCGCGGCGCTTCAGGGTGCGGATCAGTTCGGGCAGGCGGGCGTAGAACTTGTCCGTGCGGGCGTCTTCGGTGCCCAGGTGGATGAGCATGATGTGACCGTTCAGGCCGGACTCTTTCTCTACGGAAAGCACTTTGTCCATGATAAACTTGCTGCTGAAGTAGGTCTTCATCTCGGGCGTGGTGTAGTCGCCGTTGGTATAGGTGCCGTTGGTGTAATTGACCAGCGTCAGGCCCATGGAACGGGCCCAGGAAGCGATGGTGGCGTTGTAATGCTCGTAAGGCGGCATAAAGAGAGGGGCCGATGCCGGCGTAATGCCGAAGGGAGCCATCACCTCATAGCTCTTGCGGATATCGGCCTCGAACTCCTCGCGGGTGACCAGAAGGGAATCCCGCTTTTCCCAGGGGGCATAGAGCAGATGCCCGTAGCTGTGGCTGCCTACGTAGTGGCCATCGGCCAATAAATCCTTCACCACCGAAGGGAATTTTTCGTAAAACTCTCCCGTGAAGAAGAAGGCGCCCTGGATGCCGAAGCGCTTCAGGGTTGCGCGGATGGAGGCGGCGCCATCGGCCTTGTCTGCGGCCGTGAAAACCAGCGAAATGCGCTTTTCGGAAGGATCCATGCGCACGATGCCGCCCTGGTGCTTAACGTGGCGGCTGGCCTGGCGGCGGCCCTCCATCTGATAGGCCGACAGCGGGAAGGTGAGGCTGGCCGTGCCGTCCATCGTGGGCTCGTTGGTGGAGTAGTCGTGGGTGGAATCGTGGTACACCATGCGGCCGGGCTGGAACATCTCGTAGTTGTTGCCGCCTTCCGTGCTGATGCCCAGCAGGGAGCCAAAAATGGTGTCGTACACCGGGCCGTCCACCAGGCCGCCCGTGGTATTGCCCAGTTTGTAATTGATGATGAAGGAGTGGGGTTGAAGCGGATAGGTGCCGCCCTTGGGCAGTTCCACAACCATGCTCACACCCCAGGGGTTGCAGCCGAAGAGCCAGTCCCGCAGCGCGCCTTCCATTTCCTCATAGGTGCGGTCCCCGGTCAGCTGCCGGTACAGGATGCACTGGGACAGCATGGCCGCAGTGAGGTTGTTGGAGCACCAGATGTTGGGGATGCCGTAGAGGAAAGGCGAGCCCTGGGCGCGGTCCAGCACGCGGGCGATGCCGCTGCGGAGGTTGCGCACGAACTCTTCCTTGCCTTCGGCCGCCAACTGCACGTGGCCCATGTTCATAAAGGGATACCACTGGTAGTGGCGGGCGCTGTCGGCCCCCATCCAGGGCGTAACGGGCTCCTGACGGCCATATTCCACGGCCTCCAAGAGATACTTGCGGTCTCCGGTGAGGCGGTACATTTCCACCCCGGCCAGTTCCATATCGTCCACCCAGTTGGTCTCCTCATAGATGTAAGGGCTCACAATAGACGCCGTCTGGTGGAAGCCCGGGAAATCCTTGCCGGTCTGCCAGGCATCGGCCACCTTGGCTTTGATGCGTGCGGCCAGTTCGGGGTAGAAAGGCTCCAGCACTCGGCTGCCGATGGAAAAAGACGAGGCATATTTGCCCACTATTGAGGCTTTACCCGTGGTCTTGTTCACTCCGCCGCGGCGGCCCTGCTGCTGGGGTTCGCCGGTGCAGTAATAGACCGGACGGGCACCGCCCTTGCCCCAGCCGTAGTCCGCCTGGTCTTCCGGCGGACGGCGCATGCCCACGTGATCGCGGTCATCGGCCAGCTGGTTGTAATACTCCCCCGGTTCGGGGTTCATGCGGTCCAGCCAGTCCAGACCCCAGCGAATCTCGTCCACAATGTCCGGGATGCCGTTGGCGCCGGGCGTGCCATCGGTTTTGTAGGCGTCTCCAAAGGCCCCGGGGTTGCTTTCATAAGCGTAGGCCATCTGGTAGATGGCATTGGCCGTGGTGGTGGTGTATTGCAGGCAGTCGGAGGCGTCATGCCAGCCGCCGCGAACATCCAGATGCTGGCCGCTCTTGGTGGGATGATAAACGATGATGGCATCCTGCTGGTGGCAATTCTCGCGGAGGAAGGGATTCCAGCCGCAGCGCTGCTGACGCATGTAATTGAGCACAAAATCGGCCGCCCCCTCATACACCTGCGGGCCGATGGGGAAGGTCTCCGAAGTGCCGTCACCCGCTACGATGCGGTAGGCCCCCGGCGTCTGGAAAGCGCTGAAATCCAGCCGCGCCGTGGCCGCCATCTGCCCCAGCGGGCCTGTGGGGCGGGCATCGGCCCGAAAGACCTCCGCACCGGTAAAAGCGTCCACCAGCGTGAACTGGGCGGGTGCCTGGGAGCCCATATAAACGGCCACTTTGGTTGCCTCGGGCAGATAGCCCAGTTGATTGATCCGGACCCATCCTTCGGCCCGGGAAAGCAGGGCCACCAGGAGGGCGACCGCCGTCAGCAGCGTGCGTTTCATATCTTTTTATTCCGTTGTCATAGCCGGATAGCCATTCCAGTCGGCGCCAAATGTAAAACCGTTGGAAAGCTGAAAATCGGCCCGGATCTTATAGCGGTTGGGTTCAGGGTGCTCCACTTTGAGGGTGCCCTTCACCAGGGAGATGTCGCTCACGTCCGTGACCCAGTCGGCCGAGCGGAGGGAACAGCCGGGCTCCGAGCCGCCATAGAGGGTATAACCGTCCTCGTTGTTGTTCAAGTAGACGGCCACCATGGTCTCCCCTACCACGCCGGAGAAATCGATGGTTTTCCCGAAGTCGCTGCACAGCATCCAGAGCCAGAAGTGCTCCTGGTTTTCGGCGTCCACCTGGTGGGTCAGTTCTATTTGAATGGCCTGCGGGGCGGCTTCTCCCATAAGCAGGTTGTAGCCGCTGGCTATATCTACGCCGAAGCGTTTGTCCCTTTTGCTGAACCAGCCGGCATAGACCGTGATGGCCGATTTGGCCGATACATTGCCGCAGCGGGCCAGGAGCTGGGCGTTGCCGGGCGACTTGGCCAGGAGCTTCCCATTCTCGAAATCGGCCACCTCGGGGTTGCTGTTGGCTACGGTCAGTTGGTCCAGGTTGGTGGCGGAGGACGGATAGCATTCCACCTGGATTTCCTGCGTTTCCCCCACAAAAAGCTTAACCACTTCGGGGGTTACCACAATCTTGTTTACGGCAATCTCCTTTTTCTGGCATCCCGTCAGAAGCAGGAGAAGGGCCCCTCCATACAGTAAAAAACGTTTTAACATAGTTTATGATACGCGGTTAAAACTCCTGGACCATTAGAATAGGTTCGCCATTTTCCGTCAGGCCTTCCGCTACCAGGACCATCCCTTCTTCGGCCTGTAAGGCGGGCAAAACCAGTTCTTCCCCGGCCCGGAGTTCCACTATGGGCTGCCATAGCAGGGTCTCGCGCTGCGAGGGATAACGGGGGTCGTCGGAAGGGGTGACGAAAGCCACGGGATAGGCCGCACCGGAGAAGTCAATCATGCGGACATTATTTCCAAAACGGATGCCGCCCAGGTCTCCTTTGTAGGTGATAAAGTTGGCCACACCGCTGTACATAAGGTGGCCGAAGGTGCAGAAATAGGGATAGACTTCCACGCTTTTCACCAGCGCGGGATCCAGGTTGTACACCAGGGAATGGTTGAACACCGGAACGCCGTCCACCAGAATGAGCGAAGGATCTTCCCAGAAGATGGATCCGGCCCCTTCCCTCTTGAAAGCACGCACCTGCAGTTCCAACTCCTCTTCCCTGCCGCGGGTCCGGATATCGGACAGATATTCCACAAAGACCTCCCGCAGAGTGGCAAAACGAGTGTAATCGTCCAGGTTATACCGCTTGCTCTTGTCGGAAAGGAAGGCAATCTGCCGGGCCGGAAGCCGCTGGTACAGGGTATCGGCTTCAAAGGCCGATGTCACCTGCATCCTTGCGCCCAGGCGGGTGAGGGCTTCGCTGCAGGAAGGATCCAGCACCAGGGCCGGAATATCGCCGGGCTCCAGCTGACGGTAAGGGCTCTCCACCTCAACCTTGAAGGCCGGGGCGGTTTTTCCCAGCGACACCACCATCTCTCCGTCTCCGAAGAAATTCGTGGTATAGAAACGGGCCCTTCCATCGGCCTGCAACTTGGCTGCGTAAATGTCTTCCAGATGGCCGGGACGGGACACAAACACCTCCAGCGCCTGCTGCCCGGTAAGCGGCAGGCCATCGGCCCCCGTCAGGCGCAGGGTCAGGATTTCGCCGTCATATTCCGGAACCACTTCCCGGGTGCGTGCCCCGGCGGGAACGCTCAGGGCCTGCGCCAGCGAACCCCTGCCATAAGAAGGGAAAGGTTCGTTGCGGTAAACGGAAACGGACAAAGTAGCAGGGACCGGAGAAGAAAGGCCGATGCGCCCGTCACGCAGCTTCTGCACCTGCAGGGCGCCAGCCTGTTCAACCGGCGTGGACGAAGGGGCCGATCCTATCTCCACGGCATCCGTCACGCGGGCCGGGGAAAGGGTGTTGTAAACGCTGATGATGCGGGAACCCGTACGGGGATCATAGTTCCCCTCCCGTCCGGAAAGGGTCGTATAGGCGCTAAGCCGATAATTGCCCGTGGGCAGGGTGCGGGGCAGCACCAGGCTGCCGGCACCGCGTCCGTTCAGGAGCGCCACCTTGCCGCCCAGGGCCATTCCATCGGCCGATGTCAGTTCCACATAAGCCACGGCACTGACCTCCGAAAGGCGGACATCTTCCGATACATCCACGCAGAAGGCCGACAGATAGACGGTCTCCCCCGCGGCATACCAGTCGCGGTCGGTGGTGACGTAAGTACGCTCGGCCCGCTGTGCGAACGCCGGGCACAGGGCTCCTGCCAATCCTATTATCAATAAGAGTTTTTTCATGCTCGTTTCCTCCTATTCCGGCCAGCCTGACGGCTTGTTGGTTGTACCTCCCTGCTCACGGCAGTCCATGCACCTTTCGGGAATCCATACATAAAAAGGTTCCGTGTCGTTACTGTCCGATTCGG
>JAEEGG010027256.1_pt1 | contig 10845 bp, 6 predicted proteins | sample 9134161 | NCBI WGS metagenome assembly JAEEGG01 (sample SAMN16246543, study PRJNA631951) | gut metagenome | biome: gut microbiome; feature: rumen; material: CR-attached | host: Bos | place: Iran: Karaj | collected 2018-10
TCCATTTTTTAAGAGACATTATTAAGCTCCATTCTAGTCTTTGATGGCTAAAATATATATAGTTGTGGCAGAAAAAATGTTAAAAAAGGTAAAAATTGACTATGCAAGCACGTAAAAATGACGTTCAAGCCTATTCTCAGGTCTTTTTATCGTCCAAAAATTACGATTCCAAGAAAATTTATGCGAAAAGACGCTTGTCCTTGATGAAAAAGTTGGACTCTTTTGGCGTTTTTGCCGGGATGCCCATTGAACCGGGGGGCGAGGAAGCCTTTGTTCAAACTTGGACGCGCTTTGTGCAGGACCCGGCGTTTCTGTATTTGACGGGCGTGAACCAGGCGGGTTGCTATCTGGTGCTGGACCCGCGTGCTATGCGTTCGACGCTCTTTGTGCCGCGCAAGGACCCGTTCAAGGAATTCTGGAACGGCAAGCGCCTTGGCTTTGTGGATGGCGAAAACGTTGTAGCATGTTTGACGGGCGTCGAGGAAGTTCGACCGATTGATGATCTTTGGGATTTTGTCGAGTCGCTTGCGAAGAAATATACGAACGGCAAGAATGCGGTGGACCACGCTTATGCTTTCTATTATGAGAAGTTCAAGGGCGACCACAACGAAAAGCTCAAGAACGATTTGAAGAAGGTGCTCCGCCCCTATAAGTTGAGCGTCAAGAGCTGTGCCGACAAGCACTTTGAAGACCGCCTGGTGTTAGAACCGGAGCGCATTGATGATGCCCGCGTGGCGCAAAAGATTACGGACGAGGCGTTCCGTGCGCTTTTGCCCGAGATGAAGAATATGAAGACCGAGCGCGATGTGGCGCTGTTCCTCAATTACGAAATGCAGCGCCGTGGCGATGGCGACCTTGCGTTCCCGACGATTATTGCGGGCGGCAAGAATGCCTGCTGTCTGCATTACGTGAAGAATGACGAGCAATTGCGCGATGGCGAACTTGTGCTCTTTGACTTTGGTGTGCGGTTCGGGACGCTCCACAGCGATATCTCGCGCACCATCCCTGTAAATGGCAGGTTTGACCCGCTTCAAAAAATGTTGTACGAAATCGTGCTCGAATCTGCAAAGGTGTACCAGCGCGTGGTGCGTCCGGGTGTTGCTCTCAAGGAAATCGGCATGATTTGCTGGGAGTTCATCATGATGGAACTCGACCGCCGCCTTGTAAAGGGGGCGAAGGGGAGTTTCAAGCTCTTGTACGACAAGAGGCCGCATGGGGTGAGCCACTTTATCGGGGAACATATCCACGAAGGCGACCCGGGTTCACGTTCCTTGGATGTGGTCTTGAAACCGGGGATGCTCATCTCTTGCGAGCCGGGGCTGTATGGCGATTTTACGGCGACAATTGATGGCAAGCGCTACCGCGAAAGTATCGGCATCCGCATCGAAGATGATTTAATTATTACAAAAAGCGGTTTTGAAAATATTTCGGAGCATATTCCGCGCACAGTGGGGGAGATTGAGGCGCTCATGAAGTGATTTTTCTATCTTTGGACAAAAGGACATTTTGCAAAAAAGGGTTTTGTAAATGTGGAAAGTTAAAGGTTCTATAAGATTCTTCTTATCTATCCTTGCAACAACTTTTGTTCAGGCGGGTGTGTTTATTTACGCCCAGAAAATTCTGTCGGGATCGTTCTTTGCCAAAGACGGTATCATCTGGCAGAACTTCATGCTTCAAATCTTCTTCCTCGCGCCATACGTGTTGATGGTGTTCTTTGCGGGGTTCTTCACCAATAAGTTCTCGAAGAACAAGGTGATGGCTTGGTCGTCACTCATGATGACGCTATTTGTGATAGCGCAGTCGGTCTTGGTGACGGTCGATTACCCGCGAATCGCATTCTGGCTCTCGATAGGCCTGAGCTGCGGTTTTGCCATCCACAGTGCGGCAAAGTACGCCATTATCAAGGAAATGTTCGGCGTGCGCAATTTGAGCTACGCGAATGCTTTCCTCCAGATATTCAGTATTAGCGGTATTATCGCGGCATCATGGCTTGCGATTGTCGGCGTGAACCTGATCAACCTCGACCAGCTCGTTTCTTACGAAGCTGTTCGCCGCATTACGGAAAAGTCCGTCGTGATTCCGTGGATTTTGACCGCGGTGAGCGTGCTCGGTACGATTGCAAACTTCATGATTCCGCGTGTGAAGTTCGAAGACTTGAATGTGAGCATTGATAAGGTCAAGCGCCACTTGAGTCTCGGTTTCCGCGTGCCTACGCTCCGTGCGTCCATCATCGCCCTTTCGATGTTCTGGGCTTTGGCTCAGGTGTTCGTGTTGACTTACCAGGACGTGTCCGGTTCTTCGACCGTGAACATGATGCAGGACTACATGTCGTTTGCGATTGTGGGCCTCATGGTCGGTACGATTGTGGCTGCACACTTCTCCAAGGACTTTATTGAATCCGGCTTTGTGCCGCTTGGCATGTTTGGTGCCTCGATCTGCATGTTCCTCGTGCCGTTCCTTGTACATCCGGTTGCACTTGTGCTTCTTTACTCCTTGACCGGTTTCTTTGGCGGTCTCATCTTGGTGCCGGTGAATGCGCTTTTGCAGTATAACACGCGTCCGAATAACTCCGGTTCCGTGATTGCTCTTGCGAACTTGATCCAGGCTGTGGTGCTTGTGGCATTCCTGTTCGTGTTCACGATGATGGTCCGCAACACCGATGTCCGTCCGCAGAACTACTTCATTGGCCTTGCCGTGATTTCTGTGGCTGTGTTCGTCTGGTCGATTTCCAACTTGCCGCAGGCAATGCTCCGTACGCTTTTACGTTTTGTGTTCAGCCGCTATAGAATCCGCGTGTTGAACGTGCAGAACATCCCGAACGAAGGCCCGATTCTCTTGGTCGGTAACCACCACAGCTTTATTGACTGGGCTATGGTGCAGATGGCTTCTCCGCGTCCGCTTTGCATTGCAAGTAACAAGGACCATTTCGACAAGTGGTACTTGCGCGCTGTGCTCAAGCGCTTGGGCATGATCCGCATCGATAACCGCAATCCCAAGGTTGCGATGGATAAGATTCATGCCGCCCTCCTCGCAGGTAAGGCTGTCGTGATTTTCCCGTCGGGCGAAGTTTCCAAGTCTCCGCACGTGGAACCGTTTACGATTGACTATTCCTCCGCTGTCGATGGCACGAAGGCTCAGGTAATTCCGTTCTACATCCAGGGCTTGTGGGGCTCTAACTATAGCTATAGCTCTTCGAACATGTTCGGTGCTTCGGCTGAACGTTCTGTGACGGTCGCCTTTGGTGAAGCTCTCCCGGCGAATACGCCGCCTAACGAAATTCGTGCTGTTATCCGTCGCATTTCGATTGACGCTTGGAACTACGCTGTTTCGTTTGTGCACCCGATTGCCGATAGCTGGATCCGCACTTACAAGAAGTATGTGAAGAACGGCCCTGCTATTTATAGCCCGGATGGCGCTCACTTCTCGGGTTACAAGCTGATGGGCGCTGTGATGGCGTTCCGCGGCTACCTCAAGAAGACGCTTGGTAAGAACGAACAGAACGTGGGTATTATGCTCCCGCCGAGCCCTGCAGGCGTGATTGTGAACCTCGCTCTCTGGGTAATTGGCAAGACGAATGTGAACTTGAACTACACGTCTTCTGTTGATAACGTGAAGTTCTGCTGCGATCGCGCTGAATGCTCAACCGTGATTACGAGCCGCCAGTTTGTGCAAAAGCTGAAAGGCCGTGGTAACGATTACTCGCAGATTGCTTCGGACAAGGTGCGCTTGCTCTATGCCGAAGACATCATGAAGGAAATCCCGAAGGTTAAGATTGCTGCATTCCTCGTGCTTTGCATGATTATGCCGAGCTGGCTGATTCGCCTTGTGTTTGTGAAGCGCCGTGCTATGGACGACAATGCTGTTATCGTGTTTAGCTCTGGTTCTGAAGGTACGCCGAAGGGTGTGGAACTTACGCAGCGCAACTTGATGGGTAACATCCAGCAGCTCGCCTGTATTTTGAACGTGAGCCGTGGTGACGTGATGCTCTCGGAACTCCCTCTGTTCCATAGCTTTGGTCTTACGGTGACGACGCTTTTGAACCTCACGGAAGGCTGCCCGATTGTGGCTGTGGCCGACCCGACCGACGTGAAGACTATGTCTCGCGTTTGTGCGGAATTCCAGGTGACGTTCCTTGTGGCAACGCCGACGTTCCTCCGCGCCTTTACGGTGAGCCGCTATGTACACCCGTTGATGTTCAAGTCTGTGCGAATCATTATCGCTGGTGCCGAAGCGCTCCGTCCAGAACTTGCAACGGCATTCCGCCTCAAGTTCGGTAAGGAAATTTACGAAGGTTACGGCTGTACCGAAACGGCTCCGGTGGCCTCGGTCAATACCGAAAATACGTTGTTCGATGACTATACCACGTTGCAGGTGAATAACAAGCCGGGTACGGTGGGTCCTGCGCTTCCGGGTACGCAGTTCTTGATTGTCGACCCTGAAACAAACGAACCGCTCCCGACTGGTGAAGCGGGCATGATTCTCATTGGCGGTTGCCAGGTGATGAAGGGCTACCTCAAGGATGAAGACCGCACGAAGAGTGTGATTGTCCAGAAGGATGGCATACGCTATTACCGCACGGGCGACAAGGGCTATCTCGATGAAGACGGCTTCCTTACGATTGTGGACCGCTACAGCCGCTTTGCAAAGCTCGGCGGTGAAATGATTAGCCTTGGCGCAGTCGAAAAGAAGATTCAGGATACGCCTGTTTTGCAGGGTTGCGATTACGTTGTTACGGCAATCCCGGATGCGACCAAGGGCGAAAAGATTGTTCTTTTGTACCAGGGCGAAAAGGATCCGAAGGATGTGCTCTCGGAATTGCGTGCAAGCGGCATGCCGCCTCTCATGCTCCCGTCCGCTGCGTTTAACGTAGATGTGATGCCGAAGCTTGGTTCTGGCAAGGCTGACTTTGTGACCGCAAAGAAGATGGCAAAGGAACTGGTGGAGAAAAAATAAATGAAGAGTCTCACATCTGTACGTACTGCGCGTTTGGTTGCATCGCTGATTGCAATCCTTGGAATGTTCTTCTTTGCTGCCGAACGTGTGCTTGCGAAAGTTTGCGTCATGGCAAAAGACGGCGTGCAGATGGGGCTCAACCGTTATTCCAATTCGTTCACGGGGCGCTTTGCAGCCGAGAATTTCTCGGATGACAAAAAGCTCTTGGATGTTCTCCGTCAGGCGAATGAGCTTTTCCCGATTGCAGAGAAAGTCTCGCTTGCCTTGTTCATTATTTGCTTGATTCTCTTTATCGTGGCTGCTTTTGGAATTGCGTTCCCGAAGCAGTTCTGCCATGTACTTGTGGCGATGAAGCTCCTCAAGTGGCAAGACGGGATTGTTTTGCAGGATATGAAACTCTCGGGAACTCCGTCAGAGGGGCCTAGCGTTTCTGATAAACTTAAGGAACTTTGCGGAAAAATTGCCGCTGCTGCGAAAAAAGTTCAGCCGAAGTACTGGATTTTTATCGGTTGCTCGCTTGTGTTTGTGCTTGTGCTCGTCTTTGGCGTGCGCGGTTGTTCGGCTCCGAGCGTTTTCGGCGGCTCGCAGGCTGTGACCGATGATTTGAACGGACAGACTTTGTACTATATCCAGGCGCAAAAGTCGTTCTTTGCAAAGACGAATAAGGTGGGCGGGCCGAAATCCCTCCAGATGCCGGATTCTTTAGTGTCTGACTACTTTACGTATCGCATTACGGGCGGTAAGTTTACGGCAACGCTGAACAAGAATGTCAAGGATTGCCCTGCCGGTACCCGCTGGTCGGTGAGTGCGGCCACCAAGGGAATTTTCACCTTGGATCTAGTGCTTTATCGCTCTGCTCCCAAAGACTCCAATTGTGTGTTCATTTCGCCTAATTTCAAAAATCTCGGGAGAAAGTAATCTCAAACGAGTTGTCTCTAGACAACAATTTGCTAGTTGATTCTTGCGCTTGAGGGGGCGAGAATATATATTAGTAATACCTAGAATGTTCTAGGGTTGTTGATGGGTGGTGGTATGAAATTTACGCAGATAGTCTGTGCTATGGCCGTTGCGTCGTTTGCTGACGTGACTTGGGTTCCGCAGTGTGAAGATAATGGCTTTACGCTGATTCGTTCTTCAGAACATTTTGAAGTTTGCAAAAAGCCAAAGACCGACGATGGCGCGGCGAACAATGTTTCAATCTCGACTTCTGATGCCGATGGTGTTCTCCAGTCGCTTGAAAAGGTGTATTCGTTCTACATCGATTCGCTCGGCTGGATGTTGCCGTTCCCGAAAAGTTCGGACAGGAAACTCAAAAGCAATATTTATGTGTTTGAAACATTGCCGTCCTTGTTCGGTGGCCAGGATTATGTGAAGGCTTTGAATGGCGAGTATGGGCCTGGCATGTGGATTGGTGTCGGGGCCTTGAAAGATTATTGGGGAACTTCGCATGAGTTTGCGCACGGTTTGCAAGGCGTGGCGGGCTGGCTTGGCAACAATAGCCATTCAGGCTGGATGGCGGAATCGCATGCGAACTGGATGGCTCACCAGTATAATCCGAATGATGCGCATTGCTCTGAATATCTGATTAACTTTCCGTATTTGTATTATGGTTCCACGCGCGACCGTTATTGCGACTGGCAGTTCCTGGAACATTTGAAAGAAGAATTTGGTGGCGGCAATAAAGGCGCTCACGAAGTCAATCGCATTTGGATGGAATCGATTCGCGACGGCGAAGACGGTCGCATGGAGCAGACTCCGTTTAGTGCGATGATGATGGTTTACGGCTGGACGCTGGAACAGCTGAATGATCAGTTTGGCAAGTTTGCGATGAAGAATGCAACGGTGGAGTACGCTCCTGCCAAGAAAACTTTGTACAAAAAGTCCTGGGGCGATTACGAATTTGCGACTCGTCGTACGCACGATGGCTGGGGAGATTTGTATCGCAGACATTCCCGCGTGACGATGCTGAACAAAATGAAATGTGAAAGTTCTGAGAATTCGGATGGGAATGTCGCGGCCGAGAATTGCGCGGACCGTTACATTTCGCCGAGTTACTGGGCTCCGCAGCGCTGGGGCTATAACCTGGTGCGCATTTATCCAGATTCGGCAGGGAAGGTGACTGTCAAGTTCCGTGGAATTGTGCAGGAAAAGCCGACGGTCAATGGCTACACTTGCTTTGGCGATAATACGGACTATTACAAGGGTAAAACTTATAAATGGTGCAATTATGCTCCGGACAAATTGCCGGATCCTGCGTCGGGTTGGACGGTTGGCTTGGTGGCGGAAGGTGCTGATGGCACGCCGCGATACAGCGAAATGAAACATGGCTTTGGATTCAATCTTGAAATCGAAACAAAGGCTAATGATAAGGCTTTGTGGCTTGCGGTGACGGCGACTCCGACCGAAATGCAGACGATTTTGTGGGACCAGTTCTATTACAGCATTTACCGCTATCCGTACATGATTGAAGTTATGAACGGTGCGCCTGAAGGTTATACGAAGGATTTTTGGAAACCGGCTGGATTTAATGGAACGACTGCTTCTGGATATACGCAACATAGTAATGGCGGTGGTTGGGTCAGCAACAAGGCGAAGGTCGCTGCTACGGCTTATGTGGGGCCTGATGCGGTTGTGAATGGCGGTACTGTTTCGGGGAATGCACGCATTGAAGATTTTGCCGTCGTGAATGGAGGGACCATTAGCGGGAACGCCGTGGTGCGCGGGCGTGCTCTTGTGACTGCAGGCTCGATTGGCGATGACGCCGTGCTTGAAGACGATGCTTGGCTTGTAAGCGGAATGATTAGTGGCAAGGCTAAAGTCGGTGCGCTTTCGATTATCGTGAATACGACCGTGACCGACAACGCACAGGTCTATGGCGTGATGTGGGCGGTTTCTGGCAAAAAGCTGAGCGGAACGGCGCAGTTGCGCGGCGACCTCGAAAACAACTTCGATAAGGAAATCTCAAAGGGAATTTTCTACGGCATGGTCGATAACGGAATGCTTGGCAATGCGAATTACGGTGCAAACCTCACGACGCCCCCGACGGATGCGACTGCAAGCATTGAAAATGCTAAATGGTATGCGATTGCGGATGATTCCACGCAGACAGACCCGGGGCCAACAGGAATTGTTTCTAGGGTGGCTTCGCTCCAGTTTAGTGACGTGAATGAAACATATGATGTGTTCGATTTGAATGGAAAACATCTTGGTTTTGCGAAAGTAACGCCCTCTGAATGGAATGCGCTTGGCAACAAATCTTTACAAAAAACGCTTCGTGCATCAGGATTCAACGCTGGAATGTATATTGTTCGTGCAAAACGTTCGCACCGCCTGGTTCGTGTAAATGTGCGTTAACGTCTTGTCGATTTGGCAATAAAATAAATTTGAGAAACTTCGAAATGGGGTTTCTTTTTGGTTATAATAATATTGGTGGGATATTTATGGAGTAAAAATGGTTAAAAAGTTTTTGTTTTCGCTTGCTGTTTTGGGAGTGGTGTCTTTTGCTCAGGACCCGAACTTGCATATTTACCTCGCTTACGGGCAGTCCAATATGTCGGGGCAGGCGACTATTACGGATACGGACCGTCAAACGAATCCGCGTTTCTTGGTGTTACGTGCTGGGAATCATTCCAACCAGAAAGTTGGTGAATTTTATCCGGCGGCACCTCCCATGGGTCATAGCGGTTCCAAGGTCGGCATTGTTGACTTCTTTGGTCGCAAAATGATCAAGGAACTCCCGGATAGCATCACGGTGGCGGTCGCGAATGTGGCGATTGGCGGGCAGAGCATTGACCTGTTCGATAAAGACCGCAATGCGGCTTATGTGCAGAATGCTAAAAATAAGAACGATACTTGGTGGATTCAGTATCTGAATGAATACGGTGGCGATGTGCACAAGCGCATTGTCGAAATGGGTAAAATTGCAAAGCAAAAGGGCGTTATCAAGGGATTCCTTTTCCATCAGGGCGAAGCGGATTACCAGATGAAGGACTGGCCTGAACGCGTCAAGAAGGTTTATGACCAATTCATTGAAGAACTGGAACTTGATCCGGAAAAGACTCCGATTTTGCTTGGGGAGCTTGCGCCTACGGGTGATTTGGGCTGGCGAAACGATGCGGTGAAAGAGGCGGCGGACTTGATTCCGAATGGCTACGTGATTTCAGCTCAGGGGTGCCCTGCGATTAAGGAACCGAGCTACACGCTCCATTTCACTCGCGATGGCTACCAGACTTTGGGTGAACGCTATGCGGAAAAGATGCTTGAATTGCTCAAGGCTCAGGAACCGGCTCCAGATACGAGCAAGAAGGATTCTGTAGTGACGGATTCCTCGAAAGTCGTGCCCTCCGATTCAACAGGGCGTGATTCTGTGGCCACGGATAGTACAAACGCTATTCGCAATTCGGCTGTTGCGCGTGCTGTGGAATCGCATTTACCGAGACTTTTCTACGATGTTCGCGAACATAGTTTGTTTGTTCGATTCAAGAAAAACGGTGTAGAACATCGTTATCGTTTGACCGGACGGAAAGAGTAGAATTTATATTTTAGAGTGCTATGGTCTCTAAAATATTTGAAAAATTGTCCGGTTTTTTGCTTTTGGCGTTTTCGCTCTCGTTTTCTTGCGATGGAAGGTCGTCGTGCGAAGGTGGCTGCGCCATTTTCCTCAATATTCTTGATTTGAAAAATAATCCGAAAATGGCGGAATTGTTTGCGTCCATTGATGATTCTCTATATGCAAGGAAGATGAATCATAAATATCAAGACCCGGAACCCGATGGCTTGGTGGGATTGTGCGGATGCGATCCCGGTGGAATCTTTTTGGAATCGCGTCATGTTGATTTGATGGATTCCGGCTGGCATTTCAACAGTTGCGGAAATCCTGATTCTATAGTCAAGTTGCAAACTTATAGCAGTTCTATACCTGAGGAAAATTACATTGTAGAAAGTAATTCTGTCTTGTCGCGTAATATTGAAACTTTGAAACGGTTCCTCAAGGATGATGGTTGCATTGTTGATTCCGTTTATGAAATTTCAGCAGCGGAGTTGACTCCTGAAAATGCTAAAAAGGGAATTTATGCGACTTCGATAAATGTCTTTAATAGAGATGTTGTTGTCCCTAAAAATGTGAGAGTTCTAAAAACGTACCATCCCAATGGAAAACTGGCGCAGAAAATTCAGTTTGAACAAGGTAAACGTAATGGAACTGAAATGCGTTATTTTCCGCATGGGAAAAAATACAAGGTGACAAATTTTAAAAATGGATTGCGCCACGGAACTGAAATTGAATACGATGAGTCCGGTTACAAAAAGTATGAAGAGCCTTATAGGAACGGAAAATTACACGGCATAAAAAAGTACTACGATGAAAAAGGACGAGTTTGGTCAAAACAGAAATATGTGGATGACGTGAAAATTTCTTCGGAACGGGTGAAAAAATAGAATAAAAGAAAAACGTCCAGCGAGTGCTGGACGTTTTTGCTTAATGTTTTTAGATCATCACGTGATGCCTTGCGGCATCTCGTTGAAATTAGCCTTCAACCTTCGGAAGCTGGGCGAGGCTCTTGGCGATGTCTTCATCCGTCGGGATGTAGTCGCTCATTTCGCCGTCGTTGAACTTCTGGTAAGCTACCATGTCGAAGTAACCCGTGCCGGTGAGACCGAACACGATGTTCTTGGCCTGGCCGGATTCCTTGCACTTGAGAGCTTCGTCAATTGTAGCGCGAATGGCGTGGCTGGATTCCGGAGCCGGGAGGATACCTTCGGTCTGGGCGAAGAGCTTTGCTGCTTCGAAAACTTTAGTTTGTTCAACAGACGTTGCACGCAAGAGACCCTGATCGTAAAGTTCAGAGAGGATGCTGCTCATGCCGTGGTAGCGGAGACCGCCAGCGTGGTTTG
>JAEEGG010027263.1_pt1 | contig 10843 bp, 8 predicted proteins | sample 9134161 | NCBI WGS metagenome assembly JAEEGG01 (sample SAMN16246543, study PRJNA631951) | gut metagenome | biome: gut microbiome; feature: rumen; material: CR-attached | host: Bos | place: Iran: Karaj | collected 2018-10
AGTAAACAAGGAGGCGGCAAGGCCGCCGACGGGCTCCGGGTACAGAAACAGAAAAAGGCTGCGCTCTGCAGCCTTTTTCCTGTACCCGGAGCCGGGGTCGAACCGGCACAGCCATTACAGCCACTGGTGTTTGAGACCAGCGCGTCTACCGATTCCGCCATCCGGGCGCGATCAGCGGCGACAAAGGTATGCATTCTTTCCCTTTTTGCAAAAAAATGCAGGTATAACAAAGGACGTATTTATAACAAGTGTGTTTAAAAAACGGCCAGAGGGGGATGGGGCTGCGAAGGCGCTGGCGGCCTCGGAATCGTTGTTAATATCTTGTGTAAACAACTGCGCGCAAGAACTTGATTTTATCCCCCTTCCGCGTGTAACTTTGTCACACCGAAACGCTCCCGAAAGGGCGCAAACCAGCCGGAACTATAGACACAAAACCCTGATTATCAATCGGATACCGGGGCGCGGTTTTTCACCGGTTTTCGGAACGAAGCGAAACACAGAAAGTTAACCTATACCTATGGAACAAAACGACCTCTACATTGTCAAACGCGACGGCAAGAAGGTGCCGTTTTCCCTTGACAAGATCAAAAACGCCATCCGCGCCGCATTCCTCTCGACGGGAAGCTATGCAACGGAGGACATCGTCACCAGCATTCTCAGCCGCGTGAGCATCTCCCAGGGGATGTCCGTGGAGGAGATCCAGAACCAGGTGGAGATGTCCCTGATGGTGGAGAAGTACTACACGGTAGCCAAGCACTACATGCTCTACCGCCAGCAGCACACGGAGGACCGCGAAGTCCGCGACCGTCTCAACTTCCTGATGAACTACTGCGACGCCACCAACGCCGCAACCGGCAGTAAGTACGACGCCAACGCGAACATTGAGAAGAAGAACATCGCCACCCTGATCGGCGAGCTGCCCAAACAGAGCTTCATCCGCCTCAACCGCCGCCTTCTGACCGACCGCATCAAAGAGATGTACGGACGCGAACTGGCCGACAAGTATCTTGAGCTGCTCAACAAGCACTTCATCTATAAGAACGACGAGACCTCCCTGGCCAACTACTGCGCCAGCATCACGATGTATCCCTGGCTCCTCCAGGGTACGATTCCCGTGGGCGGCAACAGCACGGCTCCGACCAACCTCAAGTCGTTCTGCGGCGGCTTCGCCAACCTGGTGTTCATCGTCTCCTCGATGCTCAGCGGTGCCTGCGCAACGCCGGAGTTCCTAATGTACATGAACTACTTCATCGGCATGGAGTATGGCCAGGACTACTGGAAACATCCCGACTATATCGTGGACCTCTCCAAGAAGCAGCGCTCCATTGACAAGGTGATCACCGACTGCTTCGAGCAGATTGTCTACACCATCAACCAGCCGACGGGCGCCCGTAACTTCCAGGCCGTGTTCTGGAATATCTCCTACTACGACCGATACTACTTCGAGAGCATCTTCGGCGAGTTCCGTTTCCCGGATGGAAGCCGTCCGGACTGGGATTCCCTGAACTGGCTCCAGAAGCGGTTCATGAAGTGGTTCAACAAGGAGCGCACCAAGACCATCCTGACCTTCCCGGTCGAGACGATGGCCCTGCTCACCGAGAACGGGGATGCCAAGGATGAAGAATACGCCGAGTGGACGGCCCAGATGTATGCGGAAGGCCACTCCTTCTTCACCTACATGAGCGACAACGCAGACTCGCTGGCAAGCTGCTGCCGTCTGCGCAACGAGATTCAGGACAACGGCTTCAGCTACACCCTCGGCGCCGGCGGCGTCTCCACGGGCAGCAAGAGCGTGCTGACGATCAACCTCAACCGTTGCGTCCAGTATGCCGTGGCCAACAAGATTCCGTACCTGAAGTACCTGGGCGAGGTGATCGACCTCATGCACAAGGTGCAGACCGCCTACAACGAGAACCTCAAGAACCTGATGGAGAAAGGCATGCTGCCGCTCTTCGACGCCGGTTTCATCAACCTCAGCCGCCAGTACCTGACCATCGGCGTCAACGGCCTGGTGGAGGCTGCCGAATTCCTCGGCCTGAAGATCAACGACAACAAGGACTACCTGAAGTTCGTCCAGGATGTCCTCGGCCTTATCGAAAAGAAGAACAAGGAGTACCGCACCAAGGACCTCATGTTCAACTGCGAGATGATCCCCGCCGAGAACGTGGGTGTCAAGCACGCGAAGTGGGACCGCGAGGACGGCTACGAAGTGCCGCGTGACTGCTACAACAGCTACTTCTACATCGTGGAAGACGACTCGCTGAACATTCTTGACAAGTTCCGCCTGCACGGCCGCAACTACATCGAGCACCTCACCGGTGGTTCCGCCCTCCACATGAACCTCGAGGAGCACCTCTCCAAGGAGCAGTATCGCCAGTTGCTCAAGGTGGCCGCACAGGAAGGTTGCAACTACTTCACCTTCAACATTCCGAACACCATCTGCAACGACTGCGGCCATATCGACAAGCGCTACCTCGGCGAGTGCCCGAAGTGCCACAGCAAGAATGTGGACTACGCAACCCGCATCATCGGCTACATGAAGCGCATCAGCTGCTTCTCGATGCCGCGCCAGAAAGAAGCTGCCAAACGCTTCTACGCGAAAGCCTCCTCGCTGAAATAATGTTGAAATTCTACAACTTCGACATTGTTTTTCAGGAGATTCCGGACGAAACGACCCTGGCTGTGAACATAACCGGCTGCCCCTTCCGGTGCGAAGGTTGTCACAGCCCCCATCTTCGGGAAGACATCGGAGAGCCTCTCACGGAAGAGGCTCTGCGTGTCTTGTCGGGCCGCTATGCCGGCATTACCTGCGTGGCGCTGATGGGCGGAGACGCCGATCCGGCGGCTGTCTCGGCGCTGGGCGGATTCATCCGCCAGGGGCTTGGGCTGAAAAGCGCCTGGTATTCCGGCGCAGAGGAGATTCCGGAGGCGATTGACCGCAGTCACTTCGATTTTATCAAGATCGGGCCCTATCGGGCGGAAGCCGGCGGATTGAAGGATCCCCACACCAACCAGCGGCTCTACGCGGTGCGGTCCGACGGTACGCTGGAAGACATTACCGACCGCATTCGCCGGAAAGCGCCCTTCCCCGATGCAGAATCATCGTCCATTTTTGAATAATGGACGATTTTTTTTTATTTTTGAGCAAAATACAATGGATCGAATCATATGAAAACATTCCGCAAAGCAGCGCTCGCGCTGACACTTCTCCTCTTCGCAAGCGCCGCAGTCTCGTATGCTTGCACAAGCATCATCGTTTCCGGTAAAGTGACGCCCGACGGACGTCCGCTCATCTGGAAAAACCGCGATACGGGCGCAGCCCGCAACATCATGCGCCACTTCCCGGCCGTAGATGGCAAATATGCCTTCACCGCCATCGTGGCGGAGAAATCCAAAGATCCCGCATCCGTCTGGGTGGGCAGCAACTCCGAGGGTTTCTGCATCTTCAACACCGTTTCCTACAACATCGAGCCCGATACGCTGAACGCCAAGAGCGGCAGCAACGGCAGCCTGATGCGCAAGGCCCTCGAGCAGTGCGCGACGGTGGACGAATTCGAAAAGATGCTCAACGACCTTCCCAAACCCTGGCGGGTGGAGACCAACTACGGCGTGATGGACGCCCAGGGCAACGCCGCTTACTTCGAGGTCGGCAACAACGCCTATTATAAATATGATGTGAACGACCCGAACGTTGCGCCGGACGGCTACCTCGTGCGCAGCAACTTCTCCTACAACGGCCGTCCCCGGATCGAGGGCAAGGGCCACTGCCGCTACATGACCGCAGAGGCGCTGACCCGCAAGGGCCTCGAAGTGGGTATAACACCGGAATTTCTGCTGAACAACCACGTCCGCTGCTATGCCAACGTCCTGATGGATCTCAACCTTCGCGGTGACGAGAACCATGCCCCCAAAACCACGGGCTGGGCATTCGACAACGATTTTATCACCCGCAAGACCACGACCTGCAGTGTCGTCATCACGGGCGTGAAGCCGGGCGAGAACCCCGAACTGACCACCATGTGGACCGTCGTCAGCTATCCGGGTACCACGGTGGCCGTCCCCGTCTGGGAAGCGGTCGGTGAAGAGGGACTTCCGGTGATGCTCCGCGGCGATGACAAATACCAGGCACCCCTCTCCAAGTGGGGATACAAACTCAAGGAGCGCGCATACTGCTTCGACCTGGACAACAACGAGGACAATCACAAGCGCTACTTCAACTGGGAGCTCTTCTACAACGGCGAAGGCACCGGTTACCTGCAGAAGGTGCTCCGGCTTGAGGCCGAGATCATCCCGCCCTATCGGGAGGCGCTCACCCGCTGGTATGCCGCCGGGAAGATTGACCGCGACGAGCTGAAGAAACTCAATGCTGTCTCAGACGAAAAGATCGAGACCTTCTACAAAGCGAACTTCGATTTATAAGTCATTCATACAATGAGCAATCTCAAAAGCAATCTTGCAGCAGTCGTCCTCGGGGCGACTGCCTTGCTTACGGGCCTGACCGCTTCTGCGCAGCCCGGCAGTCCTGCCGCCGTTCCCACCGATCCGGCGACTGTGGAGTATTTCCTGCCCGTTTCGGGCGAGAGCTACAATCCGGCCATTCAGACGCCGAACGCCTTCTTCGGATTTGAGGTGGGCGAGCGCCTGGCCGACTGGGGTGACATCACCCGCTACATGAATTACCTTGCGCAGGCCTCCGACCGCGTTTCCCTCAAAACCTTCGGCAAGACCTTCGAGGGCCGTCCTTTTCTGCATGTCTATATCACGGCGCCCAAGAATCAGGCACGCCTGGAGCAAATCCGCCAGGAGCACATGCAGTTGCTGGATCCTCAGGTTTCCGGGGATCTGAATATCGATGCCCTGCCGCTCGTGATCAACCTGGGCGGCACCATCCACGGCAACGAGATCTCCGGCAGCCAGGCCCTGCTGGCCATCGCCTACTACTTTACCGCCGTGCAGGGTGCAAAAATCGAGAAGACGCTGGAGAATACCGTCCTGATCCTGACGCCGGGCTTCAACCCGGACGGCCTGAACCGCTTCTGCTCATGGATCAACACCACGGCCAGCCGCAACCATTTCCTGGACCGCCAGGGGCGCGAGTACCGCGAGGCGATGCCCTCTTCGCGCGCCAACCACTATTGGATGGACTGCAACCGCGACTGGCTTACCGCTCAGCACGATGTGGGCCGCAATGGCGCAGCGATGTATGAATACTGGATGCCGACCGTGCTGCTCGACATGCACGAAATGGGCACCCGCAACCTCTTCTATTTCAGCCCGGGCGATCCGAACCGTACCTACCATTATATCCCGCAGGAGAACCAGGATCTGACCCTGGCCATTTCCAAATATACGGCGCGCAACCTCAAGTCTATCGGCACGCAGTTCTATACCCGCCGCGGCTATGATGACTTCTTTATCGGCAAGGGCGCCTGCTACGGCGATATCCAGGGTTCCGTCTGCATCCTGCATGAGGCGGCTTCCTCCCGCGGACACCTGGCCAATTCCCCCAAGAACGGCAACTTCTCGCTGCCCGAAACCATCCGCTGGCAGGGCCATGCCGCCATGGCTGTCGTGGAAGGCGCCATCGCCAACCGCCACGCGCTGATGGATTACCAGCGCCGCTTCTATGTGAATGCAGCCGCTGCCGCTTCGCAGGATGCAAACCAGGGCTACCTCTTTGACGCCCGTGGCGACAAGGCCATTGCCTGGCACTTCATTGACAACCTGCGCCTGCACGAAATCGACGTATACAAGACGAGCGACAAGCAGGGGAGCGAGCGCTACTATGTCCCGTTCCGTCAGAAGCACTATTATAAGATCAAAGGCATCTTCGAGGATATCACCGAATACCAGGACAGCGTCTTCTATGACATCTCCACCTGGTCGCCGGCCCGAGCTTATGGCCTGAACTACGGCCTGACCCAGGAAGCGCCCAAGGTGGCCGAAAAGATCGAAAAGTGGGACTTCCCGCAGGGAACCGTGACGGGCGGCGTGAGCCCCATCGGCTATGCGTTCAGCGACGGCGACTACTATGCGCCGTATCTGATCGGCGCCCTGCAGAAGAAGGGCATCCGCGTGGAGGTGGCTCCCCAGCCTTTCGAGTACCGCTACAAGGCCGCCAAGGTCAAAAAGAGCTTCCCCGCCGGCACGCTGATCGTTCCGGTGAATGACCAGCCGTTGGATGCCGAGGCTCTCTATGCGCTTCTCACGGAAGAGGCTGCCAAATCCGCTGTCGATCTGACCGCCCTGCAGGCCGACAAACGCAAGGGCTTCGATCTGGGCAGCGTCAAACGCGAAGTGGTCCGCCAGCCCCGCACGGCGCTGATTACCTCAAGCAGCGCCTCCATCATGCAAGGCTCCCTGTGGTACCTGCTCGATGCGCGCTATGCGATGAACCACACGCTGGTCGAGGCAACCTCTTTGGCTGATTCCGCTTTCGATTTCAAGCGCTACGATGCGGTGATCTTCGCCGGCAACGGCGTTCCCAGGAAGGAGAAGTACCCTGAGGCTTATGAAAAGCTCACGCAGTGGGTGAATGAGGGTGGCACGCTGATCCTGATCGGTGGCGCCAACCATGTGGGTGAATATATCGGTGCCATGAAGCCGAAGGTCCGTCTATCCAAGAGCGATATCAGCGGCGTAGTGCTCGGTGCGGAACTGGTGGGCGAGAGCCCCATCCTCTGGGGATATGACCGCAAGGAGCTGGACCTCTTCAAGGCCCGTGCCACGACCTGGAAGATGCCCGCCGACGCCCAGGTAATCCTGCGATTCGCCGATGAACCCTACAGGTCCGGCTACCTCACGCAGCACAACCTTGAACGGTTCGCCGGTTCGCCTGCCGCCGCTACGGTCCGTCTGGGCAAGGGCTCGGTGGTTTATTTCCTTGAAGAGGTCAACTACCGTTCCTACTGGTTCTGCACGAACCACCTGCTGACCAACGCGATTTATTTCGGAAATCTGCTTTAGTGGCTTGCGGGGCCGATACTCAGTACGGTGTCGGCCGCGGAAGTCACTGCCTCCCGATGGGAGATGAACAGAATGGTCTTGCGCCCGTGAAAGCGGGCGCTAAGATTTTGTAGCAACCGCTCTTCGGTTGCCGGATCGATCGCGGAGGTGGCCTCGTCGAGCACGAGGATGCCGCCGCTGTGGAGCAGGCCGCGGGCAATGGCGATGCGCTGCGCCTGACCTTCACTCAGGCCGCCGCCCTTCTCGCTGCACGGCGTGTCGAGCCCCTGCGGCAGGTCAAAGACGAATTCCGCCGCCGCCAGCTCCAGCGCTTCCCGCAGCTGCGCTTCATCGGCCTCGGGAGCCACCCACTGCAGGTTTTCGCGGATGGTGCCGCTCAGCAGGGTGTTGCCCTGGGGCACGTACATAAAGTTGCTCCGGAGGTCGGGTCCGACGGGCATGCCGCCTACCCGGATAGATCCCTTCTGTGGCTGCAACAGCCCCAGGATCAGTCGGATCAGCGTGCTCTTTCCGATTCCGGTGTGACCGGCGATGGCGGTCATTTCGCCCCCCTTGAAGGTAAAGGAGAAGTCCTTGAAGACCGGTTCGGCCTGTCCTTCGTAGGCGAAGGTCATCCTGTCAATCACGATGTCAGGCGCCCCCTCGAGCAGGACATCCTTGCCGTGGGCTTCCAGCGGCAGTTCTTCCAGCTCCATGAGCCGCTCCACGGAGGTGAGCGAGTGGATGAAGGCGGGCACGTGTCGCGCCAGCTCCGCGATCGGGCGCTGAATCTGGCCCACCAGCTGCAGGAAGGCGGTCATCATACCGTAAGTGACGGCGCCCGAGCGGATGCCGAAGACGCCCCAGAGGAAAGCGGCCGCATAGCCGGAAAGGAAGCCGAGCCCCATGAAGCTGCGGGCCACAGCATTGTAGTTCGTGCGCTGGATGGTGGCATCCCGCACATCCTTCTGCAGCCAGCCCAGCCGCTGAAGCACCTTTTCGGTACCGATCAGGGTGAGCACGACAATCCGGTTCAGCAGGTTCTCCTGCATATAGGCCTGGATCTCGCTGTCCCCCGCGCGGATCCTGGCGGTGAGGCGGCGCAGCGTGCGGAAGAAGAGCCGGCTGCCCAGCACGGCGGCCAGCATCAGGATGATCAGGATCCAGGAGAGGTTGGGGGAGAGGGTGAGCAGGAAGAGGGAGGCGGCCACCAGCTGGCAAAGGGTGACGATCGCGCCCGGCAGGCGGGAGCAGAGCAGCTCCACCACCACGCGGATGTCCTCTTCCAGGCGGTTGACCGTGTCTCCGCTGTGGAAGGCTTCCCGGCCGGTCCAGACGCTCCGCAGCACATGGCTGAAGGTCTGGTGCCGGAATTGATTCTGTGCCGTTACCGTAATGTAGCTCTCCCACCAGGAGCTGGCTACGGTAGAAAGAATCTGCGCGAGCAGGATGGCGGCCATGATGGCGATGCTCTCGCCCAGCGGGGCCGCCAGCGTTCCGGTGGCGATATCCACCAGCCGCTTGCAGATCCAGACAAAAGCCAGCGAAGCGGCAATCCGCACCAGACCAATCGCCACGCCGACGGCGACAGGCCCTCGCAGCGGGCGCGCCATCGTGCGCAGTCCTTTGAGACAGGTGCGGAAACTCTTCATAGGTTATTCGTCAAGCAGTTCGGCTTTGCGCCAGTTTTCTACCAGCGTGGCGGCGTCGGCGGCAGCCGTGGCCTCGTCCACCTCGTAGTTGTCGCAGAGCAGCCGGGTGATGGTGTCGGTGGTGAACTCCTTGCCGGAGAGCTCCTTCCAGAGGAAGGCGGCCGTGCCGTTGAGGGAGATCATTTTATTGAAGTTGACTTGCGCGATGCCTTCGCCCACCACGATGAACTCGCGGCCGAGCGGGCGCAATTTGAATCCTTCTTTCAGTTTCATATCAGGCGGTTTTATAAATTCTGCGGTAGATGAAGAGCAGGTAGCGGCGCACGGGGCGCAACCACTGCCAGAGGCGGGCTTTGCCGGGTTTACGGCGCTTCCCGCCGGGGCGGATATAGGCAATCGCGGTGCCGAGCACATCGGCCGTGGTGCAGGCCTCCGTACCGCGGATGTTGCCATCGCCCATCAGGGTGAGCCGCTCCCCCTCGATGGCCCGCACGCGGTGGAGCACATACCGTCCCGGTGCAATCTGCGCCAGGACGACATCGCCCTTTTCCACCTGCGGCAGTTTGCGGAGCTGTACGCTGTCGCACTCGTTCCGGAGGAAGGGAAGCATGCTGTTGCCTTTGACGGAAAGCTCCACGTCCCGCCCCTCCGCGAGCAGCGCACCCGCTTCCGCGAGCAGGATCTCGTTGGGCAGGATGCGTTTCTCCATCAGCGGGCGATTGTGTCGTGGCAGAGCCGGGCTGCAGCCGCATCGGGCAGGCAGTCCAGTACATAGCAGGGGATATCGAGCGCCACCTTTTCAATGGAGGCGTGCATGCCATCGCCGATCTCGGGGATGGCCCTCAGGCCGGAACAGGAAGGATAGACCGTTGCGTAGGCCTCGAAGAGGCTGCAGCGGCGGATCCGGTTCTCCGGATACTGGTTGAGGCGGACAATTCCACCCACCGGGGCATCGAGGTTGCGGTAGCAGGGGGTCTTGCCGCTCCACGGGGAGCCATAAACCCGCACGGTACCGTCATCCCCGATTCGGATGATGGGATTGTCGTCGTTGAGCAGTTCGCTGCCCGGGATGTGGTCCAGCCACAGGCGGGAGTGGGTGCTCTTGCCAGTGCCGCTCTTGCCGAGGAACAGGTAGCCGCGGCCCCCGTTCAGAATCACGGAAGCATGCAGTTCCAGTGTGACGAGCGGTGCGGTGCGGAAGGCGTAGAGCAGCATCAGCGCATTGTTGATGGCAAACTCGCCGACGGCCTCCGCACTGGCGGTGGCCAGCTGGGCGCGGGAGAAGTCCGCAGATACGGTCATCCGCGCGCAAATGTTCATCGACTGCAGCGGCGCCATCTCGAAGATCCACGCGATGTTGCGCGGATCCTCGGGATTGCCGTTTCGGTAGATTTCAATGCGGGGCTGGTCGGGATCCTCGGCCTTTTCCGTATAGACGGGAATCTTGACCACGGGATCCATCCGCTCCACATATTCCAGTTCGAACAGCGCCTTGTCGCCGGGTTCGGTAAGGAAAGGGGCGTAATTGCCCAGTCTTCCCCACAGGGGGGATCCGTCCGCCAGGGTAAGGGCGAAACGGTGTCCGGCGACAAGGTACTGTTGCGTCATGGTCTTAAGCGGATTAGTCGTCAGATTCAACTTCACCGCCGACCACAGTGATGGCCTTGTTGTAGTCAGTCTCCTTGCGCGGGATAATCCAGGTCCAGCGGTTAGCTGCCGTCGGGCCGATGATCTTTGCGAAGGAAGCGTGGAAGCTACCGCCGTTGGCCAGGCTCTTGCGGGAGATGGTACCGCGCCAGCGCTTCATGTCAAACCAGTCGAGACCTTCGCCCCAGAGGTCGAAAGCACGGTAGGTCTTGACCTCCTCCCACAGTTTGCTGCCCGTCAGCGAGCAGGTATAGGAAGGATTGCGCTCCGCATTGACTTCCTCGAGCAGGGCCTGGATCTTCGCGTCGTTGCCACCCTGGAAGTAGAGGGCCTCCATCTCGATGTAGTACATCTCGGCGGCACGCATGACGCAGACACAGCCGACTGCCGGCAGTTTGGCTGCCTGGAACTTGAACTGCATGTAGATGTAGATCGAGGAGATCAGCTGGCCGGTGTTCTTGTCGATATAGAGCTTGTGGCCATACTCCTGTTTAGCACGCTGCGCGAGCGGGCCCACGCTGCGGCCGGTGGTCGGATAGTAGAGCACGTCGATCTCACCCGGTTTCGGTTCAGGTAAGCCTTCTTGCGGACGTCCGTAG
>JAEEGG010027264.1_pt1 | contig 10843 bp, 9 predicted proteins | sample 9134161 | NCBI WGS metagenome assembly JAEEGG01 (sample SAMN16246543, study PRJNA631951) | gut metagenome | biome: gut microbiome; feature: rumen; material: CR-attached | host: Bos | place: Iran: Karaj | collected 2018-10
TCAATAATCAGTTTGAAGTCAATGCCGTTGTCGTTGAGGAAGCCTGCCAGTTTCATCAAGACAAGATTAGGGTGCCGTGTTCCGTTGCAAAGTAGGTCGGCATCCACTATCCCTATCTTGAGTTTCTTTTTTGACATTAATAAAAACCTTCTTTGACTGATTGTTAGAACATCATCAAGGTAAAGTTCTTGATACCATCATTAATCAAGTTGCACATGTTATACAGATTCTATACCTGCAAAAATAGCAAAAAAGCAGCAAATACTTATGTTATTTGTGTCTTGATTTTTTGTTATGCTTCTGTATATTTTGAAGAGGTTTTCATCTGTTCCATGCGTTCGGCCATGATAATGAGGTCGGTGGATTTCGTAGGGACGATTTTTTGGAAAAAGGCTTGCAAACGGGTGCCGTTGTTCTGTAATTTTGCACCCAGAAAAGGGAATGTGGTTTACGCAATCAAAGCAAACGCTTAGGCCGTTTTCACGGGTTCCATGTGTACCGTGACATGGGTGTGGCGGCCGAAGCGGGCTTTGAGTTTCTGTTCTATTTGTGTGGCCCGTTCGTGGGCTTCGTGGAGCGAGGGGTTGCCGTCCATCCGCACGTGGACTTCGATGGCAGTGCGGTTACCCATCCTTCGTGTCCGCAGGTTGTGGGGTTCGCGGACATCGGGCAGGGAACAGATGATGTTTTCTATTTCGCGTTCGGTCTCTTCGGGGAGTGAGCATTCCGTGAGTTCACCGATGCTTGTCTGGAGGAGTTTGACGGCGACTCTCACGAGAAGCAGTCCGACGAAGATGGAGGCGAGGGGGTCGAGTACGGTCCACCGGTGGCCCAGCACGATGGCGCCGCCGATGCCTATGGCTGTGCCTATGGACGAGAGGGCGTCGCTGCGATGATGCCAGGCGTTGGCGGTCAGGGCCTGCGACTCCACGGCACGTCCGCGGTAGGCGGTGTATTGGTAGAGGGCTTCTTTCACGACAATGGACAGGAGGGCGGCCCACAAGGCGAGCCATCCCGGCGCTGCCAGTTCCGCGCCGCCCAACCAGGCCGCGAGTTTGGTTCCGCCGGAGTAGATGATACCTATCGCCGCGCCCAACAATGCCAAGCCGATCAGGAAGGAGGCAATGGTCTCGAATTTCCCGTGGCCGTAGTCGTGGGAGTCGTCCTGGGGCTTGGCGCTGATTTTGACGAAAACGAGCACCACGAGGTCGGTAATGAAGTCGGACAACGAGTGCACGGCATCGGCTATCATGGCCGAGCTGTGGGCCAGCGTGCCGGCAATGAACTTCAACACCATCAGCACCACGTTGCACGCGCTGCCGATGAGTGTGACTTTATAGATTTCCCGCTCGCGATTCATCACGTCAGGTAAAAACGGTTATCGGGACAGGACTTTCTTGCCGTCGACGATGAGGATGCCTTTCGTGGTGTCGTCGACGCGCTGTCCGGCCAGGTTGTAGGCCGCGCCGTATTCTTTGGTAACAGAAATGGTACCGATGCCAGCGGTCTCGTCCTCTATCTGCCAGATAAAGTCGGGTTTGTTGCCGTATTGCGCCGTGGGGTTGGTGGAATTCGAGTTGACCGTCCACTAGGTTTTGGCCGCCAACGACCAACCGCTGTCGCCGCCGGCAGCATTGGTGGCGCGGACCGCATATTTGCCGTCTTTAAGGAAGAACACTTGGGCTTCCCAGGTGGGGCGCGGTGTGCTCTGGGTGTTTATGTTGATGCGACCCGAAGACAGGACCACGGTGGAGCCGTTCATCTTGGGATTGGTGAAGCATCTTTTCATTAACTGGAAGCCATACTCGTATTCTTCACCCCTCACTTTTTTAAAGGTAAAGAGGGCGGCTTTGTCGATGCTTACCAGAAAACCGGTCGCGTTGAGATAGTATTTCTTGCCATTCTTCTCGGTGAAAACGCGGTAGGCTTTTCCGTCCTCGATGGCTGCCAGAGCCTGGACGTAGCCGGTCCAATTGGTGTCGGCCTGCGGCTGGAAACGGAAATTGTTTTCCACAAGGGCGTTGACCAAAGCCAATCCTTTCACGTCGTAATCGTTGGAACGGTTGACACCGGCGAAATCCATCATCACAAATCCCGTGGGACCCACCGTCTTCGACAGGTAATCAATGACCGCCTGATTCTGCACCGAGGCATTGGCACGGTAACCGTCGCTGGTGGCGAGGGTGTAGCCAAACAGGGAGGCCGTCTTGGAGTAGCCCGACGTGTGGTTGATGGCCCAGATGCGCGGATTGGTGTTTTCGGTCGTCGTGAAGCGCAGCATCGTGGTCACGCAGTTGCGCTTGGTGTCTGTGCCGCCAGAGCCGGAACAGTCGTAGAAGTCCTGGATGTAACAGGATGTCTGGCCGACGTCACCCGCGATGACTCCGTTCTTCTGGTTGGCAAATTCGGCGCTGGAGCTCCAGTTGCGAATGAAACCGCCCATGGGAGCCGAGGCGTATTCGTTGCGGCTGAGGAGAAGCAGTTTGCCGCGCAGTTGGCCGACTGTGGCAAGCTGCAGGAAGTTGGCCAGCCGCGGCTTCAGCCAGGTCTCGTTCAGGAGCGACGTCACCAGCGAGTTCCAATTGCCGCCGTCGTCGTCGCCCTCCGTCTCGTGGCGCAACGTCACAAAGGCAATTTCCGTGGGATACTTCTCGAGCAACGAACAGAGGGTCTGTAACGCTTCCTTCAAGGTCAGTTTGGTCTGAATGATGCCGTGGTTGATTTGCAGCGTTCCGTCGCTCACGCAAGGCCGAAGGTCGAACGCACGGACACCGCAGGCCCACTGTTCAGAGATGGTCTTGTCCTGAGTGCGGGCATTGGTTTCACCGCCCAGAGCACCATAGAAACCCTGGAATCCGTGACCAGTAGCCGAATCGTGTGTGCCGGGGATGGAGAGTTGGCTGACATAGGTTTCGTCGCTGAGGCGCGACATCCAGTTGTCGTTGGCGGCACTGACCATAGTCTGCCCGGCCAAAAACAGGCTACAAGCCACAATGACTGCGCGGAATGAACGTTTCATAGGCTGTTAGTTTCAAAAGACGTGTCAAAGGTACTAAAAATAGTGGTTTTACTTCCATGTTGTACCGAATTATTTCGATGCGGAATACAAAAACAGGCGCCATTCTGATGATTCTGACGTCGGTAAGTAAGAAAAAAGAACAAGGATAGTCGTTTAAAAAAGTGTTTTTAGTAATTTTGCAGCGATGAAGCACATGATAGGGGCTTTTGCCTTATGTTTGACGTTGTTGTCGGTTCCGGCGTGGTCGCAGGGTCCGATAGAACAGCGCATGACCAATCTGCCGACGGTACATATCCACATACTGGACGGAACGGAGGTGACGAGCAAGACTACCTATAAGTGGGCTTCGATGGAGATTGTGGACGACGACGGGGAAGTCAGCTTCGACAGCGTGCAGATTCGCGGCCGCGGCAACTCGACGTGGAATATGAAGAAGAAGCCCTACCGGCTGAAGTTCCCCAAGAAACAACGTCTGCTGGGCCCGGAACGCGCCAACGCCAAAAGCTGGACACTGTTGGCCAATGCGGGTGACAAAACGATGATGCGCAATGCGCTGGCATCGGACTTGGGGGAACTGCTGGGGCTCACGTTCAACCCCGGGGCGCGTTTCGTGGATTTGACCATGAACGGTACCTACCGAGGCACATATCAAATCAGTGACCAAGTGAACGTAAACCGCTTGCGTGTGAACATCACGGAGCAGAAGTATCGGGTGACCAATCCGCAGGCCAACGTGAGCGGCGGTTACCTGATGGAAGTGGGTACCGACGGAGGCGAAGTGTTCAGGACCAGCCGTGGAGTGCGTATCCGTGTGTACGACCCCGAGGATTCCATCGGGACGTTGCAGCGCAACTACATCAGAAACTACGTCCAGACGTTCGAGGACGCGCTCTTCGGCAAGGATTTCGCCGATGTAAAGAAGGGATGGAAGCAGTATGTGGACACCGTATCGCTGGTAAACCTGTATCTGGCCAATGAGATAGCGGCCAATGCCGACGGGTTCTACAGTACCTATTTCTATAAAGAAAAGGACGACCCGCTGTTTTACTGGGGACCTCTGTGGGATTTCGACATCGCTTTCAACAACTGCGGACGTCTGGGCGACGTGACGGAGTCGCTGATGATTGACCGCGGCTTTGGCGATGACCTGATGAAGCGGTGGCTGCACCAGATGTGGAAGACACCGTGGTTTGCACGCTACGTGATACGCCGTTACGAGGAGGTCTACAACGATGGCCTCGATGCAAAAATGCTGGCCCACATCGATTATTACGAAGACCTGCTCCGGGAGTCGGCACAGAAAAACTATCAAGTGTGGGGCATCAGCACACGGGCTTATGAGGAGATCGTGCTCTTCAGCACCTATAAGGAATATGTGGACTATGTGCGTGAGTTTGTGCCCAAGCACAACGCCTGGCTGCTCCAGAAATTCCGCTCCATGGAACCACAAGAGCCCACCAAACCCTTCGAAGTCGACACGAATTACGTGTATAAGTTTTACAATAAGGGCGTACCCATGTCAATTATTGGCGTAAATGGCGAAAACGCCGCCGTGGGGCTCTATGCCAGCGTGTCCGACAACGAAGAACAGCAGTGGGAGATCATTCCCTTCCGCGATTACCTGTTGCTGAAGAACCGCCGGACCGGACTGATGCTGACAGATTCTGAGAGCAAAACACAGTTGGAGCAACGGTATTTTGTTGCCACCAGCAAACGGCAGCTTTGGGAAATGGTGCCGCAGAGCAACGGCTACTACAACCTAAAGAATGTGGCCTCGGGCCGTATCGTCAACAATTCCAACGGCAGGTCGACCGACGGCAACCCCATTCTGGTTTTGGACAGCAGCGACCGCGACGCCACGAGCGAAAACCGGCTGTGGCGCATCGTGAAGGATGGAGACAAGTGGAAGCCCGTCGATGTCGGCATCCATTCGGCCGAGGCTGAAGTGGACTATGCCCTCACATACAACCGTAATACCCAGCGGGTGCGTTTCCTCGCAGCCGATGTCAGCGAACTTACTTTCCAGGCTGACATCCACGACCTCCACGGTCGTCTGGTGGCCCGCTTCGCCGCCCGTGAGGGCTACGACGCCTCCGTTTTGCCGGCCGGCACCTATGTGGTAAATTGGTACTTCGCAGGGCGTCGTCACAGCGGCAAATTCATAAAACACTAATACTTCTTTCTGAATGCGACGAAGGTTCCTGACCCTGGTGCTGACACTGCTTTCCGTGTGTGTCCAAGCTCAGGTGATGTCTTGGGAAGACTTTGTGGAAACCTATGCTACCGACGGCGAAGACACCGAAGCCGTGACCGATTGGCATACACTGCATGAGAATCCCGTTAACTTGAATGACTGTCGCCGCGACGACTTGCTGCAGATTCCCTTCCTCAGTGAGGCGCAGGTGGACTCCGTGCTCAGTTATGTGAAGCGCCACGGTCCGTTGCTCTCGGTGGAAGAGCTCCAGTTCGTGCAGGGCATGGATGCTTTTTCACGCAATGTGGTAAGGCAGTTCGTGTACTGCGGCCCCGAGGCTCCCGACGCCTCCCGTAATCTGTGGCACCGTCTGCGCTATGGCAAAAACGAGGTGGCCGCGAACGTGGAATGGCCTTTTTATTCGCGCCAGGGTTTTCAGAACGGCCGTTATACCGGCGACCGCCTTTATTCCGCCCTGCGCTACCGCTATGCTTTGGGACAACGTCTGACGGCAGGCGTGACGGCGGAAAAGGACGACGGCGAGTCGATGATGAAACACGGCAGCGGCCCGTTCGATTCTTATTCCTTTTATGTGAACTATACCGGCGAGGGCACCCTGCGCGCCGTGGCTTTGGGAGATTACCGTGTTCACGTGGGGCAGGGTCTCACGGCGGGCAGCAGCTACTATAACAACGCCCAGTCGCTCGTCACCAGTCGCCGTAGCCGTCGTCAGGGCTTTTTCCCCCATGCCTCGGCCGACGAGGTAAATTATCTGCGCGGTGTCGGGGTGCAACTGGGCTTCGGCCGTTGGGAAACCACGGTTTTCGCTTCGGCGCGCTGCCACGACGCCATTCTTGACGACGGTCGCGTCACGTCGCTGCTCACCACGGGTTACCACCGTCTGCCTCTGGAGCGTGAGCGCAAGAACAACCTCACCAGCTTCACGGCGGGCCTCTCCCTTGACGGGCAATGGCGGTGGTGGCGTGCCGGCGTGTCGGCCGTGACGACGCACTACGACCGTCTCTTCCGGCGTGGCACGCAGGCTTACCAGCGATACAACATGCAGGGCCGTGAATTCGCCGCTTTCGGGACGCACTACAGCTACGACCACCGCCGCCTGACGCTAGACGGTGAGGTGGCTGTGACCGATGGCGGGGCCTTGGCGTCGCTCCACAACCTGCGTTGGCGGCCTGCCGGTGCCACGCGTCTCTTCCTGCAACACCGTTACTACGGTCGCCGCTACGTCACTCCCCTGGCACAGGCTTACAGGGCCAGCGGCCGCGTGCAGAACGAGCATGGTCTGCAGGCCGGTGTGGACCACTATGTGACCCGGCGCACCAAACTGACGTCCGGCATCGACATGTTCCGCTTCCCCGGCGAGTCCTACCGCGCCAAGGCAGGAGCCGTCGGCTACCAAGTCTTTGTGCAGGCCGCCCGCGATGTTTCGCCGGCCACACAGATTCTCCTACGTTACCGCATGAACGCCCGTCAGGAAACCGTCACTGCCCTCGACCGTATGCGCTACCGTTACCGTCACACCCTGCGCCTCCAGATGGCGTATGCCGTGGGAGCCGTGCGCCTGACCACACAACTCGACGGCAGCTATTGGCAACCTGCGATGGGCGACACGCAGTGGGGCCGCCAACTGTCCCAGCGCGCTGAGACCAAGCTTTTAGGATGTACCTTGCGCGCTTGGGCGGCCTGGTTCCACACCGCGGGTTATCAGAGTCGTCTGAGCAGTTACCAGCCTGCTTTGCTTTACCGTCTCACTCAGGAACAGCTATACGGTCATGGTGTGGCGGCGAATATGACGCTTTGTCGTCGATGGGGCGGTGTGGAGGTGTCGGCCCGGTTGGGCGGTGTGCGCTATACTGACCGTGATGTGATTTCGTCGGGTGACCGTCGTGTGGCCCACGGTGGCAAGTGTGACGTGGGTGTGCAGTTGCGTTGTTTCTTTTGAGCGGTGTGTGCGGCGTTTGTCGGAAAATGCGTATCTTTGCAGGGTGCAAAAGTTTTTGTTATGTCAACTGTTCTTTATCCGTCGCCTGTGTTTGGTCCTGTGAGGAGCCGTCGTCTGGGTGTGTCTCTGGGCATTAATCTGATGCCTGCGGACGGCAAAGTGTGTTCGTTCGACTGTGTTTACTGTGAATGCGGGCTGAACGCCGAGCGTCGCACGCGTTCGAAGTTGCCTTCGCGTGAGGCGGTGCGTGTGGCTTTGGAGCGGTGTTTGCAGAAGATGCTGGCGGAGGGCGATGCTCCCGATGTACTGACGTTTGCCGGGAACGGTGAGCCGACGGGTCATCCGGATTTTCTTGCCATTGTGAAGGACACGGTTGGTTTGCGCGACCGTTATTTCCCGGATGCGAAGGTGGCTGTGCTGACGAATGCAACGCACATCGACCGGGATGACGTGCGTGAGGCCCTGATGCTGGTGGATGACAACATTGTGAAGCTTGACACGGTGAGCGAGGCTTATGTGCGGAGGGTGAACCGCCCGAACGTGACTTATTCTGTGGAGCGTCAGGTGGCGCTGATGGCGCGTTTCGGGGGTCACGCCATGGTGCAGACGATGTTCATGCACGGGACGGTGGACGGTGTGGACGTGTCGAACGTGGGTGACGAGTATGTGGTTCCGTGGCTGGAGGCGTTGCGGACGATTAAGCCGGAGAGGGTGATGATTTATACGATTGCCCGCGAGACGCCGTTGCAGACGCTCCGCAAGGCTACACCTGAGGAACTGGACGGCATAGTGGAGCGTATCCGCGCTCTCGGCATTGAGGCGGAAGCATCGTATTGAAGGTTTCGTCTGGTGGAAAACGGTTCGGAGGACCGGAGAGGTATTTATTAAAAAACAATGTCAGTATCACCGGCGAAGGCACACTCACTGCTCATGGCAATCATGGCATCTATGTAGGTAACGATACTAATAACAGAAGCGGCGTCCCGTTTTGCGGGGCGCCGCTTCTGTTTTGTCTGAAGTTAAGGTTCGTTTACCATGTCTGCCACAACCTGGCGTAGCAGTCGGGTGTGGATAATGTGTTGTTTGAGGTGCGGATGTTCGCGCAGGGCTTGGTAAGCCCGTTGTGCGGCTTTCTGGTGGCTTTCCTTTTTTGAATAGCCGCGTCCGCGCCCGACACGTGTGTCTTCGGCATAGACGTTGCTGAAGAACGGCGGTTTCTTGGCCAGGCTGGCGGGCATGAGTTCGCGTGTGGTGAAGCGGACCTGCACTTTATATTTCTGGCTCCATTCGAGAATGAGGCTTTTGAAGTTTTGCTCCTTGTGCACCACTTGTTCCGTATTGATGTATCCGCGCTCGATAAGGCTGACAAAGAAACGCTGGCAGTAGCGGTAGCCGCGGTCCAGGTAGATGGCGCCGACGAGGGCTTCGAAGGCATTGCCTCCGATGTAGCTGTTGTGGGCTTCGGTGAGGACGTTGACTTTGACGAGATTTTCCAGTCCGATTTTTGTGGCAAGTTGCCCGAGGGTGCTGCGGCGCACCATTTTGCTGCGGCTGGTGGTAAGGAATCCTTCGGGCTGTGTGGGATATTTGCGGAAGAGGTAGTTGCTTACCACGGCTTCGAGGATGGCGTCGCCCAAGAATTCGAGGCGCTCGTTGTCCTCGACGTGTTTGGGAGCTGGGGCGTTGTCGTCGTCTTTGCGGTTGACAGACTTGTGGCGCATGGCCTGTCGGTAGATTTCAAGATTGCGGGGCCGGAAACCGAGCATCTTGTGGAGTGAAATGTAAAGTTCCTCCTTCCGTTGCGGAAAGAGGAACTCTGTGATTGTCTTGTACAAGTTCATCTCTGTGGATGAATGTGTATAATTGTTTTTATTCTTCGTACTTCTTGACAATGACGCAGGCGTTGTGTCCGCCGAATCCGAACGTGTTGCTCAGGGCGGCGCGTACGGTACGCTTCTGTGCCTTGTTGAAGGTGAAATTCAGCTTGTAGTCGATGTTGGGGTCTTCGTCGCCTTCCTCGTGGTTGATGGTGGGGGGCACGATGTCTTCCTTTACGGCCATAAGGCTGAAGAAGGCTTCCATGGCACCTGCGGCTCCGAGGAGGTGTCCTGTCATGGACTTGGTGGAGCTGATGTTGAGTTTATAGGCGTGTTCGCCGAAGACTTCCTGGACGGCTTTTACCTCGGAGACGTCGCCCACGGGGGTCGAAGTTCCGTGTACATTGATGTAGTCGATGTCTTCGGGTTTCATGCCGGCGTCGCGCAGGGCTTCCTTCATCACGATGATGGCGCCGAGGCCTTCAGGGTGGGAAGCGGTGATGTGGTAAGCGTCGGCCGACATGCCGCTGCCTGCCACTTCTCCGTAAATCTTGGCACCGCGTGCCTTGGCGTGCTCCAGTTCCTCAAAGATGAGGCAAGCGGCGCCTTCGCCCATTACGAAACCGTCGCGGCTGGCGCTGAAGGGGCGGCTGGCCGTTTCGGGGCTGTCGTTGCGGGTGGAGATGGCGTGCATGGCGTTGAATCCGCCCACACCGGTGCCCCATATGGCTGCTTCTGCTCCGCCGGCCAGAATCATGTCGGCCTTGCCCAGACGGATGATGTCGAGGGCCGTGGCCAGGGCGTGTGTCGAGGAGGCACAGGCCGAGGTGGTGGCGAAGTTCGGGCCGTGGAAACCGTACATCATCGAGATGTGTCCGGCAGCGATGTCGCTGATCATCTTCGGGATGAAGAAAGGACTGTAGGTGGGGCCGTTTTCGCCGTGCAGGGCGCAGTAACTCACTTCGTCTTCGAAGGTGTGGATGCCACCGATGCCTACGCCGAAGATGACGCCGATACGGTTTTTGTCGGCGGTCTCGAGGTCAATGCCACAGTCTTTGACGGCTTCCTGCGAGGCTACCACGGCGTATTGCGTGTAGAGGTCCATCTTGTTGACGGCCTTGCGGTCGATATGGTCGCGGCCGTTGAAGTTTTTCACCTCACAGGCAAATTTGGTCTTGAAATTGGTTGTGTCGAAATGGGTGATGGGAGCGGCGCCGCTCTTGCCGGCTTTGATGTTTTCCCACGTCTCAGGGGCGGTGTTGCCCAGGGGCGAGAGGGCTCCGATACCTGTAACGACTACTCTTTTAAGTTCCATTATAGCGTTTTATAGGAATGTTCTGAATAAAAAATTTGACTTTGACCTCAACTTTGACGGTTCAATGGTTAGATGTCCGCTCAAGTTTAACGTCAAAGTCAAATTCTAAGACTTTCTCGCTGGTGGAGATTATTTTACGTTGGCTTCGATGTATTCGATGGCCTGTCCTACGGTAGAGATTTTCTCAGCCTGATCGTCGGGAATAGAGATGCCAAAAGCTTTCTCAAACTCCATGATGAGTTCTACTGTGTCCAGAGAATCTGCGCCCAGGTCATTGGCGAAGCTGGCTTCATTGTTTACTTCACTTTCTTCTACACCGAGTTTGTCAACGATGATTGCTTTTACTTTGCTTTCAATTTCTGACATAGTTGTAATGTTTAAAAATTAATTTTCGTTATTTCAGGCTGCAAAATTAAGACTTAAAAAAATACCGACCAAACGAAATGGGAAGAAAATGCTTTTTTTTGCACATAAAACCGGTTTTTTGTGCAGTGCGGTTGGCAAAAAACCGACTTTCTGCCTAGAAAAACCTCTTTTC
>JAEEGG010027265.1_pt1 | contig 10842 bp, 14 predicted proteins | sample 9134161 | NCBI WGS metagenome assembly JAEEGG01 (sample SAMN16246543, study PRJNA631951) | gut metagenome | biome: gut microbiome; feature: rumen; material: CR-attached | host: Bos | place: Iran: Karaj | collected 2018-10
TCGGATTGCCGAAGAAACGTGCTGCCTCCGTGCTCGATATGTTTATGGAGATTCCACAAGAGACATACGCACTCATCGACCACTCCTTCTTGAATGACAAGATGAAACGCACTTACAAGCGTGTTATTGAGGAACGGAAAACACGTTTCATTCGACAGTCAGAATAAATCGTAAATTGTAAATAGTCAAATAGTAAATTAATTCGATGATTCTTGTAGTTGATGACTATAAAAACATACGGCTCTCGCTATGGTTCATACTGAAGCAAGGTGAGTCACAAACACCCAAAGCAGTATCGGAATAACAGCATAATTATGAAAATTTCTTTTGTCTCGCTATGAACGCTTTCGTAGGAAATTTAGTAACTTTGCAGCCAAATAGCCACTGACGATGGAACAGAAAATCCGGAGCAGCGAGAGCAGAGATAAGCTTGCTTGCACTTTGCCGAGTCGTGACGGATTTCGACAACGTCAAATTCAGCAATAACAGTATTGACCTTCAGGTGCTGCGTGAGTTTTGCGAGCTTGAGGCCTTAATGGTGGCAGATAATTGTGTCTTTTCCATATCCTATTATAGGTACTTCGTTCGGAAATGCTCATATAAATTTGGCATTTCGCTCACTTATTCGTACCTTTGCAGGCATGAAGTACTTGGTGACGATAATCGTAGTATTGGTGGCACTGTGTTGCTGCACCACTGAGGCCGACCGCAATCGCATGCGGAGCGGTCTGGACAGCATTAACCAGCGCAACCGCAACGGCGAGCCCTTCACCGTGCAGGATGTCAAGCCCTATGTCCAGTTCTTCGACGACCACGGCACCCCCAACGACCGCCTGCTGGCCCACTATCTCCTTGGCCTCGCCTACTATGACCACGGCGAGGCCCCCATGGCTCTTGAGTGCTATCAGAAAGCCGCTGAGTGTGCTGACACCACAAGTCAGGATTGTGACTATGCGCAATTAAGCAGGGTCTATGGACAGATGGCTGAGATTTTCTATAGCCAGTTCCTTTTTAAAGAACAAATTGTCATTGACAAAAAAGCTACGAAATATGCATGGAAAGGAAAAGATACACTTGCTGCTCTCCGCTGCTATGAGCAACAGGTTTATTCTTATTTAGATATGGGAATGCACGATTCTGCTTTCACCATAGCTGAAGATGTCGCACGGCAATACCAAGAACATGGTTATAAAGAGTATTCAGCAACTGTACTGGGAAGTATAGTTCGCAGTCTCATTGAGAAAGACCATTTTGATAAGGCAAGAAGGTATTCGCAGATATACGAATCCTCCTCTGGTCATTTTGACAATAAAGGGAATGTTGATTCAGGCAGAGAACTGTACTATTATACTAAAGGACTTCTATGCCTGAAAGAGAATAAAATGGATTCTGCCGAATACTGGTTTCGGAAAGAACTTAGAGAAGGCTTGGACTATAGTAACCAGAATGCTGCTGCTTTGGGATTAGCCATGACATTTGAGAAAAATCACAAGACAGATTCTGCATCAAAATACTATCATTACGCCTATGTGATGAATGACTCTTCCTATAGTCAGATGGTAACAACAGAGATTGGCCACATGCAATCCATGTATGATTATTCCCGTTATAAAGACATTGCCAGACAAGAAAAAGAGAAGGCTGATGAGGAAAGCAAGAAAAAGAACCGACTTATGTGGACTCTCTTACTCCTTGTTTTTTCTATGTGTTTAGGGGTATATTTCACATACTATAGAACTCAAAAAAGAAAGCGGTTATATCTACAGAACATAGAAAGACTTGAAAAGGCTCAGACAGAACTAATGTTGCTTCGTGAACATGCTAATGACTATCAAGATCTCATCTCTGAGAAAGAGACAGAAATAGACCATTTAAAGAAAGAGCTGGCCAATAAACGTGTTTTGGACAGGCAAAATCATTCAAAACAAATGGAGGAAATACATTGTTCCGCAATTTATGCTGATTTGAAAGAACGTGAAACAAAACATAAGGCACTCACCAAAGACATCCTTCGTAGAAGTCGCATGCTGGTTATTGAAAAATTGCCGGAGTTCAACGGCGTCATGATGGAAAAGAAATACGAGCTGAAGGAAAACGATTTCAATGTATGCATGTTGCTCCGACTTGGCTTCAAGTCAAAGGAGATTAGTTACATGCTGAAACTGTCCCAGCCTCGTGTCTCACAAATCTGCGCCAAAGTTCTTGGAGTTGTCTTTAATGCGTCCGGAGGTGCCAAAGAGTTGTCAGACATGTTGTACAAATACTATTAATACTGGTTGGTTTAATTCTCATTAAACTATTTTTTTATTTTCTGAAACGCCCATGCACAGGGCGTAAACAGCGAAAAGACTTATTTTTCGCTTAATTCTTATTTTGATTTTTCCTTTGCCGGTAAAACAACATTCCTTAACTTTGCCGTGATTTCAAACAATTAATCATCTGTGTTATGAAAAAAATAGTATTATCCATTTTGCTTTTATTTGTTGTGTGCATGACACATGCACAAAGTCCTAATCTTCAAAATGCAAATCTTGAGCTAATTCCAGGTTGTCACGTTATTATTTGTAATAATGGAACGATAAATATGTCCAGTGGTCTCAACTTTGACGCGACCAAAGGCGTTATCGTAGATGTCAATAATGGTACAATCAATTAAAAAATCTAAACATTATAAACATTGTTTTGAATTATTTCGTAACTTTGCAGCAAGAAAAAACGGAAAGAATATGAAAAAGTTGTCTTTATTCCTATTATTAGTGCCATTAACTGCTTGGGCACAATCAGAGTCACTGGTGTCTGACAATAAAGTCTGGACAATGCAATATACGTCTATAAATCCAGCTTATCCTTCAGTCAACTATCAAGAACAAATGCTAAATGGCGAGAAGGAAATAGACAACATCACCTTTTATCAAATTATGTGTCGTTCACTGAATGAAGGTGAGCCACCTTCAGACGAATGGAATGCAACGGGGAAATACATTGGTCAGGATAGTCAAGGCAAGGTGTATTACTATACGAACCAGTTTGACAACTACAGAGTTATTATGGACTTTTCGCTACAAGTGGGTGATGTATATCAACAGACAAGTGAAGGCGGGACAGTTGTTGATGAGTTCGTTGTTACGAAGGTTTCTGAAGAGACAATTCCCAATACGTCTGGAACCAATTCCAGAAAATGCATCTATCTTGAAGATGTCAACAATCCCAATCGGTCGGATATATGGATTGAAGGTGTGGGATCTGTGACAGGCGGTCTGGATGGTGCTATGATTTTTCAATTCGGTGGTTCCATTCCACAGCTTTACAAATGTACGGAAGACGGTAATGTTATTTATCAATGTTCTCAGCCTACTTATATAGACAATATAGTTACAAGCACAAGCCTTGACATGGATAAGGTAAATTTCTATAATCTCCAAGGTCAGCGCCTGACCACAGCTCCACAGAAAGGCATCTACATCCAGAATGGAAAGAAGGTCGTGGTTAAGTGAGAGCAGAGTGATGCTTGCATCAGCTCTGCCAAGCGGAAACGAACTCGAGCGAAGCTCAGGGTCGTGGTGAAGTAATTAGTATAGGCTATAATGATGAAAAAGATTTTACTATTGTTTGGTATGATGGTCTTATTGACCACGTCAGCACAGGCCGACGTTGAGATTAACGAAACGAACTTCCCAGACGATGCCTTCCGCTCGCAAATTGCAAACATGCCAGAAGGCAAGGACGGCGTACTGACTGATGAGGAAATAGCAGGAATAAAGAGTTTTTCAGTGGAAAACATGGAAACCCGTAGCTTGAAAGGCATAGAATACTTAACAGCACTCACTTCACTGGGCTGTTACTGTTGTTATGTATCAGAATTAGATCTGTCTGCCAATACTGCATTGGGGTTAATCGATATTTATCTGACAGCGTTGGAAAAAATCAATATTTCCGGACTATCTTCACTAAAATACTTTATTTGCCGAAAGTCACTACTGACAGAATTGGACTTGTCAACCTGTACAGCTTTGGAGTATTTTTATTGTAATGAGTGTCTTTTGACGGCACTTGATTTGTCTAACAACAGTAAGCTGAAGGAGGTGGAGTGCAGGGACAACCAGTTGACCAGCCTTATCCTGCCACAAAGTGACGAGTTGACGTCTGTTGTTTGCTATGACAATCATATAGCAGGCGAACAGATGGATGCGCTGGTGGCCTCCCTGCCCGTCGTCACAAGTGGCAAGTTCGATGTGTTTGCAGGTGTTGACGAAGCATATGCTGAACAGTTTGCCGGCGAGAATATGCCACAATATGAATTTAACGTATGTACAACCGATCAGGTAGAAGTGGCCAAGTCCAAGAACTGGACGGTATATGGCATCTACGACGGCGAAGAATTGCATGAATATGCTGGCAGCCAGCCAACAGCCATCCGAAATCCCCGCCAGAGTGAAACCACCTCCGACTGCTACACCGTTGACGGTCGTCGAGTCTGTTCGCGTGACAAGCAGAAGGGCCTCTACATCCAGAACGGTAAAAAGGTCGTTGTTAAGTGAGAGCAGAGCGATGCTTGCATCAGCTCTGCCGAATGGAAACGAGCTCGACGTGTAATGTCAAAGTAGTAATCAATTAAGTAAATACAACGATGAATACAAGATTTTTATTGCTTGCTCTGGCAGCGATGCTTAACCTACACTCGTCGGCACAGACCAACCCCCAAAGGGGATACATCATTATGAATGATGGGAAAATCATTACCGGCATGATAGACTACCGGTCAGATACTAAAAATGCACAGTCGTGTCTATTTAAGGCAGACGGAAGTACAGAATATTGTACATACCTACCCACCGACATCAAAGGTTATCGTCTGGAGAATTTTGACGATAACAAAACATCCGGTGGCGTGTATTACGTGACACGCACCTTCCCTGTAGAGGGTAAGGGGCAGACCTTTTTTGCGGAGTTCCTGCTAAAAGGCGGCATTAGTCTATACAGACATGTCGAGAAGTCCGAAGAGTATTTCTATTTTGTAGACTCCAACGGTAAGGTGGCTACCATGAAAACATTGTCGGAGAGCTATAGCGACAGCAGACAGCTGACTGAGGCAAAACGCCGCTCCATGATGGAGGCGACCCAGATGTTCGCACATAGCGCAACAGCTATGAAAAGCCTATGGAACAGTGGTTACAACCCCGAACGGCTGACACGACTGACACGTGAATACAATGAAAAGTATTGTACGGAAGAGGAATGTATCCTATATCAGTATGATGCGAATAAATCGGCATACATTGATGCACATTTCCGGATAGAGGCTGGCATAGCCTTGGGCTTCTTTAAGGCAGAGTGCTACCGTGACCTGAGCAATATCGAGCCATTGGAGAAGACCTGTGTGGTGCCACAAATAGGTGTCGGCGCTGACATGCTTTTGCCCAGACTGTCGCGCAATCTGTATGTTCAGGCACTTCTACTGGTCGGCTATTGGACTCTGTCGAAGGATGAAGAGGTGAAAGGTTGGGGAACGCGGAAGAATAGCCTAAAGTTTTTCAACGGTGAACTGGACCTTGGATTGGCATATAACTTTTCGCCAGAGAAACGTATATCCCCTCTGTTGCGTGGTGGCATCATGATGTGGCAGCCTTTAGGGAAAAAAGCCGAGGGTTTTGAGGCCTACTATGTTGGTGCGGGCAACGGACTTATTGATCCACCGAAGATTAATGCCAAGGTGGGCTTCTATGTCGGTGTGGGCTGTGACTTCAAAGTTAACAAGCACAGGGTAAGCACAGCTCTCAACTTCCAGTACCGTAAGAATAATCCCTCCCTGCTCAACACCTCAGCCCTGTCACTAAGTGTCGGATACGTGCTATAGCACAACTTTCATCTTCCAATTAATAACAGAGAGAACCATGGGGAACGAAAGCCCTGTACATGTCAAGGGATAAGAAAAAGTATAAATATTGTTAACGTCGTGCAGTCTTTTCGACTTTTTTCTCTCTTAATAGCAAAAGGGAATTATTACAGGTGATACACAGGTCACGACATCTGAGGTTCAAGAGCCAACTTGAAAATCGGGGACGGTTCAGTAATGAACCCAAAAAGTTGGAATAATTGGGTAACTCTTGATAATCCATTCTTGAATAGAACCTTTTAACCCCTGAAATAACTATGAGTCCGTAAATAAATAGTGAATTGTTTGGCATTTCGCTCGATTTGCACTACCTTTGCAATCGAATACATATTAAAAAGACGAAGCAACCGCAGCTTTTTGTAAGTCTCTCGAACCGCAACTCAAAAGACATGAACGAAGCAAGACGGCTGCCTGCTCACGTCCCCCTTACGGAGGCGTGGGCTTTGGCAGTATCAACAAATCGTTCATGGGTCGTTGCGGATCCCGAGAGACATTGTTGTATTACTTACCCAATCCCACCCACGTCTCCGTTTCTTTTCTCTCTCTCGCCTTACGGCGTATGGTATGTGTTTATTATCAGAAATTAAACGGAAAACGTGAATATGAATCATAAGAACGGAGAAGTCCCAGACTTTCTGGGCGGACTCGGCGACCTGCTGCCCGCCGATGTCCTGAAGAAGGTGAACGAACTGCTGGAGCAACTGCACCGCACAGACAAGGATCACCAAGGCAACAAAATAGAATTAGTGTATGTCGCCTCTGGCGGACAACATGTGGATACCCAGATAAATATGGGGACCCTCCCCAGCCCCGAGACCCTCCCCAGCCCTCCCTGTGTAGGGAGGGAGAAAGGGCCGAGTAACTTGCCTGATGTTCTTGCTACCGATGAAGCGATGGCGCTGTGGCGGAAGGCGCAGGCGGCAGGGTGGATTGATGACAACTATCAGCCCCTGCTCTCGCGGACGCAGGCGGCACTCCTGGCCGACGCGATGGCGGAGCGGCTGGGCATCAAGGAAAAGTGGAAGGTGTTCGAGGGGTTGTGGCATCGCAAGTACATGCGGAGTGATTACAACTTGGCTCTCACCCAACAGCAGACTTACGAGTTTCAGGATGAACTGAAGCGGCTGTTTGGTTAGGAAGCGAAAAGTCCCGGTGCTCGCGCATCGGGACTTTTCGCTTATAATCAGTCCCAAATTAATCCTGAAAAGCAGGATTCTCCGCTATTACCTGCTTTGCTGGTATACGGCGGATTATCTGGTCTGATCCACAAACGACTACATCCTGACCTCTTAATGCTTTTTCCTGAAGCATTTTCTTTTCTGCTATATTCAAACCATAGCGCAGTTTCTCGTTAAACTCCTCAATTTCTTTATTTGACATAACTTTGTATCTTTGAGTACAACATTTCTTCATCTATAATAGTATCGGCATTTCTGCCGCCAGAGGCTATCTGTTTACGAGGATTCTCACTGTTATCAAATATAACCCATGAATCAACTTCCTTCATAAACATGTTGAACAAATTGCAGATACCAGCGACGTATCTTCTACTAATTATATCTTGAGGGATATTATGGCCACCATTGGCAACTCGCTCTGCAACACGTAACTGAGCCAACTTTGGAGAGTTCAGCCAGAAGAAAAGAACTTTTACTACATAACCTTTAGCCTGTGCACGACGTACAAGATTAATATACGACTTGGTGGCAAGAGTAGTCTCTATGGAGAAAGTTTCGCCTTTTTCCAAGAGTTCGTCTATGCGTTTCAGCATTAAGCGTCCAGCTTCTATGGCAACGCTGTCAGGATTAAATGGAGAAAGGCCTCTTGCTATTTCATCAGCATTTACGAACTCCCTACAATCAAGGATTTCAGGAAGTACAGTATAAGATGCTGTCGTTTTCCCAGCACCATTACAGCCACTAATGATATATAAGTTTTTATTCATTTCGGGGCAAAGATACTGATAATTATTGAATTACACAAATAATTTGATGCTTTTTCGGCCGTTTGTAGTAATTTTGTTCGGTTGTTTGTGATAATTGATAGACCGTAGTACCCACGCGTAGTACCCCTAAGGGGAGTAGGAATAGGAGATTATTCGTACCTTTGCCGCCGGAATATAATTAAGTGAAGAGTGAAGAATGAAGAGTGAAGAATGAAGAATGAAGAGTGAAGAATGAAGAGTGAAGAATGAAGAGTGAAGAATGAAGAGTGAAGAATCAAAAGGCAAAAAAGCTAAAAGCCAAAAGCTAACTGCTAATAGCCAGGAACACAAGGTGCCGTGGCAGGAGTCGTATGCCTCGGTGGACGACATCAAGGCGATGCTTGACAGCCGGGTGCTGCTGCGCTACAACGAGGTGCGGGGCAGGACGGAGGTGCACTGGCTGTCGCAGAAACTGAGCGACCGCCGGCTGGGCCATGCCTTCCTGGCCCTGGGCTTCGAGTACCGTCGCACGAATGTGTCGCGGGGCTACATCGTCGTACAGCGCAGCGGACTGGAAATCAAAGAGCGTATGCAGCGGCTGGCGCGTGACGAAGTGACGAAGTGACGCTGGAAACTGAAGAGAGTACGCGTACCGCGCGCACGGTACGCGTATATTCTCAAAACTATAACGTCAAACGTCACTAACGTCACAGATACATAACAGATAAGTATTTTAATTTTAAAACAACGGATTTCACGGATTTTACGGATTAAACGAATATGATATGAAGACAATGATGAAAAATACCTTTGAGATACGGACTTACGGCAAGTCGGAATTTGCATGGCTGATGTTTCCGACGATGCGTGACCCAGGCTCCGCACAGGACAAGCTGCTCCGTTGGATCAAGCGTGACGCCCGTTTCCACAAGCGCCTCGTACAGCTCTCCACGAGCAAGGATGACAACGACTACAATCCACGACAGATCAGGATGTTGATTGACAAGTTCGGTGCACCAGGGGAATACGATGACTACTAACCCGGTTTCTGCCGTCATTTGCCGTTATCTTCCGTGTTATGCCGTGCTCTGCCGTCATTAGGGAATGGGACATGTTGTACCTTTGCATTGTGACAGAGGATGATAAGGCTCGGCAGCGGCGAGGCACGTAGCTCGACGGCCGCGACCCACGTAGCTCGACACGCACGACCTACATACCTCGACACAGCGCGCGCTATGGCCGCAAGGCCCCCACTTAATTATCAATTTTCAATTTTTCAATTCTTTAATTTTTAAATTTTAATAGTATGTCATTAGTCAACAATCCCGTCATGGGAATCAATCTTCGCAAGAACAAGAACACGAAGAACGCCGCCTATGGCAAGTATTATCCTGAGGTAGACCTCCAGAAGACGCTGACGCTCCGAGGTTTCGCCAACCACATGATCGACCACGGCTCGAAGTATTCGCGTGGCGACATCGAGAACATCCTGTCGATGGTCTGCGAGTGTCTGCCTGAACTCGTCGCACAGGGCATTCCCGTACAGTTGGGCGACCTGGGCATCTTCCGTCCCACGGCTCAGGTGAAGGACGCGGTGGAGAACATCGCAGCCATGGAGGGCCTGAATCCCAACGAGGTGGTGAAGGCCATCCACATCCGCTTCATCCCCAACCAGTCGAAGCTCGACAACCTGGCCGGTCCTGCCTTCAAGAACCGCTGTGCCCTGGAGCTGCGCAACATCGTGGAGAGCGAGGTGGTCACGCTGGAGGATGACAAGCGCCAGAAGGTGCAGCGCCTGACGCCTATCGCCACGGCCATTGCCGACATGAAGAAGCCGAACAACGGCGATTGATAGATTCTGGAGTAACGTTTTTTATATCAAGAATTAAGAGAATTTGAGAATTTTTTATAGAGAGAGCATCTAAAGATGCTTAGACTTTAGCGAATAGATGGTACGTAGCTTATTCTCTACATTCTTTGACCTAAAGGTGCAAAGTGTGGCGTTGCAATCTATGGTCGCCTGCGACCTCTTCTACCAAGATTAATTCTCTAATTCTCAAATTCTTGATAAAGAAAGCGAAAAAGGAAACTTGAGTAACGTGTTATTTAACGAAAAAATTGTATGATGAGTAAAGTCAACTGGACCAAGGTAGCTAAAGTCCTGAAATTCATTGCTACAGTCATCACCAGTATCCTCGGCACCATGGCCGTTCAGAGCTGTGCTCCTCATTGGTTTTAACCGAGTGCTATGCGAATCATTAGTTTAATCATTGTTCATTGCAGTGCGGTGCGTCCTGACCAGCAGAGTTCCGCCGCCCAGATCGACACCTGGCACAGGCAGCGCGGTTTCCATCTTGGTATCGGCTACCACTACGTCGTCCGTCGTAACGGATCAGTCGAACAGGGTCGTCCGGAATACATGGTCGGCGCCCACTGCATGAACCACAACCGCCACTCCATCGGCGTGTGCTATGAGGGCGGTCTGGACATTCGCGGTCAACCCGCCGACACGCGGACAGCGGCCCAGAAGGCTGCCCTGCGCCGGCTCCTTGAGGGCCTTCACCGGCGTTACCCGCAGGCATTGATTGTCGGCCACCACGACCTGAACCCCCAGAAGGACTGCCCGTGCATCCAGGACGTCGTCAATGAATACAAAGACTTGCAGCCCAAATAGCCCTTGTAAGAAGCGCCCCATTGCAGGGCGCTTCTTATTGTTTGTTACCTTATTATATTATATAAGAAGGGCGAAATAAGATCAGACAGGTGTAATATTGTAATGAAATGCGAAAACTTTTTGTTTTTTTCGAAAAAAAAGTCTGAAATATTTTGTTGGTTCGGAAAATAGTTGTACCTTTGCATCCGCTTTCGCTCAAAAAGTTGAGTACGAGGCATTTTTTCACGAGTTCTTTGAAAGAGTTACATAGACAGAGAAAGAAGTAGTACGAGAAGCGAGTGCTTATTAATATATTTAATATGTACTTGGGTAACGAAGTCAAACCGTTTCAATTCTTAAATCTACCGGATA
>JAEEGG010027270.1_pt1 | contig 10841 bp, 4 predicted proteins | sample 9134161 | NCBI WGS metagenome assembly JAEEGG01 (sample SAMN16246543, study PRJNA631951) | gut metagenome | biome: gut microbiome; feature: rumen; material: CR-attached | host: Bos | place: Iran: Karaj | collected 2018-10
TTTCCTGCACCACTTACACTTGCCAGGAATGATTTTGTTGTATGTGTTGACGAAGAGTCAATAACAAGACCTGTTTTAGTAGTTTCTTTACGCTTGTCTGCAAGAGAACTCTTAATATCAATAGTAGAAGAATCAATATATTTATTATTAATATCTGAATCTGCTATCAGATTATTTAACTTAACTTTATCATTGGCATCTTTGGCTTGAGCAGTGACGTTACCACCAGAAACCTTTGCATTGGTTTTGCTATCAATTTTATTAACTGAAACAGAAACGCCAACACCTACACCACCCATCTTATTAGATAGGGTTCCTGCCTTGTCGTGGCCACTCTTCAAGCCACCGCAAATTATATCAAATAATTTTAAGAACTTGTTTCTATTTGCAGCAGCACCGCCGCCTACTGCAGCACCACCACCGGCACCAGCGCCACCTATACCGCCTGCGCCACCAGCAACATCAGGAACACCAATTCCTATGGACAATACACCAGCATAGTTTTTAATCGTATCATCACTTATAGCCTTAACAGCAACATTATTAGTAGCAGAAATTAATGTGCTATTCAAAATTTCAGCTATAGTATTATATTCTATGGCATTATAAGCTATTGAACCAGAAATGCTAACACCAGCACCTGAACCAGCTATGCCTATGGTTGTAATATCCTGATTACTGAATGAAATGGCTGAAAGATTCTTGACTTTGAAGTTATTCTTATCAAATGTCGTCTGAACCTTGCCGCCCATACGGTTTACAGAAACACCTGCTCCTATAGAGACTCCCTTACTACCTAATACGACAGCAGCAAGAGAACCTGTATTACCTATAGCAGTAGCAGAGGAATTAAAGGTTGAACTAGCATTATCAGTAGTGCTATTTTCAACTTTTACATAGACATCTCTAAAAATGTCGTTATTGACTGCAGCTCCATCAAAAGCAAAAGTGCCTGCACCACCACAGCCCAGTGCTAATGAAAGATTATTTGATTCAGAATATGCTCTGACATTAGAGTTCAAAGCATTAAAAGTGGTTTTATTTAATTTAGCAGCAGTTTCACCACTAATGTGATTAACAGTTACTGCACCACCAATTGAAACTTTCTTTGACGCTGTGACAGCACCGCTGAGACCTTTTATATCAGCAGAATCTGTTGCAAGTATATTCATTTCTTTTATACTTGCAATTTTAGTAGTTGTCGAAGAATCTCCTATAGCAGAAGTTGCATTATTATCAATTTTATTTACAACTACTGTTCCGCCTAGTCCAAGTTTTTCTGCAGCAGCAACAGATACAGAAACGCCCCAGATGTTTGCGGAGTTTTCAGAATTAACAGAAACTTTTGATGTATTTGTAGCAACCCCTGTAACAGAGCCACCATAAAGTCTAGAACTAGCTGTATTTTCAATGTCATTATAAGCTACAGATGCACCAACAGCAGCATAGCCTTTGCTTACAGAGAACTGACCGCCAACACCTACTAATGATGCATCATTCAAAGATTTAAGACTAAGTGTTTCAGATTTTATAGTATTATTTGAAAACTTAACGTTAGCTTCATTTTTAATCTGGTTCCAACCAGCAGAACCTGCTCCAGAGCCTTTTCTTTCTTCTTTAGAGACAGCAGCACCAATGCCGACAGTTATAGCGTCAGTATGAGTAATTGCATTTGCATCAAATTTCTTTGTGGTAATATTAGCTTTATCAACATTAACGTTATAGGTATTATCTATTTCATTGATTGCAGCGCCAAGGCCAACAGCGGTTCCACCATAAGCACCTGAAATTGCAGCAGTAACAAGAAGTGAGCCTTTTCTACCAGAAGTTAATTCTCCGAGTTCAGTAGTACCAGTAGCTGTATCTAAGCCTGTATAGAATTCTTTACCATCTTTATCTATAAAGCTTACATCCTTAGTATTTCTTTCCAGGTTATCATTATAGTTTTTAACACCACTGTCACTTGTTCTCACATCTTGAGCTCTGACAGAAACAGCATCACCATTGATGGTTGCATTTTTAATATTTGCGGTATTGTTATTCTTAAGTTCTGTATATACCCCCGAACCAGAAACGCCAAAAGAACCTACATCAACACCTGCGGAAACAGCAAGAGCAATACCAGCGTTAACTATAGTAGAAGCCTGAAGAGCATTTACTTCTACATTCTTCATCTGAGTCATCTTACCGCCGTCTATTTCTGCAGTAAGAGTATTATCTATTTTAGAAACATCAATAGAAAGACCAACGCCACCCTTCTGCTTACCAACTGCAGCAGAAATACCGCCTGTAACCTGAGTGTCAGCTTCATAAGCAGCGACAGCCATGTTGGTATTATTACCGGAACCGCTTGATGATGCATTAGTATTTTTAACTTTAGCAGAAACAGTATTATCAATAAGGTTTACAGAACCATTTATAGCACCAGAACCAGATTCCTCTGTGTGTTGACTGCTGGCAATAATCTGCAATCCAAGAGCAGCAGAGATACTTTCTCCGCCGTTTATTGCAGTAGCATTCACCTGTTTTGCATCAGTAATTGTTGAATTGTTAATTAGGGTTTCAGTAGTGTTATTTATTTTATTAACAGCAACTGAGCCATCGACTCCAACAGACTTACCATTACCATGGTCGCCTTGAGCCATTAATCCGGCAGCACCCGCAAAAGCAAGATGATGAGCAGAATTTATTGCAGAAGCATCAAGCTTTTTATTGGTTTTTCCCTTAAAATTAATCTTAGTGTTTTCAATAGCTACTTTTGTTGTATTTTTGATAGAGTTAGCAGCTGCACTACCATTCAGAGTTAAAGAAAGGTCTGTATTTGGGCCACCAGCACCGCCGCCGCCGCCAGCACCACCACCGCCAGCAGGAGGAACCGCTGCAGCAGGAGGATTAATACTAAATATTTTATTAAGAAGTTTATATTTGCAGTAATCGGTCCCAGAATCTATTGTGCTTCCTGATAAGAATTCATTAACTGTACAAGCTTTATCAGAGAAATTATCATATTTTGACTTGTCGTCAATGGCAACTCCGCCAGCTACACCAACAGAATTAATTGTACCAGTAGTCTTAGCAACGGCTTCTATAATATCAGCGGTTATACTAGCAACTTTACTTGAAGAAGTGGTTGTACCACTAAGCCCTTTACTTGTTCTTATATTTTGCCAATAAGTATCGTTGTCTTGGATAAGAACCTGTGCTTCTTTATCCATAAGAGTAATTGCAAGACCAACACCGATACCTTTCTTTTCAGAAAGAGTCAAAGCACCGACAATATTTGTTGCTTCAGTATTATTGTATGCATCAAGCTTTACTGTTTCACCGGAAATACTAATACCGTCATCTAACCTGATATTAGAATAGCTTTTGCTGTCTATAGCAGAAGCCATACCATTAAAGCCACCTGAAACAGAAGAAGTACCCATCACTAATTCGATAGGTTTAAAAAGGTTAGCGGTATTGATATCAATGTTAGCAGTATTGGGACCACCAACAGTAACACCGTTTGCCATCAGAATGTTTGATTCGGAATTATTTCTGTGAATCAATACAGTTGCACCGGCAGACTTGCTAGCAGACTGATTATTATATAAAACAGGAATACCGCCAAGCATTGTTGTTGTGGTAACGTCTGATTTAGAGCTTATACCAATGTCAGAAGAATCTACTGATTTTATAATTGCATTTTTGCCAACAAATATATTGCTTTTAGCAGTGTTGTTCCCAATATAAACTGAACCGCTGACACCGAAAGGCTGATCGTCACCTGCATCATCAGTAGAAACACCACTGGAAACATTTACATTAACATAGTTTGTATATTCTTTAAATTCTAAGCAGGCTTTAACTGAATCAATAAGTCTACCAAGAATACTATCTTCAGTAACAATTGCTTCGTTTTTAATTAAATCATAGAGAGATTCAAATGCTTGAACAACTTCACGCCATACCTGCCCCATCTGCTGTGCATTACCGGATGAAGTCATATCTGACGGGTCTTTAACTAGTGTAAAGAGTTTATCGAAACTTTGACTAACTTTTTTAGCCAATGCTTCATGAGTAGAACCTTTAAAATATTCACAGACTTTTTCCCATGCACTCTTTAAATCATCAACTAGTGCTTCTGGTCGTCTATATGGCTGATAAATTGTGCTTTCTATAGTAACATTATTACCTGAAATTTCAGTTTTAGGATTAGAGGAATCATCAATGAGAATGGTTGAAGAATAATCGTAGTCGTTATACAGAAAAGCTATTGATGTGGCGAATTTAGAGCCTTCATGTTCTTCACTGCAAGCCATATCTGCTGTTGAACTGTATTTGGTATCCATTACATTCATTTCAGAAGATATATTAAGTTCGCCCTTAGTTTTTAAAGAAGAACCTGGTTTGAAGTTAATATTAGCTGAATGTTTACCACCGCCATAAGCTACTGAACCAGCAATACTGAATTTAGCGGCATTTGCAGCAGGCATAGCACCTGCAACCTGTTCTGAAAGATGAAGTTTTTCAAATATTCCGTTAAGAAATTGTTTCTTAGCTTTACCAGCAGCATCAGCCCATTTCCTTTCAGCTGCTGTAATACCGGAATCAGCTGACAGTGAGTCAGAATCAATAGTATTTACAACATTAAAAGTAAAACTTCCAATTTGATTCTTTACATCAATCTTGCCTTCAACATTTGCTGTTGCTTCAGAATCAAACATAGCAATCGCGACAGCAGGTTCAGCATAACTTGTTTTTCCAACTGAACTAAAAGCCTCAACAGAATTTTCGCTGGTAGCTAAGGCTGAAAGTTCAATGGTATGTTTAGCTTCTAACTGTGCATTTTTACCGATGTTTAAAATTGCCTTATTATCATGTTTACCTAAAGCAAATGCAATACCTGCACCAGCTCTAGAATTTGTTGTCTTTGCCTTGGAGGCTACTGAAAGAGTTGAATTAGATTCAGCTTTAATAGAAATAGACTTTTTCGGTTCTTCAGCTTCTGGAACTTTTTCATCTTCTAATTTAGATGTAGCCTTACCATCAAAGTCTACTATCGCACTAGATTCTGAAATATTTACACCGGCTGCTATAATTGGCAACCAAGCCATATCTGAAATCGAAGCTTCATTTGTTACAAATTTCGAGGTTTTTGCCCCAGCTTTTGTAGAAGTATTAGTAGTGGCAGCAACTTCAATAGCGCCATCAGCTTCAAGTTTGGCATTTTTCTTTACATTAACATAAGAATGAGCTTTTGAAACCAAAACGTTAGCATCAATATTCAATGGAAAATTCTTGAAAAGTTTAGCGCCAGAACCCATTAACTCAAGAGCCAATGAAGCAAAGTTCGGAGTTTTAAGTTCATTAATATTGTCTGAAGTGGCAGTAACAGAAATATCGCCTTCAGCGTTAATTGTTCCGTCAACAACAACAGTTGAATAAATGTCGGCTATATTAGCGACCTGGTCAAATTTATTCTTATCGCCGTTCTTTTTGATATTTTTAACGTGACCATTAGAAGAATAAGCAGTAAGGGAAACATCACTGCGGCTATTTATTGTACCGTTTGATTCAATTCTAGTTGCGGCGCTAGCATATGTAAAACTAGTGTAACCAGTAAGAACTTCCAAAATTTTACTTGAATTATGAGTATTATCTTGAACAGAAACAAGCTCGATACTTCCTCCATCTTCCACAATATCTGTAGCTTGAGGAAGACTTAGACCACTGACATTTACTACAGAACTGAATCCACTTGCATCAAGACTGTTTAAAACAGCATCTTTGCCAATATATAAACCCTTTTTCTTTGCATCGTTGCCTTCACCAAAGCCACCAGCATAAAGTCCTATGCCGTTTATGGTATTAATCTTACCTTCAATTTGAATTTCACCGTATGGATTAATTGTAACGCCATAATCATAGGCTGCATTATGGTTAGAAATCTTGCGATCGACGATATAACCGATTTCAGCATCAACTCTGCCTATGTCTAATTTATCTTCGTTGCCAATAAATTTATCCATGAAACCTTTTGTCGGAGTCATAGCATAGAAAGCACCAGCGTTGATTACCCCACTCTTCCCTACTATAAGACCTTCGGAACTTAAGAAATAGAGGTTACCACCAATTTTATTGTTTTTTACAGCATTGAGAGTACCTTCAACGTTAATTTTATTTCTAACGAAGTTGAGCAGGTTTTTTGTATTATCAGGGAATTTAAGATTAGCTATTTCATTTGAATGGAGTGTAAAACTTTTAAAAGCATTAAACGCATTATCGCCTTTTGTCAGAGTAGTAGTTATCGTATGGGTCTTTTTTGCATCGTCGTAGCTGATTTTTGTCTGATTGCCTAAAGCAGTAATCTGGCTTTGAGTTGCTCCCAAAAGAGGTGCAGCAAACATAGTTATACCAGCTGCACTCATTAATATTTTTTGAAGGGAAGAAGTCAACAGGTTATGTACACTGCCTCTTCTTAATTTCTTTTCGTTTTTTCTTTCTGCTTTTCTATTTGCTACAAACCATTTACGATATAAACTTCTACAAAAATTCATGTTTAAACACTCCGTGTTATTTTCTTTAAGTTTCAAGTATGAATAATTGCAAATACCAGTTTCATAGCTTAAAACTTATGAATAATACTACAAACAATGCAATAATTATTGCAGGCTTAAGCATGCAATTAATAACATCCCATAATATTATAGCACAAATAAGCGTTTAAAGCCCTAAATGATTAGCTTAACATATGGATTTTTTGATGATTTTTTGTTAAGTTTTGTTAAGAGAATTTTTGTGTAAAAAAAATACGTTTTTCTGAAACTGCCCAACAACTAAAAATTTGTTAAAAATTTCAGTGTATAGAATACTTAGCCTTGCCCCCTTTCATAAAAGCTATCTAAAAACTAAGAATTTACTAATAATTCAATGTATGGAGTAATGTCCTCGCCCCCTTTCATAAAGGGGGATTAAGGGGGATTTTATAATAATAAGATTAAACTAATTAATTATAGAGTCAAAACCTAGTTTTCGGACAAGCTCTTTCGAAGGGGTACACTTACCACCTACCACCTACCACAAAAACTCTGTTGACAAGTGTATGAAAAACAAAGGATTCTAAAATATCCCCTTTTTCAAACCAAAATAATAATCTAAAAATGTACCAAATGTTATTTAACGATAATTTTGTATCCGTCAGTGGTAGTTACTGTCATTCCGGAGCGGACTTTTCTACGTTTTCTAGTTTCTAATTCTCCATCAACGTAAACAGTATTGTTTTCGACCATCAGTTTAGCTTGCCCACCGGTAGCAGCCACATTCATATACTTTAAAAGAGAAATAAGTTCGATATAATCTTCGCCTTCATCTAAAGAGAATTCTAGAGTTTTATTTTCTGACATATTATTTATCCTTTCTACTTTCACCTGGTTCAACATGAACCAGAACATCTTTTATATCAGGGCCTTGTTCTATCAATAAATACTTAGCTTTTGCAGCAATATCATGACCTTCTTTTACTGTTATATCAGGGTCTACCTGAATATGCAAATCTACATACAAGCCATTACCCTGATATCTGGTTCTTAAAGCATGAATCGACTGTATCCCTTCTATGGAAGAAACAATTTTTTCAATATCCTTTAATTTAGATTCACTTGCGCCTGAATCAGATAACTCACATAAAGACGGCCAAACAATGGTATAGGCAGCATTTAATATAAAAACAGAAACGGCTATAGAAGCTATCGGGTCAAGCATAGCCCAAGAGGAATCATACTTAGTAAAACCTATAGCTATTGCAACCGGAATAGATGAAATAGCATCGCTTCTATGATGCCATGCATTGGCTTTTAGTGCATTTGATTCCAGTTCTTCTGATTTTTTCTTTGTCCAACGATAGAGTATTTCTTTTGTAACTATTGAAATAATAGCAATTATGAAAGCAGACCATTCTGGAGCCAGGAAATTCTGGGAATGAAGCTTTGAAATTGCATTATATATTAAAAGAACGCCGACAAAGACTAGAACTATTCCTATAAAAACAGAAGTCATTGCTTCTATTCGTCTATGTCCGTATGGATGGTCGTTATCAGGAGCTTTATCCCAATATTTTACTCCAACTATTACTGCAACATCTGTAGAACAGTCTGACAAGCTATGAACACCGTCTGCCACTACAGAAGTACTTCCACCAAAATAACCAATAACAATTTTAAGTACTGTGAGTACAATGTTTAAAATAAGGCCCCAGATTGTAACTCTGCGAACTTCATGAATATGTTTATTATTAGTAGATTCTTCTGTATCTATAATTAAATCTGATTCCATAATATTAACCAGAAATCTTTTGTAAAAAATATAAACCACTAATTACCATATAAGAATTAATCTATATGATAATCGTGGTTATAAATTATATCTCATCAGAGTATAAGCTTATTCACGGCCTACATATCTGACTTCTTCTTCAAGAGTTATTCCTAACTCTTTTTTAACTTTTTCTTTTAGTAATTTAGCAAGAGCTTTTACGTCAGCAGCGGTTGCATTACCTTTATTTATGATAAAATTAGCATGTTTTTCATAAACTGATGCACCACCGACAAACATCTGCTTAGCCCCTACTTTATCAAGGAACATACCCGCTGCCTGTCTTCTTGTTTCACCAGGTGCAGGAGGTAGATTCTTAAAGAATGAACCAGCACAGCCTATCCCTTTATTTGGATGTTTAGAATGACGCTGTTCTAAGATTTCATCAATCTTAGCTTTAATTTCATTCTTATTGCCTGGCTGCAATTGGAAAACCGCTGAAAGAACAATCATAGGTTCTCTCTTTATTCGGCTCATTCTATATTCGAATTGCAGGAAAGATTTATCAACAGTTTGTATTTTCCCATCATTAGTTAAGATATCAGCAGTTACAAGTATATCGGAAATACTTTTTCCGTATGCACCTGCGTTGCCACAGATAGCTCCGCCAATACTTCCTGGAATACCAGCAAAAGATTCAGCGCCTGCTAAGCCTTCATGCAAAGCAACATCTACTAAATGAGAAAGCAAATAACCAGAAGATATTTTTATCTGATTCTTTTCTTTATCTATCTGACAGATATCTTCACATTGATTATGTATAACGATACCTTCTATGCCCTTATCTGAAACAACAAGATTAGAACCGCCGCCTAGAATAAACACAGGCCAGTTCTTTTTCTTTGCATAATCTACAGCATCACAAAGAGCTTCGATACAATCAGCAGAATAGAAATAGTCAGCATTTCCACCTAGATTAAATGTTACCAAATGCTTTACAGGCACATTTTTATGTATCAATTCGGGATTAAATTTCATTTCTGAATTTCCTGATACCAGTTAATTATTTAGCAGCAGGAGCTCCCTGTAAAATTGTAATAGTCATTTTGTCGCCTTTTCTTACTTTTTCAGGAACATCATGACCGCTTCTAAGCTGACCAAAAACAGTATACTGACCATCTAAGAATGGTTGAGCATCTAAGCAGATATAGAACTGACTGCCGGCAGAATCTGGATGTTGAGCTCTAGCCATAGCAAGAGTACCTTTAAGATGTTTTCTGCTATTAAATTCAGCTGGAACATTATAACCAGGACCACCTGTTCCTGTACCTAATGGACAGCCGCCCTGAATTACAAAACCAGGAACAACACGATGGAAAGTCAAACCATTATAAAAGCCTTTATTAATAAGATTAAGCATACTTTCAACATGCTTTGGTGCTGAATCTGGGAAAAGTTCAAGAATCATATCACCACGTTCAGTAGAAATCTTAATTACTGGATTAGTAGCTTTTTCAAGTTGTACATCAGCAGGTAGATTTGTTGCAGGAGTCTGAGCCATGGCCATTGGTGCCAAAGCTAATAAAGTAGCGACAAAAACAGTCTTAATCATATTTGTTTGTCTCCATAAAAATTTAAGTATAGTTATTTTACAACAATATAAAAAATTTTTCCATAGCTTAAGAAGGTAGATTTTTAATAATTGCAATATTGACCTTGTATAATGAAAATTGTATTATATGCAAACTATGTATGAAAAATTACTTTTCCCAACTAAGATAAAAGATAGAACTATCAAAAATAAGGTTGTTGCGGCACCTCCTCCTTCTTTTCTATGCGAAAAAGACGGAAGTTTAACACCTCAATATTTTAATTATTACAAAAACCTTATAAAAAGTGAACCAGGTATTCTAATACTAGAAAGTTCTGCAATTTCTCAGAATGGAAAAGCTTGGCCAAATCAATGTGTTATTTCTGATGAAATTAATTTCCTAGCCATTTCTGAATTGGTTATTAAAATTAGGAATCAGGAAATACTTCCAATGATTCAACTTTATCATGGTGGAATTAATGCTATTCCTGGTAAAGAACATAAAGTATTCGGCCCATCTGTTATAAAAAACAAGAATATCTCAGCACAAATACACGAATTAACCACTGCTGAAATAGACATATTGGTTGAAGAATATAAAAAAGCAGCAAGCCATATATGGAACGTTGGTTTTTCTGGAGTCGAACTTAACGCAGCAGAAGGAACGATAATTCATCAATTCCTTTCACCCATTACCAATAAAAGGAAAGATGAATATGCATTTGGATACGATAATGGCATTCTGCTTTTAAGAAAAATAATACAATCAATAAAGTCAATTGCCCCAGATCTCGTGTTTTCATTAAAAATATCTTTAAGAGATTTAATTCCTGGCGGCTCTGGATTAAATAATGCAATCGAAATTGCTAATGATCTTGCAGAACAAGGAGTAGATTTATTCCATGTTACAGAGGGAATTTCTTTTGGCAATCCAGCCTGCCTGCATCCATTCTTG
>JAEEGG010027272.1_pt1 | contig 10841 bp, 10 predicted proteins | sample 9134161 | NCBI WGS metagenome assembly JAEEGG01 (sample SAMN16246543, study PRJNA631951) | gut metagenome | biome: gut microbiome; feature: rumen; material: CR-attached | host: Bos | place: Iran: Karaj | collected 2018-10
CTTCCTGAGCGCCGTCGCGCTTTTTGCGGTAGAGGTCGATGCCAAACAGCTCTTCCAGCTGCAAGCGGCGCTGGAACGGCTTTTGCAGCACGGCCGCACCGACTTCGCCCTGACCAATGAAGGCCGAGCGGTCGCCCTCAAGCCGCCACTGCTGCTTGAACTGCGCCAGATCCTGCACGCGCGTGCGGCTGCCGTTGACGTAGAGCGTGCCGCCGGAAGCGTCGAGATGACGGCGCAGCGAGACGTGCGAAGAGCCTTCGACGAGGTCGAGCGACACTTCCGTCTCCGTCGCTTCGGACAGGCCCGCCGAGCCCTGAAAGATCAGGTCGCTCTGGCGCGTGATACGAAGGCGGGCCGCGCCGCTTTCGCCAAGCACCCAGCGCAGCCCGTCGAGAATGTTGCTTTTGCCGCTCCCGTTCGGCCCGACGATGGCCGTGAAACCCGGAGCGAACGGAAGCTGATGCGTTCCGCCGAAACTCTTGAAATTTTTAAGGGTCAGCCGTTCGATAGACAACGCTCCTGTCCCCCCTTCCGCGCGTCAGCGTCAGTCGCGCCTCGACGCCGGCAAGCGTACCCTGCAGGTCGAGACGGAACTTTTCCAGCGGCATGGCGCTCTGCCCGCGCAGGAAGATGCGCCGTCCGAAAAACTCTTCCCACGATGAAAGGTACACTTCGGCCACGTACTTCGCCGTCGCATCGTTCACGTCGATCAGCACGGCTTCTGCACGTCCCGACATGAAGACCTTGCGGATGAAGCGCTTGAGCATCAGCGCGACGCCGTCTTCCTTGAGCACGCGCGCGCTCGTGCCGCACAGAGGGCACGGACGCGTCAGCACCGAGCGAAGATCGGAACGCGCCCGCTTGCGGGTCATTTCGACCAGCCCCAGCTGTGAGATGCCGTACACGCGCACGCGGCAGCGGTCGGCAGCGCAAACTTTTTCCAGCTTCGCCAGCAACGCCTTGCGGTCTTCCTCCGGCTCCATGTCGATGAAATCGACAACTATGATGCCGCCGATGGCGCGCAGGCGCAGCTGCCAGGCGATCTCCTCGGCCGCTTCCAGATTGGTGGCCAGCACCGTCTCGCGCAGGTTCTGCCCGCCCGTGTACTTGCCCGTGTTCACGTCGATGACAGTGAGCGCCTCGGTCTGGTCGATGACGAGATACGCGCCCGATTTCAGCCAGACCTTGTTGTCCAGCAGGGCGTCGATCTCCTTTTCCATATCGTAGTACTCGAACAGCGGGATGTTGCCGCGGTGAAACGTCAGGCTGGGCAGCGATTCGGATTCCTTGTAGCGCTCCAGATATTCCCTGACGCGGTCGTATTCTTCCTGATTGTCGACGATGATCTGCGAAACTTCCGAGTTCAGCTCGTCGCGCAGGACGCGGCCGACCAGCCCCATGTCCTTGTAGAGCAGGCACGGTGCCGTCTGACGCGCGGCGTTTTTCTCGATGTCGCGCCAGAGCGTTTTGAGCTGTTCAAGGTCGGCCTGCAGCACGTCGGCGTCCACGCCTTCCGAAGCCGTGCGCATGATCAGGCCGAAGCCGGCCGTATCCATGCCGCGGACCGCTTCTTTGAGGCGCGCGCGCTCTTCCTCGCGTGCGATCCGCTTGGAAACGCCTACGTCATGCCCGCCGGGAACGAGCACAAGGTAACGCCCGGGCAGCGACAGCCGCGTCGTCACGCGCGCGCCCTTGTTCTTGCGCGCAGTCTTGACGACCTGGACGAGGATCTCCGCGCCTTCGCGGACCGTGACGCCGCGGGCGTCGTTGAGGTACAAAAAGCCGTTGCGGCCGTCGCCGAGTCCGACGAACGCCGCGTTCATGCCGGGCAGAACGCTTTCCACTCGGGCTTTGTAGATCTCGCCGCTTTTCTGGCACTCCCACATCCGCTCGATGAAAAGCTCGCTGAGACGACCGTTTTCCACGATCGCCACGCGCGATTCCTCAGGATCGACGGTGTTCGCGAGGATCACGGTGTCCGGCCTGTTTTGTTCTGTTTCCTGCGTATGATGTTCCATGTGCAACGTCTGCATGTTCACGTTCCTTATATAAAACGGCCGTTCGCGCTTCACTCGCTCAGAGCAGAGGCGCGACTGTCCTGTCGTTCGCTCTCCACCGTCCCAGACAGAGACGGGCAACACACACATCCGGCCAGCCCGCGATCAGTCCGCGTTCCGTCAGCGCTTTGACGAGCGCGCCGGGACCGTTCTGGGACGGATCGAGCATGACCAGTTCAATCCCGTCGGACACGCGTTCCACACTCGGTACGGCGTCGGCGGCAAAAGCGTCTTTCAGCGCGTTTGCCGTGTCGTCCAGACGCGAGAGATCGCGCGGACAGAGCCAGTATTTCGCCGCGTCAAAGCATTTGTTCAGCGACATCGTGTCGGCTGGGATATGCGCGGCCTTCAAAAAGCGGAAACCGGCCGGCGATGTCGCGTTCAGTCGCTCGACGGCTTCCGGCGGCGTGACGGTCGTCTCGAACCAGATCTCCGCCGTCTCGTACAATGAGATGACGCCGACCGGCAACGCGGGCCCCATGACGATGTGCGGATGGGGCGACATGCCCTGCGTCAGGCCCACGCGCAGACCGGCCCGGCGCGCGATGCGCCCGCACAGCTGCGGCAGTTCGACATGGCGCACAAAGCAGGCAAAGCCGCGCTTCTCAAAGATAAAACGAATGCGGTTCATCGGCTTCCTCCGCTCCACGCGCAGCCGCGTTTTTCCCAGCCGCAGGCGTTGCACGAAGCGCTCCGGCAGTCGGGCGTCGGGCGAGCTTCCTTCGACTTCCGGTACTCGCGCAGCAGGAACTCTTTCGTCACGCCGACGTCGATATGATCCCACGGGAAAGCCTCGTTCTCGGGCCGTTCGCGCTGAGCGTACCAAACAGGATCGACGCCCGTATTGACAAACGCCTGCTGCCAGCGGTCGAGGCTGAACGTCTCGCTCCAGCTGTCAAAGCGTTCGCCCAGCCGCCAGGCTTCGAGGATCGCGCGCCCGACGCGGCGGTCGCCGCGGGCCAGCACGCCCTCGATGAACGACTGCGCGGACTCGTGATATTTAAAGCTGATCGCGCGCGAACGGATCTGACGCTTCATAAAAGCGCCCTTGCGCGCCAGTTCCTCGCGCGTGCTTTGCGCCGCCCACTGGAACGGCGTGTGTCCCTTGGGGACAAAACCGGCCACGGAGACGTTGATCTGCGCACGGCGGGTGTGCTTTTTGCCGATCGCGGCGGCGTGCTCGGCCAGTTCGACGATGCCGGAAAGGTCGTCGTCGGTCTCGCCCGGCAGGCCCATCATGAAATAGAGCTTGACTTTCTGCCAGCCGTGCGCGAACGCCGCTTCCAGCGCCGCGTCGAGGTCAGCATCGGTCACGCCCTTGTTGATCACGTCTCTCATGCGCTGACTGCCGGCCTCGGGCGCCAGCGTCAGGCCGCCTTTTTTCATCACTTCCAGATTCGCCGCCAGGCCGACCGAAAAGTTATCGACGCGCAGGCTCGGCAGGCTGACCTTGATGCCCTCGTCATGCAGTGAGGCCAGCGAGTTCAGGAGCTCGCCGATCTGCGGATAGTCACAGCTGGCCAGCGAGACGAGACTGCACTCTTCCCAGCCGGTCTGCGCGATCAGTGCGCGGATCTTCTCCTCGACAAGGTCTGCCGAGCGCTCGCGCACAGGGCGATAGATCATGCCGGCCTGACAGAAGCGGCAGCCGCGCGAGCAGCCGCGGAACAGTTCCACGGCCACGCGATCATGGATGATGCCTGAAGCGGGTACGATCATCGATTCGGGCGCGATCGCGTCCATGTCAGTGCAGATCACGCGCCGGCGGGGCAGTGAAAATTCGGACGAAAAATGCACGCCCGCCTCGTCGTATTCGCACGAGACAAGACTTGGCACATACGTGCCCGGCAGTTCGGCGGCCGCGCGCAGGCGCTCGGCCCGCGGAAGCCCCTTCGTGTCGCGCAGCAGGTCCAGCAGCGGCGGATTGACGACCTCGCCGTCGCCGAGGCAGAAAATGTCGATAAAGTCGGCCAGAGGCTCCGGCACAAGCGCCGCCGGACCGCCGGCCAGCACAAGCGGATCGCCGTCGGCGCGGTCGCAAGCGAGCAGCGGCACGCCGCCCAGATCGAGCATCGTGAGGATGTTGGTGAAGCTCATCTCGTGCTGGAGCGTAAAGCCCAGCGCGTCAAAATCCTTCAAAGCCCGCCCCGACTCGACCGAGCCCAGCGGCAGACGGGCAGCCCGCAGCTGCGCTTCCATGTCGATCCAGGGGCAGTAGGCGCGCTCAGCGTCGATGCCGTCAAGTGCTTTCGTGCGCGGGTAAAGCAGCTGAAAGCCCAGATAGCTCATGCCCACTTCATACACGTCGGGGAAACAGAAACAAAGACGAAAATCCGCCTTTTCCTTCGGCCGCGTGTCTCCCCATTCGGAAACCGCGTAACGCGACGGCCATTTGGCACCGGCGATCAGCGGCCAGCGGGGATCGTCAAATTCGGCAAATCTCACGTAAAATCATTCCTTCATCTATGAAAAACACGCGGCAACGCGCGGACGATAATCAGCCTTTCTGAACGGAGATCGGCGCGCGCTCCTGAACGGCGTTTTCACGCCGCTCCAGCTCGTCGGCCGCGCCCAGTTTGACGACAAGACCAACGGCAAGGACGTTCGCCAGCAGCGAACTGCCACCGTAGCTCATGAACGGCAGCGGCAGCCCCGTGACCGGCAGAAGCCCCATGCTCATGCCGATCGACTCGAAGGCATGGAACCACAGCGCCGCAGAGAGCGACGCGACAAGGATCTTCGTCGCCACGCTGCGTGACCACAGCGCCACACGCATCATGCGCCAGAGGATGAACGCCAGCAGCGCCAGCAGCACAAGCCCGCCGACAAGGCCGAACTCCTCGGCGAAGACGCTGAAGATGAAATCGGTGTGCGGTTCGGGCAGAAAGCGCAGCTTGCTCTGCGCCCCGCGCATGAAGCCTGCACCCCAGAAGTGCCCCGCGCCCACGGCGATGCGCGACTGGATCACGTTATAGCCCGCGCCGAGCGGATCGAGCTCGGGATTGATGAACACGAGGATACGTTTTTTCTGGTACTCCTTCAGAAGCATCCAGCCGACGGGCAGCAAAGCCAGCCCTGCGCCGACGAGCGAAAAGAGAAAGCGCTTGGGCGTGCCGGCCACCATCAGCGCGGCGAAGATCATCGTCGCGTAGACAAGCGTGCTGCCGAGGTCCGGCTGCACCAGCACGAGCAGCGCCGAGACGCCGCCAAGCGCCAGCGCGGAAAAGAAATTTTTCAGGTCCAGCGGCGGAAACAGCGTCAGCCGCTTGGCCATCACGAACGCCAGGCCGATCTTGGCAAACTCGGCCGGCTGCACGCGCAAAACGCCAAGGTCGATCCACGACTGCGCGCCCTTGGCCCGGTGACCGAGCACGAACAGCAGCAGCAGAGTCAGACAGCAAAGCGCGTACAGCCAATACGCCTGATCAAACAAAAACTCGCAGTCGATCCTGAGCAGAACGACAAGCACGACAAGCGAGACGGCCCCCCAAATGAGCTGCCGCCCCGCGTAAAAACTTCCCATCGCAGCTGAACCGCCGCCGGCTGAGTAGATCGTCACCACGCCGATCGAATACACGGCAGCAACGGCAGCCAGCAGCGGCCAGTCAAGTGCGCCAAGCAGCGCGCGCCAGGAAAACTGGCCGTTCATCAAACTCCGTTACGCTCCCGCTCGGCCCGTTCGGCCATCACCTTGGAGCCGCGCTTCATGCCCTTAACAGGGACGGAAACGGACAGCGCGGCGACATCCTCTTCCTTGCCGAGCTCACAGGTGATCGACGACGTATCGACTTCCATGTACTTCGTGATGACCTGTACGATCTCGTCCTGAAGCATCCGCATGACTTCCGGAGAGATAGCGCTGCGGTCGTGCATGAGCACGAGCTTGAGACGGTCGTGAGCGCGATCTTTCGACTTCTTCTTGCCAAAAAGGTCACTGATCCAGCCCATCGCGACACCTACTTTCTGCTAAACAGGTTGCGCAGCTTGTCCATGAACCCCTGATCCATGTTCTCGACATCAAGGAACTCGACCTCTTCGCCGGTCAGGCGGCGCGCGATGTTCATGAACGCGGTGCCCGCAGGCGAATTGTCGGTCAGGGTCAGCGGCACGCCGTCGTTCGACGACTTCACCACCGCGTCGTCCTCGGGGACGACGCCGATGAGCGAAACGTTGAGCACGTCGAGAACATCGTTGACGCCCATCATGTCGCCCTTGCGCATCATCTTCGGGCGCAGACGGTTGATGATCAGGTGGATCTTCTTCTTGCCCTGGTTTTCGAGCATCCCGATGATGCGGTCGGCGTCACGCACGGGCGAAACGTCGGGCGTGGTGACGACGAGCGCTTCGGTCGCGCCCGCGGAGGCGTTGCGGAAGCCAGCTTCGATGCCGGCGGGGCAGTCAAAGATGACGAAGTCAAAGTCCTTTCTCAGCTCGTCGCTGAGTTTTTTCATCTGCGCCTCGGTGACGGCTTCCTTCTCGCGCGTCTGCGCCGTGGGCAGCAGATACAGCCCGTCCACGCGCTTGTCGCGGATGAGCGCCTTTTTCAGATCGCATGTTCCTTCGACGACATCGACCAGATTGTAGACGATGCGGTTCTCAAGCCCCAGGATCAGGTCAAGGCTGCGCAGTCCGGTGTCGCCGTCAACAACGACGACCTTCTTGCCGAGCTTGGCCAGAGCCATCGAAATGTTGGCCGACGTCGTCGTCTTGCCGACGCCGCCCTTGCCCGAAGTTACTACAATAGCACGTCCTACCATGGGAAGATTCCTCCTCTGACGCGATGCGTCGCTGCTTTGATGATCTCTCATATCATACGCGCTCCGTTCGGGCGCGTTTTTTCCCGTCTGTGCGGAAGTCTTTTTCAGCGCGACTTCCAGCTTCGTCTTCAACCGCGACGGAGCCGGGCGCTTTTTCTTCGTCTTTTTCGCCATGACCCGGCCTCGTTTTTAGCGGTCCTTGGAATGAACGATGTCGCTGGCGACGAACACACCGCCTTCGACGTAGATCCTCACCGGGCGTCCCCACCAGGGCGAAGCTCCCGGCTCCATGACGTTGCTGATCATCGAGCCGATGCGCATCTGATTGGTCCGGTAGCCTGTCGTGACGACGGAAGCGTTGTTGTTGCCCGTGCAGCCGGCATGGACCAGCCCTTCCAGATCGCCAAGGACGATGATCGACCCTGTCGCGCTGATTTCAGCGCCCGAGTGCAGCGGCCCGAGCATGAGCACGTCGCCCTCGTGGAACAGCGTCTGTCCCGAGCGCAGCGGCGTCGTGACGATCTTCAGGCTGCTGGGCGAAAAGAGCGAACGGTCGCCGCTGTCGAGCTTGAATCCCAGAGACGCGAGCGTATCGAGCGTCCCGGGATCGGTCGCCGCCCACAGCGTCACCGACAGGTTCATCGGGAAAACGACGTCGCGCAGGAATGCCAGCAGCCACGTGCGCGACACGGGCAGCGCCTTGAAGTCGATGATCAGCGGATGCGACAGGACAAGGGGGCCGGCGTCGCGCAGCTCGGTCATCACATCGATGATCCCGGGGACCATTGCCCCCTCGAAGGCCACGCGCAGCGCGCTGCCGCGGCCCTTGAAACTGAGTTCCTTTTTGCGGGAAGAAGGTTCCATTCGCGTTTAAGTCCTTTCACTGCAATGTATATGAATTTATCTCAGCTCGCCGCTGTTTTGGCCAAGCAGATAAGCCAGCATCTTTCCGACCAGCGGCCCGGCCACCTTGCCGCCGCTTTCGCCGCCTTCGATGAAGCAGACGACGGCATAGCGGGGTTTGGAAGCAGGGGCGTAGCCGGCGAACACGGCGTGGTCCTTACCGTGCGCGTGCTGGACCGTGCCCGTTTTACCGGCCAGCTCCACACCGTCCACCACGGCCCTGTGCCCCGTGCCGCCCTTGGCGACGACGGCGCGCAGTCCCTGCTGGACCAGGCGAAGCAGCTCAGGTCTCAGACGGGCGCTTGTTCCCTTAAAGTTGTCGATCCTGCGCACGTGCGGGCGGTAAAACGTGCCGCCGTTGGCAATCGTCGCGTAGACCGAGCACATCTGCAGCGGCGTCAACAACGTATATCCCTGGCCGATCGACATGTTGACCGTGTCGCCCTTGAACCAGCCCTGGCGCAGAGCGCGTTTTTTCCACTCCGGCGACGGCAGGACACCCGACGCTTCGCCCGGCAGATCGATCCCCAACGGAGAACCGAGACCGAAGCGCTCACCGACTTCGTCGTACTTTTTTACGCCGACAAGCTGGCTCGTCTCGTAAAAGTACACATCGCACGAGTCGCGCAGCGCGCGGATGAACGTCTCACGCCCGTGTCCCCTTCTGCGCCAGCAGTGGTAGGAATTGCTGGCCAGATGGAAGACGCCGTGGCAGGTGATGGGAGTGTTCCGCCCCACCGCGCCAGATTCGAGCGCCGCGTACCCCGTCACGGCCTTGAAGATCGACCCGGGCGAATACTGTCCGTAGATCGCGCGGTTGAGCATCGGGCGGGCCTTGTTGAAATTCAGGTCGCGCCATTCGGCGGCCGAGACGCCCCAGGAAAGGGGGTTAGGATCGTAGGCGGGGTTCGAGCACATCACGATCACCTCGCCGTTGTTCACGTCGAGCGCCACGATCACGCCCTGACGGTCGCCGAGCAGCTTGAAGGCGTAGCTCTGCGCGCTGAGGTCGATCGTCAGCGTCAGATCCTCGCCGATGCCCGGGAGCTTTTCGTCCAGGATCCGCCGCTGCCGGCCGCGCGCGTCAACTTCGACGGCGCGTTCGCCGACGGCGCCGCGGAGCGTGTTTTCGTAATACTTCTCCACGCCGCCCTTGCCGATCACGTCCCCGCCGATGTAGCCCTTCTCCTCGTCGGGCTCGGCGTTGCGAAGCTCGTTTTCGGAAATCTCGCCGACGTAGCCGACGATATGCGACGCCAGCGCCCCGGCAGGGTAACTGCGCCGCCAGACAGGCAGCGGGAAGAGCTCCTCGGGGAACTCGGGGTCTTCAAGCAGATTCGTCATCTGCAGCATCGTCAGGTTCGAGACGAGCGAGATCGCCCGGTACGGCGCCCAGAAGAGGTTCTTGATGCGCCGGTCGAGCGCTTCGGGATCGTGCGGAAGCCGTGAACGCTCCAGGGCGGCAAGGAATTTCTGCTTCACCTCGTCCTTTCTGAGGTCAAGCGGATAACCCATGATGTCGAACGTCATCACATTCAGCGCCAGCGGCAGGCCGTTGCGGTCGTAGATCTGACCGCGCGCAGGCGGAAGACGCAGCAGACGCAGGCGGTTCTTCAGCGCCAGACCGACGTAGCGGTCGGCCCAGAGCACCTGAAAGAGGACCAGCGCCGCGGCAAGCAGCGCGATCGAAGCCGCCATGCCCGTGCGCCAGACGTTGAGCCGCGTGTCGGAAACCGAGCGGCGCGTGCTGCGCTCATAACTCTTCGTCATAGCTGTACCGCCTTGTCAGGGATGCGGCGAGGACCGCCACGCCCGTCAGCAGCCACTGCGCGTTGAGGATCGTCATGATCCGGCCGGAAGTGACGCTGGCGTCCCAGAAGAGCAGGCGCGGCGGCGAGAGCACCATGCAGAGCGCGCCGTTGATGATCAGATACGGGATCATCTTGCGTCCGTCGCTGGGCACTTCGTACCACAGCCAGCGCGCCGCCAGGACGGCCGCGGTGTAGAGCGCGCCGCACAGTCCCGGCACGCCGATCCAGCGCAGATCGGTCAGCAGTCCGCCGCAGAAAGCCGCAATCAGCCACGGCCAGAAACTGTCCGGTTCACGGCTGCGCGTAGCCAGATTGAGCAGGCCGACGGCAAAGATCTCCGGCGCGAGAAACGTCTGCGTCATCAAAATCTGCGCCAGGTCCTGCGCGTACCAGCAGACCGCAAGGATCAGCAGAGCTTTCATGACTCTCCGCCTCCCGCTGCGTGGACATACTGGATCCGGAAGAGATCAGCGCCGGTTTTCACGCGGTATTCATCGATTCCCGCTGTGACGGTCCGCCGTTCGCTCGTGAGCACGCCGATCGGCAGGCCCGGACGCAGGCGGCTGCCAAGCACGGTCAAGACTTTCATGCCGGGCTTGTAATCGCCGTCGGAAGGCAAATAGCGCAGCCACACGCCGCCTTCGTTGTCACCGGTGACGACACCGATCTCGCGCGTCTCCTCGACGACGACGGGAACGTAAAAGCTGGAGCTCGTGATCAGCCGCACCCAGGCGCTGTCACCCGTCTGCGACGTGATCACGCCCATCAGGTCGGAACCGTCGAGCACGGCCGCGCCCGGCTGAAAATGCTTCCCTTCGGCGCTGATCCGCAATTCCTCCCACCAGGTGCGGGGATCACGGTACACAACGGGGAAACGGTTTTCCGGACGAGCATGACGGCGGAACTCCGCAGCGATCTTCAGGCCCATTTTCATCATCAGCTCGCGGTTTTCCTCACGCAGCTCGGCCAGCTCCAGAAGAAGCTGCCGCCGTTCCGCCGTCCAGCGCCGGAAACGGCCGATCGTGTCCATCGCCGTGACGGCGGGACGTTCCAGCGGCACGAGCAGCGAGGCAACGGCGTCCATCGCGCGCCGCGTGCCCTCACGCCCCGTCGAAACTAGTGCAAGCAGCGCGCAGGCGATGATGCAGGCGAGCGAAACGATCAGCTCACGCTCAAAATTACTGCGCTGAGACATTGCGGGGACCGCTTAAAGCTGGCTTTTATGGACCGTCGTGAGGATCCGCTTCATCTCGCCGAGGTTTTGCAGCGTCATGCCGACACCGTTGGCTACAGCATGGATGGGATCTTCGGCG
>JAEEGG010027273.1_pt1 | contig 10840 bp, 7 predicted proteins | sample 9134161 | NCBI WGS metagenome assembly JAEEGG01 (sample SAMN16246543, study PRJNA631951) | gut metagenome | biome: gut microbiome; feature: rumen; material: CR-attached | host: Bos | place: Iran: Karaj | collected 2018-10
CTCGCCAGCGAATCGCCTCTGATAGTCTCAGACCGCGCGGTTTATTTGGCTAAAAATAGTTAATTATGATGCAACTAATTGAAAATCAGTATAGAAATCTCGCTAACCAAGTTTTCAACGAGGATGAATATTAAGACACAGTTTTTAATGTAACTAATTGAAAAATCAACGAGGTGTGCAGATATGAATTATTTGCACACCTCGTTTTTATGCCCCAAAGTGCCGTTTTTAGTGGCCCTTTATATCCTATCGGAAATCATCATATCATTATCTTTGGCTGTTGGAAATCATTGTTAGAAGAGATAATGTGAACGAAAAAAAGTTAAAATGCCTGTGTTTTATGATTTATTGGGGAAAAATGTGTACTTTTGAAATCGAATTCATTATGGAGGCTGAAAATGGAATTGCACAATGACATGATCCTGTTGTGGGGCCTCAGTATAGATGCCTGGATTACTATCGCCACGGTGATAACGATCATCGCCGTGATGCTATTGACGAAGGTGCGTACCGATGCTGTCATGCTCATCGCTATTAGTGTGCTGTTCGTTACTGGTGTGCTCGATGCCAAGGAGATGTGCTCGGGCTTCAGTGCAGGTACTGTCGTTGTCACAGGCGTTCTTGCCGTTGTGATGGCTGGACTGCGCTATACTGGTGTACTGCAATGGATGTTGAAGCATATATTCGGATTGCCTGACCGTTTTACAACGGCCCTCTTGCGCATGATGGTGCCAGTTTCTATGTTGAGCGCTTTCGTCAGTAACACGATGTTAACCATACTCTTCGGTAATGTGGTAAAACGCTGGGCGAGGAAACTGAACACAGTACCTTCGAAATTGTACCTTCCTATGGTGTATGCGGTACAGATGGGTGGTGTCTGTACGCTGATTGGTACATCGACTAACATTGTCGTTGCTGACCTCTACGAAAATGCCACCGGTAAGACCATGAACATGTTTTCCATCCTCGTGCCCGGAGCATTGTGCCTTGTTGTTGGAATCGTGTTTATCGTTGCCGTGCGCCGGTGGCTGCCCGAACGAAAGTCTCCGGAAGAAGCTTTTGAGGCGGCGTTCGACTATACGGTGGAGCTGTTGGTTCCCTCCGACAACCCGAATATCTGCAAGACGCTGGGCGAGGCCGGATTGTTCCATGTGAAAGGCGGTAACCTGATAGCTATTCGTCATTTCGATCATGACCCGTCAGTGCTAAGTGAAGATGAGTTCGTGATGGGCGGCGACCGTCTGGTTTATGCCGGTCAGATTGACGATATTCTGGAGTTGAAAGAGACTCATAATTTGGTCGTTTCCGACCATCACATCCGTTCCGTGAACGAGATCAACAACAATTATGAGCTACGCATCGCCTTTGTTAATTTCTATAGCAAACTCATCGGAAAGACCATCGGCGGCAGCACGCTTGAACGAGACAACAATATGGTATTGGTAGCGGTGGCACGGCGTGGCAAGCGTATCGAGGCTGCACCTCGAGAGGTGGAATTGCAGGCGGGCGACACATTGCTCTTCGAGTGTCCGCGCAAAACGAATACCTATGCCGAACATCTTGCATCGATGTTGCAGTTCTCCGACTTCCATGAAGTGGTTAAAATCGGTCCTAACACCATTATTTCTTCGCTAATCATGACGGCGATGATGATTCTCACCGCCATGAACGTGGTATCGCTGCTATATGGCACGGTGCTGGCAGCCCTGTCCATGCTACTCTTCCGCTGTTGTACCATCAATCAGGCCATGGACTCTATTAGCTGGCGTGCGCTGATGAGCTTGGCCGGATCCATTGTGCTTGGCATGGCGATAGCGAAGACGGGGATAGCACAGAAGATAGCTTTCGCTGTCATTAGCATGGTTGGTACGCAGCCCATCCTGGTTATGCTTGGCGTGTGCCTGGCGGCCATGCTGATTACCCAGTTTGTCGAGAATGTGGCTGTCACTGCGATGTTCTTCCCCATCATGTACCAGGCAGCAGTGCAGGTGGGCTACGAACCCGCACCCTTCCTCCTTGCGCTGATGATAGCAGCCAATGCCTCGTATTCCACACCCATTGCTGCGTCGCCCAATATGCTGGTCTACGGTCCTGGTGGCTATCGCTTCTCCGACTACATGCGTATAGGCATTCCCCTGACCATCATCGTCACTATTACTGGTGTCGCCGCTGTCATCCTGGCATATCCGCTGGTTAAACTTTGAGAATGGATAATAGAAATATAATATATGGAAAAAGATTTTGAAGTGAAAAAGGAGGGCTCTGTGCTGACTGTGGCGCTGGGTGAGGAACTGGCAACAGCTAATGCTCCGGCACTGATGGAGGAGTTGATTCCATTTAAAGACCAGGGAGTGGAGAAGGTGGTGTTCTATGCCAAGAATCTGACACACCTTTCCAGCAGTGGAGTCCGTGTTATTATTTACTGCAAGCAGAAACTGAGTGTCAATCCCGAAATTGTGTTCGTGAACTGCAACGAGGAGATTCTTGATGTGTTAGACATCGTCGGCATTCGTTCATTCATCACTTTTGAAAAGCGCTGAACGGGGTCAACGGAATTAATGATTCGCTAACGCTATGGATCAAATCCGGTTGCATTTTCATCCCATTCGTGGCAAGGCACTGGCTATTGTCGCTGCCATCCTCCAGACCGAGGAGGTGGCGTCTGTGGGCAAAGCGTATGGTGTTATTCGTTTGGTGACAGAGGAACTGGTGGTGAACATCGTCGATTATGCTTATCCCAAAGGTGGTGACGATTACCTTGACGTGGAGATTGAGCGCGATGAGGAGCACATCACGTTATGTTTCCGCGATGGCGGCGTGCCGTTTAACCCGCTCGGCCAGCCTCCTCCCGACATCTCGCTGCCGATGGAGCAGCGCCCTATCGGTGGACTGGGCTTTTTCATCGTTACCAAGAAAATGGACTCTGTGACATATGAGTACACTGGCGGCGAGAACGTACTTACCGTTATGAAGAAATTATAAAGGGGAAATAAGTAGAAACTATAAAAACAAAAAAGTGATGTCTGCAATAAAGATATTGAGCGTTGATGACGAGGCTCCTATGGAGTCGATGATCAAACAGCTCTTCAGGCGCAAGATACGCAATGGCGAGTATGAATTCTTCTTCGCCCGTAACGGTGTGGAGGCTCTTGGCATCCTGAGCAAGACCCCTGACATTGAGATTATTCTTTTGGACATCAATATGCCAGAGATGGACGGACTGACGATGCTGGCCAAGGTGAACGAGATGCACAACCCGGCGCTCCGCGTCATCATGGTCAGTGCATACTGCGACCTGACGAACATCCGTCAGGCCATGAACGACGGGGCCTTCGATTTTGTCATGAAACCTATCGACTTGGGCGACTTGAGCTCGACCATCGAGAAAGCCATTAAGCAAATAAATTATGTACACGAGTCGCAGAAGGAGCACTCACAATTGGAGTCACTGAAGAAGGACCTGACGATGGCCAGAGACATCCAGCTGTTTTTCCTGCCACAAACGTTTCCGCCTTTCCCTGAAGATAGTGACCAGCTGGACATATATGCCTCGATGGAGGCCGCTAAGGATATTGGAGGCGACTTTTATGACTTCTTTCACATTGACGATGACCACATCGCTTTCGTTATTGGCGATGTCTGCGGCAAAGGTATCCCCGCAGCCTTGTTCATGGCCTTCAGTCGCACCATTATCCGCTCAAAAGGGATACAGTGTGGCACTGCCAAAGCATGTATGACGGAATCAAACCGCCTGCTGGCGGCCTACTCGGCAGACTGCATGTTCGTCACCGTGTTCTATGCTATTTACAATACGAAGACGGGGCTCGTCATCTATAGTAATGCCGGTCACAACCCACCCTATGTAGTGCGGAGCGATGGCACAGTCGAAGAACTGCCCAAGTCGAAGGATCCTATGATGGGAATCTTTGAGATAGATTACAAGGAGGCCTCCCTGCAGCTGGAGCCCGGCGATATGCTGGTGATGTTTACAGACGGAGTGACCGAGGCCATGAATCCGGATAGAATGGAGTTTGGCACCAGACAGTTGATGACAATCCTTGGCGGACAGGCTGGCAAAAGCAGTCAACAGATCATCGAAGTGGTCAAGAATGCCATCAAGGACTTCGCGGAGGGTGCCGAACAGAGTGACGACATCACGATGTTAGCAATCAAGAGGAGATAAAAAAAGATGAAGCGACATAATCTCATCATAGGGTGTATGGGAGTCCTGCTGTTGTTATCGGTGGCGGCAGTATTTTACATACGCCAAATCGATGGTGAACGCATCGGTGAGTTGGAGTCGCAAATCGGTGAACTGCTCGAGCAGGAGAAACAGTCGGATATAGATCGCCGCGTGAGCAAACAGATGGAGGAGATTGCTTACGGTCAGCAGTTGCTTTCCGAGGAACGCAGCAACGAGGCCATCCGCCAGTCGGAGATTGCCCAGGAGATGACACTTCGTTCGGAAGCCGAACGACAAAAAGCCATTGTTGCGCAGGGTATCGCAGAGACGTCAGCCCAAGAGGCAAAGAATGCCTATCAGATAGCTGAGCATCAGCGTGTGGTAGCCAACGAACAGCGCCAACAAGCCGAGCATGCCAAACTGGTGGCCGACACGCTGAACTATATCTCGTTAGGGCGAACGCTCGGTTCACAGGCATATTCCATCTATCAGGCCGGCGACACGGAGTTGGGCAATATGCTGGCTTATGCCTCGTACCTCTTCACTAACGATTACGGTGGCGACCTCTTTAATCCGTCCGTATTTCAGGCCCTCACGCAGTCGGCTGGCGGTCGCCGCAATTATAGCCTTCACAATGGTAGCGTGTCGTGCACAAGGATTTCTCTCCGCGACAATCACCTGCTGACAACGAGCACGTATGGCGAGATGTTCAGTCACAGCATGCATGGCACTCAGATGCAAACCAAGCGGTTGATAAGCGACAGAAACTACTGCTTCCGTGACGGCTTCGCGGCCAAGAACGGCAAAGACTATGCAGTCAGTCATACTGGCCATCTGGTGATTGCCGACGGCAACCAGATACGTACCGTCTATTTAGAGCATGTCGATCGCCCCTTCAGTCTGCAGGACATCAATGACGGTCGCCAACTGCTGGTTGTCGGCGAGAATAGTATTGCCCTGTTCGATATCGCCACCGAAAAGATTATCAGCACACGCCGACTCGACTTCCGTGTCGTCAATACTGGCAGGCGCGACAACAAGCCGCTGCTTTTTGACAATCGCGGAGGCATGCACCTCGTCAACAGCCTTGATGACATGACGCGTGAAAAGGTACCTGTTTCAGGTCAGGTCACAGCCTTTGCAAAGAGTTATAGTCGTCGACTCACAGCCTATGGCATGGCCGACGGCACCATTTGGCTGATTAACGGAAAGGGCAAGCCATACAAGCTCGTGGGACATCTCTCGCAGGTGACAAAGTTAGAGTTTGACGCATACCGTCTCTACTCGTCCAGTTATGACGGCAAGTTGCTCTTTTGGATGACCAGTGACCCGCAGATCAAGCCCATCACGCTGTTCCAGTCCAGCAGCTGGCTTAACGACTTCACCTTCAGCAAAGACATGAATTATATTTGGACGGGCGAATATAACGGTACCGTTACCGAATATCTTATCTCGTTGCCCATGATTGCCCAGCGTCTCCGTCAGAATGTGAAACGCAATTTCACTCAAGAGGAATGGGACTACTATGTGGGCAGAGGGATACCGTATAGAGAGGTAAAAAAGTAAAAAGGTAAAAAATGATGCAGTACAACAAGCTTTGGATAAAAGGTTGGGTAAAAATCGTTTTACCCTTTTACCTTTTTACCTTTTTACCTTTAGCCTTGGCTTCGCAGGGTCTTCCGCTTATTCATAACTATACGGCAGCGGATTATGGCGGTCATAACCGTTGCTACGATATTGTGATCGGCGAGGACGGTACGGTGTTCGTGGCAAACTTCGAAGGACTGCTCTACTACGACCGTTCCCGTTGGCGTATCATCCATTCGCTAGACATCAGCCGCGTCACGGCGGTCTACTGTGACAGCAATAACACTATTTGGATTGGTGGTTACAACTACTTTGCCCGCCTACAGAAACGGGCCAACGGTGAACTGTTTATGCAGCAGGTGGGAAAGAATGGCCAGTTCGAAGGCGAGGTGATGAAAATCTTTGAGGAAGGGGGCTCGTTGCTGTTTGTAGCCAGTGACAACAATATTTATGAAGTCAACGGCAGCATCGTTTCTCTGAAGATGCGCACGAATGCCAAGTTCCGTCCCGGCGTGGAAGCCCAAATTGTTTCGTTGGAGGCTCTGAAAAAGGGTGAAGAAAATGCCACGCTGGATGATATTATCCAGACGGTCAAACTGGATGGTGGGCTTCAAGTCAAAGTCAAAAAGAACAACGGTCTGATCATTACTGACGATCATGGCTATGACCTCTATGCCATCACAGAGGCTGACGGCCTGTGCTCCAATCAGGTGGCCTGCGTGGCCTATGACGGTCACGGCATGCTCTGGGGTGTTACGTCACATGGCGTTTTTTCGATTGAAATACCATCGGTCTACAGCTATTTCCTAGCCAAGGACGGTCTCTTAGGCGAAATTCATTCTATTACAGCCTTCGACGGTAAGATTTATGCGGGCGGCACCAATGGTCTCTACAGCATCACTTCGCAGCAATGCAATCGTGTAGCCGACATCAACAATATCTGTTGGATGTTGTACCAAAGTCGTGACGGACTATTAGCCGCCACTTCCAGCGGCATCTACAAAATTGCACGTGACGGCAATGTTAGCAGGTTGTCGTCTAACGCCACTACTGCCATACTGGTGGATGGTGACAAGGTATATACCGGAGAACCCGATGGTGTCTACTGTTATCAAGCGGGCAAAGTACAGCTGGTGAATGACCTCCCGTTGGTAACGGATATCCGCAAGGATGCTCATGGCGGTCTCTGGTTCCAGAATGTTCACGGTAAAACCCGAGGTACTGACCCCGGCAAACCTCGCGACCCCATCGCCGACTTGTCCAGCCATCTGTATATGCCCGTCAGCGACATTGAGGTGAAGGCCCAGTATCGTCATGGTGCCCAGGTGTGGATTGGCGGTGATGAAGTGCTGGCCATCGTCGACACTGACAAGAAAGCACTTAGTGCACTCATCGACAGTTGTAACGTTCGTTTCCGTTCCATCGTCATGGGTGGCGACAGCGTACTCTGGGGCGGCTATGGCGACATGCCCAGAAGGGTGGCGATAGACAGCGACGAGGGACATCTGCAGTTCTTCTATGCTCTTGACTATGCGCCGCTTTCGGGCAGAACCCTGTATCGTTATAAGTTAAGCAACCAGAGCATCTGGGGCACTGACGGACAGTGGAGTGCCTGGACCGAAAAGCACGACGTCGAATTCCTCAATCTACCCTACGGATCGTTCACACTTAGCGTACAGGCCCGGCTGGCCAATGGCGAACTGTCCGAGGTAGCTTCCGTTGGCTTCAGCATAGCTTATCCGCTCCTCATGCGTTGGTATATGGTGCTGCTCTATTTCATCATCATTGCCTGCATCGTCTGGCTGCTGTTCCGTTACCGTCTGAAGCGTCTGCAAAAGGAGAAGATCAAGCTGGAACAAATAGTCGAAGAGCGTACCGCCGACCTCCGTAACGCCCAGGACGAGCTGATACGTCAGGAAAAGATGGCTACGGTGGGTAAACTGACCGAGGGACTCATTGACCGAATCCTGAATCCTATGAACTATATCATCAATTTTTCCAAGATATCCAACGACCTGCTGAAAGACCTTAAGGAGAATATCGACAACGAGTCGACGGTGAAGGCCGATGGCCAGGTCATCATCAGCGAGACCGACTATGAAGATACGCTTGACATTGTTGACATGCTGACCAGTAACCTGCATGATGTAGACATGTATGGACAGAATACCAGTCGTATGCTGAAGGCTATGGAGGAGATGCTGAAAGACCGTACTGGGGGGTATGCCGATATGGACCTCCTGCCGGTGCTTCAGCAGAATGAGGAGATGCTTGCCAAGTATTATACTGACGAGAAAGAGCAGTATCATATCCGTACAACATTTACACTACCCGACAGTCCTATGCCCTTGCACGGCAATCCCGCCATGCTCAGTAAGGCCATCATGAATCTGTTGGGCAACGCTGTCTATGCTGTAGTCAAGAAAGCTCAAAAGGTGGAGCGTTATGTCCCTGAAGTCTCGCTGACCGTCGCGGTCGCCGAAGGAGAGTACGTCCTGAAGATTCGTGACAATGGCGTCGGTATCGACGAGAAGTTGCTCGACAAGATTTTCAATCCCTTCTTCACCACTAAGACCACCAGTGAGGCTGCGGGCATAGGACTCTACCTGAGTCGCGAAATCATACAGAACCACAGCGGCGACATCAGTGTGGCAAGTGTCAAGGACGAATACACAGAGGTAACCATAAAGGTAAAAAGGTAAAGGAAATGAAACAAAAGAAACGACAAAGAATTATCGGTATGGTAAAATGGGGTTTGCTCTTTTACCTTTTTACCTTTTTACCTTTAAGCGCCTTCGCCCAGGTTGACACGAAGATGCGCGACATATACACCCAGGCCGAGAGTGATTACCAGATAGGTCGCATCGAACAGGCCCGCGATATCCTGTTGCAGAATCTTAACGCCTTTCATGGCAATCTGCACCAGAATGCGCTCCGTCTCGTCGCTCTCTGCTATCTGGCCCGCTTCGACATGGAGCAGACCGAGAGGTATGCCACGCTGATGTTGCAGGAGAATCCCTACTACAGTCCGTCGTCAGGTGATCCGGCTACCTTTGCCGATCTGGTGAATAATATCAAGGCCGGCATGACCCCCACCATTACCACCGCCTCCAGTCAGGCCGAGAGTCTGGAAGAGGTTCCTGTACCCACCACGCTCATCACCGCCGAAATGATTCAGAACAGCGGTGCCCGTAACCTGCAGGAAGTGTTGGCGGCCTATGTGCCTGGCATGAACCTCATTGACTGTAATGACGATATCAACATCGCCATGCGTGGTATCTACAGTAATACCCAGGAGAAAATTCTCATCATGCTCAATGGTCACCGCCTGAATAGCTATGCCACCAACACCGCCGCCCCCGATTTCAGTATCTCCTTGGAGAGGGTGAAGCAGATAGAGGTGTTGCGCGGTCCGGCTTCTTCGCTCTACGGTGATGTGTCCCTGACTGGTGTGGTAAACATCATCACCTGGCAGGGGGCTGATGTCGATGGCCTTCAGGCGAAGATGGGTGTGGGCAACTACGGCCAGATCAAGGCCGATGCCGTCTTCGGCAAACGCTATTTCGACATCGATCTGCTCGTCTGGGGCAGTGTCTACCGCAACAGCGGTGAACAGCGCGATGCACCCGACGACCGGAATGCGGAAACCTATTTCAACATGCCTTATGACCATATCAGCATTGGTCGCATCGGCAATCGTCCTACCTACGATTTTGGCCTGCAACTGGGCTATAAAGGTCTTCAGCTCATGTACGACACCCATTTTTCGCAGGTGGTATCCCCCTTCACCATGAGCTCGCTTGCCTTGTCATACAACCATGACCGATACCGCACCTATAATGGCCTGTCACCATGCTTCAGCACCAGCTCGCATCATGCCGACCTCAGTTATCAATGGTCCATGTTCAATGTACGGTGGAAAGCTGCAGCCACCTACGACAAGTCCGACCTGACGCGCTATCAGGTCATCAGCGACGAACCTATGACCGCATGGTTCCTGTCTCTCCCATTTCCCAATTATATGATACAGACGTTCGACAGCTGTGGAGGATTCTCCCGCTACGTCAACGGCCAGGAGCAGAACTACGGTTTCCAGCTGAAGGGCAACTATGCCTATACAATGGGCGACAACCATCATGGCAACATCAGCTTCGGAGCCGAATATGGCCACTTCCAGCTCGACGACATCCGTTATCAGATAGGCTATAATTTCGAAGAGACATTTCCCGAGGAGACGCGGATACGAGAGACAGGAAAAGGCAGCGAGAACAGAGCTGATGCCTGGCTCCAGTTGAAGCACCGGTGGAACTTCTCACTTTTCTCTCGTCCCTTCTCACTCATCGCCAATGCAGGCTTGCGTTTCGACTATAAGAAACGCTACGACGACAGCAAGGTGCGCGAGCTGTCGCCACGAGCGGCCCTTATCCTGCAGCGCCCTCGCTGGAGCGTCCGGCTGAGCTATTCCAAGTCCTTTGTCGACGCCCCCTACATCTACCGTCAGGCCAACGTTCTGGCAGTACTCTTGCGTGAGCGCGAGCCCATCACCCTCTCGCCGGAGCGCGCCCACTCTTTCCAGCTCTCCTTTGCCGGCAACAACTGGATCAAGGGGCTGAACTTCGAGGTCAACGGCTTCTATAACTATGCCAGCGACCTCATCATGACCAATATTATCGATTACAGTAACGTCGGCCAGAACAAGACCTGTGGCGTGGAGCTGATGGCCGGCTACAGACAGCCGAAGTTCACCGCCGACTGGAACTTCACCTGGACCCACACCTTCAAGTCAAACCTCATTAACATTGGAGAGCTTGAAGCATTCCGCCCCTACTATAATAACGACATCAATGACAACAACAACACCCCCGTCATCATGTCTAACCTGATACTTGGCTGGCAGGCTACGCCGAAGCTGAAGCTTCATACCCATGTACTCTTTGAAGGGCGTCAGACATCCTATAACCCCGACATTGAGCAATACGTCCTGGTTAACACCCATTACATCGAATGGGCCATTTACAAGCTCTCACCTGTGACGGCAGACATGGCCGCCGCTGCCTGGGATGCCGCAGT
>JAEEGG010027274.1_pt1 | contig 10840 bp, 3 predicted proteins | sample 9134161 | NCBI WGS metagenome assembly JAEEGG01 (sample SAMN16246543, study PRJNA631951) | gut metagenome | biome: gut microbiome; feature: rumen; material: CR-attached | host: Bos | place: Iran: Karaj | collected 2018-10
ATAAATTGACAATGGAAGATTTCTAAAAGCCAATATTTATCCCCTACAAAGAGATATTTTCTTAATAGTAATCACCAAAGGGGGATATTTGGATGAGATACACAACAATCAAGGTTGTAGCCTTGTTGGCGGCTACAGCCGTAGTTTCTAATGCTAACGAAGGTCCGTGCGACATCTACGCAAGAGCCAATACGCCATGCGTTGCCGCACATAGTTTAACTCGAGCCCTGTACGGCAATTACAACGGGAATCTTTACCAGGTCCGCCGTGCCGACGGCGAAACCAAGGACATTCCGGTCGAGACCATGGGAGGTTATGTCAAATCTTACGTGCAAGACGATTTCTGTGCAGGCTCCACTTGCACAATTTCGATCATTTATGACCAGAGTAGTTACAAAAACGATTTGAAAAAATCGCCTCCCGTCTTTTGGCTTAAAGAAGGCGGCAGAGAAGCCATCGCCGACAGGGCGCCCATCTACATCAACGGTCGAAAGGCGTACGGCTTTTATCGCGACGCGTGGTCTTCTACAGGTTACCGCAACAACGAAACCAAAGGTGTCGCTACCGGTGACGAAGAAGAATCCATGTACATGGTGGTCGATGGCAGGCACTACAATGACATGTGCTGTTTCAACTACGGAAACGCTGAAACAACCGGCAATGACGACGGCCCAGGAACCATGGAATGTATTTATTTCGGTGACGACAAGGATTGGGGCGGTCCTGGACAAGGCACAGGCCCATGGGTCGCCGCCGACTTGGAAGACGGCGTATTCAAAGGCAACGATGCCGGATACATGTGGGGCAGAACACATACTACCCCATGGCCAGATGCACAAACAATTGATGCCGACTACGCTACAGCCATGCTCAAAGGACCGAACGACGGCACATTCAAACTGAAAGGCGGCAGTGCGCAAGAAGGAAAGCTCACCACTATGTGGGATGGTCCCCGCAAGCAAGGATATAGTCCGCGCAAGCTCCAAGGCGCCATTGTCCTTGGCAACGGCGGTGACGGCAGTGACGGCGGCGCAGGAACATTCTTCGAAGGCTGCATGACAATCGGCAACCCGCCAGATTCTATTGACGATAAAGTTCAAGCAAACATTGTCGCTGCCGGTTATGGAAGTAAAATTGAACTCAAGAAGCCCGAGCCGATAGAACCGTTTAAAGACACGCTTGCCATTCCGGGAAAAATCGAAGTGGAAAACTACGACAAGGGCGGCAACGGTCAGGGATTCTTGGACTCCGACATTGAAAACGAGAACTCGCTCTACCGCGAAGACAACGCAGGTCTCGACAGTGCAGGCGATGCGATTATTTACGGTTGGGGTTACGCCAACGACTGGTTGCGTTATACGGTAAAAGTTTCCAAGAACGATTCGCTCGACATTACCGCACGCGTCTCGTCGCCAAGCGATAGCACATTCTTCTCCATTCTCGTTGATGATAAAGATATCGCCAAAATCACAGTTCCCAACACCGGTGACTGGAAAAACTTCGAAACCGTCACAACGACCGTACCTGCAATTACCGCGGGCGAACACGTACTCAAGATTAGAATCGACAAGCCATACTTTAATCTCGATTGGATTGAAATTGCTGCGGCCAAAGAAAAAACGGCATTGCCTAAATTCAGCATTCGGACAAATTCATCGCAAGCCTACTCCGTCTATGATGTCCTTGGGAACCGCGTGACCTCATTCCAAGCAAGCGAAAGCTCTATGCAAAACATTTGGGATAAAGCTCGTGTAAATCTACCAGGTGGCATTTACGTCATCAAGACCAATAGCAAAACCATTCGAATTTCAAATACGAAATAACACACTCCTCACAACCAAACAAAAGCACCCCGCAAGCACAGACTTGCGGGGCGTTTCTATTTAGATCCTGCTCCTTCGAACCTAACTCAACTAAGGCAACAAGTTGCCAAGTTTCGTATATCGACTTCGCTCAGGATGACACGATGGGTGACTAGATCAAGCCTTCGAAGAAATTGTTGCCCTTGTCATCCACGAGGATGAATGCCGGGAAGTCCTTAATCGTAATCTTGCGGATGGCTTCCATGCCGAGTTCCGGGAATGCCACGATGTCGTTGGACAGAATGTTCTGTTCAGCGAGGATTGCAGCCGGACCACCGATAGAGCCGAGGAAGAATCCACCGTACTTCTTGCAGGCGTCGGTCACGTCCTGAGAGCGGTTGCCCTTAGCGACCATGATCATCGAAGCACCCTTGCTCTGGAAGCGCATCACGTACGGGTCCATGCGGTTAGCCGTTGTCGGGCCGAAGCTACCTGTCGGCATGCCAGCCGGAGTCTTGGCCGGGCCAGCGTAGTAAATCGGGTGGTCAGAAACGACCTTGAGCACGGTCTTTTCTTCGTCCGTGAGTTCTTCACCGCGTTCCTGCTTGTCAAAGATTTCAGCAATCTTGGCATGAGCCATGTCGCGGGCGACAATCATCGTACCCTTGAGGGAAAGGCGCGTCTTCACCGGATACTTGGTGAGGTCAGCGAGCACTTCCTTCATCGGACGGTCGAGGTCAATTTCGATAGCCGGAGCGAGGTTCACGGCGTTGCCAGCCGGAATGTAATTTTCCGGATGGTGTTCCATCTTTTCGAGCCAGAGGCCGTTTTCGTCAATCTTGGCCTTGATGTTACGGTCAGCAGAGCAGCTCACACCGATAGAAACCGGGCAGCTTGCAGCATGACGCGGAGCGCGGATCACGCGGACATCGTGTACGAGGTACTTGCCACCGAACTGGGCGCCAATGCCCGTCTTCTGGCAAATGTGGAGAACTTTTTCTTCCATTTCAAGGTCGCGGAAGATACGGCCGCCTTCGGAACCGCTCGTCGGAATATCGTCGAGGTAGCCGCAGCTAGCAAGCTTCACCATGTGCGTATTCATTTCGGCAGAGGTACCGCCAATCACGATGGCGAGATGGTACGGAGGGCAAGCGGCAGTACCGAGAGTTTTCACCTTTTCGGCAAGGAACTTTTCCAAGGACTTCGGGTTGAGGAGCGCCTTGGTCATCGGCCAATAGTAAGTCTTGTTAGCAGAACCACCGCCCTTAGCGACGAAGAGGAACTTCATTTCGGCACCTTCTTCGGCGTGGATATCAATCTGAGCCGGGAGGTTGCAACCGGTGTTCTTTTCTTCGTACATCGTCAAGGGAGCAATCTGGCTGTAGCGAAGGTTCTTCGTCGTGTAGGCGTTGTAGACACCTTCGGAAATGGCTTCGGCATCGTCAAAGCCAGTCCAAACCTGCTGACCCTTGTGGGCAACGCAAATAGCCGTACCGGTGTCCTGACAGAACGGGAGGATGCCCTTGGCGGCAACGCATGCGTTCTTGAGCATGGTGAGAGCGACAAACTTGTCGTTATCCGAAGCTTCCGGATCCTGGAGGATCTTTGCGACCTTAGCCGTGTGGGCTGGACGGAGGCAGAATTCAACTTCTTCGAAAGCAGCCTGAGCAATCTTTGTCAAAGCTTCCTTAGAAACCTTGAGGATCTTCTTGCCTTCGAATTCGGCGACGGAAACGCCATCTTTACCGAGACTTACGTATTCGGTAGTATCTTCACCGTGCTGGACGGTAGCTTCGTATTTGAATGCCATAGTAGATAATAGGGGTTAAGGGTTATTTCGTTACTTTCGGCTGTAAAAATAATTCTTTCCGTCGAAAAAGCCACCCAATTTCGTTCCACTTATCCCCCAGAACCGACCATTCATCCCCCTTTTTCACATTTTTTTTGAACTTTTTTACTTTTTCCATGACCCAAATCACAGAAGATGTATTATTTTTGATAACGAAACAAAAAAACTCATTTTATAAGAGGATTGAATGATGAAAAAGATTCTGCTTGCTACGATGATTTCGGCAGCCATGGTTTTTGCAGCTCCGGCAGCAAAGAAGGTTAGCAAGGCAGCAACGGCTAAGAAGGCCGTCGCCGCTAAGGTTGAAAAAGCAGCCGAAGCACCTGCTGCAGTAGAAGCTAAGGCTACAGAAGCCACAGCCGCTGCTCAGACTCAGGCCGCAGAAGCAACAACAGCCGCTCAAGCTCAGGCAACTGACGCTAAGGCAGCAGCAGCCCAGACTGCAGAAAACACTGCAGCCGCAGCTCAGGCTCAGGCAACCGCAGTAGCCGACACCGCTAAGGCTCAGGCAACAGAAGCAGCCGCAGCAACGCAGGCTCAGGCCGCTGACGCCGCACAGGCAGCAACTGCACAGGCAGCAGCAACCGCCGACTCCGCTCAGGCTCAGGCACAGGCTGTCGTAGATACCACTAAGGCTCAGGCCGCTGAAGCTACTGAAGTTCTCGAAGCTAAGGCCGAAGAAGCTCCGGTTGACTCCGCCGCTCTCGCTAAGGCAGAAGAAGAAAAGAAGGCTGCCGAAGCAGAAGCTCAGGCAAAGGCTGAAGAAGAACAGAAAGTTGCTCAGGAAACCAGCGGCACCGCCAAGTCCGCCGTCATGGACAATCCGTGGGAATTCATCGCCGTTTCTGCAGCATTCATTGCATCTGTTCTCGTGATCATCTTCACTGGGGACTAATAAGCGCAATTCAACGCTTTCCCAAAAGTTTAGAGACCGCCCGAAAGGCGGTCTTTTTTTGTACCCAAATTTTGCAAAAACGAGGAACAATTTGAGAACAGAAATAAATTTATTTTAAGTCATTTCCACCCAAATAATTTATTTTCATTTTTAAGTAGATAAAGTAATAGAGCAAAATTCATTTTTGCCTTTTTACATGTTTGGGAGGAAAGATGTCTATCATAAAGTATCTTTTGATACTGTGTGTTGTTGTACCATTTGCAAACGCGCAACAAGAGCAACCCACTCCTTATGACCTGATCAGGCCAACATTCCCGCTAACATGGGACACGACCGTTTTTGATCATTATGATGCATCGGTCACCAAGAAAAGAAACACGATTCCCAAAATCAAGACAACTCCATTTTATGCACCGAACGCCTTTATCGTCGACACTCTAGACCAGGCTTATCTCGACGCCATCAATTACCACATGTCGCCCATCCGCGTGAACCAAGCAGGCTATCTCGAAAGCGACAAGGAACGCCAATTTTACTACATCGGAACCGCATCGACTTTTGAAATCGTCGATGTCAACGGCAAACCCTTTAGCCCAGCCATTACCGGCACGCTAAAGTCATCAGGCCATACAACCTCCTCTGACTGGACCATTGTCGCAGGCACAAACGCCGCCACAAACGACCAGATGCGCTATAGAGTGGATGTTACCGGTCAATCCGGAACCATCATGATCGGAAACATTCCGCAGGGACTCCCCACCGACACCCGCCTCCGCATTAAAGTCGGCAACGACATTTCTAGCACATTCATCATTTCCGACCAGGTGTACACCATGGTCAAGGACGCCACCATCAAATTCTACGGCATCAACCGCAGCGGTTACGGCGATTCCTGGTTTCACCCAGCAAGCCACACTAAAGATGGCGCCGGTGCAGTAACCGTCGGCGACAAAACCGAAGTTCGAAACCATTACGACGCCTCAATGGCAGGAACTCTCGAAGGCGGTTATTACGACTGCGGTGACCACCTGAAAGAATCCCAGACACAGATGTACGCCTTTATGGTAGCAGCAGTCATGGCAGCCACAAACCCAGATGTGGACGTAGACCATTACAAATACAACCACGGAGCAGGCGGACACGACGGTGTCCCGGACATGCTCCGCGAAGCTAAGCACGGCGCCGATTTTGTACTCCGTTCTTTCGTAAGAGCAAAAGGCGTCATTGATGATATGGCACTTTCCATTGGTGCGAAAGGATCTGATCACGGCTGGTGGGGACGCCCGGAAAACCAAGATGGTCTTCCGGTAGATGGCTCCCCTTCAGCAACAGACCGTGGTGGCCCAAGTTCTAGAATGGTCCGCTTAGGCGAAATAGGCTCGAACATTGGCGGCGAAACCGCCGCAGGCCTTGCCATTCTTGGCAAGATGTTCAAGGATTACCCCGAATACGAAGCATTTGCAGACAGCTGCTTGATGGTTGCAAAAAAAATGTACAGCCTGGCAAAAGCCATCGCTCAAGGCAAAAGCACTTATGACGGAGACAAGCCGATTAAGAACAACACATCTGCAGCAAGCTGGTCCAGTCAAGCCTATAACGGCAACAATGAATTTTACGACGACCTGGCACTCGCCTCTGTAGCCCTCCTCTACGCCACCGGAGACAAGCAATACGCCGATGATATGATCCGTACCAGAAAATTAGTGCCGTCAGGAGTAAAAATTGGCGACAAAGGTGAAACGGCTCCAACTCAGGAATATATGGAAAACTGCGCCGGCTGTTTCGAAGGCGGCTGGTTCGTCACAAACGACAAGGGCTTTTTGAAAAACGTAAAGACGACTAGTTGGGCAAATAGCTACACGTTCGCCCTTTACGCTTTGTACAAGCTCATTCTTGCCGACAAAAACAAGGCCATCACGCAATACGGTTTAACCGAAGATGAATGGCTGAACGCCGTTGAAGACTGCGTCGCCAACTTGATTTACAACGTTTCCGACATGTCAGAAGGTGCCGGAAATGCATCCATCGAACTTCCCATGGGAAGTATCATCTGGAAACAGAATAAAGTGACATACGACGCGGACTGGTACAACATGGCATCTCCTTCGGGAGAATGGATTTACAACCGCTACCAAGCAGGCAACATCTTTGATGTCATGGCATACGTCGATGTCGCCAAAAGCATAGAAGCCCAAGGCATCACGCTCCCGCACATGGGCACGCCCAACTGGAAAACCGACGAAATGCAGCAGCTCGCCATCAACCAGATGAACTACATGCTCGGCGTGAATCCATGGGACATTTCGTTTATCTACGGTGTTGGAGACAAGAACGACGCGCATCCGCACCACCGCGCATCAAACCCCGAAGGAACCAATGTTCCCGGCAGTCATTACCCGTATAAAGTCCCCGCTGGCGCCTTCCTTGGAGGCATCAAACCCGGTGGAGCCAATTCGTTTATTCCCAAGACAATGAGCTGGGAAGACTACGAAAAATCCGAAGTTTGCATCGACGCCTCTGCTACGTTCTTAGGCGCGGTTAGCCTTGTCGCCCACAAATTCGACATGACTCAGGCGCCAGACATAAGCGTAGAAATTCGCCACAAAAGCACAGACTCCGCCATCGTGACTGTAAATCTGACCATACGAGGAACAGCCGTCATTCATTACGGCACAGCAGAAGGGCAGTACACGCTTACCGCAACAGATAACCTCAAAGGCGTCCAGCACGATATCGTCCTCCGCAATTTGACTCCTGGCACCACCTATTACTTCTACGTTACGGGAGCAAACGCCTACAAGCCTGAAAACGAAAAGCCCAAATATCTCGTCGACAGCACACAAACGCCGTATTCATTCACGACCCGAAGTTCCGTTGAAAGCGCAGAAATCACCAACGTCACCGTCTGTAACGTTTCTGCTGACAGCGCCGAAATCATGTGGTACACTCCCAACGGCGAATACGAATCCAGAATTTACTGGGACACCCAACCGCACTCCACAGCAGCCGAATATGCAAACAACAGCGGAATCGGAAACGCAGATGTATCCGGCATTCCGACCCAGTTCCATTACGTAAAGATTGGCGGGCTCAAGGAAAAGACGACTTACTATTTCATGGTCGAAAGCAATGGCTCATTTGCCAATGTCGACGATGACGGCAAGCCGCTAAAATTCACGACTCCCGTCACGTGGTACGACTTTAGCGTAAAAACTTATCAATACCCTTGGCAAGTCAATATGGCCATGGTCAACATCAACATTTTCAACAATGAATCAAGAGCATTTGATAGCTTAACCATCCGTCTCTACATGCGTGGTACCGACGAAATCGAGAACGATATCGGCATGGGTACAGACATTTGTAACGACTATGACGAAGCGGGTTTCAGCGGCTCATGCCCTGAAGAAACCATCGAGGAACTTGCAAGACTCCTGCGCGACGCCCATCCTGTCAAAATTGAAGACACCTACGACGATGCTACGGGAACATGGCAATGGTACTTCCCACTAAACCTCGGCTCCACAGTCATCAAAAGTTCAAGCCGCCTGCGCTTTGACGTGAGATTCGATCACCGCAGTCCATACCCTCCGTACAAGGACTTGATGAACGAAGCGCCAAACAAAAAGCTTTATTGCTATTCTGGCAACAAATGGTACGCCCCGTCCAACGAAACTCCGGGCGCTCCAACCTTGGACGAAAATCCGGGTGACTGGAGCTGGATGCCGCACTCTCGCGCAAACGGCGAAGAACTGGATTACCCCGGCATGCCGTGTATCGAAAAAGACGAAGGAGATACCGACTTTGATGCCGCTCCGGTGAATCCGTATGTATCCGTCTACCGCAAGGATGAATTTATTTGGGGTTACAGTCCTTCCAAGAAGGAAATGCAAACCAAGAGAGCGAACTACAAAATCAACATGGTACTTGATCCACCATTCAATGTTTCCAACGGTTCCCATGTCGATATTGACCAGGCCAGCAGCACCGTCCACGTTACCGGCAAGGTGCACGTTTCCGAAGGTGGATACATCACCAAAATTTGGGCAAATGGCGTTAAAGTTAGCGGTATGGCATTCAACGACGGCTTAAGCCTTGACAAGTGGCTTTTGGACGAATCCGGAACGAAGATTATCGCCAAATATGATATTCCAACAGACATGTGGGAACTCGATATCCCAGTCAAGATGAGTATCGGGAGCAAGAAAGTCGACATTACTCTGTTCGCAGGACCAGACCCCACGTGCGATGTCTGCATGGAAAACGGCGGTTGTGCCTTCGAGAACAGAACCTACTACGTAAACTTTTCCAAAGGCGATGCCACGGAATCGCAGCTTGTCATCAAGGACGCCTCTGGCAACCCAATTATAAGTCCCGCCAATCCGGAAGGCACGACATTCTACATTGACGTGATGGACAAAGACAAAGTAAAGAGTAATACAAAGACTATCGATGTCGAAATCATCAACAACAAGAAGAACGACAAGCTCGTTGTAACCTTGAAAGCAGACGAAGCGAACCCCGGTCACTTTATCGGAGGTCCGATTACCGCCGTCAACCATTCCAAGGAAACGAGAAACCAGACTTCCGAGATTTCTTTCTTCGCAGGCGACACCATCCAAGTCATCTACACCGACCCGAATGACGAAGACGATATTTCGAAGCAATCGTTCTACGCCATATCCAAGGTTCCGTCGCCACAGAAGGTTCTCGCCGAAGATACCGACTGTGACAACAAGGCAGACCAGCTGAAGATTATCTTCACGAACAAGCTTGCCGAAGGCTACACGCTCGACAGCATCAAGTACTTTATCGAGGGCATGGCTGATTCCGTAAAAGTCCCGCTCATAGCATCGAAATATGCGGACATGAACGAAGTAATCATCCCCATCGACACAAGTCTTATCCCGACCAACGCCTCCCCTTCCGGGAAAATCACAACTTACATTACCGACCAAGGGACGCCTAATGCAGAAACCACAAAAATAACAGACGGCATTCTCCCCACGCTCACAAGCGTCTCGATTCTCGAAAAAACAGACGACGACCAAAGCGAATACGATACAGTCCTCGTCGCCTTCTCGGAAGAAGTCATCCTTTCTTCCTTGAACGAATGGCCGCTTATCATCGCAGGAGCAACAGGCTCTCCGACTCTCGTTGGACCTGCAACAACCACGAACAACGGCAAGAGCTGGCAGCTCATCATCAGTGGAAATACAAACTATACTCTCGTACCCATTGGCGCCCAAGCTGCCGCAAAAACGACCAACAACTATTCCATCACCGACCAAAGTTTCAACCAGATTGACCCGTTCGGCTGCAAGCCGACCGTACCTGTAACGCTCATTTCCCGCCCGGTACCTATCTACCATGCCGAAATGATCGACAAGGAAGGCGACGGCATTCCGGACGTGGTCTACATGATGTTCGAAAGAAAGCTCAAGACGAAGGACATGTTCGACAGCGTCGTGACGATCTGGGGTGACCCGGGCATCACGCGCACGTTCAAGACGACAGCCGACACCACGGGTGGAGTCATCAAGCCGAAGGAAACCTACTGGACCATCCGCGACTCTATATCCGCACCGTTCAAAGTCATGCTTCCCGACTCCACGACGAAGGATTCCGTCAACACCTACAGCATTGTCGAAATTACCATCCCGGCGAACAACGCCTACCCCTATGGCGCTACCAGCGGCGAAAAGGACGGCAACGGAACGGTCTCCCCGCTCAAGGGTGCTGCAAACGGTTTCTTCGAAACGACCTACACACTGTATGACAAGTGCGCCCCGGTCATTTCCACGGCACGATTGATCAAAGGCATGCTCACCGTCAACATGTCCGAACCCTTGACGATTCTAGACCACAACGGCAAATACATCCAGCGTGAACGTGGCGAATACATTCCGTCCGAGGAACCGCAAGGTTCTGGTAAAACTCAAGCATTCATCTACAACGAGAAGGACAATGTCGTCCATGCCGGTGACCGCATCCGCCTCGTCCCACAGGAACTCGGCGCCGCCTACGTCGACAAGAACAACAACGCTCCGACGAAGTTCAATCCCTACGTCCGTATCACTGGCGATGACAACATCCGCTTCAACGTGACGCTCTCCAAGCCGGTCTCGACACCCTCGCAGAACGCCTACATCGGAAGGCCGGAAGCAACCGCAAACGACGCATTCGTGACGACAGCGGTTATCGCAGGCAAGAACAACTTCATCAACGGCAACGGAACACTCCTCGGGGTCGCCGACACCGCTGCATATGTGGGTTCGGGTCCGAACTTCCAGA
>JAEEGG010027276.1_pt1 | contig 10840 bp, 4 predicted proteins | sample 9134161 | NCBI WGS metagenome assembly JAEEGG01 (sample SAMN16246543, study PRJNA631951) | gut metagenome | biome: gut microbiome; feature: rumen; material: CR-attached | host: Bos | place: Iran: Karaj | collected 2018-10
TTACTCCTCACCACACCAAGCCGACTAACCCCGACACCTACGGAGAATTTAACATGAAATACAAAACGGTCAGTACCATCGCCGCGATCCTCTGCGGCGGCTTCCTCGTGTTCGCCGCATCCCTGACCGCATGCGCGCTGACCGGCGTCAAGACAGTTGATTTCGAACTGAATCCGCCTTCCGACGCCGAAAATGCGGGCAGATTCCGTTTCTCCTTTGCTACAGGGAAAATGAAATGGATTCCGATCAGAAGGATTACCTCTCTTCAAGATTTGGAGGAGATTTCCGCTCAGCAGAATCAGGAAAAAGGCACGGCGGAACTCGATTTCAGCATGATGGGTGAGATCGATATGCGGAAGGTGGAGATCATGGTCCTATCGGAAAGCGAGATCAAATCGATCCTGTCGACGGGGATTGTCCCTGAAAAAGATGCGACGAAGAACCCGCAGCGCATGAGCCCAAATCCCTATTACATCCTGAAAGACGAATCGGAGCATTCTTTTTATGTCTTCAAGCTCAAAGACCATTCTCCGAAATACGCGTGGCTAGAAATCGCATACGTCCGCATCGGCGAGGGAGAGTCCTGGAAAGGGAATCCCGATCTGGCCGCGCTGCTGAACGCGCCGAAGGCGGACGCCGCTTCCAACACAAGAAGGAAGACAAATGCCGACAAAACGCGTCAGAAAATCCTGCAGGCATGGGATAAGCAGGAAGCCGAGCGCAAGATTGCGGCAGAGCAGGCCAGACAGGATGCGCTGGACAAGCGAATTGAGGATGTGAAACAGCAGTCCGGCGACACGTTCCCGAAGACGGAGGAGGAGATCAAGCTGGCGCAAGACCTGATCGTCGGCGCGAAGTATGACGAACTGCTTAAGCTGTGCGAGGGGAAGGACCTCGATTTCAACGTAAACGCAACAATGGGAACCAGTAAGGTGAAGGTGCCTCTGTTGTCTCGCGCGATTGAGCAGTCTCCCCAATACCGGGACCAGTATTTTCTTGAACGGAAAAACAAAATCTTCGAGTTCGTGCTGAACCACGGCGGAGTCGCGGTGATCCCCACGGAAATGGGGGCGGTCTGCGTCGCGGATGCCGCGAGGACGAATAACAAAACCGTATTCGATCTGCTTGTGAAGAACGGCTTCGACTTCAATCAGAAGATTCCGAATGGAAAGACCGTTCTGGAGTATCTTCTGGAGCAGAATATCAAGGTCGATCCCGAGATCATGGGCAGGATCCAGGCTGGAACCAGACCGTCGCTGTTCACGCTGGTCCGGGAAGGCAATGCGGACGGGTTGAAGAAGGCGCTGGAGGACGAGGAGAACCGGGCGGCCGTCAACACGCCGATCGAACCGACCGGCGGAGGCGTTGCAGGGAAAACCCTGCTGGAATACGCGCTCTCCCCGAAAGATGGCTTCCCCCACACGGAGACGGTGAAGACGCTGCTCGCTGCCGGTGCGACATTCAAGGTCAAAGACATCGGCGGTCTGATGCTGTCCAAACAGGAATATCTCATTCCTCTTTTCTGGGAGTACCGCGACCGGATGTCCGGGGGGGACTGGGACAAGTGTTTCAACTATGCCGCATTGTACCGGAACACCGACGCGTTCAAGTTCTTCCTGGAAAAAGGGCTGGACCCGGAGAAACCTGAAAACTCGGTTTCCACCCGCACCCCCAGGTTCAACGCGTACCTGCAGGGGACGCCGGAGATGGTGGACATGCTGGAAGCGCGCGGCTTCAAAAAGCCGTTCTGGGCGGCGATCATGTGGAACGACCTTGAGTTGGTGAAGGAATATCTCGCCGCAGGAGCGGACGTCAACGAGGCGGACAAAGTCTCCCGCAGCAAGCCGATCATGCATGCTCTGTCGGACAGTCATCTGGAAATGGCGGAACTGCTGCTCAAACACGGCGTGAAGGTTTCGCCCGACGATTATCGTCGCGCGGGCGAGCATTATCCTGTTGAAATCGCCGCCCACGGCGGCCAACCCAAAATCATGGAGCTGCTCCTGAAACACGGATTCGTGCCGGATTTCCCCAAAACGCCCGGAGACACCAAACATCCGTACCAATCGTCCGGCCTGTATATGGCTTTGAGTTACAAAAAATATGAGACAGCAAGGGTCCTGCTGAAATACGGCGCACGCACGGACCTGACGATGAAAGATAAAGTCTGGGACAGCTCCGCAAAGAAAAGGGTCGAGAAAGAACTCACCATGGATGAACTCTTCCAGGACGATCCCGAGGCGCTGAAGGTCCTCAGGGGGAAAATCGAAAAGGTCGTGGTCCCCGGAGCCGGAGTCGACAAGGAACCGTCCGCGGGCGGCAAAAAAACGCCTGAGGTCGGCAAAAACGGAGGCAACGTCGGCAACGACCTTGTTGACGATACGGAAGACGAGGTAAAGATCGAAACCTGGGCATCCGACGAACTGCTCGACATCGTCGACCGTCTGCCGGGCATCCTGAGCGCCAAGCACACTCCGAACTTCGAATCCGCCGGATATCAGAAGGAAGCGGCGGAGCTGGAAGACATTCTGGAAAGCGCGAAACCGGATGCGGAGATCATCCGGATCGTCCTCGAAAAATACCCGAAAGCGAAGCCGGAAAAGAAGACGGCAACGGAATCCCCGGCAAACAAGCCCAAAGGGGTGGATCTGAAGAACATCGAACAGCTGGTGAATCAGCCCGACGCCGAGGCCGATGCGCACCTGCGGGCCGCCGCCGAAAAGGCGGTCCGGGCGCTTGCCGAGGACGGCGATGCCGGGGCGAAGACGATCGTCAAGCTCTTTTATGCCGGGCAGAACAAGGATGAGGACTTCCTCAAAACCATGAAAAGTCTTCTGCTGACGAACACGCTCTCGATTCCAAAAACCGATTCGCCCGAAACGCTGGATTCGGACGAGCTCAAGAGCTACCTGGACGCCGTCGTAAAGACGGCCCGAAAACTGGCCGAAGACGGAGATGTCCGTACGCAATTGATGCTCGGCGCCTTTTACGCCCGCCCCGGCAATCCTCGGCAGGACTTTTATGAAGCCGAGAAGTTGTTCGAGACAGCCGCCGTCAACGGAATCGCACAAGCCGCGATGCTGAACGCGGAAATCTATCTCAACGGCGGTCCCGGTCTTGAGCCGGACTTCGCCGAAGCCCTGAACTGGTACAAAAAAGCCGCCGAGCTCGGGGACGGAAACGCGGCGATGATTCTCGCCGGGTATTATGCCGACGGCGGTCCCGGTCTTGAGCCGGACTTCGCCGAAGCCGTGAAGTGGTACAAAAAGGCAGTCGAGCTGGGGAACGCAGACGCCCCGATGATCCTCGCCGAGCATTGCAGGCTGGGCGGCCACGGTCTGGAGCCGGATTTCGCCGAAGCGGCGAAGTGGTACAAAAAAGCCGCAGAGCTGGACGATCAGAACGGCAGAGCCATGTACCGTCTCGGCGAATGCTATGAATACGGGTTCGGCGTCGAGCCCGATCTCAAGGCGGCGTCCGAGTGGTATGACCGGTCGCTGCATCATGCCGTCCGCATGGGCTGGTTCGGCCTCAAACGGTGCGCCGCCAAAGGATCCGCGGACGCGATGTGCGACATAGCAGAAAACATCGCAAACAACTGCGCCTTCTCGTACCGGTACCTGTCGAACTTCCACGAGGAGGCCGCGAAATGGCGTCGGCAAGCGGCCGATCAGGGAAATGCCCGGGCGATAAGGGAGCTCGCCGAGGCTCACCGGGAAGGCCTGGGCGTCCTCAGGGACGATGTGGAGGCGTTCAAGCTCCTCCGGGCGGCAGCGGAACAGGGCGATGCGGACGGGATGTACCGGCTCGCCGATTGCTATCGCGACGGGATCGGAGTCAAACGGGATGTCGACGAAGCAATCAAATGGTACAGGCGGGCCGCGGAGAAGGGGGAAGTCCATGCGCAGAATCATCTCGGATTTCTCTATGAATGTGTCATCCAATACAAAAACCTCCCGGAAGCGATCAAATACTATCGCATGGCCGCCGCTCAGGGGGATGAGGCCGCAAAGACCCGGCTCGAGAATCTGGAAGCCGCGAGCAGGAGCCGGGAACAGAGCAAAGACCTGCCGGAGCCCGTCGGAAGTCTTATGGAGAGGGTGTTGCAGCCTTTCCCCGATCGCGATGCGATGTACGGGATTGCCTTGTGCTATGAAAACGGGAACGGCGTACGGCAGGACGATGCGGAAGCCTACAAATGGTATCTGCGCACCGTCCTGGGGAACCCGCGGATCGAAGAGGCCGGGCTGGACGATTTGAAGAAGGACCTGTCCAACAGGATCACGACCTCGTATCACGATGCCCAGTACAAACTCGGGGTGTTCTGCGAGACCGGGCGCGGAACGGAACAAAACATGGAAAAAGCGTTGTTCTGGTACCGCAGGGCCGATTCGAACGGATCGGCGGCCGCGAAATTCAGGCTCGGAGAACTTTACGAGCGGGGACTCGGCGTCGAACAGGATCCGAAGAAGGCGGCGGAATACTATCGTGTGGCCGGAGATCATCCGGGTGCGAAGGAAGCGCTTGCCCGCGTCCGCAGGGATTATTCGGTCAAAACGGATCTCGATGTCCTGACGGAGAAGGCGGAACAGGGCGATGTCTCCGCGATGACGGATCTGGCCTGGAAGTACGATCTTGAGGCCAGAACAGCGCGTTCCGGATATGCGTATGCCGATGCGGAAATCAAAGAAAAAGAGGCTGTGAAATGGTATCGCAAGGCTGCCGAACTCGGCGAAAAAACCGCGCAATACCTTCTGGGAGCCTGTTATGAAAACGGGCGGGGCATCCCGAAGGATGAGGACGAGGCCGCGAAATGGTATCGGGAAGCTTCGGAGCAGGGGTATCGGGATGCGACGGTCTCCCTCGGCAAGTATTACGGCAGACGCGGAGATTACAGGGAGGCGCTTCAGTGCTTCCTCAAGACCGAAGATCGTTTCGCGATTGCCAGATGCTACGACCTGCTCGGAAACGAGGCAGAGGCGTTCAAATGGTATCGGAAAGCCGGCGAGCCGGGGAATTACGCGAAGTACACCTTCTATCTCGCACTCTGCTATTTCGAGGGGAAAGGCACGGAGCCGGATTATGACAAGGCGGTCAAGCTGTTCAGCGACGCAGGAGACTACATCGGGCCGTGGTATTATCTCGGGCTCTGCTACGAGAACGGGCTCGGCGTCCCGAAAGACCCGGAAAAGGCGTTCTACTGGTTCTCCCAGACGGCCGAATCCGATATGAATTACGACTATGAGGTCGAGGCGAAGGAAAAGCTGGCGTACTGCTACGAGAACGGCTTCGGCGTGGAAAAGAATCCGGCCGAGGCGGAAAAATGGAAGAAGATCGCCGCGGAACAGAAACGGAATCTGGAATCGAACCCGGTGAAAAGAGACCTGTTCACCCCCAATCTCGATTTTTGAGTTGCTTCCCGCCGGGAGCATACCGTTATCGAATTGCGCTCTTCTTCAATATCAAACCCGGCGACCGGAACCTGACCGTCCGCTGAAAACCAATAAGCCCCCCTCGTCCACGCCGGGCGGACTGCCCCCGACAATCAATTCTACGGAGAAATAATCCATCCACGCAATCGGAACTCCTCCTCGCCGAAAAAGTCTTTGGATTATTTTCCAAAAACATACTTGAACTTTTTGGTTTTTGGATTATATTCCAAATATCAATCACAGCGCAACCGGAGGTATGCAAATGATGGCCGACCGGGCTCTTCGCGGTCTTGCATCAATCCGGCCGAAATCCCTGGCCGAGGCGGAAGGCATCCCCGGCATCGGTCCCGTGAAGCTCCATGCCGTCGTGCCGAGGTTCCTTGAGGCCATCGCGAAATGGGAGAAGAATGGGAATTGAATCCTGCCAAGTTGCCGAATGAAATCCTGCCAAGTTGCCGAATGCGTGGTCGGAATCCGTCGTTCCGTGGACCACAAACAGGGAAGCCGAACTTCATCGGAGCTGTGGAATTGATACTGCCGCGGTATTTTGGACTGCCTCATTGAGACAAAAATCCACAATACCGCTTCTTTTTACCCTCAAAACAGGGGGCCTGGCTCATTGAGACAAAAACAAGGGACTACCTGTGTTTTGATTCTGATCGTTGATGATTGGGTGGAAAAAAGCATACTAAAAGAACTCCAAATTCGTAAAAATCAAGTATTCTCCAGAAAAAGGAAGATGTTTTCTGCTTGTGTGCATGGTGAGGCTGTACGGGTGTGCTGGTCAAGGCATCGAAGAAGAAATCTTTGGAATGAACAGGAAATGACGCAGGTTTTCCCTTGACAAAGCGGCGTTCCTGCGCTATGTTCATGACCGGCATCGCATGCGGGATGCAACCGCTTTCGGCCAACATGCATGGCGCGGGCAAATTCAAGAGGCAGAATCGCTTCGGCAACTACGGCTACCGGACGGCGTTTGTCGTTGGTATTCTTTTGATGCTATTCTCCTTTGCGGTACATAACATTGCACCGGGATGGATGGGGCTGACCGATGAGACCGCGGACCTGGCGGCTCATGCCATCATGCTCAGTGCGCCCGCTTTTATTTTCCTTGGCGTCATCCGTGTCGCCGGGTTCTATTACCAGTCCACGGAGCAGATCGGAGTTTCCTCGTGGCTGATATACGGCGATTCCTTTCTCGCGCTGCCACTCTGCCTGTATACGCTTCCGTTACTACTCAACATTGATGGGGTCTGGCTTGCTATGCCTGTCTCCCGCGTCCTTCTGGCTGTTTTGCTGCTTTACTTCTGGTTCGGACGAAAGAAAGGTACAACCCAAGCTTGACTTTTCTGCAATTCTGAGCTATCGTATTATCCCCCTCCTTTGGTCTGGCGTGGCTCTCGCTCGCTGCGCCAAGACCGTGCCGACGGCTGCCTCCTTTCTTTCAAGCCAGTCGGCTTGCCGGTGGTCTTCGGATCACCGGCTTTCTTCTTTTCGGGGCTGAAATATGGCTCTTCGCGTTTTTGATGTAGATCATATGTCCCTTTTGAGGTATTTTCACGATACGGACTTTCAACGAAATGCGTTTATTGTAAACATCGAATAAAACATATCGTTGCAAACCCATATTTCAAGCAGGCCGGGGATTATTGGTACAGTTGAACAGATTGAATCGCTATCAGTGCGCCGGGTTTGCCCAGGACGTCGACTGTTATTTGCTTTGTCTCCGGCTGCACGGTAAAAAACACTTGGGATAGCGCTCCGTAGGAAGAATATGTTCCCGACAGATGTTTGGTTGTCGCGTTGCATGAAAGGCTCAATTTGTCTTCCGTCCTGCAACAGTAGTTGACAACGACATGCAGGCTTTTCGTTTTGTCATAATCGGCGTCCAAACCGGTTGTCGCAAGATCAAGAATGGTCGCTTTCCCGGCTTCTCCTATCTCGAAAACCGATGGATTTGACAGTTTTACGGCAAAAGCCGGAATCGAGTTTTCATTCCCGTTGACTTTTTCCGTTTTCAGCAATTTGAGATTGTTCTCAATTTGTTTTAATGCGTCGAGCTCCCGGAAATTCAGAATATTTGCCCCGAGCAAGTGACGTACGCCCAGATGAAGAATCAATACCTTTTTATCCTTGAGATACTTCTCCGGATGAGCGAATATTCTTTGGAACGCGGTGGAAAGAACAGCATTTCCGGTTACGACATAGGTGTGATTTCTGATTCCCGTCTTCATGGAGAGATAATCGGAAAATGCGGTGCCGGACGGCGTATCCGCGAATGAGTTGGATAACACAAAAACAGGAGAGTCCGTGTAGTCGCGACCTATCTCTTTGTCCCGGTATAATATCTTGTTGCACAAATACGTTTCTCCCGCCACATTATTCCCGATGTCGCAATCAGGCGGATATAAATAGTTGTTGGGCGGCTGCATGTAGGAAAAAGACATCTGTTTTATGCTGAAATCTTTTTCCTCCATTTGCCTGGGGAAACGAAATCTTGAGATTTTTTCCGCTACCAATCTGCATGAAACATCCTGCGAAATGTCTCCCGGATGGGCGTCTATCGGGTACAGGAAAGCAAAAGGATACTTGTTGTAATCACGGATGATTTCATCGGAAATATATGTGGCTTCGATCCCGTTGTCCAAAAGCTGTTTTGCTATGATCGCAGCTTTGAAATCCGGGACATTCCGAAACTCCTCGTTGATGACTCTGGCGGCAATATCGTAATAATCGGGAACCAGTGAAACAAGAAGCTGTATCCCCTGAGTTTCGAGATAATCCTTAAAGGCGATCAGCGCCTCGATATTATGCTGTTCGACAAGCGGGTAATCCTCGACCAACTGGAATTCCTCGGGAAGAGCATAAAACGATCCATTCATATTTCTCCATACGCAACCTCTGGCACGATTTACATCGGGATGATCCTTGCTTTTCTCTTTATCCCACACTTCAAGAAATCTCCGATTCAGCATCTGCTTCTTCTCCTCGGAATACCCTGAAAGCTTCTGGTCTATTGCTCTCCTGTCCTGCTCGATTGCGTCCTTCTGGTTCTGTTTGAGGACTGTTTGCATTTCGGAATTCAGTTTTCTGTCGAAGATCGAAACATAGTCCTGCTTCGTTTCGGAAGAGTCGCTGAATTCCACAACAGGGGCATCTCCCAGCGCATCCGCAAAAGATGCTACTGTTTCATACGAGATCAGAAGATAACTGTCAAGGCCGAAAAGCGCCAAATCATCGGCCTCCTGAATCCTCGCCAATTCGTCCGGAAGCATATCAAACCGTACGATGGCGCATTTCAGTTTGTCTCCTTCTTTCAATTCGTTGGAAGGAAGCGGTTTTTTATCAATGAATCCATCTATCGACAAAACGATTTCCTTATTGCAGGGCAGGCCTTCAAGAATCGAATGCCCCTCGAATCGTGCTGAGTAACGACAATCCGGATAGTCTGTTTGTCGTGGATCGGGCAATGCCGATCTTTCCTGAATGGTCCCATCGACAAGCGTGACATTCTGATGGTCATAACGGTATATGCTGAACTCGTTAATCGTGACATCTCCGCTTACGGACAGAACGGGGACAAAACTGGTATAGTGGTCATACATGCTGATTTCATATTGAAGAACGCTCTTTTCTCCTGCCTGTATCGCATCCGCACGAAGAGAGGTATACCCTTTCTTCTGCTGTCCGGAGTCTTCTATTCCGAATTCAAAAGTGGATTCTCCCTCACGAGAGTTGTTTTGAACAACGATTTCGAAGAAAAAAGAGCGGCCCATACCATTGATTTTCGGAGCAAGGATTCTCATCTTTCCTTTCGGGGACTCAACTCTCATTCCATTCCCCTCGTTTTTTATGTTGACATCTTCCGGCAAATTGTCATAATCGATATTCCAGGTGTATAGAAATGGCATCTTCATAAAACGGTTTTTGTCGTATCCCTTTTTTACAATAAGATCGATTTTCCCTCTTGGTATGATGACATACGTCATATTCTTGAACAATTCATGTTGAATGCACTTAAAGCCGCTTTCCAGTTTTTTCTTTTTTTGTTGTGTCTTTTCATCATCACAGCCTACTGGCTGCGCATCTTGTCTCTCACCTTTTTTTTCTGATGTGACAGAGGCGGCGGACGGCAGATTTCCTTCCCGATTCAGCCCAAGAACAGACTTGGTTTCAGGCTTTGTCTCTGTTAAGGCGGGTGTTCTGTCTGTCCCCGGCTGCGCCGTCTGAATATCAGCCTCACGGAAAACGATGAAAAGGACAATCAGACCGGCAATGACAGCGATAGAAGCAAACAGATGTTTCATGACAGAAGGATCTCTGACGTTAAAAGAAGCTTTGAACGACTCTCACGAATATTCAATATACACTTGCCAAAGGATAAAATCAAGGGGATTTCCATTAATTCGAGCGGATGGTCTTTCGGCAGATGGGCAACCGGCATAATGTCGCGTTTTGCCCGGTACGGCGGACATGAACGAGTCAGAGGAAGTGATCGAGGGAAGTCTTAAAACGGCCTTTTCGAACAAAAAATGCGCTGTCGGGATTGAAAAATGCGTGTCTGATGATATATTAAGAACATGTAATCACCCGAAAGAGGATGCCGATGAAAATACAAAACACTCCAACCATGCGGCGAATGCCGACCTACCTGCACCGGCTTTTCAAGCTTCGGCTCGCCGGACAGGAATGGGTTTCCTGTGCCGAACTGGCCGAGTATATGGGCATCCCTCACATCATGGTCAGGAAAGATATCGCCATGACCGGGCTTCCGGGCAACAAACGGTTCGGGTTCAGAGTCAATGAGCTCATAGACGCGATCCTGAAGTTTGTCGGATGGGACCACACGACTTCGGCCACCCTGGTCGGCGTTGGTTCTCTGGGGTCCGCTCTGCTCGGGTTCACGGACTTTCAGGCGTATAATTTCCGGATCGAGTCGGCATTCGATTCCGACCCCGACAAAATAGGGCGCGAGGTCCACGGGTTCGAGGTCTATGACATCGCCGAAATCCGCGAACGCCTGAAGCTGGCGTGTCCCAAAGTCGGAATCATCTGCGTTTCCTCGGTCGCAGCTCAAGATGTCGCCGACGTCCTCGTTTCGCTCGGGATTAAGTATATCTGGAATTTTGCCAACGTCTGCCTCAAAGTCCCGGAAGGCGTGATCGTCCAGCGGGAGGTCATCGCGGGCGGGCTTGCCGTCCTTTTCGCAAAAATGCGCCGGGCTGAGGCCGGGGAAAGTGTGACAGAGGCGGATTGACCGGACATCCCCGACTTTTTTCAGGTGGCAAAAACTTTTTTTGAGCGAGAAGATAAAAAAATATCATGTTGTCGCTTGTATTCTCGCAAAACATGGTGTATATGAAATCGTGATGATAAAAAAAGATCATTACAAACAACCATCCTTCATG
>JAEEGG010027278.1_pt1 | contig 10840 bp, 8 predicted proteins | sample 9134161 | NCBI WGS metagenome assembly JAEEGG01 (sample SAMN16246543, study PRJNA631951) | gut metagenome | biome: gut microbiome; feature: rumen; material: CR-attached | host: Bos | place: Iran: Karaj | collected 2018-10
TCGACGCCACCAATCCGGACGATGTGCTCCGCATCGCGGACTACAAGCTCGAGCTGGCAACCTTCACCTTCAAGAAGGTCGGCAAGAGTGCGGATGCTGTGGCACTGGCCAAGCAGGTTCCGGAACTCAACCCCAACCTCGCCGGCAAGGCTTACTTCCTGATCGGCACCATCTGGGGCTCGCAGAAATGCTCGGGCAACGAGGTCGAGGTTCGCGCACCGTACTGGGTGGCAGTGGATTACATGCGCAAGGCCAAAGAGGCTGACGCTTCCCTCGAGGCAGAGGCCAACAACCTGATTGCGCAGTACTCCCGTTACTTCCCGAATTCGGCAGACGCCTTCATGTATGACGTGGTGGACGGCAACTCCTACACCGTCAACTGCGGCGGCATGCGCGAGGCGACCCGCGTCCGTACCTCCAAGTAATGCGCCGCTTTGCTGGACATCAAGTACTTTGCGTTATAGCCGCCTGCGCGGCTATAACGCTTTTTTATAACTGTTCCGGTCAGCCGGAATCCACCCCGATCGACTTCGAACTGACCCCGATGCAGGTGGTCTATAACATGGAAATCGTGCAGTCGGAGAAGGGGGCCGTCACGATGCGGATGACCGCGCCGGTGATGCAGCACTTCGAGTTCCGCAAAGACTCCCTGGATCAGTCCTACGACCACTACCCCCAGGGAATTCACGTGGATGCCTATACGGCCGACGGGGCCCTGGAGACCACGGTGGATGCCGACGAGGCGCGCCACATTACCACGGTGGGCCGCGAGGAGTGGAAGGCCTACGGCAACGTGACCATCGTCAACATTCCCAAGCGCGAGCGGATGGTCTCCGACACGATGTACTGGGTGCAGGATGAAAAACGGATCTATACGGATTGTTACGTAAAAATCACCTCGCCGCAGGGGATCATGCAGGGGTACGGCATGGAGTCCGACGAGCGGGCCAACTTTACCGTTATCCTCAAGCCGTTCGACTCTTTTTCCCGCATATCCGATTCCACTGAAGTGGTCATCGACTCGGCGAACTTTATCGGTCCGCTTCTTTTTAAAGAAAATTGATTAATTTTGCACCCCTAACTGAAAACGCAAAACATTAAATAATTAGCAATATGGCGGTATTAGAGAAAATCCGTGTAAAATTCGGGATTTTGATTACCATCCTCGTCGCACTGGCGCTGCTGTCGTTCATTATCGACCCGCAGACCCTGCAGTCGGCTTTCCAGATGATGTCTTCCGACAACAAAGTGGGCGAGATGAACGGCAAGAACATTAATTACAGGGAATTCTACGAGGACTACGACAACTACGTCAAGCTCTATGGCATGATGGGCCAGAACACCAACAGCGAGCAGGCGCAGGCTTCGATCCGCGACATTACCTGGCAGGACTACTACACCAACCTCGTCTTCGCCCCCAAGGCGGAGAAGGCCGGCATCTATGTAGGCAGCCAGGAGATGTTCGATCTGACCCAGGGCGAGAATATCTCGCCGGTGCTGCTCCAGCAGCGGATCTTCGCAGACGAGAGCGGCGCGTTCAACCGCGGCGCCCTGCTGAACTTCGTGCAGTCGATTGATGACGACGCGACGGGTCAGTCCGCAGCGTACTGGAACCTCCTCGAGAAGAACATCTATGATGCACAGCTCTACAGTAAATATGCAGCCCTGCTCCACGCCACCTCGCTCGAGAACAATGTCGAGAAGGCCGCGCTCGTGGCTGAGAACAATACCACCTACGACGTTGACTACGTGACGATTCCGCTCGGTTTCGAACCGGACAGCACCGTGACCGTAAGCGACGCCGAAGTCAAGGCTTACTACAATGCCCGCAAGGACAACCTCAAGCAGCCGGCCAACCGCGACATCGAATATGTGATGTTCGAGGTGGAGCCGAGCCAGGCCGACATCGAGGCCAAGCGCGAGGCGTTCGACGAGGTGTACGAAGGTTTCAAGACTGCCGACAACCTCAAGAACTATATCGCCCTGCACTCCGACGCCAAGTGGGACAACACCTGGTATGCCAAGGATGAGCTCGAGGGTGAACCTGAGTTCCAGGCTGTGGCATTCGGCCGCGGCGCCAAGGTGAGCGAGATCCGCGAAGACGGCAACACCTTCTCCGCAGTCCGCGTGGCAGCCCGGGGCCAGGTGGCTGACTCGGCACACGTCTATTATGCCGCTTTCGCCCTCAACGACGAGGCTGGCGCAGACGAGCTGGTCAAGACCGCCAAGGCTTCCCGCACCGTTCCGGAGGCCTTCAACGAGATGGGCTGGCTTACCCAGCAGATCACCGCAGCCAACGGCCTGAGCGATTTCGACGTGGTCTTTGCGCCGAACGCCGGCAAGGTGGTGAAGGTCCGCAGCATCAACGCGCAGACGCTCTTCGTGCTCTATGTCACCGAGCGTACCCGCGCCAAGGAGAAGGTTCAGCTCGCCCGCCTGGTGGGCAACATTCTCCCTTCGGAAGAGACCTATCGCGACTTCCTGATGAAGGCAACCGAGCTTTCCGACAAGTCGAACGGCAAGTATGAGAAGTTCGCCGAGGTCTGCCGCGAGGAGAACCTCCCGGTCATCCCGGTTCAGAACGTGACCGAATCGACCCGCCGGATCGGTGTGGTGGAGAACGCACGCGAACTGGTCCGCTGGGTGTTCGAGAAGAAGACCAAGAAGAACAGCGTTTCCGATGTCATCATCGTGGACAACAAGTACTATTTCGTGGCTGCTGTCACCGAGGTCCGCAAGGAAGGTACGGTGGCGCTGCAGGATGTGGCAGAGCAGTTCGCTTTTGCCATCCGTTCCGACAAGAGCCTCGAAAATCTCCGCGCCAAAGTGGCTGAGGAGATCAAGGATTGCGCAACCCTGCAGGATGTGGCAGCACACTACAACCTGACCGTCAACCACGGCAACGGCATGTCGTTCGGCTCCCAGTACCAGAGCGGTGCGCTGCTCGGTGCAGTGGTCAACGCTCCGGAAGGCAAGCTCTGCGGTCCGGTCAAGGCTGAGTACGGCGTGACGGTCTTCCAGGTTACCGGCAAGAACACCGGTACCTACTTCCTGGAGGACGACGTGGACACCCGCGTCAGCCAGCGTGCAGACTACGCGCTCCAGGTGCTCGACCCCGTGATTTCCACCGAGGCGAACATCAAGGATTACCGCGCACGCTTCTTCTAGAAATCGCCTTCCGGGCTGTTGAGGGCCACGGCAGGATGCATCTTTGCGGCCGAGATGGCGGGAGCCATTCCGGCCGCAATTCCTATCAATAAGGCCACCGTCATGCCGGCGGCGATATGTCCGCCGGAGAGCACGAGCGGAACCGGACCGCGACGCAGCAGCAGGGTGATGAGCGCCACGCCGCCAAGTCCGATGGCGCCGCCCGTGGCCGAGAGGGCGGCCGCCTCCGTGAGAAATTGCAGGGAGATCCGGCCGCGCGTAGCTCCCAGTGCCTTCTGGATGCCGATCTGCCGTGTCCGCTCGCGGACGGCCACAAAGAGAATGTTGGCGATCCCGAAGCCGCCGACCAGCAGCGAGAAGAGGCCCACGATCCAGCCGATGGTATCTACCAGCGAGAAGAGTTCCGCCATCTCTTTTGCAATCAACGAGAAGCGGTTGAGGGCGAAGTTGTCTTCCGCGTGCGGATCGAGGTGCCGCACCTGGCGTAGCAACCGCCGGAGCTCCGCATCAAAGGCGGCCTCGGAAATCCCGGCTACCGGACGAGCAGCCAGCACACACCGGGCATCGGCGGCCGAAGGGAGCCTGCGGGCTGCCGCCTCGGGAATCACCACCGCCGCGTCGATATCGGCCAGGGAGACGGCGCTCACGCCGCTTCGCGCGAAGGTGCCAATCACGTCAAACCGCCGTCCGTCGATCGAGAGAGTCTTCTCTCACGGATGGGCCTTGGCGTAATCCGCCTCGACCACAGCCACAGCGGATCCGCCCGAGAGTTCTGCGGCGGAAAAGGCGCGCCCCGTCTGGATGGGGTTGCGAATGACCAGCTCCCAGTCGCCTATAACGCCGATAATAACATCGTTGTTAAAATAACAGGAATAGCACAATTCGTTGATTGTTTCTCCATGGTCCGCCAGAAAGCGGTACTCCTCCCGGGTGACCGGCGGCCGGGAAATGTAGTTCCACCAGCGGAAGGTTCCCTCCTCGTCGAGGTCCGGCTCCAGGGGAATCTGTTCCACCAGGACGACATCCTTTCCAAAGTCGGAAAGACCGTCGTTCATCGTGCGCTCCAGGGAATCCACCACCGTCAGCGCCCCCACCGTCGAGAAGATGCCGATGGCGATCCCCGCGAGGGAGAGCCCGGTCCGGAAGCGGTCGTTTTTGAATTGCGAAGCGGCCATCGCCACGCTTTCGCGGGCGGTCCTGAGCAGGCCGCCGGCGCGTTTGGAAAATCCCTTCATGTCTCCTCCTACAGTCCGATTTTGTTCTTGAGTTCTCTGATCAAATCAAATGCATCCAGGGGCGACATCGCGTTGAGGTTCGCCTCTTTGAGTTGTTTCTTGATATCCAGCAGCAACGGGTCGTCGAGCTGGTACAGGGAGAGTTGCATCGGCCGGGCAGCAGGTTTTTTCGGAGCGGCTCCGGATTGGGACGGGGCCGCGTTCTCGAGCTCCTTCAGTTTGCGTTCCGCCGCCGCGACGACTGCCTGCGGCATGCCGGCGAGCCGGGCGACGTGGATACCGAAACTGTGGGAAACACCTCCCTCGCACAGCTTGCGGAGGAAGATGACCTTACCGTCGATCTCCTTGACCGAGATATGGAAGTTATGAACCCGTTTGTACAGGTTCTCGAGTTCGTTCAGTTCGTGATAATGGGTGGCGAAGAGCGTCTTGGGCCGCCGGTCGGTGGGGCGGTTGTCCCCGTGGAGGTATTCCACGATTCCCCAGGCGATGGACATGCCGTCGAAGGTGCTGGTTCCGCGCCCGATCTCGTCCAGCAGCACCAGCGACCGCGGTGAGAGGTTGTTCAGGATGGTGGCCGTCTCGAGCATCTCCACCATGAAGGTGGATTCGCCGCGCGAGATGTTGTCGGAGGCGCCCACGCGCGTGAAGAGCTTGTCCACCAGGCCGATCCGGGCGGCAGAGGCCGGCACGTAGGAGCCGATCTGCGCGAGCAGCACAATCAGCGCGCTCTGCCGCAGGAAGGCCGATTTACCGGCCATGTTCGGACCGGTCAGAATCATGATCTGCCGGTCTTCATTGTTGAGGTAGAGGTTGTTGGCGATATAGGCCTCGCCCGGCGGCATCAGGGTTTCGATCACCGGATGCCTGCCGTCCGTAATTTCCAGCGCCAGCGAATCGTTCACCTCGGGGCGGCAGTAGTGGTTGGTGCGGGCCAGGTCGGCGAACGAGGCGAGGCAGTCCAGCCGTGCCACCACCGCGGCATCCTCCTGCAGCATCGGAATCAGCTCCTGAATATGGCGGACCACCTCGGCGTAGAGGGCGGCCTCCAGCTGGAGAATCCGTTCCTCGGCGCCCGTGATTTTCTCTTCGTACTGCTTGAGTTCTTCGGTAATGAAGCGCTCCGCGCCGACGAGTGTCTGTTTGCGGATCCACTCCGGCGGCACCTTATCCTTGAAGGTGTTGCGCACTTCGAGGTAGTACCCGAAAACGTTGTTGAACCCGATGCGGAGCGAAGCGATTCCGGTGCGCTCCTTCTCGGCTTCCTGGATTTGCAGCAGGATTTGCTTGCCGTCCGTGCGGATGCGGCGCAGTTCGTCGAGCTCTTCCGACACGCCGGCGGCGATCACTTCGCCCTTGCCGACGGCCGCTGCCGCTTCCGGAAGAATCGTGCTGGTAATCAGATTATAAAGGTCGGTGCAGGTATCAAGTTTCTGAGCCTGTTCGCTCAGGGGTGCCACCGTCAGTTGCTGTTTGATGGCTTCGATGGCATGCAGGCCGCGGGCCAGCTGCAGGGCTTCGCGCGGCGCGATCCGGCCGGCCGCCGCCTTGGAGATGATGCGCTCCAGGTCGCCGATTTCCCCGATCTTTTCGCGGACGGCATCCAGCCGCTCCGCCTGGGCCAGAAAGGCCTCCACCGCATCGTGGCGTTCCCGAATCCGGGCGCAATCCTTGAGGGGCATCGCAAGCCACTGCCGGAGCAGGCGGGCGCCCATCGGCGAGCAGCAACGGTCAATCACCTGCAGCAGCGAAACCCCTTCCGGGCCACCCAGCGGGGCGAACAGCTCCAGGTTGCGCATCGTGAAACGGTCCATCCAGACGAAGTCGTTCTCGTCAATCCGCCCGATCGAGCGGATGTGGCCCAGCTCCGTGTGGCAGGTCATCTCCATATAGAAGAGCTCCGCACCGGCGGCGGTGATGCCCAGGGGAATATCCTCAATGCCAAAGCCTTTCAGCGTATCGGTGCCGAAGCGCTCGAGCAACTTGCGGCGGCAGGATTCTCCCACGAAGGCCCACTCGTCCATCGTGGTGACGAAAGCCTTGGTGTTGAAGCGCCTGCGGAAGCCCTCGAGGAAACTGCGCTCCACGAGAATCTCTTTGGGGGCAAAGTCGGAGAGCAGGACCTCGATATAGTCCATCGAACCCTGCGCCACCCGGAAGGTGCCGGTGGAGATATCCAGAAACGCGACACCCGCAGCACCCTGGCCGTCGCTGCGGCTGCTCTCGTCGAAAGCCACCGCGGCCAGGAAGTTGTTCTCCTTCTGCGTGAGCAGGTTATCGTTGTAGGCCACACCCGGCGTGACGAGTTCCGTGACGCCGCGCTTGACCAGTTTCTTGGTGAGTTTCGGGTCTTCCAGTTGGTCGCAGACGGCCACCTTGAAGCCGGCCTGCACCAGGCGGGGCAGATAGTTGTCGATGGCATGGTAGGGAATGCCGGCCAGCGGGGTGTAGCTGCCCGCACCGCTCGCGCGCCGCGTCAGCACGATCCCCAGCGTCTTGCTCACCGTCACGGCATCCTCTCCGAAGGTCTCATAGAAATCGCCCACCCGGTAGAGCAGGATTGTATCGGGGTACTGCGCCTTGACGGCGTTCCACTGCGCGATGAGCGGCGATTCCTTTGTTTTTTTCTCGGCCATACTTGTGCAAAAGTACCAATTTTTCTCTACATTTGTAGAATCTAACACACTGCATTATGATCAAGAAAATTGCTTTTGTCGCTGTAGCTGCCGCTGCATTGCTCATCTGCCTCCCTGTTTCCGCCAAACCTAAACGGGACAAGAAAGCAGAGAAGTTTGAAAAAGAAGTTGCTGCCATTGTGAATGATCAGGAAATCGTTGGCGCCAACGTGATCCTCCTGCGTGACAACGATATCGTTCTTTCCAAATCCTATGGTGTCTCCAACCTGAAGAAGGGCACCGAGATGACCACGTCCCATATTTTCCGACTGGGCGCCCTCGTCCGTCCGTTCGCCGTGGTGGCCACCATGCAACTGGTGGAGCAGGGCAAGATCAGCCTGACGGGCGATATCTCCGACTATCTGGGCTTCAAGGTGCGCAACCCGCGCTACCCGGATCTGCCGATCACCATCAAGATGCTGCTGACCAACACCTCTACGATCGGTGAACCCAAGGAGTTTCTCTCGATCGAATACATGAACCCCGACAAGAACCCCGATGCGGCCAACATTTTCCGCCCCACCGGCAAGCCGGGTGTCGCTTATTTCGCAACGGGCCGCAACGCCCTCATCCTGGCTGCCATCGTGGAGAAGGTGACCGGCCAGCGCTATGACGAATATCTGAAAGCCAATGTCTTTGAGCCGCTGGAGCTGGAAGGCGCCATCTTCGATCCCGGGAATACGGACCGCACGCTGCTGACCGCCGGCTACAACTGGTCGCAGGACAAGAACGACTATCTGGTCAATGTCGCCAATGTTTACAAGAACCATGACTGGAGCGATTATGAGCTCGGCGAAGATACCTTCAAGCTCGCCGGCACGCCGGGTCTGGGCATGTCCACCAACGACCTCGCCCGCTTCGTGGCCACGATGATGAACGGCGGTGTCTGCCCGTTCAACCAGGCACGCATCCTGAGCGCTGCCAGCGTCCAGGAAATCCTGCGCCTGCAGGTTCACAAGAAACGTTCCGGCATGTTCTTCGGCACCAACTCGACGGATGTGGAAGGTTACACCGTGTATCTCTCGACGGGTGTGACCTATGGCCTCTCCACGATGTTCGCCTTCAACCTGGAGGACAATATCGCCGTGATCGCTTCCTGCACCGGCGGTAAGAATCCGGAGGCTCCCAAGGGCCGCAACACCTTCAACCGCGATGTCCGCAAGGCGTTCGTGACGGTGTACGCCAACTAAGATTTTACTTTCGACGGGCGGCGGAACTTCTGCCGCCCGTATTGTTTTCCGACCGCGCCAGTGTTTTTACGCCCCCGCCCAACAGCCATGGATGTCCGCCCCAAGAAAGCCCTCGGCCAACATTTTCTGACCGACCAGTCGATCGCCCGCGCCATCGTCGATTCCCTCTCGGCGACGCCCCGCATCCTGGAGGTCGGCCCCGGCATGGGGGTCCTCACGCAGTATCTCCTGCAGCGGACGGCCCCGGCGGCGACGCTCAAGGTGGTGGAGATTGACGAAGAGTCCGTTGTTTATCTCCGGGAGCATTATCCGGCGCTGGCCCCCGGTCTGCTTCAGGCGGACTTCCTGAAGCTGCCGCTGGACAAGATCTTCGCGGAGCCGTTTTCCGTGATCGGGAACTTTCCGTACAACATCTCCTCGCAAATTTTCTTCCACATTCTGGACTACCGCGAACTCATTCCGGAGGTGGTCTGCATGATCCAGAAGGAGGTCGCCGAACGGCTGGCGGCCGGGCCGGGGAGCAAAACCTATGGCATCCTTTCCGTGCTGCTGCAGATGTGGTACGATATCGAATACCGGTTCACGGTGGGAGAGGGGGCTTTCGTGCCGCCGCCCAAGGTCAAGTCGGCCGTCATCCGCCTGACGCGCAATGCCCGCGTGGAGGCCGGTTGCGATGAAGCGCTGCTGCGACGAATTGTCAAAGCCACCTTCGGCCTGCGCCGCAAAACCCTGCGCAATTCCCTGCGCAGCATCGGCATTGCCGGCGACGACCTGCCCTTCCTCGAAGAGCGCCCCGAGCGCCTCTCCGTGGAAGATTTCATCGCCCTCACCCGCGCCGTCAGTGCCTCCCGCGCCGGGACGATGCCCCCGAAGGGAGGAGCACGGTAAATCACTCAGGGATAGATAATTATAATTTTTATATACACAAAAAACATGCTCCTATGAAAAAGCGTTTTCTCCTCATCCTGCTGCTGATGACCGTTGCCGGGCTGGCCGGCGCGCAGACCATCGCCGAACGGCTTCCCGCGCAGTCGCCTACCGTCCAGGACCGACTCTCTGACGGTACGGCTCTGCCGAATCCCGAACGACAGTTCCAGAACATACAGTATGTCGAACTCTTGAATCGGCAGAACGACCTGCTTTCTGACCGGGTGATCGCCATTAGCCTGTCGCTCGGCGGCGGATTCCTGACAGGCTTGACCGCTTCGCTGATCAACGGTGGCTCGGCCGATACTTTTACGGCAACCCTTTACATTTTCTCCCTCGCCACAACCCTGGTAGGTAGTGTCTGGTTGACGGTCAACGAATTCCAGTTGATCAGCAACAAAAAGAAGATCAACGACAACCTCACGCTCCGCTACGGCCCCGACGGGGTTGCCCTGCAGTTCTGACATCGGCTTTGGCGGTTAATTGACAGAGAGTCAGTGAAATGCTGAAAGTACTGGTACCCAAATCGGGGACCAGTACTTTGTGTTATCGATAGGGATACAAGGAGTTAGCCGCCAAACCCCTTTAGAGCAGCGCAACTATCTGTTCGAGATAGCGGGCGTCTGTGTCATCGAAGGTGGCCAGGCGCTCGCTGTCTATATCCAGGACGGCGATGACCGGGATTTGCGTGCCGGTGGCCGGGGTGCCCGGAGTCGGGCGGGCGAAGACGGGGACGACGATCTCGCTGCGGGAGAGCGCGCTGCAGGCGATGTGGCCGGGGAAGGCCTCGACGTCGGGGACGACAATCGTGCGGCGTTCCTTCCAGGCGGTTCCGCAGACTCCCCGCCCATAGGCGATCCGCGTGCAGGCGACCGGGCCCTGGAACGGCCCGAGCAGCAAAACGGGGGTCTCTCCGGTTTCCGTCCCGGAAAGCGGCGCAGGCGAGACCCGGTAGAAGCCGGTCCACCAGAAACTGAACGTGGTGTGAATCAGGGCGGCGAGGTTGGCCATCCGGGCCACCGGGTCGCTCTCGCCCTCGAGCAAAGCCTTGGCTTGGGCCAGCAGGGTTTCGTATTGTTCTTGTTTGGAGACCATGGGACTGTCGGTTTTCTCTCCACAAAAGTATAGAAAAACTCACGAGCACGCAAAAGACTATCCCGCCCGTGACTGTCAAGAAGTTGTCCGCCACGGCCATTTTTCGTTTGGAACGTCGGCGGAGAATCCATATCTTTGCTTCAGACATACAATGAGGAGGTAGCGATGTGCCGAATGAATTTTCTGATGCTCGGGGCGGCCCTTCTGGTGCGCTCCGTTTTGTTGTTCTGGAACCTGGAGAACGCGTTTGATCCCTATGACGATCCGTTGACGCGCGACGAGGAGTTTACGCCCGGCGGAGCCCGCCACTGGACGTGGAAGAGGATGGACCGAAAACTGGTCGGGGTGGCCAAAACCATCCTGGTGGCGGCGGACACCTATGGCGAGGTGCCGGTGCTGATCGGGCTGTGCGAGGTAGAGAACGCCACCGTGGTCCGGCGCCTGGCGGAAAAGACCCCGCTGGCCGCCTACGATTATGGCTGGATCCACCGCGATTCGCCGGACGGGCGAGGAATCGACGTGGCGCGGCTCTTCCGGCGCGCGGCCTGTC
>JAEEGG010027282.1_pt1 | contig 10838 bp, 7 predicted proteins | sample 9134161 | NCBI WGS metagenome assembly JAEEGG01 (sample SAMN16246543, study PRJNA631951) | gut metagenome | biome: gut microbiome; feature: rumen; material: CR-attached | host: Bos | place: Iran: Karaj | collected 2018-10
AGTTTAGTTTTATCCACCTTTTTAAAGGTTTTTCTGATTTTTGAATTTAAAACGGTGGATTTAGAATAACATTACAATCTTATATGGAATCAAAAAAAGGGGGATTGTCATGAAAAGATTTGTGATGGTTTTAATGGTCGTTTGTGTTCTCTTCAGCGCATTTGCCGGTGGAAAGAAAGAGAGTCCGAAAACTACAGCTACGGCTGCCAGTGGTCCGTCAGGAGACGTAGTTATCTGGTACTATTGGGAAACAATAGGTCATCAGAAAGCTCTTGATCACATTATTACAGAGTTCAACAACAAGCAGAGTGCAATTAAGGTAAGCGCAAAGTATGTACCGTTTGCTGATTTCAAAAAACAGCTTTCAATCGGTGCGGCTGCTTCTGAACTGCCGGATTTAGTAATCCTTGATAACCCTGATCATGCATCTTATGCAAGCATGGGCATTTTTGCGGATATTACCGGAAAATTTGATGTAAGCACATACTATCCGGGACCTGTTAATTCATGCACACTGAACGGTCGTTTGTATGGTGTTCCGTTCGGAAGCAATGACTTGGTACTTTTTTACAACGAAGATATGCTGAAAGAAGCAGGTGTTTCAGTTCCTACTACATGGAACGAACTTCTTGATGCCGCTGCAAAATGTACAAAAGGCAACGTATCAGGATTTGCCCACAGCTCCTTGCAGAATGAAGAAGGTACTTTCAATTTCCTTACATGGCTTTGGTCAACTGGTGCAACTTCTTATGAAATCGGCACTGCAAACGGTATTAAGGCTTTGACTCAGGTTCAGAAAATGGTACAGAGCGGCGGTATGACTGTTGAAGCAATCAACTGGACACAGGGCGATACTATGAACCAGTTTATTTCTGGTAACCTTGCTATGATGATAAACGGTACTTGGCAAATTCCTACTATGCGTGAAGAAGTTCCTAATATGCACTGGAATGTTGCACCTATTCCTCAGGACAAAGTACAGGCTTCTGGTCTTGGTGGTGAAAACTACGCTGTTATTGCTGGTGGAAATGAAGCTGCGGCAATTGAATTCCTTAAATATGCGACATCAAAAGATGTTTGTCTTTACATGATGGAAAAAATGGGATATATCTCATCTGATTCAACTATTGCAGAAGGTCAGTTCGGTGAAGATCCTGTATATCAGGTATTTGTTGATGAAATGAAATACGCTGGTGCTCGCGGACCGCTTCCTGAGTGGCCGGATATTTCAGACGCTATTTCTCTTGCATTCAACGAAGTAATGACAGGTGCAAGTACACCAGAGAAAGCTGCTGCCAAAGCACAGGCAACAATTGACGCAATTCTTGGAAAGTAAAAAGGCGTGCCGTATGAAGGCATTGCGTTTTTAACGTACAGATAGCCATGGGTTTTTGTAAGCTCATGGCTATTTTTGCGATATAATAACACTGATGGACATTGTAAAAGTCCGCCGTGGAAATATGAAATATATGCAGATGAGGAAAATATGCACACCATAAAAATTACAGACCGTTTTTTTACCAATTACAGGAATTTGGTGCGGGAAAAAATGATTCCGTATCAATACAAAGTTCTGAATGATGAAATTGCCGTAAACATTGAACGTGAGCGGAACGATAATTCCATTCCGAATGAAAAAAGTCACTGTCTTGAAAACTTTAGGATTGCAGCCGGGCTTAAAAAAGGCGAGCATTACGGCTGGCAGTTCCAGGACAGCGATGTGTATAAATGGCTTGAAGCGGTGGCATATTCTCTTATGGAAAAGCCGGATGATAATTTGAAAGATCTGGCAGATAGCGTGGTAGACCTTATTGCACAGGCTCAGGAAGATGACGGTTATATTTCAACATATTTCCAGCTGAAATGCGCGGAGCGCAAATTTAAAGACCTTGCGTGGAGCCATGAGCTGTACTGTGCGGGTCATTTTATGGAGGCGGCAGTCGCCTACTACGAAGCAACTGGCAGCGATAAAGTGCTTGCTGTGGCGCAGAAAAATGCTGAATGCATCTGTCGGTATTTCGGCACAGGGAAAGGGCAGACACGTGGTATTGACGGTCACGAGGAAATAGAAATAGGCCTTATGCGGCTCTATCATCTGACTGGAGAAGAGAGATATTTACAGACAGCATCGTATTTTCTTGAAGAGCGCGGCCAGAACCCGGACATATTTATTGAGCAAAGCGCGGCTGAACACGATGGCAAGCCAGATTTATCGGGTATTCTTTCTTTGCCAAACACATACTTTCAAATTCATAAACCGGTAATTGAGCAAGACACAGCCGAAGGTCATGCCGTCCGCATGATGTACCTTGCCACCGCAATGGCGGATGTCGCATACACTGCCGGTAATAAGAAACTTTATCAAGCCTGTAAGAAAATCTGGCGCAATGTAGTTGACCGCCGCATGTATATAACCGGAGGAGTCGGTTCAACGGTAATTGGGGAATCTTTCACGTTTGACTATGATCTTCCGAATGATACCATGTACTGCGAAACATGTGCTTCTGTCGCTCTCATGTTTTTTGCGCGGAACATGCTTTTGAATGAAGCGCACGGAGAATACGCCGATGTAATGGAACGTGCGCTGTATAACACGGTGCTTGACGGCATGGCACTCGATGGCCGGCATTTCTTTTATGTAAACCCGCTTGAAGTGACTCCGGAAGGTTCTGCAAAAGATCCTGGAAAAAGTCACGTAAAACCGGTGCGTCCTGAATGGCTGGGCTGTGCGTGTTGTCCGCCGAATCTTGCACGCCTGCTCGCATCGCTTGACCGATATGCGTTCCATGAAAAAGACGATACTGTTTTTGCTGATTTGTTTATGAGTGCTTATGCAGAGTTTAACGGACTTACGGTGGAAGAAAAAACAGAATATCCGTGGCAGGGAAGCGTGACTTTCAAACTGACTTCTGCGAGTTCGGGCGGCGCGCAGGATAGTTGTGGGGAGTATGTGTTTGCTGTACGTATTCCGGGCTGGACTGCATATACTGCCGGTAACTGCGACGATGCAGTTAGAATAACGCTGAACGGCAAGCCGCTTGAAGTTGGCTCTGAGACCGACGGAAAAGCAGCCGTGCTTAAAGGTGGCTACCTTTATCTGAAAGGCCCGTTTGAAGGTGATGTACTGAAACTTGATTTTGCGATGCCGGTTATAAAAATGGCGGCAAATCCTGCGGTGCGTGCGGATAACGGAAAAATCGCCGTAATGCGTGGCCCGCTTGTCTACGCGCTTGAAAGCATCGATAACGGTGCAGGTCTTAACCGCCTGTTCCTGCGAGATGATACGGCGTTTACATGGCAGTACAAGGCTGATTTGCTGAACGGAGTAGGCGTTATAAAAGGAAAGGGATACCGTATTCCAGATAACGCCGGTGCAGCAGGCTCGGAACAGCCGGTAGAAGATTCACAGGCACCGCTTTACGCTCCGTATTCACCGGATGCAGAAACTAAAGCTGAATGTGTAGAACTGACCTGGATTCCATACTTTGCATGGGCAAACCGTGGTGTAAACGAAATGTCTGTGTGGATCCGCCAGAAATAGGTAAGCGATTGTAGCCGCGCCGAAGGCGTTCGGAAGCGAGAGAAACGAGCGGACGAATGGAGCGCGACTGCGCGTAACGGCGAAAAGCGCGACCGCCCGATTTTCGGGCGGGTACCGCCTTATGCTTTTATTCCTTGAATCGCGATATCGATACCAGCGATAATCTCATTTACATCGGATTGATTGAACACCGCCAATCTGAAAATTGCTGATTGGATAAGCCCGTAAAAAAGTTCATTCGTGGCTTTTACATCAACTTGGCGGAACTCACCGGAATTAATTCCTTCAATAATTATCCAAGAAAGAAGATGTCTTAAGCGCAATACACGGCGGCGGACACGCTCACCGGAATCTTTCCCGGCTTTTTGAATTTGAAGAAGATAAGTAAGAATAACATTAAAAAGCTTTCTGTTGTCTTCGCATTTGTGAAGAATCAGCAAAAGGATATTTTTAAGCTTTTCGGAATCTGTACAGTCTTTTGTCTTAACGATTGTACGTAATCCTTCTTCAATTCCGGCTGTAAGCTGTTTTATGCTGCAAAGGAATATTTCGCGCTTGTTTTTGAAATATATGTAAAGTGTGGTACGGGTTATACCGCATCTGTCCGCAATCTTTTGGAATGTGACATCTTCGTATCCTTCTTCTACGAAGATATCCAATGATTTTTCCAGAATCTCATGTTTTCGTTTTTCATGTTCGACTACAATAGCCATTTTTATACTCCCTTCGTTTTTGGTTTGTCTCCAGATACGCCACGGTCCGAATTTTTTGCAGCGGGCTTGGCGCTCTTGGAACACTTATCTACTTACTTTGTATACATATAAAACTTGTTGTCCAAATTTCCGCATTTAATGTCTTTTACGGAAGTTGCCGCTTTACCAATGCTGTTCTCAAAGTTGCCGTGCGGCGTAATAAAACCAAAATCCCAGCCTGGGAACGCGTTAAAAAGCTCGGACATTTCGCGATAAAGTGCGTTCGCTTGCGCCGCATCGCCAAGACGCTCTCCGTACGGCGGGTTGCTGATAATAAGACCCTTGTCGTAAGGCGCGGTCAGCTCCATAAAATCAGCCTGCTCAAAGTCAGGGCGCTGGATGCGTGCATCGCTTCCGATAAGCTGCAGAGCCCTTCCTGCAGTAACACAGGCATGTTCCGCATTAAGCCGTGCCCTTGCAATTGCGTCGGGGTCAATGTCGGTTCCGGTAATACGAGCCTCGCATTCCGGGCGGATTTTCTCTGCTTCTTTCTTTTTTATTTCAAGAGCTCGTTCTTGATTATAAATCGGCAAGTTTTCAAGGGCAAAATGCCGCCCAAAGCCTGGCGCAACATTATATGCGTAAAGGGCTGCTTCAATCGGGATTGTGCCGGAACCGCAGAACGCATCATGAAGCGGAGTTTTTCGCCGCCAGCAAAAAAACTGAAGAAGCACGGCAGCAGTTGTTTCGCGGAGCGGGGCAGTTCCGCCGCTTGTCCTGTATCCGCGCTTGTTGAGTGGATCACCAGAAAGGTCAAGAAGTACGGTAACTTCATCCTTTTCTATGTAAACGCGGACGTCCGACTGAAAGCCTGTTTCTGGCAGAACTTCCATGTGCCAAATTGAGCCGAGTTTTTTGTAAAGCGATTTATGGACAATGCCCTGAACGCTGTGTTCGGAAGAAAGGCGGCTTTTGTGAGTTCTAACTTTATCGATTACAACGCGACTGTCTTTTTTGAAGTAGTCTTGCCACGGAATTGCATTTACGCCGTCGAAAAGGTCGTCAAAGTTTTCTGCATGAAAAGTGCCTGTGTTAAGATAAACCCTGTCTGCTGTGCGCAAACAAAGATTTGCCCGGAACATGCCGTCTTCGTCGCACGTAAAATTAACGCGACCGGGGGCGTTTCCGCATGGTTTGTAGCCGAGCATTTTAATTTCGTTCGCAAGGATTTTTTCAGCGCCAATCGCGCACAAAGCAGTCAATGTTATCATATTGACAGAATAACACTTTTTATAATTATGTGCAAATAATTTATGTGGATATGGGGGGCGCGGCAGTCGTGCGTTGTTGTGCAAACGTAGCGAAATTGTGGTGACGGACAGTGTTGCGGCGAACGAGCGTAGACACTCATCCGACTGCCGCCGGGCTTTTCGTACTTCGCCGTCTAGCGCGGCTCATTCTTTCGCGGTCATAACCGCTCAGAACGCGCTTTGCGCGGTACTACAATCCCTGCCCCATGTTCTACAACGCTTTTCCGCGCATATCAGCAAGTGTTGCGTATCCTTTACGCTTCATAAACTGCTTCATTCCAACTACGATTTGTGCCATACATGCGGGATTAGCGAATGTCGCTGTTCCAACTTGTACCGCATGTGCACCCGCCATGATAAACTCAACTGCATCTTGCCAGCAGCTGATGCCGCCAAGCCCGATAACTGGAATGCGTTTTTTTTCCGGGAGTGTTTTCATTGCGCGACACAAGTCGTAAACCATACGAAGGGCGATAGGTTTTATTGCGGGGCCGGAATAGCCGGCGTGAATATTCGCGAAGACAGGGCGTGCCCGCTCTATGTCGATTGAAGTTGCCTGGAAGGTGTTCACAAGGCTGATTGCGTCCGCGCCTGCTTCGCGAACCGCATTTGCTACTGCGAGCAAATCCGGGGCATTCGGCGAAAGCTTAACAACAAGCGGCTTTTTTGTTTCGCGCCTTACAGCTGCTGTGACTTCCGCTGCAGTTGCCGGGTTTAAGCCGAATGCCATTCCGCCGGCTTTTACGTTCGGGCAAGAGATATTAAGCTCTATCATTGGAACGGCGGTCTTATCAAGAAGGGACGCGCCTTGCGTGTATGTGTCAAGCGAAGAACCGGAAAGATTTGCCAGGATTACTGTGTCGAATTTTTGCATTTCGGGAAGTTCGTGCTCTATAAAATGGCGGATACCAGGATTTTCAAGACCGATTGAGTTTATAAGACCGCCTGTTGTCTCTACAAGGCGGCTTCCGGGGTTACCGGGACGCGGTTCGAGTGTAAGACCCTTTGAGCATATTCCACCGAGTGCATTTACATCGATGAGAGATGAGTATTCGCTTCCGTACCCGAACGTACCGGACGCGGCAATAACAGGGTTCTTAAAGTGAACGCCGCAAATGTCAACGGAAAGGTCGGGTTGTGACGAGGCTTTTTGCGTTGGTGTCGGTTTTCGTTCTGGGAAAACAAGGATTTCGGCGGGAAAAACAGGACCGTCTTTACAGCAGCGTTTGTTTCCTTCTGTTGTTGTTATTGTACAGCCAAGGCACGCGCCAACCCCGCATGCCATGTGCGCTTCCATACTCAGGTAGCACTTCACGCCGGATTCGCCGCAAACTTTCTGTACGTACGCGAGCATCGGCTCCGGGCCGCATGCGTACACGGTTTTGTAGCCTCGGCTTTTTATCGTTTCAGCTCTAAAAACGTCAGGCAACATTCCTTTTTTGCCCACGGAGCCGTCGTCTGTTGTTATTTCAAGTGATTTTGGGGAGAGTCCTTCAAGACCATAAGTTCCGCTTCTAAAACAAGCGAAAAAGTCATAAGTGTTTTCGGGCAATGTCGAGGCGAATCCGGCGACCGGCGCGACACCAATTCCGCCGCCGATAATCGCGGAAAAGCCGTTTGGCGCGGGGAATGTGTTTCCTAAAGCACCGATGACAGAAACGGAATCGCCGGGGCGTAAAGCGCAAAGTTCTTTTGTGCCCTGGCCTTTTTCCATAATAAGAAAGTGGATTTTAGCGACTGCGCCATAAACAGCCCCGGTCGCGCCGGAAACAGCTTCGGCCGCGCTTGAATCCGCAGACGCGCCGGAAGTACCAGAGCCGGATTCAACTTTATAAACGCTTATCGGGCGCGAAAGAAGTACCTCTGACGGAACTGCTTTGAGCATATAGAACTGCCCCGGCGATGCGAGGCACCCTGAAACTGAAGTGTCATTAGAAACTTCCAAAACAAGGTGAAAAATCCCCTTTGATACACTCTCCAAGCTTGAAACTTTGCCCACAAAAGCGGTAGGTGCATTATTCATTTGTTAAATCCTCCGAAAATCGCGCATAAAAGCGTAAAAGCGGAACCGCGCCGAAAAGCCAAAACTCAAATAATTATAATGACTTAAACGCGTCCTTCAAATCTATCATCGATTTTTCTGCCGCTTCGGCAGCAGCTTCAACAATATCGTCCATTGTAAGAAGTCCGGCATCTCGCTTTTCTGCAAGCTTTTCCGATTTTTTCCATGCACAAAGGATTCCGCGTGAAGAATTAACAGTTCCACCGGCCTTGTCGAGCAATGTCGCTGCCACACGAGCCGCTCCGCCCTGTGCTCCGTAGCCTGGAATCAGGAAAAAAACATCCGGGTATTTGTCACGCAGATATCTGGCATCCGCTTCCTGTGTTGCGCCTACAACTGCACCAATCGGTCCGCAAGTCTGTTCTGGGTATTCTGCCTTAAACTCCTCACCGATTCTAGCAATTTCGTTTCCAACTTTTTCAAGCAGAATCGAGCCATCCGCAAGTTTTTGATGTTCAATATCTTTCATTCCGGGGTTTGACGTACACAAAAGCACGAACGCGCCTTTGCCGCCTTTTTCGCGTTTGCACCATTCTTTGAACGGTTCGAGCGTATCAAATCCCATGTACGGATTAATCGTAATTATATCAGTTTCAAAATCACCAGAAAAATGAGCACGTGCATACGCTTTTGCTGTGTCTGCAATATCACCGCGCTTTATATCAGAAATTACAGGAATGCCTGCTGACCGCACAGTTTTCAAAGTTTTTGCGTAAGTGTCGAGCCCGGAAAGCCCCATCGCTTCGTAATATGCAATTTGTACCTTAAAACAGCCTGCGTATTTGCCCGCCGCTTCGACAATCCCCTTGTTGTAGGCAAGAACTGCCTCCATCGGGGAGGCGAATTTTTGTGCTACTGACGGCGGAATATATGATATATCCGTATCAAGACCAATACAAAGAGGGCTTTTTTCCCTGCATACCGACTGCAGCCGGCTCATCTGATGTTCTGTGTTCATGGGCAGAGTATAGCATAAAACAGCGTTTTTAGACCACAGGGCAAGGTCGGGAGCGGCGGGGACTAAAACAAACCACGCACGGAATTATAGTTTTTTAATTTCTTCATATGTCAGGCCGATAACACGCATACCGTTCATAAAATCAAGCTGGATATTAACTCTTTTGTTACGACGGTTAACGGCAATTATTTTTCCGGGAAGATTTTTAAATGGACCGTCAAGAATTACAATTCTATCGTTTTCATCGAACATTACAGGAACTATTTCGATAGTAGTTCCGAATTTCAACATGGATGTTACGATTTCCAAATCAGGTTTTGATAAAGGTTTAATATCGGTTGTTGAAGGAAGATAACGCAAAAATCCTGAATACTTTGAAAGCATTCTTAGTTTAGCGTCATCAATTTCATCCGTTTGTAAAAAAACATATCCGGGAAAAAACGGTTCAAAGTATTCTTTTCCGGTTTTTAAACGCATTCGTTTTTTAAGGAAATAAAACTTTCCGTGAAAAGGAGAATCTGGGCTATCAAGAACGGACTGAACAGTGTTTATGTAGCTTTCTTCGGTACCTGTCCGTACTGATATACAATAAATGACCATATGCTTTACCGGGTGTTTTATTTATCCCGTTCGGGCTTATGGTATTCAGGAACACTTTCTTGGAGGAACTCCATCATCTTTTCTGGAGTTAATTCTTTAAGCTTTGTTATTGTATTTGCAAGGTATTCTTCGGTAAATACGCTGTTATTAACAACTTTTGCACGGAAGATTTTCTGATTTTCTGTTGGTAAGGTATTATCCTTGTTAGCCAGAAGCTCTTCATACAATTTCTCACCAGGACGAAGTCCTGTTATTACGATGTCACTTCTGCCGTCACCAAATGTAGTTATGAGTTTTTGTGCAAAGTCGTAGATCTTTACAGGTTCACCCATATCAAGAACCATGACTTCGCCGCCCTTTGCAATTGTAGCAGCACGGAAAACAAGCCCAACAGCTTCTTTTATCGCCATAAAATAACGGATAATGCGTTTATCCGTGACTGTAATCGGGTAACCGCCTTTAATTTCTTCCAAGAATGTTGGTAACATACTGCCGCGGCTTCCTATAACGTTTCCAAAGCGGACACAGCAGAATTCTGTTTTGCTGTTGTTCAAGGCAGAAGCCATCATTTCTACGACACGTTTAGTTGCACCCATGATATTCGTTGGGTTAACAGCTTTATCGGTTGAAATGACGATAACTTTCTGAACTCCGGCGTTCCTTGCGCTTGTAAATACGTTGTAACTACCGCAGATGTTGTTGAGAATGGCTTCTTCGGGATAAAGTTCCATAAGAGGAACATGCTTATAAGCCGCGGCATGAAGCACGATATCTGGCTTAAACTGATTAAATATGCGTTCGACTTTTTCAGCATTTTTGATATCACAAACAACAGGTTTAACCTGATCGTTCCATTCGGCCTGATAGTGCAACAAGCGAAGTCCTAAATCATGAAGTTCTGTTTCATCTATATCAAGCAAGATTAACTTTTTGGGAGCAAATTCCATAAGCTGCTGACATATTTCAGAACCAATGCTTCCGCCTGCACCTGTTATCAAAATTGTTTTTCCGGCAAACATCTCTTGTACCGGTTCGGTTTTTGTAGTGATTAGTGATCTACCAAGAAGGTCAGCGTAGTCAATGTCACGGACAGAAACTTCATTTGCTTTTTTCTGTTCGAACAAACTTGGAATAATTTTTATGGTGATATCATATCTTTTTGAAATTTCAACGGCACGTTGGATTTTTACTGCACTAATAACGTTTACGGCAATAATAAGTGTGTCAAAAGACTCGCTATGAGCGATTTCCTCGTAATCATCAATGGAACCAATAACTTCGACGCCTTGAATTATACGATGTTTCAACTGCAGGTTGTCGTCAATGTAGCCTATGATGCTGTACGGGAAGGCTCCTTTATGCGACATACGAACCATTGTTACGCCGACATCGCCTGCTCCGTAAACTATAGCTTTAGGAAAGTTTGAATGAAACTTATAGAAGCCGAACATACGGTATGTGTAACGCGTTCCAAGTGTGCCGGCGAGAGAGCATAAAGTATAGACGATGCTCCAACGGACGTTAATATCTGTAAATCCGTACAAACTGCCAAGAACGATAGTTGCGACAATAAAAACGGCAAATAACGCAAGACATGCCTTAAAAATAAGGTCTACGGAACTGTCACTAATTCTTATTCTGTAATATTTTGATAAAATAAGCACAAGAAGCTGTG
>JAEEGG010027283.1_pt1 | contig 10838 bp, 8 predicted proteins | sample 9134161 | NCBI WGS metagenome assembly JAEEGG01 (sample SAMN16246543, study PRJNA631951) | gut metagenome | biome: gut microbiome; feature: rumen; material: CR-attached | host: Bos | place: Iran: Karaj | collected 2018-10
AGGACAGCCTGGCTGGGTTCTGCCGCACGGTTCCGGATAGTCTTCGGGAACAGTTTGCCGATGCGGAGGAACGGCGCCGGCTCGAGCGGGCGGCGGAAGAGGCGCTTGTCGCGCTGATGCGGCGCAACTGGACGGATCTGACGGATTTCGGCAACCGCGCCAAAGTCTCACGCAACGTAGCCAGCCTGCTGGCAGACGAGGCATCCGCCACGACGCTCTCCCGCATCGTGGCCTGCTGGGCGACGGCGCTTCTGCAGACGGTGCGCCGGATACCGATCGGTCGTCTCGACCGTTTCTTTGGCCCGGAGCTGCGCCATTCGCTGGCGGCGCTCTGCGCGGCGGAATGCGGCGCGTTTGCGCGTGACCGGACGGCCGACCTGATGCGCGAGACGCGAATCTGGGATGTTGTGTACGACTCGATTGTCGGCTATGACGAAAAGAAGATGGAGGCCGTCACGCGTAGCGTGGCAAACCGCGAGCTGCGCGGTGTCACGCTTTGGGGTGGCGTCATCGGGTTCGGCGTTGGTTTTCTCGGCTCACTTCTCGTCCACTTCCTCCGCCTTATGTGAATCCAAGCCAATGGGGACAGACCCCGCAAAACCCTGAAAACATTGCGTCTTATGGGGTCTGTCCCCATTTTTCCGTCCCCATTTTGTCGCTTTCGCGTTTTTTGACAAAGCGGCTGTGTTTTGGAATGGGGGAGATATGGTATAATTCACGGCCAATGAGTTTCATATGGCCATATCGCATGCCGTTCGGGGTTCGCGCCGGGGCGGCGCTTACCGTTGTTGTCGGCTGCTCGGGTCGTGAGGGGCAGGCGGCGGAATGGCAAGAACATACTCGCAATGGGAAGACAATGCTTGCAAAGGGTGGGGACTTCCAGATCGCCAACGTCCAGCCGGCCGTCAAGGAAGTTCTCGACATTACCGGATTCTCTGATATTCTTCATTTGGTTTAAAGGAGTGGCCATGACGAAGTCTACAGTTCTGCTCAAAATCATCCCGCTGTTGATCGTGGCGGCTGCCACGCTGCCGCTTGCTGCCGATGCCGGGCGCGAGCGCGTCGTGTTCGTGTGTGCGCATCCGGACGATCTTGCCGGCTGCTCCGGCACGGCGCTTCTGCTCGCCGAGAAATTCGATGTGCGCGTCATCGACTTCACGAAGGGCGAGGGCGGACTCGGCGAGGCGGGGTTCCGGGATGGCTCCACGGCGAAGATGCGCATGGAGGAGGAGCGCGCCGCGTGCGCGATGCTTGGCAGTGAGCCGTACTTTCTCTGCGAGACGAACTTCCACGGTGCGGCCTACGCCGGGCGCGAGGTGACGAAGCAGCTCGTGGATCTCTTCACGGAACTCAAGCCGCGTGCCGTGATCCTGCACTGGCCGCTCGATACGCATCCCGACCATGTACAGTCCACGGCCGCTGCGCTCCATGCGCTCTACCTTGCGAAGCTGAAGCCGGAAATCTACTTCCAGGAGCAGACCACGCAGTCGCGCACGTTCCAGCCGGCGTACTATGTGGATATCACGCGCGTGAAGGACCGCAAAGACAAGCTCATCCTGTGCTACAAGTGCCAGTGGCCGGAGGCGATGCGAAAGCGCAAGGAGGAGGATTCGATCTTCCGTGGGCGGCGCATAGGGGTGAGGCACGCCGAGGCGTTCGGGGTGTACGAGGGATCCGTCAAGGCCAACCGCAGCATCTTCAACGAGATCGATCCGCCCGGAATCCAGTAGCCCTATCCGGGTTCTGCGGCGGCGGAACTGTTCTTCGGAATTGAAAAGGAAGCAAACGAACGCGGATTCTGGGAAGACCAACTGAAAGGACACGACAACATGGCAGGAGAATACCAGTTCAGTCTCATCGATGTGACAAAGCAGGCCGGCACGAAGACGATCCTGCAGGATGTCAACCTCAGCTTCTTCTATGGAGCGCACATCGGCGTGATCGGCGGCAACGGCGCCGGCAAATCGACGCTGCTGAAGATTCTGGCCGGGCTCGACACCGAACTCATGGGCACGGTGCAGGTGGCCAAGGGCACGAAGATCGGCTATCTGCCGCAGGAGCCGGAGCTGGATGATTCGAAGACCGTTGCCGAGGTCGTGGGCGAAGGGGCGCAGGAGGCTCGGTCGCTGGTCGAGCGGTACGAGGATCTCTGCTGCCAGCTGGATGATCCGAAGGCCGCCGCCGAGATGGAGCGGATACAGGCCATCATTGACGCCAACGATTACTGGAACATCGACAACCTTGTGGAGCGGGCGATGGCGGATATGGGCTGTCCGCCCGGCGAGACGCCGGTGAAGGTCCTCTCCGGCGGCGAACGCCGCCGTGTGGCGATCTGCCGTCTGCTGCTGACGAACCCCGACGTGCTGCTTCTGGACGAACCGACGAACCATCTCGATGCCGAGACGACGTTCCGCCTCGAAGCGTATCTCAAGGAGTTCAAGGGCACGCTGATCGTCGTCACGCACGACCGCTACTTCCTCTCGGATGTCACGGACTGGATCCTGGAGCTCGACCATGGCATCTGCTATCCCTACAAGGGGAACTACGAGGAGTGGCTGAAACAGAAGCAGGCGTTCCTGGCGCGCGAGGCGAAGGCGGAGAACAGCCGCCGCAAGTTGCTCGAGAACGAACTCAAGTGGATCCAGACCAATCCGTCCGGTCGCCACTCCAAGGCGCAGGCGCGTGTGAAGCGCTACGAGGAGCTGCAGAAGCAGCAGGTGAGCGCGCGCGAGGACGATCTTGTGATCCGCATCCCGCCGGGACCGCGTCTCGGCGATCTCGTGGTGAAGGCTGAGCATGTGAAGATGGGCTTCGGCGACAAGATCCTCTATGATGACCTAAACTTCGACCTGCCGCGCGGCGGCATCGTGGGCGTGATCGGCGCGAACGGCGCGGGAAAGACGACGCTCTTCAAGATGCTCACCGGCGAACTGAAGCCGCTCGACGGCTCGCTTCGCGTGGGCGAGACGGTGAAGCTCTCCTATGTGGACCAGCTGCGCGGCGAACTCGACCCGAACCATACCGTTTACGAGGAGATCACCGGCGGCGGCGAATTCGTGCGGCTGGCGGGCGAGACGATGATGAACGGGCGCGCCTACTGCTCGCGGTTCAACTTCCGGGGACCGGAGCAGCAGAAGAAGGTGGGCGTGCTCTCCGGCGGCGAGCGCAACCGCGTGCATCTCGCCAAGCTCCTGACGAGCGGCGGCAACCTGCTGCTTCTGGACGAACCGACGAACGACCTTGACGTGGCGACATTGCGTTCGCTCGAAGAGGGACTTCAGGAGTTTGGCGGCTGCGTGATGGTCGTTTCGCACGACCGCTGGTTCCTTGACCGCATCGCCACGCATATCCTGGCGTTTGAGGGGAAGGGGAAGACCTGCTGGTTTGAGGGCGGCTTCTCCGATTACCATGAGATGAAGACAAGGAACAAGAGTTAAGTGCTCGTTGCGCTTGCTAAGCGTTCCTTTGAACCTAAATCTCGTCGCGGAAATTAAGGGAGACCTTTCTGCAGTCCTGCTGTCCATACGGTTAAAGGAGACAATTCTGCTATCCATGCGACTGCCAGTGCATATCTGGATTCGGGAGGAGAACGCCACGCCGGAAGAGTTGGCCGGGTATTTCACGGAACTGGCCCGCCGGTTGGATGCACACCCGCAGAAGATGCGGCTCATGATTGAGTCGTCGGTGCCCGCCGTCCTTGATTTCGATCCGGTGGATGGTGAGCCGGTTGTCTCGGTTGGAGGCCTGACGCAGAAGTTTTGTCTGCGCCATCGATGGCTTCCAGAACATCCCGTCCCGCTTCCGTTAGGGCCTGTCCCCACATCCGCAGGGTCTGTCCCCGTATCTTCAGGGTCTGTCCCCGTATCTTCAGGGTCTGTCCCCATATCTGTTTCAGGGTCTGTCCCCAATACTATGAAGCGATTTCCTGGTTTTTTCGGAAGATTTTTCCCGAAAAAATGTGTTGTGTTGCTGATTGATCCGGTTGATGGCAACCGGTTTCGGGTGCGGTCGCGGCGCGTGCTTCGGGTACCACGGTCTCTCTATGCGCTTTTTGCGGTTATCGCCGTCGCGGCCGTAATCACACTCCATCCTCTTGCCCTGACCCTCTCCGCCCTGTTGCTGATCGCTCTCCTCGTGATTTCCCTCCAATCCTGATGGCATCGTGGGGTATTGCGGCACAAAGTTGAGATAATTTCGGCGAGGGGGTTGATTTTTGAGGGCGTTTTTGATATCTTACACGCCCTCTTGCCCAAAGACGGGAAGAGCACGGCTGAAAACCGTGATCAAAAACTAACCTAAAAAAGAACAAATAATGGCTATTCGCAAACCCGTCGAGGCCGCCGAGAAGTCGGCCGCCATGGCGGAACTCCTTGCCGGAGCCGGCAAGGGTGTCACGTTCAAGACTGGTTCCATCGTTGAAGGAACCGTCTCCGCAGTCAAGGGCGACTCTGTTTACACCGATATCGGCTACAAGTCCGAAGGTGTCGTGCGCCTTGACGAATTCCTCGATCCCGCAGAAGCCGTCCCCGGCCACAAGTTCAACGTCATGATCGTGGCGCTGGAGGACGACCGCACGGGCGCGCTCAACCTCTCCAAGCGTCGCGCTGACGATCAGATCCGCTGGAAGATGGTTCAGGAGCGCTACACCGAAGGGTGCGTCGTCACTGGTACGATCCGCGCCAAGGTCAACGGCGGTCTCATCGTCGACGTCGATGGCGTGGAGGCGTTCCTCCCCGGCTCGCAGCTCGACGTCATGCCGATCCGCGACCTCACGCCCTACATTGGGCAGACCTACGAATTCAAGGTCATCAAGATTTCCTCCGAGCGCCGCAATGTGATCATCTCGCGCCGCGAGTTGATCGAAGGTACGATGGCGGAGAAGAAGGCCGAGCTGCTCGGCTCGCTCCAGAAGGGCGAGGTCCGCAAGGGCAAGGTCAAGAACATCACCGATTTCGGCGCGTTCATCGATCTCGACGGCATCGACGGTCTCCTGCACATCACGGACATGAGCTGGGGCCGCATCAAGCACCCGAGCGAAATGCTCAAGGTCGGCCAGGAGCTGGACGTCATGGTGCTCGAAGTCGATCAGGAGCGCGAGCGCATCTCGCTCGGCCTGCGCGACCTCACGGAGAACCCGTGGAAGACGATCGCGGATCAGTTCCCGAAGGGCGCCCACGTGAAGGGCAAGGTCGTGAACCTCGCCGCCTACGGCGCGTTCGTCGAGATCGCCCCCGGCATCGAAGGTCTCGTCCACATCAGCGAATTCAGCTGGACCAAGCGCGTCGCGCGCGCCAGCGATATGCTCAACATCGGCGATGAGGTGGAGGTTGAGATCCTCTCCATCGATGCCGAGAACCAGAAGATTGCGCTCGGCATTCGCCAGACGCAGGAGAACCCGTGGGATACGGTGAAGGACCGCTACCCGGTCGGCGCCCGCGTCAAGGGCAAGGTGCGCAACTTCACCACGTACGGTGCGTTCGTCGAGCTCGAAGAGGGCATCGATGGCATGATCCACGTGAGCGATATGAGCTGGACGCGCAAGATCAACCATCCGTCGGAGTGCCTTGAGAAGGGCAAGGAGGTCGAGGCGATCGTGCTCGACGTCAATCCGGCGGAGCAGCGCATCTCGCTCAGTCTCAAGGCCGCGACGCCGGATCCCTGGTCCGAGATCGCCGCCAAGTACAAGGTGGGTGCGATCGTCAAGGGCAAGGTCTCCAAGATCGCGTCCTTCGGCGCGTTCATCGAGCTCGAGGACGGTGTGGATGGTCTCGTTCACATCTCGCAGATCTCCGATCAGCGCATTGACAAGGTCAAGGATGCTCTTCAGGCCGGCCAGGAGGTCGAGGCGCGCGTGGTCAAGGTGGACCGCAACGAGCGTCGCATCGGTCTTTCGATCCGCGCCGTCAACATGACGGAGGAAGAGATCAAGGCTCTCGAGGCCGAGGCCGCCGCGGAGCCGGCGGAAGGCACCGCCGCAGCGGGCGGCACCGAGTCGTTCGGCAGCCTTGACGCCGCCTTCGACCAGGCGTTCCAGAACGTGGAATGGCAGCCCGGCGAGGCGAACTGAAACCAAACTTAAGGAGGGAAGCAACATGTCTAGAGTATGTGAAATGTGCGGCAAGAAGCCCGCGGCCGGAAAGTCGATCATCCGGAAGGGTTCGCCCAAGTATAAGGGCGGCATCGGTTTGCACACGACCGGCATCTCGAAGCGCCGTTTCCTGCCGAACCTGCACGTCGTGCGTGTTTCGGACGGCAAGGGCAACACAAAGCGCATGTGCCTGTGCGCCAAGTGCATCAAGAGCGGCAAGGTCGCCAAGGCGTAAGAGCCGATCCGTACGGCCGCCGCGCGGCGGCCGACGTCAAACGGGCGGGCGCAGATCTGCGCCCGCCTTGTTTTTTTGTACGCAAGTTTCTTTGCGCCCGTCGGTGCGAAATGTGGTATAATTCCATCCATTCAAAAACACGAAAGGATTGATTCCCATGTCACTCAACAGACGCGATTTCATTTCATCGGCGGCGGGCGCTCTGGCGCTCGGCGCGTGCCCCACCTCCGCTTTCGCGGCGGCGAAGCCGGAGCCGAAGTTCATCTGGTCCTACCTCGTCCATTTCGGGGTGAACTCCTGGAAGGACATTCCGCTCGAGACGCAGGATCCCAACATGCCCGAGAAGTGGCTCACGCGCTGCTGCGCCGACCACGTCCGCTTCGACGAACCCTCGTGGCAGCGGCTTTCGGCGGGGCTCGCGAAGGCCGGCTGCAACCAGATCATCATCGACCTCGCGGAGATCGTCGTGTATCCGAGCCATCCCGAGCTCGCCGTCAAGGGCAGCTGGAGCGTGGAGCGCCTGCGCAAGGAGCTCGACCGTCTGCGCGGCATGGGCTTCGAGGTGATCCCCAAGATGAACTTCTCCGCCTGCCACGACACGTGGCTCAAGGACTACCACCGCATGGTCTCCACGAAGAAGTACTATCAGGTGTGCGAGGATCTCATCAAGGATGCCGCCGAGATCTTCGACCATCCGCGCTTTTTCCATCTCGGCTACGACGAGGAGACGGCGAGCCATCAGGCGAAGCACCTCTTCGCGGTCTGCCGCCAGGGCGAGCTTTGGTGGCACGACTTCCTTTGGTTCGTGAAAGTGACCGAGAAGACCGGTTGCCGCCCGTGGATCTGGAGCGACTACATCTGGAACCACAAGGAGGAGTTCCTGAACAGGATGCCGAAGAGCGTCCTGCAGTCGAACTGGTACTACGGCGCGGAGTTCGACACCAGCAAGATGAAGAACGCTTACCGCGTGGATACGTATGACGTGCTGGACAAGGCCGGCTTCGACCAGGTTCCGACAGGTTCCAACTTCAGCTGCGACACGAACTTTGCCGGCACCGTGAAGTACTGCGACGCGCACTGCAAGCCCGAACTCCTGAAGGGCTACATGATGGCGCCCTGGACGCGCACGTTCGCGATCCATGAGGAGAAGTCGAACGAAGCGATTGCCCAGATGGCCGAAGTTATCAAGGCGCGGGGATAGGTGACCCAATGACATTCAATCGTCGATCATTTTTGAAGGGGCTTTCGGTCTCCGCGGCGCTCGCCTCGGGCGGCTGCAGCAGCTTTTTCGTCGGCAAGTCCGCCCGCGTGGTCGGTCCCGGCCAGAAGGTGCGCATGGGGATCGTGGGCGTAGGCGGCAAGGGGACGTACGATTGGACGCACCTGATGGAATATGGCGCGGAGATCGTGGCGTTCTGCGACGTGGATGCGCGTGAGATCGATGCAGGTCTCGCCCAGTTCCAGAAGCTGGGGGGCGATCCCTCCAAGGTGCGCCGCTACGCCGACTGGCGCAAGATGCTCGAGCGCGAGGCAAGCAACATCGACGCGATCACCGTCACCACGCCGGACCACATGCACGCCGCCATCGCCATCACGGCGATGAAGCTCGGGCTCCACTGCTATGTGCAGAAACCGCTCGTCCGCACAATCTGGGAGGCAAAGCGCTTCTGGGATGTTGCCCGCGAGAGCGGCGTGGTCACGCAGATGGGCAACCAGGGGTCGTCGGGTAGCGGGCACCGCCGCAACGTGGAGCTGTTGCAGCAGGGTGTAATCGGCGACATCAAGGAGATCCACGTGTGGACCGATCGCCCGATCTGGCCGCAGGGGCTTGCCGCGAAGTCCTTCACCGAGCGCAAGGGCGAAACGCCGCCTGCAGCGCTTGACTGGGACTGCTGGCTTGGCTGCGCCGCCGCGCGTCCGTTCATCGGCGACCGTCCGGATTCCTACGTGTTCAGCTTCCGCAACAAGTGGGCGGAGAAGATAAAGGGCGTGTACCACAAGTTCAACTGGCGCGCGTTCTACGATTTCGGCACCGGCGCGTTCGGCGACATGGCGTGCCACACGATGAACCTGCCGTTCCGCGGCGCGGAGCTCGGGCTGGTGACCAAGGCCGAGTGCAAGATGGCCGTGGAGAGGAACGACGTGGCGTATCCGGTGCGCTCCACCGTAGAGGTGACGTACGCGCCGCGCAAGAGCCGCATCCGCAAGGGCCACACGCTGCCCGAGACGAAGGTGGTGTGGTACGACGGCGACCAGCAGCCGCCGGCGGAGATCATGCCGCAGGTGGTGGCGACGCTCACGCAGGTGCCGCTCACGGGATGTCTGCTCATCGGCACGAAGGGCATCATGTGCTCCACCAACGACTACGGACAGGAAGCGCTCATTGCGCTCAACGGCGAGGCGAAGGTGCGCAGCACCACGAAGCATCCCGCATGCAAGGCGCTGGGCAGCTACCTGCCGCGCCGCAAGGAGAAGGGCGAGCTTGGGCAGTACGGGGAGTTCCTCGAAGCGATCAAGGGCGAGGCGCCGGTGATCGAGGAGACGCACTCGCGCTGCTACGCGGACATCGAGCACTCCGTGCCGATGCTCGAAGGCATGCTCGTGGGCTGCATCGCGCAGCGCGTGCCGGGCGTGCTGCAGTGGGACAGCGCCAACCAGGTGTTCGTGGGAAGCCGTGAGGCCAATGCGCTCGTGAAGCCGTACATCCGTTCGGGCTGGGAGTTCTGACGGTGTTCGGACGCATAGCCGCGGAAGTCGGCGTACGGGAACCTCAGGTGGAGGCGGTCGCCCGCCTCCTCGAAGAGGGCAACACAGTTCCGTTCATAGCGCGCTACCGCAAGGAGGCGCACGGCAACCTCGACGAGGTGCAGATCCTGAAGATCCAGGAGCGCGTGGCGTACTACACGGAGCTGAAGGACCGCAAGGCGACGATCCTGAAGACCATCGATGAGCAGGGCAAGCTCACGGACGAGCTAAAGCGCAAGATCGAGGCGTGCATGGTGAAGAGCGCGCTCGAGGACCTCTACCAGCCGTACAAGCCGAAGCGCCGCACGCGCGCGATGATCGCGAAGGAGAAGGGGCTTGAGCCGCTCGCCGACATCATCTGGGCGCAGGGCGGCGAATCGCCGGATTCGGCTGCTGCGGCGTTCGTGGACGCGGCGAAGGGCGTGGAGGACGCGGCGGCGGCGCTTGCGGGAGCGCGCGACATCTGCGCCGAGCGGATCGCCGACATGGCGGACGTGCGCGGGCTCGTTCGCCGGGCGTACGCGACGAAGGCCGTGGTGAAGTCCTCGGCAAGCCTCACGAAGCCGGACGGGCCGACGAAGTTCGAGCAGTACTACGATTTCGAGGAGCCGATAGCCGAGATGCCGTCTCACAGGTTCCTTGCGATACGCCGAGGCGAGTCGGAAGGGGTGCTGTTCGCGCGGCTGGTGGTGGATTCGGCGCCGCTCGTGGAGCGCATCGGCGAGCTTGCGGGGGTGAATCAGCGCAGCCCGCTCGCCGAGGAGCTGCGCACTGCGGCGGCGGACGCGTACAAGCGGCTCGTGGCGCCGGCGTGCGAGCTTGACGTGATGATGGAGAAGAAGCAGGCGAGCGACCGCGCGGCGGTGGAGGTGTTCGCGGAGAACCTGCGAAACCTGCTGCTCGCCTCGCCGCTCGGCGAGAAGAGGGTGCTCGCGATAGATCCGGGCATACGCACGGGCTGCAAGGTGGCGATGCTCGACGCGACGGGCAAGTTCCTCGGGACGACGGTGATCTATCCGATGCAGCGCCCGGACGAGGCGCGGAAGGCGATAGCGACGATCGTCGCGCGGTACGCGCCGGAGGCGATAGCGGTGGGGAACGGAACGGCGGGGCGCGAGACCGAGGCGTTCGTGCGTACGACGCTGAAGGCGATAGGCGCGAAGGACGTGATGGTGGTGTCGGTCTCGGAGTCTGGGGCGTCGGTGTACAGCGCGAGCGAGGTGGCGCGTGAGGAGTTCCCGTCGCTCGACCTGACGGTGCGCGGCGCGATATCCATCGGCCGCCGCCTGCAGGATCCGCTTGCGGAGCTGGTGAAGATCGACCCGAAGGCGATAGGCGTTGGGCAGTACCAGCACGACGTGTTCCAGCCGCTCCTGAGCGCAAAGCTGGACGAGGTGACGGTGAGCTGCGTGAACAAGGTGGGCGTGGAGCTGAACACGGCGTCCGCGCCGTTGCTCACGCGCGTTTCCGGCATCGGGGCGGCGCTCGCGAAGAGGATCGTGGAGTGGCGCAACGAGAATGGCGCGTTCAAGAGCCGCAGCGAGCTCAAGAAGGTGTCGGGGCTTGGGCCGAAGGCGTTCGAGCAGTCGGCGGGCTTCCTGCGCATACGCGGGGCGGCAAACCCGCTCGACTCGTCGGGCGTGCATCCGGAGCGCTACGCGCTCGTGGAGCGCATGGCGGAGGACCTTGGCGTTGGCGTAAAGGATCTTGTGCGCAATGCGGCGCTTGTGGACAGGATCGACGTGAAGCGGTACGTATCCGGCGACGTGG
>JAEEGG010027286.1_pt1 | contig 10837 bp, 8 predicted proteins | sample 9134161 | NCBI WGS metagenome assembly JAEEGG01 (sample SAMN16246543, study PRJNA631951) | gut metagenome | biome: gut microbiome; feature: rumen; material: CR-attached | host: Bos | place: Iran: Karaj | collected 2018-10
GCGGTCCCGGTGCCGGTGCGTTTGGTGCGGCCGGACAGCGTCCTGCCGGTCAGGGCTTTGGCGGTGGTGCTGCTGGTGCCGCGGGCGGTCCTGGCGCTGGTGCTGGCTTTGGTGCAGGCGGACAGCGTCCTGCTGGTGCGGCCGGTGCCGGTTTTGGTGCCGGTGCTCAGGGCGGTTTCGGTGCCGGCGGTCAGCGTGCCGCAGGCGGCAGAGGCGCCGGTATGGGCATGGGCGGCGGTTTCGGCGGCGGCAGAGGCGGCATGGGCGGCGGCGCTATGGCAGGCGCGGCCCGCACAGGCCAGCTTCAGCAGACCATTGACCGTTTGAAAGCCGCGACCCCGCGCGAAGAGGCTCTGAAGCAGATCGAGGCGAAGGATAAAGCCGCCTACGCCAAGATCCAGCAGGATATCAACGATGCGACCGCAAAGATTCATGCGCTCGCGAAAGAGGCTGGAGTCAATCTCGCCTATACTGCCGAACAGCAGAAATCTGATCTGCTTGAGTTCCTGGAGATCGAAGCCGACGCCATCGCGAAGCTTCTCGAAACCGACAAGACCGACTCCGCTTCCGCGATGCGCGACTTCTACCGCCTCGTGCGGAAGTACAAACTGACGGCGGCCGTACCCGGCAGCAGCAACAGCGCGACGAGCGGCGGCATGGGCATCGGCGGTCCCGGCTTCAGCGTCGGCAACAACTTCAATCTGCAAATGTACCGCACGACCGGCGAGGAATCCTACAAGACGCAGCTCGAACAGGAACTGCTGCAGTCTCTTGGCCGCGGCGCGAACAGCATCCGTCCCGCGCTTGAGGCGCTTCCCTACCTGAGCGACGACTTCAAGAAGAAGCTCGTCCCCTATGTTGAGGACTACAAGGAGTATCTGGACAGCTACGAAGACCTGAACCCGTACGGCGTGCCCATCCCCGAAGGCAACTGGGCCGGCAGCGGCTCCGTCACGGAAATGGGCCTCACGGCGACTCTCGCCAACCTTTACTTCCCCGAGATTATCGACAAGAGCTACGCCTATAAGGCCGCGGCGTTCCTGTTCGGCTGCCATCCGTACCACAACTACTCCCTCGTGGCCGCCGTCGGCGCCGCGCGTCCGAAAGCGATGTTCTACGGCAACAACCGCGCCGACCTCTCGTTCATCCCCGGCAACGTGGCCCCCGGCCTGCTGTTCCGCAGACCCGACCACTTCGAGAACGTCGACGACTGGCCGTTCTTCTGGGGTGAAAACGAAGGCACGGTCGCGGGCAACAGCAATTATCTGCTGTTCAGCGAAGCCTTCAAGAAAATGGTGAAGACGAAATAACCGCGTCGCCGTCACATCGGCAAAGGGATCCTCCCCTCCGGATCCCGCCGATGTGACCTCTGAAACCCTGAACGGTTTATTGATTCATGGAATGAGTTCGGTGTTGAACCGGACTCATTCCTTTTTTGGGGGAATCTATCCGTTCTGCGAGAACGGGCGTTTGAATACGTAAGACAGCATGGGGGGGAGTATCATTCCCCCCATGCGAATGGTTTACTCAGTCTCCACTTCGCATGAAACTAATAGCTTTTCCATGCTTCCTGACGGAGACCCGGACGGTTCATCTTTGTTTTGAATCCGTGCCAGTTTCGGGCTGACGTTTATCGGGGCTGCGACGTAATGTCATCCAAGGTTGATCGGTCCGCCGCCGTCGCCTCTTTCTCCGTTCTCTATGATGCGTTTGACCATGCTGGAGAGTTTTTCCCTGGTGAGGGGCTTCAGCAGGATGGCGTCGAAATGCGACATGTCGAAATTTGCACTTGTTTCGACGTCGGCGGTCTGCGCGACGATCGGGATGTGCGCGAATTTCGGATTGTTCTTCACTTCGGCGGACAGCTGCATGCCGTTCATCTCCGGCATCCACATGTCGGAAAGGATCAGGTCAATCGGCTGCTTTTCGAGCAGTTCGAGCGCCTCTTTGCCCGATCCGGCGGTGGAGACGTTGTCGAATCCGATCTTGTTGAAGAGCGCCTTGGCGACGCGGAGGTTCATCGGGACGTCGTCGACGATGAGAATGCGGCTCGTCTTCACATCGTGCGCAACGGGTTTTTCCACCTCGATTTGGGGTTTGGGCTGCGTCTCGTCCGGTCGGACAACCTTCGCGCGATAGCGCACGGAGTTGAGCGTGACCGTGAATGTACTTCCTTCGCCGAGTGTACTGGTGCAGGTCAGTTCGCCGTTCATACGGGTTGCCAGACGTTTGGAGATGGAGAGACCGAGACCAGTACCGTTGTTCGCAGCATTCGTGCCACGTAAATTGGAGAGCTGGACGAACGGTTCCATGAGCTTCTTTTGGTCGTCCTCGGAAATGCCGATACCGGTGTCGCTGACGGCACATTTGAGTGTACCGGTGTCCACGGAATCCGAATCGGGCGTGAAGGAGACATGGAGCGTAATGGTTCCATTCTTTGTGAACTTGACGGCGTTGCCGAGCAAGTTGATAAGGATCTGGCGGATGCGAATGTTGTCGACGTCAAGTTCCGGCAGGTCTTCGGGCACGTCTGAGACAAGTTTATTGTCGTTCTCTTGGGCTCGGAACATGAAGATGAGCAGAACCTCGCGACAGAGGGCGTTGAAGTCGGTGAACGCGGTGATGATCTGCATCTGGTTCGCCTCAAGCTTGGAGAGGTCGAGCACGTCATTGATGAGCATGAGCAGGGCGTTTGCCGAGGAGGAAATAGCGTCGAAGTACTCTTTCTCCTGTTTGGGGGATGCGCCGCCGTCGCGGAGGAGTTCGGCGAATCCGATGACGGAGTTCAGCGGCGTACGGATTTCGTGACTGACGCTGGCGATGAAGAAGCTCTTCGCCTTGTCGGCGGCCTGGGCGCGGGCAAGTGCATCCATGATGAGCGCCTTGGCGCGTTTCCTGGAGAGGACGACTTCGATGATGTGGACCGTGGCGCGCAGGAGAGAGAGATCGTTCTCTGTGAATGAATGATCGACGCCCTCGAAGTTGAACCCGACGGCACCCCAGATTTCGCCATTGCAGGTGATGTTCGACAGGAACATCGCCCGAAGATCGAACCGAATGACAGTCTGATGCATCTCTTCCGTAACTTTACTCCAGTCAAGGGCCTTGAAGTCGCTGCATATGAACAGGCGATTGTTATCCGTCGCCCCCATGAGTCCGCCGGTACGGCTGAACCTGCGGTTAAGCATTCTGAAGTTGGCGTAGGAATGTTTCGGTTCGACGTATTCGGAGATGCATTGCACCATATTCCCGTCGCTCTCGTGCTTCATCAAGCTGCCGCGGCTGGCGCCGATGATTTTGCAGACATTTTCCAGCGTGCGCTGGATGCACAAGTCGAAATCGTCCTCACCAATGATGTCCTCAAGCAAGTTGTTGACGAGTTTCTGGTTCTGCAGGATCCTGTGCATGTCCGTGACGTCGCTGCCGGCCGCCAGGAGCAGACGGTGTCCGCGGGCGTCCTTGAACACCCGCAGGATACTCTTGATGTAACGGAGGTTTCCGTTGCCGTCCGGGACCTCGCCTGCGATCTCCATGAGGCCGTCCGTTCCGGTCGTCGTGGAATTGATCTGGTCCGCGAAGCCGAGGATCGTATCGTTGTGGAATATCTCCCGGTCCGTCTTGCCGATGATCTCGTCGGGCGAAAAGCTGAAGCCCTTTGCGAACGCCCTGTTGCAGAGAAGATACCGGAACTCGTCGTCCATATCCTTCACCGTGAACATGATGGGAATGGAGTTGATCGCGGCGTCCCACAGGGCCTGGGTCTCTTTCAGCTTCAGCATGTTCACCGCGAGTTCGGTTACGTCCTGCATGATGCCGGTAACCATGGGCGCCCCAGGTTTGCTCAGATCGAGCTTGACTTTCATGCGATAGTAATGGATATTGTCGGTCGGACCGACCCGGAAGGAGAACTGCACAGTCTCGTTTGCCACATTCTTTCCGATCAGAGAATTCAAGTTTTCTTTGAAGACCGGAAGGTCTTCCGGATGGACCCATTGCTCCTCGGGAATTGCTTCTCCGTTCTCGTCTACGGGCCACAGTTCGTTAATCAGGCTGGACCCGGTGCGTTTGTGCGAGTATATCTCATAGTGGAACGACGCCAGACGGGCTATTTCGGACGCGCCTTCGAGGTCTTCCTGTTTCCTTTCGAGGTCCAGCCGCTGTTTTTCGATGGTTTCGGAGTTTTCCTTCATTTCCCGGTAGGCGACCTCCAGTTCCCGGTTCATCCTCGTCAGTTTCCTGTTGCTGATCCGGTTGCCGACTGTCAAAACGATCAGGGTAAGCAGGACTATGATCGTGCCGTGGAACAACAGGAAATGGTCGCGGATAAAGTCCAGGATCGAGTAGGAGTAAAACTGTCCCAGATAGGAATACGCCCTCTTGTTGACAAAAGCGGAATCAAGCAGCGTCAGCCCGCGGTTCATCAGCAGCATCAGGCCAACGTTTTCATCCGAAAACGCCATGTAGAATATATAATCTGTCTGGGCCTGAGCCTTCTTGATGGAATGGTATTTTTTCGGTTTTAACAGTGCTTCGGACCTGAGCCCGTTCAGAAACGTTCCGTCCGACGTCCCGTCCAGCAGTCCGTCGAGACATTCCTGGATACTGTCATAGAACACGATTTCCGAGTAGGGGAAAGAATCCATGCTGTTGTAGTACTGCATCAGGTTGTGCCTGTTGACGCCGATGCGTTTGCCTCTGCCGTCCCCGAAATCCTCCAGAAAAGCAAGGTCGCTTGTGAGCGTAGTGAGGACTTTTCCGCCCATGATGCGGTAATCGTGTTTGACCGAATTGCTGATGTAGGCGGGAAGCATGAGATCGACTTCCCCGGATTCAACGGCCTTGTATCCCGCTTTCTGATCCTGATAGCAGATGAACTCGATTTTCAGTTCATTTTCCAAGTTCAGTTTCCTGACGATTTCCCTGACCGCCTCGATGCATGCGCCGGTCGGCTTGCCGTTTTTATCCAGTGAAGAAAAAGGCAGGTAATTGTCGAAAAAACCGACGCGCAGCACTTTGTGATTCGCGATCCAGTCCTTTTCCTCAGCCGTCAGATTCTGGCTTAACACGGTATCGGAAAAGTACCGCTCCTGAAGCCGGGAGAAATAGAAAAGATCGTTGTTGAGCACTTTCTCCTGCGCGGAATTGATGTCCTCGATCAGATCGGGTCTTGCTTTGTTTGCGACCAGATAGTAGGGGGAAGAGCCGATTTTTTCAATCGCCGAGATGTTGGGCTTCGCCAGCATGTTCACTTCCAGATCCAAATCGAGCTTGCCGGCGATCAGATCCGCCTCCTTGTCCGGAATGGATTTGTACTCGATGAACTTCAAATCCACGTTTTTCTTTTTGCACCATTCCTTCAAGAGTTCGATTTGCAGCGTTCCGGTCGTGACGCCGACGGTCTTGCCGTTCAGAGACGCATGATCGCCGGGCGTGATGGAAGTGTTCTTGTCCGATGCGTACAGAAAATAGTATTCATATGCCATCGGTTCGTCCGGGAACAGTATCTGTTTTGCACGTTCTTCCGTGTAACTGATGTCGTAGTCAATATCGACTTCACCGGAAAGAAGCTTTTCCACACTGGCGGAAAAACTGTCGCAGTAAACATATTCGATATCCCATCCGGCGTAGGTCCCGATCGTCTGAATAAACTCGTAGGCGAATCCCGATACCGGACGGTTGTTTTCATCCAGCACCATCTGCCTTTCAAAGTCGGTGCAGGGGACCCGGACAACTTTCCGTTTGGGTGTTTCCGCGCCAAAAAGCAACCCGGACAGAAGGAAAAGCGCCATGCAGACGAACATGTGTCGGAACAACTTCATAATCATGTCTTTGTGGTTGGGTCAACGGTATGGTTTGAAAAATTTACGTAAACATACACCCACACGCGAGAAAATGCAAGCCGGAAGAGAATCTTTTTGCGGATTTCTTTCTGCTGACGATTGAAAAAATAAACGCTCGGCAGGAAAACCGAAGCGAGCATTTCGTTTCCTCCCGGATCAAAACAGTTCCTTGAGGAGCAGGGGATTCAGTCCTCAAGGAAGCCGAAAGGCCGGACAAGAACAATCGAAAAAAGCTTGTCCGGCACAATAAAGCTTTTTTCCGCAACGTTATTTGAGACAGAAGCGAGAACCAAAAACACCTCGCGGTCAGGAGGCTGTCAAGAATGTCACGACAAACGCTATTGGAGTTGCACAGGCAACTAACCCGCTGATCACCGTTGCGACCTATGTCGCGGTCTTCTTAACCGTAGTGCCCATTGGCCTTTTTGGCTTTGTGCAGGTCCTCCGGGCTCAGCCCCGCGCAACCGGGACGACTATCCTGACGGCGGAAGCGGTTGAAACCGCCACGGAACTCACGGCCGCGGAACGACGCGCCCAGCGCCGGGCGGCTCGTGAAGCAAAAACCAAGACCACCGTGGCTGAACCGGAAGAAACGGTCGAAGTCGTCCCCACCGGCTTCAACGGAAACGGGATGCAGAACGCCGACTTCGGCACGATGCCGACGCCTTTTGCCGGCGGCTTTGGAATGATGCCGATGCCGCCCTTCGGAGGCTTCCCCGGTTTCGGAACGATACCGCAAACGGATACCGAAGGCTTCAACGGCTTCGGAACGGTGCCGAATGCCGATGAGAACACCTTCAATGGTTTTGGAACGGGCTTCGGCAATTTCTGAACTTAAGCACAATCGATGATGCGGGACGTCTCCCGGAGTTGGAGGCGTCCTTCTTTTTTGTGGGAATCATCCATGTTGGGTTCAACAGATTGTTGTTTTGCCGTTTTATGGATTTGCTTTTTCCTTCGAAGCATGGTATATTTATGGATGATGGTTCAATTTCAACATGTTCAGCAATGAATGCGCGACGGAAATCTCCGGCATGCAAGGAGGAAACGACATGAACAGACCTCTGATACGATTCGCGACGACTGCCCTGATCGCGGGGTTTGGAATCACCACGGCGTTCGCCGGATCCGGCGGAGGGACGAGGATATTCGTGGGGAAAAGTATCCCCGTAGTCGATAAGGCAATCGTAAAACCTGCACCACAGCAGCCGAAAACCAAACCGCAGGGTTCGACTCCTGCCGTGAAGCCGACTCAGGGGGCCAATCCGAAGCCGGGTTCGAAGCCGGGTCCCGATCCCAAACCGGGTCCAAAGCCCCGTCCGGGCAATGAAATCTCCAGCGTGGTTTATTATACCGACGGCTTTGAGCTGAACATCGGCCAGGTCCAGCAGGCCGTGCAGGAGCTCCAGCCTCTGCTCGAACAGGTCATGCGGGACATGCCAAGCGCCGAGCAGATACAGGAAATGGCGCGCCAGCTTGAAGGGCCGGTGACGCAGCAGGTCGAACAGGTCATGCGGAACATGCCAAGCGCCGAACAGATACAGGAAATGGCACGCCAGCTTGAAGGGCCGGTCACGCAGCAGGTCGAGCAGGCCGTACAGCAGTTGCCCCAGCCGATGCAGGAGGCGCTGAACGAGCCGATCATCATCACGCCGCAATGCGTAAAAGAGGGTAGCAACTCCAAATCCAAACGCAGTTCCAAATGGACCTATGACGTTCCCGGCATGACCGGCGGCGACGGCAACGGCCCGCTGATCTACAATCCGTAATCCAATGTCCCCGAGGGCTTGACCCGCGTATCGGCATCGTTGCCGTACACTTGGATGAGCACTCGTCGTGACCGTTGAATCCTTCGTGCCGGATGAGGCGGAAACGGAGAATGTCAGATGGTTGGATTTTTTTTTCTGAGTTTTGAGAATAATGCCATTTCAAGTTATACCATACACGCCCAAACTCATTGAAGCGAGCCTCGCGATCTGGAACGAGGTCGTCCGCGACGGCATAGCTTTTCCTCAGGAGGACGAGCTCACTGCGGAATCCGGCGATGCGTTCTTTTCCATGCAGACGTACACGGGACTTGCCCGGAACGAAGAAACCGGAGAGATCGCCGGGCTCTATATCCTGCATCCGAACAACGTCGGGCGTTGCGGGCATATCTGCAACGCCAGCTATGCCGTTGCATCAAACTGGCGAGGGCATCATGTCGGGGAGATGCTTGTCCTCGACTCCATAAGTCGGGCAAAAGAATTCGGATTCCGTATTCTGCAATTCAATGCTGTTGTCCGAACGAACGAAGGCGCTCTTGCTCTGTATCGGAAGCTCGGATTCGTTCAGCTTGGCGTGATCCCAGACGGATTCCGAAAAAAGGACGGAACATTCGAGGATATCATCCCGCATTATCGGATTCTTTGAAAACCGGAACGAAGTCAAATAATTAGGAGAAAAATATGAAGAGAATCGCTTTTTTCGACACGAAACCCTACGACAGGGAATCCTTTGACCGGCTCAACAACGGACGTTACGACATCCGGTATTTCGAGACACGGCTGACATCTGCGGCGCTGCCCCTTGCGAAGGGCTGTGACGCGGCATGTGCGTTCGTGAATGCGGAGATTGACCGCGCTGTCGTAGAGGGGTTGGTTTCGGAGGGGATCAAGGTGCTGGCGCTGCGGTGCGCGGGCTACAACAATGTTGACTTCAAAGCCGCCTACGAGGCCGGTCTGACGGTCGTCCGCGTACCAGCCTATTCGCCTTATGCTGTTGCGGAACATGCTGCCGCGCTGCTTCTGACACTGAACCGACACATCCACAAGGCCGCCGCCCGGACCCGCGATTTCAATTTCTCGCTTGTGGGACTTACAGGCTTTGACCTTCACGGAAAAACCGTCGGCGTGGTCGGGATGGGCAAGATCGGCCGCATTTTCGCGGGTATCTGCCTCGGTTTCGGGATGCGTGTCCTCGCATACGACGCCTTCCCGAAGCCGCAGGACGGCATTGAGTTCGTTTCGATTGATACTCTGCTCACGGAATCGGACGTCATATCGTTGCACTGCCCGCTCATGCCGGAAACAAAGCATCTGTTCAACGAGGAAACCTTCTCCCAGGTCAAGCCGGGCGTCGTCCTCATCAACACCTCACGCGGTGCTCTGGTGGACAGCGAAGCTCTGCTTTCCGCGCTCAGGGATGGTCGGGTCGGTGCGGCGGGACTGGATGTCTACGAGGAGGAAAGCGAGTGGTTTTACGAAGACCGCTCCGAGGTGACCCGGCAGAACCGTACGCTGTCGCTGCTGGTATCCATGCCGAATGTCATTGTCACCTCACATCAGGCGTTCCTGACCCGCGAGGCGCTGGCCAACATCGCCACCACAACACTTGCCAATCTGGACGCCTTCTTTGCAGGTGCGCCCCTGGAAAATGAGATCTGCTACCGTTGCATGGGAACCGGACATCCACAGGGTGACTGTCCGAAACGCTTGGACGGACGCTGCCATTGACCGGACGAGGCGGAAGCGGAGAAGATCAGGGGGAAAATGAGGTTTCGATTCGTCCGGCTCCGACAAGGGCCGGGCGAAATCTTTTTGCCAGGATCGTCCCGCTGCCAAATTGCTGAATGAAATCTTGCCAAGTTGCCGAATCTATGCTTGGCAGGCTTTCTTCCTTGTATGGGGAATCCACCCGGGAAATCAAATCAGGGATGTGCTGAAATAGCGTTCCATCCTGTCGGGAAGCACGGTGGCGACAACCTTGTCCGCGCCAACTGTCTCAAGCATTTTTTTCGCGGCAAATATGTTGGCGCCGGAAGACGTACCGACCAGAAGTCCCTGCACGCGGGCCAGACTCCGCGCAGTGTCGATGGCATCCTCGTCGGACACCTCCACGATGTCCGTGATGCAGTCCACATCCAGCACCTTCGGGATAAAACCGTCGCCGATCCCCTGAATCTGATGAAGCCCCGGCTCCTGTCCCAGAAGTACGGAAACATTCTTGGGTTCAGCGGCACAGATTCTGCATTCGGGGTTCTGCTCCAGAATGTATTTTGCAATTCCCTGGAGGGTTCCGCCGCTCCCGATGCCGGACACGAACACGTCGATCTTCCTGCCGATCTGGCGGCAGAGTTCGACCGCCGTGCTCCGGTAATGCGTCTCCGGGTTGGCGGGATTTTCAAACTGCTGCGGCATGAAGTATTCGTCCGACGAGGCCGCAAGGCGTTCCGCCTCCCGAACCGCTCCGGCGATGCTTTCCTCCGCCGGCGTAAGAACGAGCTCCGCCCCCAGCGCACGGATGATCTTCTTTCGTTCCTCACTCATATTTTCCGGCATAACGATGATCACCCTGTAGCCCATCCGGGGACCGCAGAACGCCAGCCCGATCCCGGTGTTGCCGCTGGTAGGTTCGATGATCGTCATTCCTTTTTTCAGCAAGCCTTTTTCTTCGGCGTCGCGCAGCATCCCAAGGGCGATACGATCCTTGATGCTGCCGCCCGGATTCAGGAACTCGGCCTTGGCAAAAATGTTATATCCCGTTGATTCCTTCAGGGAGATCAGCGGGGTATCGCCAATCAGGTCAATAACGTTTTCCACATAACTGCTGGCATGTTTTTCCGATTTCATTTGTTGCATCCCTCTGAATTCCGGAAACGGGGTGGTCCTAGTTCTTGTGTGCCGGATCATCGGACCAGTCGCCGTATGCCTCCGTCGGTTCCGACTTGCCGGCGCTGGCGCGCTGGGACGGGGGGATTGTCGCAAGCCAGTTCTTGATCTCGACGTGGTTGTCGACATAGAGGAGCGGCGGCGCCCCCTTGTGACGCCAGTTGTATCCGGCTCCGGAATAGCCCCATTCCCCTTCCGAATTGTCTGTGCCCGGACGGATGTGGAACACGCTTGTCTTGTCATGCTCCTCCTTGCTGCTGGCGAAGTCGTTCCCGTTCATGGTATGCTTCGGCGTCCACCGGTCCGTCATGAGGATCAGGGACGAAGGGGTGCGGACATCGGTGATGC
>JAEEGG010027291.1_pt1 | contig 10835 bp, 10 predicted proteins | sample 9134161 | NCBI WGS metagenome assembly JAEEGG01 (sample SAMN16246543, study PRJNA631951) | gut metagenome | biome: gut microbiome; feature: rumen; material: CR-attached | host: Bos | place: Iran: Karaj | collected 2018-10
GATGCCCAACAAGTAAATGAAAAAATGGAGGCCATCATATTATCCTCCAAAGGGTACCTTTCCCGTGCACTCAGTTTCGACCAACAATGAAAAAAAAATTGTTCATTGCCATCCAGTATTTGGAGATAGGAGGAGCTGAGCGGTCATTGATAGGACTGCTCAATGCCATCGATTATTCGAAATTCGATGTCGACCTCTTCGTCTATAAGCATACAGGTGAATTCATGAAATTGGTACCACCACAGGTCCGACTTTTGCCAGAGATGAAACGCTACGCCGCCCTCTCACAACCCATCTCACAGATTGTTCGACGTGGTTATATAGACCTGGCCCTTGTTCGCCTTTGCGCACGCATACCAGCACGTAGGTTTCAACACCGAACAGGAGTGAAAGAGTCGATAGCTATCTACCAGTATATTGCCGATTACACCACACCCTTGTTGCCCTCTTTGCACAAGTATGGTGAGTACGACCTGGCCATCAGTTTTCTCATTCCTCACAACATCGTACGCGACAAGGTCAGCGCTAAGCGTAAATGGGCCTGGATTCACACCGATTATTCCTTTGTGGATGTGGATGCAGACGACGAACTGCCTGTGTGGGATGCGTACGACAAGGTGATTTCAATCTCACCAGATGTCACCAAGGGATTTCTGGGTAAGTTCCCTTCCTTGGCAGGTAAGATATCCCAGATTGAAAACATCCTTTCTGAGTCGTTTGTAAGGCAGCAGGCCACGGAAGGCCTTGAAGAGGTGGAAAAAGAGATTTCTTCTTTGTGCGACAGGGCGGGTGGAGAAATGATTCGTCTGTGTTCTGTCGGACGTTTTTCGTACCCCAAGGCTTTCGACAGAGCTGTCCATATTTGCAAGGTGCTGACTGACCATGGCTACAGTATCCTATGGTATGTCGTCGGCTATGGAGGTGATGAGCATCTCATCCGCAAGGCCATCAGTGATACGGGCATGCAACGCCGTTTCGTGCTTGTGGGTAAGAAAGAAAACCCCTATCCTTATATCAATTCGTGCGACATTTACGTTCAGCCCTCACGATATGAGGGCAATGCAGTGACAGTCCGAGAGGCCCAGATTCTTTGCAAACCATGTGTCATCACTGCATATGCCACCGCACATAGTCAGATTCAAGACGGTGTTGACGGTGTGATTGTGGAAAACGATGTCGAAGGCGCAGCTGATGGTATTGAAGAGTTTCTCAATAATAAGGCATTGCAAGTCAAAATCAAGGAGTATTTGTCCTGTCATCATTATGGTAACGAGCAAGAGGCTCGGAAGTTGGAAGAGTTATGATTCGTTCGATTATTGTCATTCTATATAACATCATACGGATAACCATAGGCCGTTTGTGCCATGGGCGACGCTACGCAGTCCACTATTTGCAACGCATCAGTCCTTATTGTGCCTTGAAACTGTTTCAGCATGGTAGGCTGGTCATCAGTCGAAACTGTGAGTTTGCACACGGTTGCGACATAGAGGTCTTCGACGATGCCACCATTTCTATCGGTGAGGGCACATACATGAACCGCTATTGCATGGTCAGTGCCCACAGCGGTGTGTCCATTGGTAAACATTGCCTTTTCGGGGCTGGAGTAAAGGTCTTCGACAACAATCATGTCCATACACCCGAGAAAGGTGTGAGTACCCAACTCACCTCAGCTCCTGTTGTCATAGGCGACCATTGTTGGTTGGCATCAGATGTTGTGATACTCAAGGGCGTGACCATTGGCGATAACTGTGTGGTTGGTGCTGGATGCATTATCTATCATGACCTACCCGCAGGCAGTGTGGTCTATAATAAGCAAGAACTTGTAGTCAGATGATACCGAAGAAGATACATTATTGTTGGTTTGGAGGAACGCCGAAACCCAAGTCCGTGCTCAACTGTATAGAGTCATGGAAAAGGGTCTGCCCGGATTATGAGATTGTGGAATGGAACGAGAATAATTTCGACATTCAGTCAATCAAGTATTGCGCAGAGGCCTACTCATGTAAGAAATGGGCTTTTGTCAGCGACGTCGTACGGGTGCACGCTCTTTTTGCAGAGGGAGGCATCTATATGGACACTGATGTGGAGGCCGTGAGGAGTTTCGACGATTTACTTCATTGTCCTGCCTTTTTCGGTTTTGAAGGTACTCAGTGGGTGGCGACCAGCACCATTGGCGCCGAAGCGGGCAATCCCATTATCGGCCGTTTTGTGGAATCATATTCCAAACGGACTTTCATTAAGGATAATGCCTCACTTGACCTTGATACTAACGTGATGGTCCTAACTGCCTTGCTGACATCTGAATTCGGTGTTGTACTCAATGGCAAGGAGCAGATGCACGAGTTCTTCCATCTATTCCCAACCGATTATTTCACTCCCTATGATTATATCTCTGGACGTATCCGTAAGACAGAGCATACCCACACCATCCATTGGTTTGGGCAATCGTGGCTTGGTGTCAAGTCATGGCGCCAGAGAATAGCTCAGTTCTATCACCGCCTTATTGGCCAGAAGATGAAATAGTTATCATGATACAGTCTGACAATCCCCAGTTCCCAGTTCGTGTACTCATGCTTTTCACCATCCTCAATCGTGGAGGCGCTGAAACCATGGTGATGAATTATTACCGTAACATCGACCGTGAGAAAGTTCAGTTCGATTTTGCCGTCCATCGTCAGGAACGTGGAGCATATGAGGATGAAATTGAGTCTCTAGGCGGTCGTATCTACAGATTTATGCCGCTCAATCCGCTGACTTTCCGACAGTATGAGCGTCAGATTAGCAAGTTCTTTGATGAACACCCTGAATACAGGATTATCCATGGACAATGTTCCGAGTCGGGCTATTTCTTTTATAAGGAAGCCTCAAAAAGGGGAATACCGGTCATTATAGCACATGCGCATAGCAGTCATGTGCCATTCGACCTCAAACTCATCATGCGCACTTATTTCAAGCACCGTATGCGTCCTTACTTGACGCATGGCTTCTCTTGTGGACGAGAGGCTGCAGTATGGCTGTTCGGCAAGAAGATGGGGGCTCAGGCCATTTTGCTCAACAATGCCATCGACACACGCCGATATGTGTTCTCCGAGGAAAAAAGAATGGCTATACGCCAGCAGATAGGATTGCCTGATACAAAGCTTGCTGTTCTTCATGTGGGAAGTTTTGTGATGCCTAAGAACCATAAGTTCATCGTTGACGTGTTTCAGGAAATACATAAGCGACGTCCCGACACTGTCCTGTTATTGACAGGTGCAGGCCCCATGCGTCAGTCCATAGAAGAGAAAGTGGCTCGCCTTGGCCTTACTGACTGTGTTCGGTTTTTGGGGTCTCGAGATGATATACCTGATGTGATGATGGCTTCTGATGTCTATCTGTTCCCTTCCATTTTCGAGGGGCTTCCAGTGACTCTTATTGAAGCGCAAGCCACTGGCCTCAACTGCCTTATCTCCGACAGAATACCTAATGAAGTTGTTGTGACCCAAAAAGTTAGCATCATGTCGCTTGACCAATCAGCAGAATCATGGGCAGAGAAGGCGCTGGAACTGGCTACGAATAAGGGCAACAGGGATTCAAGCGTCAAGAACATTGTCGATGCCGGGTATGATGTGAGGAAGAACGCTCAGTGGCTGCAGGACTTTTATGTTAAGCAAATCGTCTCACAGCATTTTTAATCATTATCTGTTTATAGCCTCTGTTATTTCATTATGAGCAAGAAAACACTTACAGTTTTTACTCCTGCATACAATCGCGCCTATACATTACCATTGGGCTACGAAGCATTGTGCCGCCAGACGTGCAATGACTTCGAGTGGCTGATTATAGACGACGGTTCCACTGACAACACTCGCGAACTTGTACAGCAATGGATAGACGAAGGTAAAGTGAAGATTCGCTATATCTACCAGGAGAATCAAGGTATGCATGGCGCTCACAACACTGCCTACCGTAATATTGACACAGAACTTAACACCTGCGTGGATTCCGATGACTATATGCCCGACGACGCAGTCGAGAAAATAATATCGTTTTGGAGAAAGTACGGTTCTGAAGAAGTAGCTGGTCTGATGGGCTTGGATTCTGACTTTCAGGGTAGGGTAATAGGCACCCGCTTTCCGGAAGGCTTGCTTCGAAGCACTCTGTCTGCCTTTTATGCTCGTGGAGGCAAGGGCGACAAAAAGTTGGTGTATCGAACTGATGTAATCAAATCATATCCAGAATATCCCATATTCGAAGGTGAGAAATATGTGTCGCTCGGATATAAGTACGAATTGATTGACCAGGATTTCGAGTTGCTTACATTCAATGAGGTCATTACTTGTGTGGAATACCGTGAGGATGGTTCTAGCTTGAACATGTTCCGTCAGTATGTGCGCAACCCCAAAGGATTTGCTTTTATTCGCAAGAGTTCGATGTGTCTAGCACCCACATGGAAACGACGTTTCTGGGAAGCTGCGCATTATGTGTCGAGTAGTATCATCCTTCGGAATGCTAATTATATAAAGGAGTCACCGCGCAAAGTTCTCACCCTTTTCGCCACTCCGCTTGGATTCCTTATTTATTGTTATATAATGTATAAAAACAAGAATCACTGATGATAAGTATTGTCGTTCCGATATACAACGCGCAGAAATATCTCTCCGACTGCCTGGATTCACTGGTGGCACAGGCAAGCTACGACATCGAGATTCTCTGTGTGGATGACGGGTCAACAGACCAGACCATTGACATTCTCAGCACTTACACTGAGAAGTACCCCTTCCTAAGAGTGGTCAACCAACACAATCAGGGACCATCTGCAGCACGTAATCTTGGTATAGAGGAGGCGAAAGGAGAATGGATTATGTTTGTGGATAGTGATGACTGGATTGACCTTGATGCTTTTTCCCACTTGCAATCCTATTTCAATTCTTTTTATCACCTGATATCTTTTTCTTATATCAGGGAATTCCGGAGTCAATCCTTGAAAAAGTATGTACTTGGAGAGGAAAAGGAAACATTCGATGATAGGGATGAGGTATATAGCTTATTTGTCAGGCTTTTGGCTCCCATCGAAAATGGAAAGATTCATCCCGACAAACTCGACAGCTTGTCCACCGTTTGGGGAAAGCTATACAGAACGGATGTCATCAAAAAGAACAATATCCGTTTCGTCCCGACTCAGGTGACTGGCACTGCTGAGGACCTGCTCTTCAATGTGGATTATTTTATGAGGATGGAAAGTGCCGTATATCTACCATTGACAATCTATCATTATCGCAAAAATAGTGTGGAGTCGTTCACCAGTTTGTATAAACCCGACCTCTTCACCAAAATGCAGAACCTTTTCGGATTAATCGAACAACGTATTACTCATCTCAAGAACAAGGAGTTCAATGAAGCACTCAGTTACAGGAAGTCACTCAGTTTGATAGGGCAGGGACTGAACATCACCTTCTCCGACCATTCTTTTTTGAGAAAACGGACACTCATTTCAAAGATTCTGCATTCTCCCCTTTATGTAGAGCCATTGCGTATGCTTCCTTTGGGTGTGCTGGCTTTTCACTGGAAAGTGTTCTTCTGGTTTGCCAAGCGCAAATGCAGTACTGTTGTGTTGTTGATGCTACAGGCCATCAATAAGATTATTGATAGATAATATTTCTGTTAATACGTATAACATCTATATATAAGATTATTTTATGGAATACGAAATATCAATTATTCCCTATCATCTGTATGCTCGTGTATATTACCTTGTCATGATGGTTTTTGTGATTATGGCCATTTATCAATGCCATACACAGCAGATTCTGCGTTCGGATGTGGCGGCAATGAACTCATCCTTTGCTGTCTTCCTGACAGTTGCGTTGATCTTGTATATTGGGTTGAGGCCTATCGACTTCCACTTTGGCGATACCATTAACTATGCTAAAGGTTTTTATGCTTTACAAGATAGTGGCTATCAGTATGAACCACATTTTGGCCGAGAATGGGTCTATTCCAATCTTTTTGGTTTCTGTGCCGCATACTCTAACATTCACGTGTTTTTTGTAATCTGTGCAACAATCTATGTCGGTGGGTTGGCTTTGGCGTTAAGGCAGATATTTGGCATTCATTATTATGTACCATTTCTTGTGTTCCTGAGTATGTTCACTTTTTGGACTTATGGAGTGAATGGAGTGAGAAATGGAGTTGCGGCGTCTATTTTTATTCTTGCTTTGGCCAACATCAATCGTCCTGTTCTTGCGATTTGTCTGGCACTATGCTCTGTGGGTTTTCATAAGTCCATGTGGTTGATTATTGGTGCAGCTACCCTGGCATGGTTCATCAAAAACTCCTATCTATACATCGTTGGATGGTTCCTCTCCATTGTGGTGTCTTTCTTTGCTGGAGCTACCTTGCAGAACTTCATATCCACTTTAGGTTTTGTGCAAGATGACAGTCGTTTTCAAGGTTATCTCACTGGTACTAATGATGCCTCTAATCTGAGCTCGTCGTCTTTCAGATGGGACTTCATTGCCTTCAGTGCATTGGGAATAGCCTTTGGGTGGTATTTCATCTTTAGGAGAAAATATAAGGATGAGTTTTATATATGGTTGTTTAATATGTATTGTGTTGCCAATGCATTTTGGATTATTGTGATTCGCGCCACTTATTCCAACCGTATCGCTCAGATTTCATGGTTTATCCTTCCTCTTGTCATGGCGTACCCAACTTCAAAGAAGCGTTTCTGGACCGACCATGAGAAGTACATGGGATACGCCGTCATCATCATGTACGCATTCAATTTCTATTATAACGTCTGGTTACGTCTAGGCTAAGTACTGCAGGTCTGTATGATCCAAAGATTGGCATATATAGATTCGTTAAGAGGGTTGTCTATCATTTTGATTATAGCCCTTCATAGCAGACTGACTATTGTTAATATTGAAGTCAATAGGATGTTCTTGAATATGGAACTTCCTGCTTTTTTCTTTATCTCAGGTCTCTTTTTCAAACGTTATAGCAGTTTCAGACAATTCATTATAAAGAAAGTGAACAATCTCATAGTTCCTTATTTATTCTTCTCATACATACCTTTCTGTTTGTTATCTTATTTCTTCACTGACAGTTATTCCGATATTTCATTCTATATATTAGCGCCTATAAAACCATACAACACGCCATTGTGGTTTGTTCGTTGTCTTTTTTTCACATTCCTGCTTTATTATTTCATTGACAAGTTTACTGAAAAGAAATCCATTTTGTTGCCCATGTCGGTTATTGCTATTTTGGTTCTTGTCACATGTTTGGTAAATGTAAAGTATCAAGAACTAAAGGAAGTCAATTCTATCCTTAGTGAATTCTCTTTCATTATTAATGATATACTGACTTCTTTCATATCTTTACCCTATTTTTTTATAGCACAACAGATTAAGAAAAGAGGATGGCTTGAATTTAAAATCAATTGGAAACTCACCACGTTGTTGGTGTCTATTGCTATTGCAATAGCATACATCTTCAAACAGGGAAATTTTGTCTATTACTATGCGCTTTATGGTGATAATGTACTCTTTGGTTATATTAGTTCTTTGTCTTCAATTTTCGCTTTTGGGTTACTGTTCGCTAAGTTAAAGCATACTGGTGTTTTTCAGTTATTTGGAAAGTATAGTTTGATAGTTTTAGGATGCCATTATGTGTCTATTATTATATTGAAAACATTTTTCTGGCCTCCTAGTTATTTGGTTTTTATCATCACTTTTTTACTGATGATTCCCTGTATCTATTTTTTTAAGCATTTTTTCCCAAAGTTCACAGCTCAGGAAGAACTTTTTAGGTTTCATTAATCTGGACATTCATCACCAATGGCCGTATAAAGTTTTTTTTCTTCCTTTAGATTTTTAAGAAAAGAATAATGGTTTCTGTTTTAGTTCCCATCTACAACGCCCAATCTCATCTTCGTCAATGTGTGGATTCCATTCTGAACCAGACCTATACTCAGATAGAACTGATTCTTTTCAACGATGCATCCAAAGACCGTAGCTTAGAGATTTGTCGCGAATATGCAGCGAAAGATAGGAGAGTCCGTGTGATTGACAGCCAGGAGAATGTGGGTGTTTATAATGGTAGGCTTAAGGCTTTGGAATTTATCAATGGCGATTTCTTCATCCAAGTTGACTCTGACGATTGGATTGCGAAAGACTATATCCAGACTGCGCTGGAATATGCGGAAAAGTTCAATGTTGACCTTGTGGCTATGGGTTTCCAAAGAACGATGGACAGTAGAGGATTGCTGAAACAAGCTATTCACCCTTACAAGGAAATGATGTATGATAGTGAGAGTCTGAGGCAGTATCATGGCATCTACACACAAAGGGTGTTTTCTAATAACATGTGGTCTAAACTCTTTCGAACAGAGGTTGTTCGGAACCGGCATTTCTCTCCTTCAGATATACATTTTGGTGATGACTTGTTGTTCTTACAGGAAATATCGCCCTATATCCGCTCTATTTATTCTCTACCCGTATGTAAGTATTATTACAGATATGGTGGATCCACATCCCACTATAATCCCCGGTTTTGGATTGACCAAAGTAAACTCTATTGGCTGAGGAAAGCTTATGCACTTGAGCGTGAACCTGAATATGTGGCAGGACTTAAGCTTTACCTACTGGATACGTTCAAAGATGTTGTCAAGTACCGCCTCTTTCTTAACAATTCTGTAAATAAGAGAAATGAGACGATAGAGTTCCTTAAGCAGTTCTATTCCACAGAAGAATATAAAGATTTTCTTTCTATAGAAGATTGTCAGGATGAATTCTTCCACCTGCTTAGATCAAAGGATTCAGAGGGCATCATCTGTTATTTAGGGGAAAACGTCTCGAGAATCTCAATTCTGAAAACAAAGTTGCTTTCTGCTGTTTCTAGAATGGTGTCAGCATGGTAGCAAATATTTCTAACGATAATCAACATATGCCGCAACCGAAGAAAAGATTTGTCTATATTGATGCCTTAAGGGGATTCTGCATGCTATTGATCATCATGAACCATAGCCATTTCACCTTTTTCAATGAAGACATCAATCTGTTGTTGGTCAATACGAGAGTGCCTTTCTTCTTTTTCCTTTCAGGACTCTTTTTCAAACAGTATAGTTGTTTCAAGGAATTTTTCATCAAGAAAGTGAATCATCTTGTGGTTCCATATTTCTTTTTCTCATATATCCCTTTTTGTCTGTTTGCCTATTTTTATACTGACCGATACTCCGATATTCTATACTATCTTACAGCTTTTATTCCACCTTGGAACACACCGTTGTGGTTCCTGCGTTCCTTGTTCATCGCTTTTCTTATTTATTATCTGATTGATAAATTGGATAAGAAATCAAAATGGTTGCAAGTCGCTGTGATTGTTATTTTGGTTTTTCTCACATATTACACGAATAAAGAATTCAAAAGAATACGTTACGACTATCCTCTACTTGAACACACTTCGTTTTTATTCAATAATTTGTTCACGGCAATCATGGCATTACCCTACTTCTTTCTGGCTCAACAAGTCAAGAAAAGAGGTTGGCTGGATTTTAAAATTAACTGGCCATTGACGATTCTGCTCTCATCCCTTGCATTTGTTTTGGCGTATTACTCCAAGCAAGATGGATTTAGTTATTATGCAGCGTACTTCGGCAGATATTTCATCTTTTCATATGTAAGTTCTCTGGCTTCCATTTTTGGATTGGGATTGCTGTTAGCAAAGATAAAATATACTAAGTTTCTACAGTTTATAGGCAAGAACAGTCTCATTGTGTTAGGCTGTCATGCGTTGCCTGTTATCATCATTCTGGAAAATTTCAAAATTCATTTTTCATGGGTGTTCTTGATTACACTCGCGCTGATGGTTCCTTGTATATATATATTCAAGAATTACTTCCCAAAATTCACTGCTAAGGAAGACTTTTTCAAATTTAAAGATAATCATTAATGTGATAGTTTGACAATTATGATTTCCGTTATATTAGCTGCCTATAACACAGGTCTGTATTTGGAGCAGTGCCTTCATTCTATACTGAGGCAAAGCTATTCTGACATAGAGGTGATAGTGGTGAACGATGCCTCAACAGATGACACACTTGCTGTGGGACGTCAGTTTGAGAAATCTGACAAGAGAGTCAAGGTCATCAACCTCATCGTCAACAAAGGGGTGGAGAAGGCGAGAATGACTGGTCTGGACGACGCAAAGGGTGAGTATGTCATGTTTGTTGACTCCGATGACTGGTTATGTGGCACCGATACACTGCAAATCATGCACGACAAGATGGTGGAAACAAATGCTGACTATGTGGAGGTGATGTCACAGAGAGTGATGGATAGCTGGGGATTGATTAAAACGAAATCGTCTTGTCCGGTTTATGGCCTCATCAAGCAACCTGAACTTTTCAACGATTATTATATTTCGTTTTTTGGTAAAAACGTCCTTTCTGTCACCATGTGGGGCAAACTGTACAAACGCTCTGTACTTGATAAAGCCAATGTGCAACCCTGTGGATTGAAAATGGGAGAAGACCTTTACTTCAACTTGAAACTATTCCCGCATCTCAATTCCATCTATATTATTGACAAGATTGGCTACAACTATAGGTTCGGTGGCATAACCACACGCTATAATCCAACACTATTGCCCGACCTCAAGAAACTCTTTGTCATCAAAGACCAATTGAGCAAAGAACAGCACTACGAAGCTGCATTCGATTATCTTCGCATAGAACTGAAGAATGTGTTACGTTCTGATATTTGCCAGAGAATCATATTCAATTATGGGGACAAGGAAGACGTTCTAATCAAAATCAAGGAAGAACTTAGCGACCCCCTGTTTCAAGAAGT
>JAEEGG010027292.1_pt1 | contig 10835 bp, 5 predicted proteins | sample 9134161 | NCBI WGS metagenome assembly JAEEGG01 (sample SAMN16246543, study PRJNA631951) | gut metagenome | biome: gut microbiome; feature: rumen; material: CR-attached | host: Bos | place: Iran: Karaj | collected 2018-10
GTTTTCATGCCTACCATTCTACCACAACCGCCGGCTTCCGCGCCGGGCCGCGCTTCGCCCCGGCGTCGCCCTGTCCGATACAGATGTCCCACGCCTACGGCCTTCGCTGCGGCTACGCCAACGGTGCCTACCACACTTCGCGCAAGGACGCGCTTTCGACGGCCGTTGCGACAGGGCGATTCAGTGGACGCGCCACGGGCCAATCCCTATCGGATGACGTGTGTTCCGGGGCCAAGGCGCCGTTCGCCCTGGCCCGGAAGACGCACAATCGCCGAGGCGTTGGGAGGCACCGTGACGGTGAAGACAAGGCCGCCCGCTTCGCGGTGCCAGCCACTGGCGAAGTCCCCGCACGGAGTGCCGACGGTTGCCTCTGCGAAGTCGAGCGCCTCGATGGGACACGGGGCGATGAGCATTTCCCGGCCGCCGGGGGCCGACTCCACGGGGCGGATGCCCGCGAGATACGCGAAGGCCCAGGCGGCGAAGTCGCCGAACATGATGTGGTTGCGCGACTGCCCGTCCTTGAAGTCCTCCCAGAGCGTCGTGGCGCCCTGCGCGATCCAGCGCGCCGGCGAGGGGTCGCTCTCGCGCGTGAGAAGGCGGAAGGCCAGGTCGCTGCGCCCCGCTTCGCTGAGGGCGCGGAAGAGGTAGGTCATGCCGTAGATGCCGCAGGTGACGTGGTCGTCGGCCGCGTGGACGGCTTCGACAAGACGCCGTTCCGCCGCGGGGCGTTCGCCTGGCTCGGCGAGTCCGAACTGAAGCGCCATCGCCTGCGCCGTCTGCGAGCCGTTTGCGAAGAGTCCGTCGCCGCGGAGATACTTCGCGCGCAGGGCGGCGCGCGTACGGTCCGCCTGGGCGGAGAAGCGGCGGGCGTCGTCGGCCAGCCCTTTGAAGCCAGCGATTTTGGCGGCGATCTCCAGCGCCGCGCGGAAGAAGAGCGAGCTCGTGTACTCGCCCTTCGGCCGCGAGGCGGGGTCGGCGGGAACCCAGTCGGGAATGCCCCAGTCGACGAGGTCGTCGACCATCTTCTCGCGGGCCGTGAACGCGAGAAGTTTCGTGAGGGCGGGGTAGACCACGTCGAGGATGCGGCGGTCGCCCCTGTGGAGATAGAGGCGCCAGGCGATGACGGGAAGGGCGAAGTCGTAACCGGGGCCGTTGCCCCATTTGAAACCCCAGCCGCCCGTAGGCACGATGCCGGGGATTTCGCCGGAGTCGCGCTGGGCGTCGACGATGTCCGCGAGCCATTTCTCGTAGCCCGCCGTGTTGTCGAAGAAATACTGCGCCAGACCGCTGGCGATTTGCGCGTCGCCCGTCCAGCCGTTCTTCTCGCGGTGGGGGCAGTCCGTCGGGAACCCATCGGCAAAGTTGGACCGGTAGGCGCGCTCGGCCGCCTGGACGAGGGCGTTGAAGGTCGCGTCGGAACAGGTGAAGCGGCCCGTCGTCGGGAAGTCCGTCGAGACGACGCGGCCGACGACATCCTCGGCGCGCGGGGGTGATTGGAGGCCGCGGATGACGAGGTACTGGAAGCCGTTGTAGGTGAAGCGCGGCTCGTAGTCTTCCACGGGGGCGCCGGACGAAACGAAGCGGTCGCGCTGGAAGGCGGCGTCGCGCGGCAGGACATGGTAGGAGGCGGATGAAACCAGATAGCGGTCGATGTTGCGGAGAGGGCGCTCCGGCATCTGCGTCCAAATGGTGCGTCCGTGCCAGTCGAAGGGCTCCGCGGGAAGGCCGCCGGGCGCGACGCGCTCGTCGTAGGTGAAGGAGACGATGTCGCCTGGCCGCAGGCCACGCAGACGGACACGCGCCCAGCCGGCGATGTTTTCGCCGAAGTCGACAATCCAGGTCGCCGGGCCTGCGGACCAGATGGCCGCCGGCGGAATGTCGCGGACAACGCGCGCGCCGGGCTGCGCCTCTGCGGCAAGAACTCCGCGCGGCGCGGCGACTTCTTCGGCTGGCAGGGGCTTCGCGGCGAGATTGGGTCCGCGCGGGTCGCGCGCGCCGATGATTTCGCCTTCGCGGATGCAGTCGTAGCCGACGGGGCTGGCGACTTGCAACCAGCTCGCGTCCGAGACGACCCTTTCCGTAGAGCCGTCCGCGTAGCGGAGTTCAAGCTGGGCGAGGAGGCGCGGGAAGTCGCGCCAGGGGGCGGAGTCGAAGTTCCAGGCCGCGATTGAGCGCTGGTCATACCAGCCGTGGCCGAGGAGGACGCGGAGGACGTTCGGCCCGGGCTTTACCCGCTCGTCGAGCACGTAGGTGGAGTAGAGAACGCGCTTGTCGTAGGCCGTGGGGGCGGGGTCGAGGACCTTGTCGCCGATGCGCGCGCCGTTGAGCGAGGCCTCGTAGAAGCCGAGGCCGGTGATGTGGAGCGTGGCTTCGGCAACCGGCCCCTTCGCGATGAAGCTTTTCTCAAAGGCGGGCGAGGCGGTTTCGGTGCGGGCAAGCATGTCGCGGCCCCAGGGAACGTCGCGAAGTGCGCCCAGGACCTGCGCGGCGCCCTCCCAGTCGCCGTCCGTGACGATGCGTCCGCCGCCGGGAAGCGAGAGGGAGGCGAGAAAGGCCGCGGGCTCATCGGCGATCGGCGTGACTTCGGCGACGATTTCGTTGTCGCCCTCATGCAGGTAGGGACTGACATCGATGGCGCGGACGAGGCGCCAGCTGTGGACCTGCTCCCATCGTGCATCGGCCACAATGACGCCGTTGAGGGCGACGCAGTAGGCGTTGCGGGCGGCGAGGGCGAGTTCACAAGGTTCCCCAGGCGCGGCGTTGAGCGAAAAGCGACGCGAGAAGGTCGCCTCGCCCGGGGCGGTGATCCAGCGGGCACCGCCGAGATCGACGTCCGGGCGCGTTGCCGCGTTTGGGCCGATCCATCTCGCCTGCCAGTCCGCCGGGGAGAGGACGCCCATCACGAAGCTGGCCGTTTCGCTCCACGGCGTGACGCGGCCCGACTCGTCCCAGACGCGCACGCGCCATTGGACGCGCTGCGAGGAACGGAGCGAGGGGCCGGCCCATTCGATACCGTTTTGCTCGGACGAGGCGACGCGTCCCGTCCGCCATTCGCCCGCGTCGATTTCGTAGGCCGTCTGGCGGACAAGTCCCTTGGGGCAGCGCCAGGCGAAGCGCGGGCGCGGCGTATCGAGCCCGACGGGGGCGGTTCGATACTCGGTCTCAAGGCCGAAAGGCGCGGCCAGTATGGTGTCGGATGCATTCATGGTTGCGGAAATCAATCGGCATTATGCTTGAAGGTCACCTCAAAGTTAGCGGTTCCGGCAGGGACCTCGATGTCGAGGAAGAAAACTGCGACGTCCGCTCCGCGACCTTGCGCGGACAGCGGTTCCGTGTGGACGGCCGCCTTGAGTGCGGAATCGAACCGGACCGCGAAAGCGCCAAAACGCGCTTCGCCGAGGCCTGTGATTTCAGCCTTGGCGTAGCCGACGAAGCGCTCGGTCACGGACAGCGGTTCGCCGTTGAAGGCGAAAGTGTCCGAGACGGTCGCGGCGGCCTCGGCGGGGCGGATGCGGAAGGTGCGGCGAAGGGAGGCAAGCCCGTCGAGTCCGTATGCGCCGGCAATGTCGCCGGAGAAGATGACTTCGCCCGTCTCCTCGCGGAAGGAAACGTCCGTCGCGCGGTATTGCCCGCCAGCCTGTTGAAAATGGCCTCCGACAATCGGGACGCTGTGTCCCTGCGAGCCGTTGCAGAGGATCGTGTAGCGCTCGGAGGAGAAGTACTGGCGCGTGTATTCGCCTTTTCCAAGATCCATCGGCCCCTCTTCGTCGCCGTGGACGAGGAGAAAGGCGCCGATGTCGTTGTGGTTGTGCGGGACGCCGTTGTCGCCGAAGAGGGCGGCGAAGGCGAAGGGGGCGCGGCGGACGACGAGCCACTGGGCGTCGGGCAGGAAAAACGCGCCGTCCGCAAGCGGATCGTCCTTGAGCGGGGCGGCGTCCCAAAGCAGGGAACGGAGAAGCCACGGCGGCTTGGTGCCGAAGGACGTGGTCGCGGCACGCGCCACATCCATTTTGCCGATGCGGATATCCGCGCCATAGTGGCGGCGCAGAATCACCGACGCCGTGGAGAAGGGTTCGGCGAAACGGGAGCCGTCGGTGAAGCTTGCGGTGCGCGTAGGGGAGAGGGCGACAACCTGACGGAAGCGGGAAATGGCCTTTGCGCGGGGATCGTCGAAAAGGTCGACCGCGCCGTTCGTAAACTGGTGGATGAAATCCGCGAAGAAGACAAACGTGCCGAAGCCGTGTTCCCAGTAGTTGGCGCCTTCAAGACAGGCGCCGTCGGGAGGAAAGGAGGAAAGGAAGGCGTCCATTGTGGCGAGAACGCGGACGAGCGCCGCGCGTCGCCGCGCGGAGTCGGTCTCCTCGTAGAGGAAGGTCATGCCGATGGAGCCGGCGCAGACCGCGCCCCAGTTGTTAGTCCCCTGTTCCCACCACTCGCGGGGATAGTCGCCAAGGAAACTGTCGAGGATGCGGCGGCGAAGTTCGGCGTGGCAGCGGGTCGCGACGCGCTGGTCAATTCTCTTGCCGAGGAGGTGGAGCGCCTCCGCAATGTAAAAACCCGTCTCGGTGGCGAAGAGATCGAGCGAGATGGGCATGGGGCGCTTGAGAAAGGAGTGCGCCGGAAGCGCCCAGGAGTATTCGTCGCAAATCGCCCAGAGGAGGTCATGAAGAGCGGCAAGAAGCGAGCCGTCCGTGTCGCGTCCTGCCAGAATCGAGATTTCCAAAGCCGTGAGCGCCCGGCGCCGCATGAAGTAGGGGGCCTCGAATCGGCTGCGGTTCCCTGTGTCTTCGAAGAGGCGCTGGAGAGACCAGGGAAGCGGGGGGATGGGGCTGGCCGCCATCTCGCGGGCCTGCGCTTCGATGACGTCGACGCCCGCGCCTTGATGCGCATAGGAGGCGGGGTCGCGCGCTTCGGGGAGAATGTCCGCGGCGGAACCGCAGTCAAGAGAGTCGAGAACCGCATCCATAAAACATGACTTTTCCAATTCCCTATTGGGAACCGCCCGCCCAGGCGCGGAAGACCGATTCGGCCTCCTTGCCCTTGAAGGTGAAGTCGCGGGCGAGGCCTTTGGGGCCGCGCCAGCCCTTGGCAGGGCTGTGCTGGTCCCATTTCCACCAGTGGAAGCCGAGGCACCAGGGCTCGCGGGCAAATGTCCCGAACAGGGCCTCCATGTAGCGGGCCTGCTCGGTCTCGTCGGCGGGCGCATCGCGGGAGGCGTAGCCGGAGGGGCACATGGCTCCGTCGCGCGACGACGTGCAACCGCACTCGCCGAAAAGGACCGGACGACCCGAGGCGGCGGCGATTTCGCGCATTCGCGCGAGCGCGGGGGCGAGGCGGCTTCGCATCTGCGCGGCGGTGAGCGGGCGACCACGCTCCTCCTTGCGCCGCGCGGGGCAGTAGTAGCTGATGGAGAGAAAGTCCAAGTCGTGGAACCAGTGCGACTGGTCCGCGAGGAGCGCCGGGAAGTCAATGAGGTTGGTGTGGAGCGTGTGGCAGCTGGTGACGGGGCCGGCATACTCCGCGCGCGCGGCGGCGACGACTTTCCGCCACTTCTCGCTTTCGTCCACCATGAGGTCGAGTTCCGAGTCGATGCAGAAGAGTTCGCATCCGGTGCGTTGGGCGATGCGCGCATACCACGCGGTGCGCTCGGCAAGGGAGCGGAACCAGCGGGTGCGGTAGTCGCAGACGCGCCCCGGCATTCGCTCGCGGTCGAACATCTGGGAAACGCCAAGACGCCCCACGCCGTCCTTGCACTCCAGCATGGGCCGAAGCTGCACCTTCATGCCGCGGTCATGGATGCGGTCGATGGCGTCCTTGAGGTCGAGATCGCTCTGCGAATGGGCGAAGTCCTTGTACTGGAGCGTGGAGCACCAGCGATCCTGCCAGACGATGGGAACGACCGTGACCCAGTTGGCGCCGGCGGCGGCGATGGCGTCGATTTCACGCGCGGCGGTCCGGGAACCGAGATAGCCAGCGGGGGCGTAGAAACCGAAGGTGACGCCCCACTGAAACCCCTCGGGGATTTGCGTCTTACTTGTTTGCTTTTTGGTTGTCATTGGCATGTTCTCCATTTACCTGGAAGCGCCCCGCACGACGGCAGATGATCGTTCGCTCGCCGCCGATTTCGGCATCGAAGATGGTGGCGCCGGCCTTGCGGTCGTACCAGACGACCATCCTCACTTCGTAGGCGCCCCCTACGCAACGGAGGCCGCCGATTCGGACATTGACGGCGTGCCAGCGGTCCGTGAATTCCGGCTCCGGCACGTCATCGGCAAAGGAGGCCTCGCACCTTTCGGGATCGACCGTGAAGAGGAGCGCCGGACGGCCGTCCCCGGCAGAGAATCGGAGGACGAGCTTTTCGCCCGGAGCCGCCTTGAACGTGACGGGCGGAGCTGGGGGCTCGATTTCCGGCACCCACTTCAGGCCGAGATGTCCGTCGGGGAGGAAGACGAGTTCGCGGAAGACAAGCCACCCGCCCCATCCGGCGACATGGCGGAGCCAGCCGACATAGAGTCGCCTGTCCCCCCGCCACGGCACCACCATCGGAACGGCGAGTCCATCGTAGGCGACGTCCGGCTCTCCGGACCAGTCGGCGAAGGTTCCCGGCGCACCGTTTTCCGAACAGGCCATGTGGGAGAAGCCCTGGAGGAGATAGCGGCGTCCGTGCCAGTCGAAAAGCGAGGGACAGTCACCACCGAAGGGCAGCTTGTCGTCGTGGATCGTCCAGTTCGCAAAATCGTCCGAGCGCTTGAGTTCCCCGGTTTTTCCATAGCCCATGACGAGTTCGTATCCGCCATCGGGACGGTTGTACACGCTTGGATTCTGCGTGTCGGTGAAGATTGTCCGCGACTTCGCGAAATGGACGCCGTCGTCGGAGAGGGCGTATGTTCCGCCAATCGGAAAGGCCGCGTCCTCCGTCAGGCGGCTGGTGTGGAGGCCGTAGGCGAGGCAGAGTTTGCCGTCCTTCATGAACGGCGTGCCTGTGCCGAAGGTCTCCCACCATTCCTCGATTTCGACGGCGTGGGGATGTTCGGTCCAGTGGACAAGGTCGTCCGAGGAAAGATGCGCGAAGTAATGTCCGCCCTTGCGCAACTTCGATCCGTGGTGGCGCCTGTCGAAGAGGTAGAAGACGTGCAGTCTGCCCTTGAAAACGCCAGGGGCCACATCTCCCACCCAGGCGTTGTGGTCGGTAGGCGTCCAATACTGGACACTTCCTTCAATCGCGTGCGAATCGGGCGTCCGAGAAGGCATGTCCGTGGGGGCGGGGATGGAGAGGACGGCAGACTTCACGCGTGCGGAAAGGACTTTCGGCGACGGGAGGTCGAATGTCAAGTCGGGATCCTTGAACATGTCGTCGTCGACATGGCCGTCCACCTGGATGGAGAGGTGTGTCCTGGCGCATTGGACGACCACCTCGTGGATACCCTCCGGCCGCTCGAGAAAGCCCAGTGGAATTCCAACGCGAAGCCCCTCCAGGGTCGCTTCCAGAACAGGGCACCTTCCGTCCGGCATCGCAAAGGCGAGATAGTTTCCGGCGTCGCGGTCGTACTTCTCCAGGCCAGCCGTTTCACCGGCCATCCGGAGACCAAGCCGAAGAGGGCCGGCTTCGTAGAGGGCTTCATCCCCTTCGACGCCGCGCAAATCGACCGTCAGCGTCGCCGTAAACCCTTCGGCCGCGCATGCGGCCGAACTCGAATGTCCGTCCGGCAGAACAGACTTGACGCCGCCGTCGTCCATGCTGGAATCCTGGTTGTTCCGGCCGATGTCCCCAGCCTACTGCATCACGAAGATGGTGCGCCGATTCTTGTTGAAGAGGCACTCGTAGCAGCCGAGGTCGGGAAGGCCGCCCCGCACGGGATAGACGCGGGGGTTCCCGGCGAGGTCGGTCGCGGACGCCATCCACGAGAGAACGGAGCCGCGGTCGATGCAGGGCGAGGAGTGGCGCAGGGTGTAGTCGCCGCCCGCGAAGTCGGTGAAGCGCGGATTGTCCACGATGTTCTCGGCCTCTGCGGCGACCGCGGTCACCCCCGTGAGGTTCTGGGTGAAGGAGCCGGCCGTGACGTACATGTCCTTCGTCATGTTGTTGCCGACGTTCCCCCAGAAGATGTTGCCGACGGCGGTGCCGCCGCTCATCGTGAGCCCCTTCCGCCCGACGGTGTCGTTGACGTTGGTGTTCGCCACGATCGTGCAGTAGGCCAACGTGCCCCCCGTCATGAGAACGCCGCCGGCTCCGGGTTCGTATCTGCTGTCCGTGTAGGTGCCGCTGTCATTGCCGGCGAAAAGGCAGTTGCGGACGGTGCCGCCCGTCATCTGCAGTCCGGCCGCGCCATGCCCGTCGGTATTGCTGCTTTCGAATTGCCTGGCGATGTTGCCGTAGACAAGGCAGCGGTCGACCGTTCCGGCCTTGACATGGAGCCCCGGCGCGTTGATGCACACGTTGTCGTGGATGCGTGAATCCACCAGCAGGGGCGACCCGCTCCGCAACGAGACGGCGGCGCAGTGGTTGGCGACATGGTAGTCCAGGGCGGTGGGGTTGTTGTTCGCGTGGATGTCGCAGTTTGTGACGACGCCACCGGTCATGTCTATTCCGTTGCCGTAGTTGCTGCCGCCATAAAAATAGCAGTGGTCGATTTCGGAATCGGCGACCGTGCCGCCCGTTATGTAGATGCCGCCGCCGCACGACGTCTTGGCGCTGCCGGAGCCTTTTGCCGTGCGGCAGGATGTAATCCGGCATCCGCGGACGGTTCCTTTCGACATATTGACGCCACCGCCGCTTGAGTAGGTGGCGACACCGTTTGAGATCGTCAGGTCGCACAACACGGCCGACTCATGGGTGAGGGTGGCGCCGCGGCAGGCTCCCCCGAAGTCGAGGACGGTAACCCCCGCGCCTTGTCCGACGACGCGGAGATTGGTCGAGAGCGCGAGAGTCTTCTGAACGGGGAATGTGCCTTCGCCGATTTCGATGGTTGCGCCGCTCGTCGCGCAGGTTGCCATCGCGTTCGTGACGGTTGCCTTGGCGGTCTCCCAGGTCGCGCCGTCATTTTCGTCATTCCCGTCCAGGGCCACATGGCAGACGAAGCCGGTGGTGTCGGCCGCAGATATGAGCGGGGCCGAGGCGGCGAGACAAAGCACGGCGGCGGCAAAACGGACAGTGGGTCTATTCATCGTTATTCTCCTTTTCTCCTAATTATCGCAGTTTTGGCAGCACCTTGCAAGCAGGTTGCTAGCGCATCACGAAGATGGTGCGCCTGTATCGGTTCACATCGCTCTCGAAGCAACCGAGGTCGGGCCGTCCGTTGCGGAGGGGCTGGATGCGCGGATTGCCGGCGAAGTCAATCGCCGTCGCCATCCACGCATAGATCGGCCCGCGGTCGATGCAGGGCGACGAATGGCGGAGTGTGTAGTCCCCGCCCGCGAAGTCGGTGAAGCGCGGGTCGGCGACGAAGTTCCCGGACTCGGGGGCGACCTCCGTCACGCCCGTGAGGTTCGAGGAGAATGTTCCGGCCGTGACGTACATGTCCTGCGTCTTGTTGTTCCCGGTGTTTCCCCAGAAAACGTTGCCCACGGCCGTGCCGCCGCTCATCGTGAGACCCTTCCGCCCAACGGTGTCGTTCACGTTGGTGTTCGCGACGATCGTGCAGTAGGCCATTGTGCCAGCAGTCATGAGGACCGCGCCGCCGGCGGGGTCGTACTTCGAGGTGTAGGTGCCGCTCTCGTTGCCTTCGAAAAGACAGTTCCGCACCGTTCCGTTGGACGTCATGTGCAGGGCGCAGCCGCCGTGGCCCTCCTTGTCGGAGGATGTGCGCCACGAGCGGTTGGCGTACACGTGGCAGCGCTCCATGGTGCCGGCCCGGACAAAGACGCCCGGCACGTTCTTGAAGGTGTTGTGGTGGATTCTGGAGTCGAGGAGCTTCGGGGAACCTTCGTACAGGGCTACGGTGCCGGCGTGGTTGCCGACATGGTAGTCCAGGCTGGCGGTGCTGTTGTTCGCGTGGATGTCGCAGTTCGTCACGGTGCCGCCCGTCATGAAAATCGCGTTGCCGTAGTTGTAGCCGCCATAGAACCAGCAATTGTCGACTTCCGAATCGGCGACGGTGCCGCCGGACATGCAGATGCCGCCGCCACGCCCGACATAGGAATTGTTGCCCGAGATTGTGCGGCACCGGGTGATCCGGCAGCGGCGGATCGTCCCGTTCGACATGTTGATGCCGCCGCCGTGCGCAAAGACGGCGGCGTTTGAGATGGTGAGGTCGCAGAGGAGGGCCGACGCGTGGCTCATGGTGGCGCCCTGGCGCCCCGCGCCGAAGTCGAGGATCGTCGCCGCCGCCCCCTGGCCGACGATGCGGAGATTGGTCGAGAGCGTCATCGTCTTCTCGACGGGGAAGGTTCCCGCGCCGATTTCGAGAACGCAGCCGCCGGCCGCGCAGGCCGCCAGCGCGTTCGTGACGGTTGCCTTGGCGGTGGCCCAGGTCGTGCCGTCGTTCTCGTCGTCGCCGTCCAGCGCCACATAGCAGACGGGCGCAAAGGTCGCGGTCACATTGAGCGGTCCCGTGACGACGGCCGTGGCCGTCGCCGGGGTGGGGAGGCCGGGGGCCGTGACACCCGTCCAGCCAAAGAGGGCGGCAGTCTCCGTTCCCGTCGCCGTAATGGTCGCCTTCTCGCCAGAAGCGACCCACTGTTCGGCGGGCGAGACGCTGCCGCCTCCGGTGGCTGTCGCCGTCACCTTGTACGCAAGCGCCCAACGCCATTCGAGGCGGCGGTAGGCGGCGGGAGGATAATCCGCGCCGCGCTGTCGGGCGACCTGCCGGACGGCTTCTCGCTCCAGAAGGTGCGCA
>JAEEGG010027293.1_pt1 | contig 10834 bp, 6 predicted proteins | sample 9134161 | NCBI WGS metagenome assembly JAEEGG01 (sample SAMN16246543, study PRJNA631951) | gut metagenome | biome: gut microbiome; feature: rumen; material: CR-attached | host: Bos | place: Iran: Karaj | collected 2018-10
GTTGGAAAGGTAAATCCTGAAACGACTTTATCATTGCTCCCCTCCTGATAGGTTCAAGGTTCTGGAAACCGCTCAATATTTTCTCCTTCTTAGGAAAGGGCTCTTCTAGAGCCCTTTCTCTTTTTTTATGCTTTTGGTGAAAAACTTGGCGAAAAAAATACCCTCGACGGAGTGTCGAGGGTGAAACTTAACTGGATCCTTCGCTTTCGCTCAGGATGACGCTTTTCGCATTAGCGGCGGCTTAGGGCCATTGACTAATGCTTGCGCATTAGCGGCGGCGGGCAGCCATTTCCTTCGTGAGGATGTCCATGACGGCACCGATTTCGGCAGGAGCCTTAAACACCGGGTTTGCGTACTTGCTTGCGATGTTTTCGAGCTTCTGTTCGTGGTAGCCGACCTTGAATTCCGTGAACTTGAGGCCGTGTGCCGTGCTGATGACGACGACGTTTTCATCCTTAGCAATCTTGCCTGCGGCAACGAGCTTTTCGAGAGCGCCGAGAGCGACACCCGTGTGCGGGCAGCAGTAGAGACCGATGCGGTCGCCGCGATGTGCTGCGTTGGCGAGTTCTTCTTCAGAGACGCTTACGACCATGCCGTTTGTCTTCTGGATAGCGCGGACTGCCTTCGGGTAGCTGACCGGGTTACCGATCTGGATAGCAGATGCGAGAGTCTTCTTGGCCTGAACCGGAACGAGCTTGTCGAAGCCGCGTTCGTATGCCTGGTAGAACGGATTGGCGTTTTCTGCCTGAGCGACGATGATGCGCGGGATGCGGTCAATGAGGCCCATCGCCTTGCAGTCTTCGAAACCCTTGGCGAGTGCGCTCACGTTACCGAGGTTACCGCCCGGGATAATCACGGTGTCAGGCACCGTCCAACCGAGTTCCTGGCAGATTTCCGGAGAAATCGTCTTCTGACCTTCGACGCGGAGGCTGTTCATGGAGTTGGCGAGGTAAATGCGGTTGTCCTTCGTGACTTCCTGAACGATCTTCATGCAACCGTCAAAGTCGGTGTCGAGAGCGAGCACGATGCTGCCGTTAGAAATCGGCTGGATGAGCTGTGCGGTGCTGGTCTTGCCAGCCGGGAGGAACACGATGGAAGGAATGCCAGCCTTGGCGCAGTAGGCGCTGAGGGCTGCAGAAGTATCACCGGTAGAAGCGCAAGCGACGGCGTCAATCGGGTGGATGCCCTTCTTGATGATGTGATTCACTTGGCTCACGAGAACCGTCATGCCGAGGTCCTTGAAAGAGCCCGTGTGGGAGTTGCCGCAAAGCTTCACCTTGAGGCTTCCGATGCCGAGTTCCTTGGCGAGCGGAGCTGCGTCAAAGAGCGGGCTCCAGCCTTCGCGCATGGTGACGATGTCTTCGACCGGAATATCCGGGAGCACCATTTCGCGCTTGCTCCAAATACCACTCATGTCTTCGGGCTTAAAGCTCATGCGGCGTTCGGCAAAGAGCTTCTTCCATTCTTCCGGGCTGCGGCTGGCGAGTGCTGCTCGGTCGTGTTCGACTTCGAGCAAGCTACCGTCCACCTTGCTGCGGTAAATGACGTCGGTCAGCGGGTAGGTATCGTCGCCGTTGATGTTTCTAAAATGAGCGTTAAACTGAGACATAATTTCCTCTTTGTTTTTCGACCGCAAATATAGAAAACCACTGCCTACTGTCTACATCCTTCTTCCTACTTCCTACAGTCTATCTCTCGTCTTTCGTCTGTAGGACTGAAGGTCCGTTCTTTCGCCTAATTTCTCAACTGCGTTTTTGCTATATTATGGGCGAAATTTATTTACAAGTAAATACTCGGAGTTCTGAGTGAAAAAGAAAAAATTTATTCTATTGCCGCTTTTGTCGCTATTCCTGTCATCTTGCCTGTTTGATTCAGATGACGACGGCCTTTCAAATTGGCTTTCTGACCAAGGAATGCCGAGTAGCTATAAAGTCCAGATGGTGACCGTAAATGACTTGAAGCCGATATCTGCCGAAGTTTTCCGTGACACGCTTCCCGAAAACGCAAGGTATCGCGGCTTCTTTGGCGCAACGCCGGGCATGACTCACGATGTCTATTTTGATTTCCGTATCGATAGCACGTTTATGGCGACGTTGAATAATGCCGATACCATTAAGTCGGTTTTGTACATGCGTCTTTTGGATGCCTTCTATAACACGGATCACTTCTTGTCCAACCTGCTCCCGATTGAAGAAAACATCAAGATTGATGTCAGCTGGATTCTTTCGGATAAGCTGAGCAAGAAGGAATACGAAGACCTGGAGAACATCAAGGACTCCGTCTGGTTCCATGAACTTGAATCCTGGAATCCGCAAAAGTCTGCCGATACAACCCTTACGTTCTCTCTCAAGGCGGCTAGCAAGGGTGATTCGCTGGAAAATCCGCTGTTGACGATTGATATGCCGGGCGCCTTTGTGAAGGAATTCCGCAACAAGCCTGGTTACCGCCGTCTGCAAATGCGCCTTTCTGCCCCTGAAGCCGAAAATGCTTACCGCTTCTACGGTTCGGACCACATTAATTACTACCCGCAGTTCCACTTGGTCGCCGTGAAGAAGGATTCAATGGAAAATCCGTCCCATAGACCGGTCCGTTCAGCTTTACTTGCCTCGTATCGCGAAAATTGCAAGGATTGCCTCGTGTTGCACGGTGGCTATTACGATTCCCTTGTAGTCGAGTTCCCGTCAAAGCCGATTTTGAAGGCCTTGTCTGAGTTCTATGGCGACGAGTTCCCGTATATGGTTGGCGATAAGAACGATGTGCGCCAGGCTGTCGTGATGGCCGAGATGACGTTCTCTAGGGATGATTCAAAGGGTGAAAATGAACTGGACTTGCCGATTGTCGTTCTTGCAAGTTCCTATGCGGATAGTGCGGATACTGTCGTGCATCGCATGGAAAAGTACAAGGTCAATAGGCCGAGAGTTCAGGAAAGCGGCCACCCGAACATGATTTTCTATTCTGGAGATTCTCTTTCGTTGCAGGTGACGAAGGGCATGCGAGACTTTATCAATAGGGCTAGCGATGGACGTTCGTTCAAGATGGCCTTGCGTATGGACCAGTCGGTTCTTTTGCCCAAGGATTCCATATTCGTCGATCGCTATGATTCGATTAACGTGTTCTACCCGACGGACTACGATTACGCCCGTTACGATATGGCTCGCTACGATTTTACTTCTATCAAGGACAAGCCTGCAACGCTTAAGTTGTGGCTTGCATCCAAGCGCGGGGAAAAATAATGAAAAAGTTTATTAGTGCTTTACTTTGTGTTTCGAGTTTTTCCTTTGCGTCGATGATTGGCCTTGAAGCTTTGGGCCAGGAACAGATTGCAGGCGGTTCTGCCGCTATGGCTGGTCGCGGTTTTGCGGGTAATGCAAAGACCGGTGAGACGGAAGGTGTTTCTGTTGTGAACCCGGCACGCCAGGCTTTTGATTCCAAGGTCGTGTTGAACTTGAACTTCTTGCTCGATGTCTCTACGGCGGATCGTTCGAATTCCCATTATACAAAGACTGGTGTTTCGATGCCGTCCATGAACCTGTCGTTCCCGATGGGTGACTTTGGTACAATTGGCTTGTCGCTGTGGCAGCATTATGCCGCTTCTGTTCGTGAAGATGTTGATAACGAGGAAGAACAGTGGAATGCTGAAATCGAGTACCAGAGCAGTGTCTATGAACTGGTGCCGACTTATGCGATTAGGCTTCCGTTCTACCGTGCAGTTTCTCTCGGTGCTTCGGCCCACTTTGTGTTGGGGAGCTTTACCCGCAACTTGACGCTTGGTCCGGATAACAGCTCTGTTAGTTCGAAAGATGCCTGGGCTACAACCAGTTCCGATATTTCCGATTATGTGAGTGGCGACTGGGAAATCAAGCACCACCCGGCTTACTACACCTTTGCGGCTCAGTACCGCGGTCGCATGGCTTCGTATTTCTTCTCGTTCACGACTCCTTACACGCTCAAGAACGATCTGGAGTACAACTTCAGGTTTAGCGAAACCGATACGCTTGCACCGACTAAGCGCACTCGTGAAATCAAGGTGCCTGCCATGCTTGCAACGGGTGTCAATTATCGCATTAATAAACGACATAATGTGATGGCGGATGTTGCATGGCGTGCATGGGACAAGGATATAGACAATGTAGCGGGTAGTTGGGATATGTCCAAGGTGACCAAAACCCAAAATGATTTTAATATTTCTGTTGGTTACCAACGTGACGGAAGCGATATCTTTTATGATGCCTATTGGGATCGTATAACGTATAGAGCCGGCGCCTGGTACAAGAACTGGTATGTTGAAGACGTTTCTGAAATAGGTGGATCCATTGGTGCAGGTTTCCCGCTCGGGAGAAAGGGCATGATGTTGGATTTGGCTATTCAGGGAGGTGTTCGCCTGACGGACGATGACCGCAACTGGAGTGAATCCTTTATTGGTATTCGACTTGGCTTGCTTGGCGTTGGAAGTTGGGGTAAGACCCGTGGTCAGTAAGATTCAATCAGAAGGAGATCGATATGGCTACTAAGAAGAATGAAGAGGAAGTAAAGAAGACCGCCGCTAAGAAGACGGCTTCTACAAAGGTTTCTGAAAAGAAGACTGTAGCCAAGAAGACTGCAGTGAAGAAGGCGACTGACGAACAGCCGGCTGCTAAGAAGGCTGTCGCAGAAAAGAAGGTCGTCGCCAAGAAGCCGAGCGCAACGGTTGAAAAGGTTGCTGCCAAGACGGCTCCTGCAAAGAAGACTGCTAAGGCCAAGGTCGAAAAGCCGGCTGCTAAGACTGCAACGAAGGCCGCCAAGGTCTCTACAAAGACGGAAAAGTCTGTTGCTGCCGCCAAGAAGGTCGTGAAGGCTGCAACGAAGGCCAAGAAGGTCGAAGTTGAAGTTGTAGAAACTCCGAAGGCTAAGGTTGCAAAATCTGCTGCTCCGGAAGCTCTGCCGCAATCCTTCGATGCCGAATACCTCGTGCTCATGCAAAAGGATCCGAACTGGATGCAAGCCTTCTGGGAAGTTTCTGAAGAACGCATCAAGGCTGCCAAGAAGGGCAAGGGCAAGCTCGTGCTTCGCTTGTTTGACATTTCGAACGACTTGACCGTGAAACGCAACAAGAAGCTCAAGTTCCACGATATCGAAGTTCCGGCAGACGCCCGTAGCTGGTATGTGGAAAACAAGGCCACGCAGAACTGTGCTGCAGCTCTTGGCGTTGTTGCCGCTGGCAAGTTCAAACCGCTTGTTGAAGCTGGCCCGATGCAGACGTTCACGCTCGAAGGTTCCGAAGTGAATACGGACAACGTATTTGTTCGCGCATCCCTCGGCGGTGCTACTCTCGGTGGCTTTGGCAGCTCGGGACTCTCTTCGATGTCTGCAAAGAACTGGCTTGAATCGCTTTCGAGCTCTTCGGGCTCTATGTTCTCTGGCGCACTTTCCAGTGCCGCTCTCAAGAGCAACAAGCTTGAACTCCCGAAGGATTCCGTGAACTACGGCAAGGACTTCTTCTTGTGGGTGAAGACCCGCTTGATCGTCTACGGTGGCACGCGTCCGGATGCGCACTTGCAGGTGCGTGGCGAACCGTTCCCGCTCAACCCGGATGGCACCTTCAGCTTTGAAGAAGACCTCCCGGACGTGACGAAGATTATCCCTGTCTTTGCTACCGATAAGGATGGCGATTTCCCGACGACAATCGTCCCGATCGTGGTGAAGCGCACGGAATAATGGCGAAGCCTGGTCGCGTACATCTTTTGCTTCACGCACATTTACCTTTTGTGCGTGAACCCTCTTTTGACCGGTTCTTGGAAGAGAACTGGTTTTTTGAGGCTATGGCGGAGACGTATTTGCCCATCATCCAGATGCTCAACCGTCTGGAAGAAAAGGGCGTGCCGGGCACTCTCAATTTTAGCGTCTCATCGGCGCTGCTCTCGATGCTTACGGATAAGCTTTTGCTTACCCGTTTTTCGGCGCATTTGCACAAACAGCTTGAGCTGATTGAACGCGAAAAAATCCGCTTCCAGGGCAATTCCGAGCTTATGGAAGTGGTGGATTTTTATTACCGCAGGCAGCTTGCTCTCATCAATACGTGGGAGCGTGATTGCGGTTGCGAAATTGTCCCTGCGTTAAAGCGCTTGGAGCAGATTGGGAAAATCAACTTGCTCACGTGCGTGGGGACGCATCCGTTTTTGCCTGCGTATCAGAACGATATTGATGCCATCCGCCTGCAGCTGAAGATTACAGTCCGCGCGTTTGAAGATGCTTTTGGCAAAAAGCCTCGCGGGCTGTGGCTCCCGGAATGTGGCTATTTTGAAGGCCTCGACAATATTCTTGCAGAATACGGATTCAAGTATTTCTTCCTGGAAACGCACGGCGTGCTCTTGGCAAAGCCTGCGCCGAAGTATGGCGTGTTCTCGCCGGTCAAGACTCCGGCTGGGCTTTATTGCATGGGCCGCGAACAGAGCAGTTCCATGGAAGTCTGGAGCCGCAAAACGGGTTACCCGGGGCATCCGGAATATCGCGAGTTCTTCAAGGACATTGCGCACGAACGCGAAAGCGAGTATCTAGGCGATTACTTCTTGGCGGCGGGTGCACATATCGAAACGGGCCTCAAGTATTACCGCATCACGGGAAGTGAAGACAAGAAGATTTATCGCCCGTGGAATGCACTCCGTCTTGTTGAAGACCACGCGCGACTTTTTGTCGCCAATCGCGAAGCGACTGTGTCGAGCTTGCTTCCGAACATGGATGGCAATAAGGTCTCGATTCTTTGTCCGTACGATGCAGAACTTTTTGGACACTGGTGGTTCGAAGGTCCGCTGTTCATCGAGAAAATGTTTGAACGCGCGGCAAGCTCGAGCGTGGTCGAGATGGCATCTCTTGAAGACTCGATTCGCGAGCCTGCGGATAAAGATGTTCACAATCCGATTTTCTCGTCTTGGGGCGAGGGCGGCTTTGGTGAAGTCTGGATGAACGATGAAGTCGCTTTCCAGTACCCGATGTTCTTTAGAATGCGTAAGATGATGGACGATTTGAAGTTGCGCATTTCTAAAGTTGCAGGGAATGCGCGCAGCTCGAAAAATGCGACCGCAAAACGTTTCTTGGCGCAGATGGCGCGCGAACTCGTGCTGTTCCAGGCTTCGGACTGGGCGTTTATGATTCATAACAATTCGGCCGCAGATTACGCACGCGCTCGTTTGAACGGGCATTATGAAAATGTCTGTGCGCTTTATAAAGAAGCCGTGAAGGCTAATCCCGACACTAAATTGCTCAAGAAGCTAGAACAAAAGAATAATTTGTTCCCGTTCATAAGCGAATGTCTGTAATTGACGAGATGGACTAATAAATCACCATAAAGCTGGTGGTTTTGCCTTTATTCCCGACGCGGAATCGGTAAATGCCTGGAGCCATCATCTTTTTGACTTGGTCTTCTTGCAGGCAGAAAGATGTTCCGTCATATTTTTCTTGCGAGACTAAATCACCGCGCCTATTGCGGATTTCGATGAACTTTTTATCGCGGGGGAGAGGTGCAAAGCAGAGCGAACCTTCGCGCCACGGAACCGGGAAAGCATGCGGTGCGGCGTCGTTATTGACTAACGGGATGCTTTCGGAATCTCCAAAACGGCTGAATACCCATAAAGATGAATCGCTCGTAGATAGAACGGATGTCAGACTGTCGAGTGTTTTAGAATTTTTAATTCTGTGAAATTCCGCTTTGCCTTCGGTGAACGTAATGATGGATGCTTTACCGACAAAGTTGTTTAGGTCTGGTTCAACGTAGTTGTTTGGAGCGCGATAAAACATAAAGGACAAACTTTCTATTTGGGGCTTTATGGAATCGACATTGTAAAAATTTGCTGAAACCCATTTATCTTGGTCATCGCAAATCCAGTCTTTTTTAGAAATGGTATTGCTCCGTTCCCCAGAAAGTGAAAGTCGGACGGCGTAATCGTGGAATAAACTGTCTGCGTCTATTTCGTACTTTTTGAGCGCTGCTTCGAGTTGTACTTCAAATGATTTATTGGGGTTCTTTGAATAGTTTTCCCAAATGGCCTTGTCGATATCTTTCGCAACGTAATGGTATAGATAAAGGAATAAAGTTGAAACTCCGTAGGCTTTATGGGTGTATTGTTTGGTTATGGTCGATAGTGGAATTCCCATTTCGCTAAAGACATTTGGGAGATAAGAAAAATAATCGTCTATATCGGGATTGGTGATTTCTTCATAGCCTGTGGCAGAGGCTTCAAACCAGAATGCGGTATTGCTTGCTATTGAGCTTATATAGCGGAGCTGGACGGCATGATAAAACTCGTGGAAAGAGGTAAGGCGGATGCCTTTAGCCCATTCATCGGCATATGAAAAACCGTGAGTGCTGTTGTTTAATGTATGCTTTGCGATGGGGTAGATGCAAGTGTCACCATTGCTGTAAATGGTGTCTCGGGCGTTACTAGAAGTGGCGCCTCCGTAGAAATCATTTTCAAGGAGAATCTCAGTTTTGGTTCCGCTTTCGAGTAGTATTGTTTGCCCGAAACAGGTTGCGCATGAGTAGATTCCGTATGGATCACGGACTTGACCGATGTCGAGAATTTCGATGGGGTACAAACCCTCTTTGACATTTTGTTGGTAGTGATAGGTGATTTGGGGACCTTGAGGCGCACGCATGTTAAGCTGATTGACATAAAGGTTCCATGCGGCTTCCATATTTGATGCGGTGCTGTCGGCAAAAGCTTTTGTGGTCGCGTGAGGGCCGTTTAGAACGTAGAAAACCTGAACGTGCGGCTTTTCAATGGTGTAGACTGAATCGTAATATTGTTCGTAACTGCATTTTCCGCTACGGTATAATGACGCTGCGTAGCCGTTTTGTTTGATCTTGTCGCTGTTTAGGAGCGCATTCAGAGTACCGCATTCGCCCTCGTATGCGTGGGCTGCGCAAATGGCAACAGCAAAAATTAGTGCTAAGAATCGCATTTTACTGTACTCCGGCTTCTTTGAGGATTTGCTTTGCCTTGGCGGTGATTTCGGCCGGGATGGTGAGCTGCTTTTGGTGCTGCGGCTTGATGCGGGCGTCAATAATCAATGGCGCCTTGCATTTCCAATGCTTGTTTTCCACAACTTCGTCGAGACCGTAAATATCTTGGGCGGGGTCGGAGCGCGTAAACGTGAGCCAGAGAAAATCGCTCAAGATGTTGTCTGTGCTGAGGGCGCCTTCGTCAATGATGGAAATCCAGGGATAGTTTTCGCGGAATTCCCAGTGGGCGAGGGCATCTTTGAGTTCGCGGAAAGTTTCGATGTTGTTTTCGAGAGTCGCGGGTGTCTTGTTGAATGATGGACCTTCGATCATGAGTACGCCGGGTATCACGACGGTTGCATTCTTGAAACCTTGCGGGAGTGCAAGAGTTTTTAAATCGCTCGGTTTGTTGCGGAGCTCGCGAATTTTGGCGCCTGCAGCTGCAATCACGACTTTGGAGCCGTGGTTGAGGCTTGTGCCGGTGTAGTCGAGCGTGTCGATGGTCGTCGCCGTCTGGAAATGCAAATCGCGGTCGAAGTGGACACGTTCGAGAACGTGTCCGAAGAACGCGGGAACGTTGTTTACATCGAGGCTCGCGGCGGTTTTATTTGCGACGGCTTTCCCGTCAGCAGAGAATCCCGCATCTTCTTTTGCGGCGATAAGTAAATACTTTGTTAAACTTGCCTGGTTGAATCCGAGCAGCGCATTTGCCGTCTTTAAAAGTTCCATCGGCTCGCGTTCTTCGGGGCTAGCGTACGGCCGGAATGCTTCTGAACCGAGCGCTAGGCAAAGCGGGTGTACGCCAGCATCATCGACCGCGTGAATTCCGTAAACGCCCGGGAGCGAAGCGGGAACCATCGGCTTTGTGATTTCGTGAATAAACTTGCCAAAGAGCGTGTCTTCTTGCGGCGGACGCCCGACGACCGTGAACGGGAAAATCGCGTTCTTTTTGCAGAGGACTTTCTTGACTTTCATGCACGGGAAATCGTGCTTGCCGGAGTAGTAGCCGATGTGGTCGCCAAACGGACCTTCGGGTTTTAAGTCGGGCTCGAGTTCTCCGAGAATGCAAAAGTCAGCATCGCTTGAAACAAGGTAACCTTCATGTTCAAAGTAACGGAATCGGCGGTTGCCAAGCATGCCTGCAAACAAGAGTTCCGAGAGGTTTTCGGGCATGGGCATCACGGCGGCAAACGTATGCGATGGTGGCCCGCCAATGAAAACGCTTACTTTGAGCGGGCGGCCTTCTTCGAGAGCCTTTTGGTGGTGCCTTGCAATATCGCGCTTGATCTGGTAATGCAATCCGCATTCTTCGTTCGGGACGTAATCATTCCCCGAAATCTGGATGCGGTACATGCCCACATTCGTCTGCATGATGCTTGCATTTTTGCTCGGGCGTGTGGCGACTTGCGGGAGCGTGATGAACGCTCCGCCGTCTAGCGGCCAGCTGACCAGCTGTGGCAAGTCGCTAAGGCTGCATTCTTCGAAGTCCTTGATGCTACCGGAGTGTCTCGGCAAAGAGCTTATTCCGGCAAATCCCGCCTTGAACAATTGCAGCGGGTGCCTGAATGCGTTCTTGAAAAATTCGACCGGATTTGCCTTGAAATTTACAGCGATTTTCGTCTGCTCAAAGCCTTCACGGAACAGAAAATTGAACCTTTCGTCACTTCCGAAAATGTTACAGGCGGCACGGAACTTGCTCCCTTTGACATGTTCAAAAAGGAGCGCTGGGCCACCCTGCCTAAAATTTTCCCTCGCGATTTCGGCCATTTCCAAATGCGGATCGACTTCGGCGTGAATACGTTTGAGCATTCCCGCTTTTTCCAAATCCAGCAGGGCCTGTTCGAGGGACTTGTACATGAT
>JAEEGG010027298.1_pt1 | contig 10834 bp, 9 predicted proteins | sample 9134161 | NCBI WGS metagenome assembly JAEEGG01 (sample SAMN16246543, study PRJNA631951) | gut metagenome | biome: gut microbiome; feature: rumen; material: CR-attached | host: Bos | place: Iran: Karaj | collected 2018-10
TCGCCACCGAGAACGACTCCCTCAACGGCGTCTGCATGCTCCTCATGAACCTTCTGACGAATCGCGCCTCGATGTTCGCCGACGTCCGCACCTACTGGTCCGACGCCTCCGTCAAGCGCGCCACCGGCAAGGGCCTCAAGGGCATCGCCCGCCAGGGCATCATCCACCTGCTCAACTCCGGCTCCTGCTGCCTCGACGCGGCCGGCGCCATGAAGGAGAAGGGCAAGCCCGTCTTCAAGGACTGGTGGAAGATCACGCAGAAGGACATCGACGCCACGATGAAGGCGACCAAGTGGGTTCCCGCAGGCGTCGAATACTTCCGCGGCGGTGGCTTCTCGAGCTCCTTCCTCACCCCGGCCGGGATGCCGCTCACCATGACGCGCATCTCCTTCGTCAAGGGCCTCGGCCCGGCGCTGCAGATCGCAGAGGGCTGGTCCGTCGCGCTCGACCCCGACCAGAACGAGAAGCTCATGCTCCGCACGAACCCCGAATGGCCCTGCACGTGGTTCACGCCGCGCCTCACCGGACACGGCGCCTTCGGCGACGTCTACAGCGTCATGAACAACTGGGCCGCCAACCACGGCGCAATCGCCTACGGCCACATTGGCGCGGACCTCATCACGCTCGCCTCGATGCTCCGCATTCCGGTCGCGATGCACAACGTGCCCGAGGCCGACGTCTACCGGCCGCACTGCTGGGGCCTCTTCGGAGTCGACGACCCCGTCGGCGCCGACTACCGCGCCTGCGCCAACTTCGGCCCGATCTACCGGTAGCAGTGAACGCAAGAGAAAATATTATCGTCAGGCGACGCCGCCTGACGATAATATTTTTCTCTTGCGTACGTTAATGGTTTTCGCTAAGATAGTTGTGCAATGAGGAAAAGGACACAGAATAGCAAGTCCGGCCAGACGATGGTGGAGTACGCCATCGTCATGGTCATGCTTCTGGCGCTCGTCGCCGTCTGCGGCCTTTTACTCTACGCCCTTCGCGGGCAGTCCGCGCGCGCGCTCGAACTGGTTGCGTCGGAGTATCCATGATTGCCGCAGCGGCATCGCCGCGCGGTCGGGAGGAATGAACATGACAAAGTCAAAACTGAACCGCAGGAACGGGCAGACGATGGTCGAGTACATCATCATCGTCGTTCTGATCGCCATCTCGCTCCTTGTCCTCTTCGGCAAGCTGAGCAAGGCCACCGGAAAGAAGGTCGCCGGCGCCACTGCGGCCCTTGACGACGAAGTCGGCTCCGAGGCCAAGTCACTTGCGGAAGAGGATCCCGCGGACAAGATCAAGACATTCGAATAGGATGGCTTTTTCAACTGAGAGGGCATGGCCGACTGGATTGGCGCGCCCCTCAAAGGGAACTACGCGCCAGTCCGGACAGGCGATGATTGAATCGCTCATCGTGATTCTCGTCGTCTGCTTCCTGCTTTTCAGTTTGCTGGAACTCGCCAGGGGCTTCGCCGGGCGTGAGATTCTGCGCCATTCGGCCGCCCGCGCCGCCCGCGCCCGCACCGTGGGCTTCAACGACTGGATGTGCACGAAGGTGATGCGCGTCGCCGCCATCCCCAACGCGGGAAAGATGCTGGAGCCGGCGTATGCCTCGTTCACGGACGCGGAACTGAGCGGAGCCCTGGCCTCAAAACGCCCTGGAGAGCTTTGGGACTGGAGCCTCACGGCCAATACCCGTTCCGACAGGGCCGAGACCGAAGCCTCGCGAATCCCCGATTATCTGGCGAGCGAGCATGAGGAACGCGCCCGCTACATCCTCGACTACGAGGGATGGGACGACCTTCATGCCACAGGGCTTGGAGGCGGCGCCCCCTCGGGTTCGGACACGCTGGAGGTCAAGGTGAGCCAGAAGATGCCCATCGGAATCGCCGTAAAGGCGCTCTGCGACTGGGTCGACGCGGTCTCACCCTCCATGGACAGGGGCTACATGCTCATCGGAGGCGCGAGCGAAATCGAAAACCACTACAGCCTCTATCTGGACGACAAGGGCTACTGATGACGGCACCTCGCGAGAAGGTGGTACTTTTGTCTGACCACGGCAAACGCCGTGGTCAGACAATAGTCTTCCTCCTGATGGCGTTGACAATCCTCATCTTCGCCCTTCTCTGGAACATCGACCTGCACCGGCTGGTCGCGGGCAAGACAGCCGCCCAGAACGCCGGAGACGCGGCCGTCCTCTCCGCCGCGCGCTGGCAGGGGGAGTCGCTGAACCTGATTGGCGAACTCAACATCATGCACGCCCTTGCGCTGAGCGCAAACGACGCGGCGGCGGTGGACGCCGTGACATCGATGCAGGCGCGCATCTGCTTCACCGGCCCGCTCGCAGGCCTCGTAGCCGCCCAGATCGCGGCCAAGAACAACCGCGTCTACAACGACGACGATTTCACGGACCTGCTCAACGAACACGCCCGCGACGTCAGGCGCTATGACGAACCAGTCGGCGGCAAACTTCTCTTCCCCGAACCTTTCCCCGGGGCCTGGAACGAATACGCGGGCATGCTGGAGGCCGTTGCAGCCGACGGAATCGCCGCCGCGCCCGACAACGCGCTCTTTTTCGGGGATGCCACCTCCGGCCACGTCCTTCTCGACAAGGAGTTCTACGAGGCCGTCGCCGGCCGCCAGTGGTGCTGGTTCTACCTCAACACGGCCAAAAGCGACAACCCGCCGAGGACATTGCTCGACGATTTCACCTCCTACGAGTCCTTCGGGCCTCTCCCGCCGCCAAATCCGCCGCGCTACGAAAACAGCGAGATATTCGGGCTCGGCCTGACTTCCCTCCCAATAGAGCTTCGCCGGGTTGGCGGCGGCGAGGGCGCGCTGCTTGGCGCGGCCGAGACCGAGGGAATCGACGTGTCAGGCTATGTCTCCACAAACGTCTTGTCGCGCCTGGAGAACTGGTACTTCTATTCCCATGACGTCTGGGACTCGCCGTGGCCGGGAATGGATCCAAACGGCCCCGACGCGCTTCCTCTGGCCGGCCCCGTGAAGGACGAGTACAACTACACCGGGGCGGATGCCGTCATACGCCTCTTCGTGACAACATACCGCATGACGGCGGCCGACTCTGAGGACGAACTGGTCTGGACCGCCGCGGCCAAGCCCTTCGGCTATCTGCTCGATGCGGATTCCACGGCACGTCTGCAGCCCCACGTCTACGGGCTGGTGCTGCCCGCCTTCCGAGACATACGGCTCATACCGATTGACGCCGCGACAAGCGGTGGCGACGGATCCTTCGACATCGACTGGCGCCACCACACCGACGAGCATCTTCCAGTGTATGTCGAGAACGGACAACTTTCCGATGGATGCCGCTATTGCAGACTCATTAAGCGCTTTGAAGACCCGGCCTTCCGCATGGAGGGCATCCTCTGGCTTCGCGACAACTACAAGCTGTGCGTCCTCCCGCCACCACACGGCGGCGGCCACGGCGGCGGCACGAGGAGGGGACACTAATGACACTTCTTTCGCTCCCATTCCGCCACCGTTCGGCCCCAGTTTCTGGTTCTCGGTTCTCGGTTCCTGGTTCTCGGTTTCGGGTTTCGGGTTTCGGGTCCCGGGTTCCTAGTTTCGGGTTTCGGGTTTCGGTTCCCAATGCCAAGCCACCGACGACCGGCAACTATCTGTTATCTATTATCTGTTATCTATTATCTATTATCTCGAACTCGACCATCGCCTGCCCAGCGCGGGCGCGTGGCCGCGCCGGGCAGGCGATGGTCGAGTTCGTCATCGCGATTCTGGCCGTCGTCATCATTGTCGCCGGCTTCTTCCAGCTCATGGAGATTGTCGGCGAACGTGGCAATATTCTGCGTTCAATCCGCGGCGAGGCCGGCAAGAAGGCGCTTTCCCCAGGGCGCCTGACCGAACGCCCCGATTACATTCGCGAATGGAAGGAAGGCGACGACGAATTCCGACACACCGCGGACGACGAGTCGGTGCGCGGCAGCATTTCCGTGACGCTTGGTGGGGGAGTCGTCGAGCATTCCGTTTCCGGTTCCGGCGGCTGGACATACCTCGACGGCGTTGTCAACTCCGATTTCGCCTCGCTCCGCGGCGGCTTGTCCGCGACCGCGCTCGGCCTTGTCCATGAGAAGAAGACGGAAAAGATCTACCTCATGCCCGCCATGCGCGACTGGATTGTCGGCAAGGAATACGTCCTGGTCGGCTCCGAACTCTGGATGCCCCGCCTCAAGCTCGGGGAGTTCGACCAATGAACGTTTTTACTAAAAAAATGCTGCTTGCGACGATGATTGCTTGCGCAATCTCGTCGCAAGCGGCAATTTTCATGCGGCTCAAGCTTCCTTCCGCCCAAGCGCTGAAGGCTGCGGGCGGCCGCCTCGTCCGCACGACGGAGGCGCGTGTGAACGGTGTGGAAGCCCGTATTTCCGTAATCGGCTTTGACTGCCCGCTCCACGAGGCCGAGGCCTCAATACGCCGCCTCTGGAACCTTCCGCCACCCGTCGCGGCGGTAACGCCTGTCTTGACCGGAACATGGCTGACGCGAACAGAGTCCGGAACACGGCAGGACATTTTCCTATTTCCAGGCAACAAATCCGATTCCTGCAGCGCATGGCTTTCGGAACGTGTCGCGGACAACGGCGAACCAGCTGCGTTTTCCCCGCCTGGCGGAGACCCCCTCCCGGGAGGCAAACTCACAGGCTGCATTGAAATGAAGGACACGGGAACCGTTCTCACCCTCCATGAGTACGATGGCCAACCCGCGGACGGCGTCCGCGCCGCTGAAGCGGGGCTTGCGGCGATGGGGTGGGGGACCGTCCTCTCCGGCGACACGACCTCCTACTTCGCCAAAGGCGGCCATGCGGCCGTAGCCGCCGCCTACGCCGTGGAAGGCGTCACCCGCGTCGCAATTCTGCGTTCGGGCTCAAGTGGCAAGTGAATGTCGCCAATCACGAAAAGAGTCCTTCCATCAGCACAATGCATGTTGCTTGCCCTAGTGCGGCAATGGATTGTGCTATAATTTTAACCATGAACACGACATCAATAGTTAGCCTTCTTGTCAACCAGCTCAAGCATGCGTACGGCGTTGTCACCCCGTCGTTCAGCTGGAAAATCGAGTCAGCCCGTCAGGGCGCGGCGCAGAAAGCCTACCGCATCCGCGTCTTCGAGGGGCGCGATGGCGCCGGCGCGCCGTACTGGGATTCGGGCGAGGTCGCCTCCAACGCCTCGTTGGCGATTCGCTATGCAGGCCCCGCCCTCAGACCCGCCCGCGCCTACAGCTGGCGCGTGGCCGTCATGGACGAGACGGGCGCGTGGGCGGAATCCGACGTCGCCCTCTTCGAGACGGCGCTCACGGACGAGGCCGCCTGGAAGAAGGCCGACTGGATTTCCGTTTGCGAGCCGCATCGCGGCGACCGTGACACGGCCGCCTTCCTGAAACCCGTCGCGAATGCGAAGGCCGTCCGCGAGGCCTGGTGGTTCGTCACGGGCCTCGGCGTCTTCGAGGCCTACATCAACGGCGAGCCCGTTTCGCACCTCAGCCCCTGCGGCAAGACTGTCCGCGAGGCCCTCAAGCCCGGCTTTACCCACTGCGGCCGCCGTCGCCACTACTTCTCCTACGACGTCACCCACCTCGTCAAGACCGAGTCCGGCGCCACGAACATTCTGTCGGCGCTCGTCACCGAGGGATGGTGGCGCGACCAGATCACCGGTCATGCCGGCAGGGAAAGCGCCTTCCGCGGCGTTCTCGTCCTTCGCTACGAGGATGGAACGGAGGAGATCGTGGGCACCGACACATCCTGGCTCGCCGCCTACGCCGGTCCCGTCTTCCACGCCGAAATCTTCTACGGCGAGGATTACGACGCCCGTTTCGCCGAACCCTGGAAGGCGCTTCAGACCGGCGCGGCTCCCGACGGAAGATGGAAGCCGGCGCACGTCAACACCGAGTTCAAGGGCGAGACGGTCCCGCTCAAGGGACTGCCCATCCGCCAGCGCGAAGACATTGCCCTCGCGCCGGCCTCAATCCGCGTTTGGAGCGGCATCGAGGGCGCCGACGACGCGCACTTCGGCCGCATCCGCGTCGTCCGCGAGTACCGCGACGGTGATGAGCTCAAGGTCTATCCCGGCGAAAACATCCAGATCGACTTCGGACAGAACGCCGCCGCCGTACCGGACTTCGTCTTCTCCGCGCCCCGAGATACAGTTCTGACCGTCCGCGTCGCCGAGATGCTGAACGACGGCAACGGCGCGTTCGAACGCAAGAACGACGGACCCGAAGGCGAACTCTACAAGAAGAACTACCGCGATGCGCGTTCCGAGGCCCACTACATCTTCGTGGGCGCCCCCGAGGAGCATTACCGTCCCGCCTTCACCTTCTTCGGCTACCGCTACCTCTCCGTCTCCGCGACGAAGGGCGTTGTGACAATCCGCAGCATCCGCTCCATTCCCGTCACCTCGGTTCAGAAGTGCGCCGAGACAGGCGCAATCGAGACGTCTGTCCCGATTCTCAACCGCCTCATCGCCAACGGCGTCTGGGGGCAGCGCTCCAACTATCTCTCCGTACCTACAGACTGCCCGCAGCGCAACGAGCGCCTCGGCTGGGCGGCCGACACGCAGGTCTTCACGCCGACGGCGTGCTACAACGCCAATGTCTACTCCTTCCTCTCCAAGTGGATGGACGACATGGTCGACAGCCAGCACCCGGAAGGCGGCTATCCTGGCGTCGCCCCGCTCGCGCAGTACGGTGACAACAACGCCGCGGTAGGCTGGGCCGATGCAGGCGTCATCGTCCCGCACGTCCTCTGGCGCATGTTCGGCGACACGTCCGTCATTGACGACCATTGGGCCTCGATGGTGCGCTACATGGACCTCCTCGACAAGCAGGGCGGCCCGAATCCGGAGCCATGGGGCGAATGGCTCGCCTATGAGCGCAACGACAAGGAACTCAGGCGTTATCTCGCCGATGCGTTCTGGGTCTGGGACACGATGATGATGGGTCAGATGGCCGCCGCGACCGGCCGCGACGCCGACAAGGCGCGCTTTGCCGATTCCGAGGCCAAGGCCCGCGCCTCGTTCCGCGCAAAGTACATTGGCGCCGACGGACTGATCGTCCCCGAATTCCGCGGACAGGCCGCCGACCTCTACGCGCTCTTCCTCGACCTCGTCGAAGGCGACGCCGTCGAGGCGACGAAGCGTGACCTCCTGGACAACATCAAGGCCCACGGCGACTGCCTTCAGACCGGTTTCCTCGGTACGGCGATCATCATGAACACGCTCAGCAAGATCGGCGCGGCGGACGTTGCCTACACGCTCCTCCTCCAGCACAAGAACCCCAGCTGGCTCTACTCGATCGACCAGGGGGCGACGACCTTCTGGGAGCGCTGGAACTCCTACACCAAGGAGAGCGGGTTCGGCGACGCAGGCATGAACTCCTTCAACCACTACGCCTACGGCGCGGTCATATCATGGATGTACTCGGCGATGGCCGGCATACGCGAAGACCTTGCCAACCCGGGCTTCCGCCACTTCTTCCTCCAGCCTCAGCCCGACAAGCGCGTCGGCTCGGTCAAGGCATCCTACGATTCCGCCAGCGGCCGCATCGAGAGCGCCTGGGAATACGGCGCCGACGGCAAGTGGAAGTGGACTTACACCATTCCGGCCAACACGACCGCCACCGTCATTCTTCCTGATGGCCGCACCTTCGAGCGCGAGGCGGGCAGCTACGCTGAGGAGGCCTAAGAAGTTTGGAGAATAAGCAATGGTTAAGAAAACGATAACTGTACTGATCATCCTCGTCCTTGCCTGGTGGGGGTACGGATTCGTGAGCGCCATAATCGACAGTCGCGCGAACATGTCGTCCGACGACATGAACAAGAAGATGGAGCAGCTGGACCCGATTCGCAAAAGCGGCTACCGCGCCTACAAGGCCAACTTCACAGGCGATTCCAAGGCCGTCAGCGACATCAACAAGAAGAAGAACGCGATTGACGAGCTGACGCAGTAGCGCTTTAGCGCGCGGCGCCCTTTGAGGCGCGGCGAATCATGACGAAGCAGGCGGGCATGAAGAGGAGGGAGAGGATTGCCGCCCCCAGGAACATTCCCCGCACACCCCACGCGGCGGTGGAGGGGTGGGAACCAAGCTCGTAGATCAGCGCGCCCGAAGCGGCTGTGGATAGCATAACTCCGATAGAGTGCGCGGTGGACTGCACGCCGAAGACGGTCCCCCTGTCCTTCGGCGGCGTGAGGAGGGCGAGCATCTTCTGCATGACCGCGCCGAGTCCGCCGCCGATGAGGTAGAGCAGCGTTCGAGATGCTGTAAAGACGTAGATGTTGTCCGCGAACGCCTGGACCAGAAGGAGAGCGACGGTTATGCCCAGCGCAGGCACAAGCAGGTCGGCCGGGCGAATATGGTCCGCGAGCCGTCCGATGATGAATCCGGAGAGGAATGCGCCCACAGATATGAAGGTGTTGGAAATGGCCGTCCAGCGCGCCGCGTCATCGCGTCCGACAATCTCCTCCACGCGCATCGTCACATACGGCAGCTCGAAATAGCGCACGAAACCGTATCCCGCGACTAGTGCCAGCACAAGCGCCACGGCACCTGTAAATGCGGCCAATGAAGGCCGCGTCTTGGCACGGCCTTCATTGACCGTGTTTTTCTTTTTGTGCTCTTTGCAAAAGAGCACAAGTAAGCCGGCGAGGAAGTAGCAGATGCCGCAGAAGAAGAAGGCTATGGTGTAGCCGAAGCGAACGACCGCGAACCCGCCCAGGACGTTGCCGAGCATCGATCCTGCCCAGTAAGCCGTTCCAAGCAGGCCGAGCGCGTAGCCCTGGTGGTCGTTCGGGGTGTTCTTGACAATAAGGATTTGCGACGCCGCCGTGGTCCCCGCCATCGCCGCCGAGACGAAGCGGATCGCGACAAGCTCCCAAGAAGACGAGGCAAAGGCCATGAGCGGGAAGATGAAAGCCGCCAGGAATGTGCCGCGGTAGAGCATTGGCTTTACGCCGACACGGTCCGAGAGCGCACCCCAGATCGGGCAGAAAATGCCGTACCCCAGGGTACCCGCGAAGTTGAACGACGCCACAATCGCGCCGCGTGCCCCCGTGTCGACAATGCCCAGGTGGTCGGCGATGAAGAGCGGGATGAACGGCATCGCCGCCGAGAATCCCGCCATGACCATCAGCTGCGACACCCAGAGTAGGGCCAGGTTCGTTTTCCAGTAGTGATGATGCATGGTTAGTTGCTAGTTTCTAGTTGCTAGTTTCTAGTTATCGTTTGCGATTGCGCATGGAAAGCGGTTTGTCAGACACATTCCACGCAACTAGCAACTAGCCAACTCGCCAACATGCAACTCGCTTGGGCTGCGCTATTGCGCAGCCCAAGCGCGGCCGGCGTCGAAGGCGGCGATGTTCATCTCGTGGAGTTTCTCCGGCAGGTTCGCCTTGATGGCGTTGTGCCAGATTTCGGGGTCAATGCCGAGGTGGGCGCTGAGGACGCCGAGCATGGCGATAGTCGCGGCCTTGGGCGCGCCGTACTTGAAGTTGGCGAGGCAGGAGTTGTCGAGGAGAAGTCCGTTGGGCGCGAGGCGGTGCTTCGTGTTCTCAATCTGCGACTCGTCCATCACAAGGAGGATGTCGGCTTCGCCGTCGGGAGCCATCGGGCTCTGCACATGGGCGCCAAAGCGGATGTCGGTGTTGACCGACCCGCCGCGCTGGCTCATGCCGTGGACCTCGGCCTTTTTGACATCGTAGCCGGCCTTGAAGACTGCGTCGGCGAAGATGTCCGAGGCCTTGATCACGCCTTGGCCGCCGAGGCCGGCGATCACGACCGACATCGTTTTGCCATCACTCTCGGGGTGCGGGGCCGTCGTATTCTCGGGGTGCGGGGCCGTCGCGCCCCGCATCGGTGCCACCGGTGGCGGCATGATCGGTGTCCCATTGGCGTTGGCCTCGTCGTACTGGCGGATCTTCGGCGCGGCGATGAGGCACGAGCGGCGGACGATGATAACCCAGAGGCCGCCCTTTTCCTGGGCCTCGTCGAGGAGGGCGTTGAACTGTTCGGGGTGGGCGACGTGGTCGACGACGTGGACGTTCGGGACGCCCATCGCCTTGACAACGTCCTCGAGCACCATCTTGTAGGTCGGGGCGTGCTTTAGGTTGCGGCCGGTCGCCGGGTTCTCCTGCATGCCGGTCATGGCCGTGATGGAGTTGTCGAGGATGACGACGACATGGCCCGTTTCCGGCGGGTTGTAGACCATCTCGGCGATGCCGGTGAGGCCGGAGTGGACGAAGGTCGAGTCGCCGATGACGGAGACGACGCGCTTCGCCTCTTCGGGCGGGAGGACCTTGCGGAGGCCGAGGCCGACGGTGATGCCGCCGCCCATGCAGACGCAGGTGTCGACGGCGGAGTAGGGGGGCATGACGCCGAGCGTGTAGCAGCCGATGTCGCCCGCGACGATGGCCTTGCGGTCGGAGAGGACCTGGTAGGCGCTGCGGTGCGGGCAGCCGGGGCAGAGGGCCGGGGGCTGTCCGGGAGGCGGCGGCGGTTCGGGCTGCTCGATGTTGGCGAGGAGGCGGCGGACGCGCGAGACGGAGAGCTCGCCGAAGCGGTAGATGCGCGGGTTCGGGCGGACGGCGATGCCGGCGAGGCGGCACTGCTCGAAGAGGACGGGGTCGCCTTCCTCGACGACGCGTACTTCGCCCTTGTCCGCGACAGCGGCCTTGACGGCCTCGGCGGGGAAGGGGTGGACCATTCCGACCTGCACGACGCGGGCGTCGGGGGCGGCTTCCTGCGCCAGCACGGCGCTGATGCCCGAGGCGATGATCGTCGGCGCGCCGGCTTCGCCTTCGCGCAGGATCTTCACGCAGTTCT
>JAEEGG010027299.1_pt1 | contig 10833 bp, 12 predicted proteins | sample 9134161 | NCBI WGS metagenome assembly JAEEGG01 (sample SAMN16246543, study PRJNA631951) | gut metagenome | biome: gut microbiome; feature: rumen; material: CR-attached | host: Bos | place: Iran: Karaj | collected 2018-10
GGTCATCCTTGAAGCCGGATGCGGGGAAGGTCAGAATGTCAGATATCTGGCTAAAAACGGTTACTGTGATATAGATGCTTTTGATCTGTCGGAGGCCGGAATCTCAAAACTTAAGTGGTTATGCGAAAAAGAAGGGTTAAGTATTAATGCTTTTGTAGATGATCTATCAAAGTTTCATTTTGCGAAATCATATGATTTGGTCATGACATTCGCTACACTTTGCTTTGTCGAAAAGGATAAGTGGAGACACTTTATAGAAGATGCTAAAGAGCATACAAATCCAGGTGGAATACACATTATTCATACATTTACGAATACTGTTCCTGCTTCGCCTGACATCGCACCTTTCGCGGTTGGATTAGCTGATGAAGGTGAAATACTGGATTTGTATTCAGACTGGGAAGTCATGCAATTTAAGACATATGTATTTGATGATGAACATCCTAATGTCCCAAAACATCAGCATGCTGTTAATAAGCTTGTAGCACGGAAAAAAGCATCTTGTTGTCATAATAATGATGTCAAATGAAAACTGTATTCCAGATGATTTCTGGTATCACAGTTTGAGCTTTCCCAACCTGGAGTTGATTTTTCACCAAATAAGAATTGTTAGGATTCTCTTTTGCTGTCTGATATAGTGAAACCATCAAAGATGCATCCGAGAAATACTTGTATAGAGGTTACTCATTATGTCGCTTGGAAACAATATTAAGAAATACCGTCATGAGATGGGAATGACACAAGAGGAATTAGCCGGAATACTTTGTATTACGAGTCAGGCTGTAAGCAAATGGGAAAGCGGGGCAGGACTACCGGATATTACACAGGTCATACCTTTGGCACAGGCACTAAATATCTCGACTGATGCTCTTTTTGGCTATAATACCGACAGCTATGATCTTAAGCTTGCTGAAGAAGTAAACAAAAAAGCCAATGTGCTCCGTGACAGCGGAGAGCCGGCGCAGGGAGCTTATGACGCTCTTTTATATCTCGATCAGCAATGCGAAGAGAATATATTCAATTACGGTATCATGACCCGTTACGTTCAGGCTGCAGCTCATATGAGCCGCTTTGTTAATCCAAACAATGCTTACTATACCGGAATAGTAAAGGAAGACAGCAAAGAGTGGAAACAGACGCTCAGGCGAGCCGAGAACAGGGCTTTGCAGGTTATAAGATATTCGGAAAACAAGAAACTTGCAGATGAATGTCATTTCGCGCTCTCATGGCTTTGCTGGCACTCCCGCGAATATGAGAAAGGCCTTCAGCATATAAAGGCCCTTCCCTCAGTCGGCAGCAACATGCTTCAGGAAACGCTTCTTCCATATTACATCGATATATCGACTGATGAAGGAAAGGAAAAGTGGAAAGCGCAGATTCGTGACAATCACCAGCTCTTTATCCGGGCCCTCAATAAACAGATCCTGTACACTGCCGAAAGTATGATGTGGGTCTGCCCCTTAAAAGAAGTTGAAGAGATCTGTCTGTGGGGGATCGCCGTAATGGACAGCTTTATGGAAAACGACAAGATGAAGGCACATTGTCAGGGGTTCTACCGTGATACATATAAATTCCTTATTGCTGCGTATTTAAGAAATAATGAGCCGGAGAAAGCAGCCGGATGCTGGAAGAAACTTATGGCGAAGATAGATGAGTATATTGTTTTCTGCGATAAGATCCGTAAAACAGATCCGGATACAACGGTCAGCATCTATGGAAATAAGGCATTAGACAATATGAGAGCCTACGACAGAGAATGGATAGATACCAAACTCAAATTTATCTTAAGTCAGTTGAAGAGCTGGAGTGATGAAGAAGTTTATTCCGAATTCGAGAAGCTTATCTGAGTATTTCTTGTTGATTTGCTTTTTGTAAAGTTGATAAGAAATATCAGCAGGATAATTGACCAAGTACAAGAGATTTTACACCATAGATGGAATCGAACTTGGCGAGTCACCGAGGGAGTTAACCAAGATTGTAAAGTGCGTTAAGTACTATTCATACTGGGAGTTTGACACCAAAGAAAATTATGGCAAGGCCATAAAAAGCTTTTTCGATAATTACAATAAAGAGTTGCAGAAATTGCTGATTGCTCCGTTCGATATTAATTTGGGATATTCAGTGTGATGGTATGTAATTTCCTGAATATAGCAGACTAACAGAAAGACAAAATCGGTGCCCTTTTGGACACCGATTTTACTTAACAAAAGGATTTCAAAACCACTTCTTGCTCTTTATAGAAGGCTTTGTGTTTACCTTGTTCTTAAGAGCCTAATCAATCTACAGTCTGTTTAAAACAACTGTGTTATCATTTTATAAAGGAAAAACGATGAAAAAGGAATAATTCAATGATCAATGATCCACGTGCTGGAAGAATTAACAACCGGCTTAATGCAATAGACAGTGTTAAGCCTAACTACGATGTGAAGAAGAATCGCAGAGAACTGGATGTGCTTTGTTATACTGAAGGCAAAGTTATCTTGCATGGTCACTATGATTACAATTATTCTTTTTGTTATATCGAAGCCGATATCACGGGAAATACAGATCTTTCTGATTTGATCAACAAAATCTTTTTTGGTGAATGGGAGCAGTACTATTCGTATATTGCTGCTGATGGGCATTCGGCATACCGCTTGAAATACTTCCTTAATGAAGGCAAGATAACTCAGTATTCTTCAAGTGTTATATATGAACCGGTGGGAACATTAGTTAATGATGAATCTGTTGGCAAAGTCATTGATAAAGCAATAAAAGATGTATACGCGGAAAAAGATGGATATGATGAGGATCAGGTTAGAGCAAAGCTTATAGAAATGAAGAAGAAAATTACTGAAAGTGAAGATCTTCTTTTCGAAAAAAAAGTATTGCCAATAGAGCGCGAACTTTCAAGAATGCAACATCTGGTTTTCGGCAGTATGCAGATCAGGAAATTATATATTGAATGCCGGGCGCTTACTGCAAGTAAGTATAATGCGTACATGACATTGGTAAGATAAATCTTGAATATAATTAACAAATGTTACATAGTGAGCGTTATCTGTTGTCTGTTTTCTCTTTTTCGATCATGTGGGCTAGCGAAAGGAAGTACTCCGGCTTTATGATAGCTAGTCCCTGACCCTCATCGCCTACTATGACAAGCTGGTCTCCGGTTGAAATATCAAATAATTTGCGGGCCTTGGCAGGGATCACGATCTGGCCCTTGTCACCGACAGTAACCAGTCCGAACATGTGCTTGCCTTTCGGAGGCAATGCCATTCCCATATTCTCGTCAGGTTCATAGTTCGCAAGATCATCCAAAGACACGCCGAAAAGCTCAGCCAGGAGCCTGCATTTCTCAAGATCGGGAACAGTCTCGCCCGATTCCCACTTTGCTACGGACTGCCTGGTGACTCCGATCCTGTCGGCAACTTCTTCCTGAGTAAGCTGCCTGATCTTGCGCAGATGGATAAGATTATCTTTGAACATGCTTTTTCTCCTTCCTGATGCCCAGCACCGCCCAACGGTAGAACGGGATCCTCGAAATGATCTCGTAAAGGCCGTATCCGAGAACGAACCCCGCCAACAGACTGATGATATAGCAAAGAGGCGCAGGCAACAACATATGCTTCGCAAATATCAGTGCCATCGACGAGATGCCGAGATAATGGAAAACATAAAGCCCGAAGCTCCTCTTGCTCATCCATTCGGTGAACCTGCTGCTGACATCGCCATATCTTGTAAAACCGGCGATCATGGCAAGAGATCCGAAATAAGAGCATGCGACATATAAGAGACCTGTGTTTACAGGCTTATCCGCAAAACTCATTCCGCCCTTTACAAAAAAGTATATGATCGTGAATGCCGTGCATAGACCCACACCTGCAGCTATGAACCAGACTGCATGTTTTTTGAGCTTTTCGATTACCTGATCGTTTGAGAACACGTAGTATCCAATCAGGAAGAAAGCAAGATAATACCCGAATCTGTACACCGAGATCATCGGTGCATTGAGGATCTGCGCTGCTCCCCACAGCGGGAAAAGGAGCAGAATGACGAGCCATACAGGCATCTTTGCGCCAAGGTTCAAAAGGCGTCCTTTCTCGATCTTGCGGATTAGTACCAGGATAAGACTGTAGATCCACAGGAGATGGCAGAACCAGAGCACTCCGCTGCCTGTAGCAACCATTATCATGAATATGACAGGAGCCGGAACTCCGGCTTTGGCCAGCTCTGCAAACGCATCACCAAACGACATGCTGACATAACCCTGAACAACATGAAAGACAAGAACACCGATAGTCGAAGGGACCAGGAGCTTTCTGTTTCTGTTTCTTATGAATTCCTTCGCGGTATGTTTATCAAGCACGATCCTCGAGCTGATTCCTGCAACGATATAGAGCACCGGCATTATCCACGGATAAACGAGATACATAAAAGCGTCGTAGTGCTGAATGCTTAAGCTTGTGATCTTTCCGACGCCGCCTGATATGCCTTCCGCATTGTACATGAAAAGAACGTGATAGAGCGCGACCACAACGACCGTCACCCATCTGATGTTGTCTAAATAGTGTTTTCTCATATCTTTCCCACCTATGCAATTATTGTTGACATCAGTCTAGGCTCAAAAGCATATGGTGTCCACCAACGAAAACTTACATCTCGGCGGGCTTTATGTTAACAAAAGTTGCGTGGGCTCCGCTCAGCCGTGATATTCCCGGTATAGTTCAAGAGCATCCCCTAATCCGGCACATAGAACTATAGAGTTATGGTTCAAATACATTTCAATAAAGACATGGCTTATTATACATCTGTTTATAAGCGTATTAGAGAGCGGGTGTGAATGGTAGTTTTTGGGGCGTGAAGAGTTCCCCTTCACCCTTTCTTCTTACCTAACGGGACAAAAGCGACGATCGCTACCAAAGCGATTGCTACGATCAACGCCGTGACGCTTCCTTCCAACCCAAAAACTTCGTCATAGAAAAAACCGCCGCGTGAGCTGTCGAGATGTAGCAGCGCCCTTTCAGACACGATGCCTGAATTAGGCAGACCCAGAAGCAGGCTCTGCGTGTAATTCCATGTCGTGTGCATGCCGATCGCCATCCAGAGGCTCTTGTACCTGACCACAAACAATCCGTAAAGCATGGAGATGCACAGAAGTCTGACTATCGCGAGAACAGTGATGCCCGGGTTCCCTAAGTGAAGCCCTGCAAAAAGAAGCGCATTCAAGACCAGTGCCCAGACCGCACCGTATCTGGACTCGATCGCGCCCATAAAATATCCGCGGATCAGGAGTTCTTCCGCGCCGGACTGAATGAGGACAGCGATCAGGCCGATACCGAGATAAACCGGTGAGAAGCCTGCAACAGAGAATGTAAGATCACCGTGAATACACGCGATCGAAGCACAGGTGCCGTTCGTGGCAAGACCCAGGCCAAAACCGAAGAGAAGATTCCTCACGGTGTTGCCGCTCATGCCGCCTGTTTTTGCATGGCCGAAGCTCTTAAGAATAGGCTTCTCCAGTATCAGGCAGTATATGAACAGAAAGATCCAGCAGAAGATGTTGAACCCGTACCGCATGAGGAACAGGACATCCGCGCCGACCCTGTCCTGGAATACGAGCCAGATCAGAATTTCAGAGATGAGCGAACCCAAAAACAGGATTCCAAATGCCACCGCACCGGGTATCAGAATAAAGTGCCGTATCTTCTTGTCTTTCGTGTCAGTCATCATGCCTGTCCTTCCTATTATGTTTGCCCCATACCGTTCCAATTATACCAAGACAGACGCTAGTGATAAAATTGATTGAAGATTGGAGGGGAACCGGAACGCATGAAGATCTATTTCGCGCCGCTCGAAGGCATTACAGGCTACATTTTCCGCAATGCTTACAACGGAATCTACGGCCACGTCGGCAAGTATTTCGCGCCGTTCATCTCGCCCTCCGAGAACTGTCCGATCACGCCCCGTGAGCGAAAAGATCTCACCCCGGAAAACAATACCGGTCTCTGCCTCGTCCCGCAGATCCTCACATGCAGATCAGAGCATTTCATCGAAGGCGCAAGAGAACTTCACGCCATGGGTTACACCGAGGTCAATCTGAATCTCGGATGTCCTTCGGGGACCGTCTGCGCCAAGGGCAAAGGCGCCGCTTTTCTGCCCGAGACTCCTGCGCTTCAGAAGTTTCTCGATGACATCTACTCCTATGCCGGGAACGACGGCATGAAGATCTCCCTCAAGACGCGTCTCGGCTACTTTAATCCCGACGAGTTCTACGACCTCGTGGATATCTTCAACGCCTTCCCCGTAAGCGAACTGATCGTTCATCCGAGGATAAGATCAGACTTCTATAAAGGCGAACCGCGTTGCGAATATTACGCATACGCTCTGGAGCATTCGAAGAACCCGCTCGTGTATAACGGGAATGTATTTTCATGTAAGGATTACGAAGACTTGTCCGGCACCTTTGGCAGCGCCCCCGACCCTGTAATGTTAGGCAGAGGTCTGATATCCGATCCGTCCCTTGCGGACAAGCTTAATGGCTTCACAACGGAGACTGATTTTGCAAAACTCAGGCAGCTGCACGACACCGTTTATCACGAGTATCAGAAGGTAATATCGCCTGACATCAACGTGCTCTACAAGATGAGGGAACTGTGGTCTTATTGGCAGGTCCTTTTCGACGGTCAGGAGCGCGACATCAAGAAGCTGATGAAGGCAAAGAAATACGCCGAATACGAGGACATCGCATACCGCATCCTGCCGGCCTGAAGCGCACTGTATTTACCCAGCAAAAAGCCCTCCGGCAACCGGAGGTTTTTTCTATTTCTGTTTATCTCCTAAAACCCCTAAAATCGAACTGCCTGTACGATTTTAGGGGCGCGATATATATTCACAAATAACAGCCGGAAACTGCATCTCTAACATCAGCACAGCGCCAACGGTCAGGACAGAAAACAATAATACTGCAATAAATTGGATCCTCTTGAATCTTTCGGAAGTCCTACTGCTAATAAATAAAGATATCAGTCCGCTTATCAGGCACATTGCGGTAAAAAGGACGGTCATAAATGCTGTCGCGAACTGACCGCCTCCGGATGGTCTGCCATACCCCGGATATACCCAATTCAAAGCTCTTATCGAATAGTCCGTAATCCTGAAATATTGAAGAATAAGAAACGAAAAAGGTATGGATACTCCCCACTTAAGCAGCCATGCTCTTTTATTCCTGCTTACCAGAGCAAATCCATATAAAGCAGCAACAAATACCATATAAACAAGTGAAATGGTAAAGTTGAATTTATTGCCTGTGAGCGGAACAATAAAAATATTAGCTGTAAATATTATTGCAATTTCCAGTGCATATATAATTTCTAAGATCATATCCGACTATGGCAATTGTATAGAATATCAAAAAACTGAATTATGAGCGGGTGTCCTTCCTGTACTGCGTCGGCGATTTTCCGGTCGCCTTGCGGAAGACTTTGTTGAAGTAATTGGGATCTTCGAAGCCGAGACGCTGCGCTATCTCAAAGATGGGGATCGCTGTGTCTGAGAGCCAGTATTTCGCGAGGTTCATGCGGTGCTCGGCAAGAACGGTCATGCAGGTCATACCAGTCTCTTCTACGCAGACCTTGTTCAAAGTATTGCGGTTCAAGTTGAATTCCGTTGTGACCATCCCGAGGGTGATCTTCTCGCGGATGTGGTTGTTGAAGTATTCGTAGAGCCGGGAGATGAACGCGGTATTGTTCTCACCGGTGGTGCTGTTGTTGATGAAACAGTACTTTAGCTTGAAGAGAAGTTCGATGAAGTAGGATCGCGAGCGGCAGGGCCAGAAACCGTCATCGGAAAGCTTGAGCTCGGCGTCGAGTTTCTCGATGATATCGACCATGTCCGCGAGTGACCGGGGGATGAACGATGCCGCCTTGGGCGATTGAGAATCCTGGAAAATAAAGTTCCTTACGAGCAGGTAATCATGGTAGAGCGTCGAGCCTTCCAAGCTTTCAAATTCGCGCGAATAAAGACGCTCGTAGGTGAACGCGTCGTTGATGATGCAAGGCTTGAAAAATATCATGTACGCCTGGTATTTGGATTCCTTCTTATTCTTGAGGATGTCCCTGTCGGACAGGTAGATTGCGGATGGTGCCTTAAGATCCATCAGATTGCCGTTAAGTTCTATAACCAGATTGCCCTTGCTGAGCAATACGAGCTTGCAGCGCTCGTTGTTATCGACATACGGGAGTTCGTTCTTGAACTTGAATACGGCAAGATCCAAGAGATTCTCGTAATCGCAGTATTTACGCAATGTATATAACTGTTCACCCATATGCCGATTATAGCAAAGCATTGGTAATATTTGCACGGTCTGTGCAGATTTTACAGATAAACCGTGACGATATTCCATTCCGGGAAAGCATGCCGAAGGTCAGAATAGGGCTAACCAAAGAACAGGAAGGCAAAAATATGAAAAGCACAGATTTATACAAAGCGATGATTGCAGCAGGCACGGCCGCATCGATGCTCATGGGTATCGCAGGCTGTACCTCAGAAGGAACTGTTGCTGCAGCAGAAGCAGTCTCAGGCGAGTCTGTGGCAGCTGCTGAAGTTGAGGAAGAACCGGAGCAGACTCTGTGCGAGGTCGAGGAGTTCGGTTACTGCATCGAATCTTACCCACAGTTCTACGTTGGTTCCGACTCCTGGGAAGACGGCGTCTGGTCCGATGACATGGGCGCCAAACCGGAGCATCCGACGGGCATCTCCCCGAGCCTTTACTGGGAACCCGTCGAGGGCGCTTCATGCTACGCAATCTACATGCTCGATTCGTCTCACGCTGAGGGCATCCCGCCGGTCAATTTCATACACTGGGTAATCGGCAACTACGAGGGTACCGAGATCATCGCAGGTGAGGCCCCTGCATTCTTCCTCGCATTGGGACCCGAAGCCGGAAGGACACACACATATGACATCTACGTCATCGCTCTTGCTAATCCCGTTGAGCGCGTGAAAGGAACAACCGGCGGACCGCCTACTAACTTCAACAATTTCCTTCTTGCTCTTGACACCGACGTTGACGGCAACACAGGCAACATCTTGGCGTTCGGTTTCCTTAGAGGTAAATATAAAGCTGATTGATAATGCTAAAACCTGTGTAAATCTTTCTAATGGATCTGCTGTTTTTACTATAGTCTATAGGGTGATAGTAGGGAGTAAATGTGAATGAAGAAGATAAAGATGATTGCTCTTGTTCTGTGTGCATCGATGCTGATGGGTACAGCAGGATGCTATGCGACGGATAAGCCTAATATGACTTCGTTTTCTCAGACGGAAGCTGCAACAGAAGCATCATCTGAAGACACGCAGGCCGTAACGGAAAACACTGAACCGGCTGTTACTGATTCAGGTGTTGATTTCCTTGAAGGTTATGAGAAGTTCAAATTAACATCCACGGATCTTGAGAACGGCGTCTGGGCGGATATTATATCTAACGCCCGCGGAAACGATGTGTCACCCGAGCTCTCCTGGGAACCTGTTGAGGGTGCTGCGGAGTATATCGTTTACATGGTTGACATGAACACTCCGGATCAGATCGTATGCGGCGTCCTCCACTGGAAAGCATGCGGTATTACGGTAACTGAACTTCCCGAAGGATGGGCACCCTTAAGTGATTATGCAGGTCCCAATCCGGGGTCAGGCGTAACTCATATCTATGAGATATATGTTGTGGCCCTTAAGGAACCTGTCGAAAGACTTAAAGGCAGTGTCAGAGGTCTCAATCCCAAATTCAAAGACTTCATCCAGGGCCTGGATACCGACAGAGAAGGCAACACCGGAAACATTCTGGCATACGGCAAGATATCAGGAACCTTTACTGGTTAAAGATATTGAAACGCTATCTAAGATTTTTATAGTAGTTAAACCATTATATACAACTCACTAACAGCAAACAAAACTGCCTTTCCAGCAATACACACTCTGTCACCCGAAACAGTGATTTTTAAATTCCCTCCTCGTTCTGATGCCTGATAGCAATTCAGTTCTTTCTTTCCTAGCTTTTCGCTCCAATAAGGAGCTATCATACAATGAGAACTTCCTGTAACAGGATCTTCTGAAATAGCCAGCTTAGGTACAAACACACGGGATACAGAGTCATATTCTCGACCAGGTGCTGTCACTGCAATAGTAAGTCCCTCAAGAAATTTCATTTTTTCAATATCCGGGGAAAGATTTTTCACCTGTTCTTCTGTCTCAAGTATCATCAATAAATCTCTGTCAAGATATGCTTCTACAGGTTTTACTCCAAGCGCTTCTTCCATCTCTTTTGTCACTGGTACAGGTAGACAATTATAAGCCGGCATATCCATAACATACTCATCATTACCCCTTTTAACACTTAGTTTTCCTACTTGCGTTACAAAAGAAATCTCATCTTTTTCTTTTTCATAGAAATTAAAAAGTACAAATGAGGACCCAAGTGTTGCATGTCCACAGAAGTCTATCTCTCCTCCCGGAGTAAACCATCGCAAATGATAGCTCTCACCTTCTTTTACCGTAAATGCTGTTTCAGAAAAATTATTTTCATTAGCAATACTCTGCATCAACCCGTCAGATATCCATTCATCCATCACGCATACAGCAGCCTGATTTCCATGAAATAATGTATCAGTAAATGCGTCAACTATGTATTGTTTCATTTTTTATTCCTCCGCCTTAATATCCCATCCCCAGTTACTCTTTCTGATGATCTTCCTGTCTAAGGGTTGCCTCTACAGGCCTTATATAATGATTTGCAATTTTACATCATACTTTAACAGTGTTTTTTCTTTGATCTCTTAATAAGAGCAACTGCACTAAAGT
>JAEEGG010027304.1_pt1 | contig 10832 bp, 9 predicted proteins | sample 9134161 | NCBI WGS metagenome assembly JAEEGG01 (sample SAMN16246543, study PRJNA631951) | gut metagenome | biome: gut microbiome; feature: rumen; material: CR-attached | host: Bos | place: Iran: Karaj | collected 2018-10
GCTTTGAATCAGCCTTTTTCTTAGAAAGCACAGGACCACTAGAATTGTGACCTGTCAACAACGCCTGAACCTTATCCCCTTCTTTCGGCAGATCGTCTGCGAACTCCTCTACAGGGATTAAACCCTCAGATTTGTCTCCAATGTCAACATAAACATAGTCGTTGGTAATCTGTACTACAATACCTTCTACCAGCTGACCAGCCTGTGGTGCATTGAATTCTTTGAGGGACTCCTCTAATTGTGTCTGAAAGTCGCCCTTGGAGTTCTGGGTTTCTTCCTTTTCCACTTCCATTTCTTCCATTGTATAACCTTTAATTTATGAAATTTGTCTTTCTATTATCGCACAAACTTCTTCAATCGTCAAGTTAGAAGTATCTATATAAAGCGCGTCAGGAGCAATTTTAAGGGAGCCTTCTTTTTTGTTTTTATCCATTTCGTCGCGCTTTTCTATGGCTTCTTTGATCTCTTCGAGGGTCATATTGCTTACTCCCTGGTCAAATCGGCGCTGGGCACGCACCTGGGAGCTTGCATCAAGATAAACTTTAACTTCTGCATTAGGAAAAACCACAGTAGTCATGTCGCGGCCTTCGCAGACAATACTGAGTGATTTTGTGATTTCGCGCATAAGATCGTTTACAAGGTGGCGGATTTCTACAATTGCACTAACCTGACTGGCATTATTTGTTACGCGGTCGTCGTGAAGGTGTGCAGTAACGTCCGTTCCGTTTAAGATAAAATGACCTTCTTTTGTGTATTCAATTTTCTGTTTGCGGCAAAATTCCAGTGTGGCTGCCTCGTCTTTGTAATCAATTCCTGCATCCAGTACCGCAAGAGTAAGGGTTCTGTAAAAGCCCCCGCTGTTCAAAAAAGTAATGTCATGTCTGTCTGCCAGCATTTTGGCAATAGTACTCTTCCCCGTTCCAGCCGGTCCGTCAATTGCAATAATCATAAAACCTCCGTGGTCCCTGAGCCTGTCTAAAGGCCCTTTATGCTGTATTATACCATGTTTTCAAACTTTGTGCTGATTCCGTGCGGATTTTTTTGAGTTTTTGTGCTCATAGTGTGCGCTCGGTTTAATATAATTTACACATAATATGGAGATGAGAAAAATAATAATTCTGGCAATACTTTTAGTAATGCTGCTGATACAGACGATTTCGCTACTGAAATAGGTAGTAAAAAATAATATTTTCAGGAGATTGGAGAGAATATTTAAAAAAGTTTGTTGTGATAGAATTTAAAAAAGTTACACCAATTTAAAAAAGTGGACACCCGATTTAAAAAAGTTTGTTACATCATTTTCCAGGTGATTATTTCGGAGGACACAATGATTAAAAAAACACTTTTCGTACTGGCAGGAGCCTTATTATTCCTTTTTACTTCCTGCGAAAACTTTATGAGCGGCAGCGACGTAAAAGACCAGCTCGAAAAACAGATTGCCTACAGCAATGCCAAAAGTTTTATCCTTATTATATCCCAGGACACCACCATGGGTTCCTTTCTCTCCAGCGGCGAAAAGGAATGTAAGGTTGGCTATTCCATAACAGTTCAATTTAATGTCAAAAAAGATGCCTACATATTCAAAGGCCTCAAAGCCGTAAACGCATCTGACACAGACCTAAGCATGGATGACTGCGTCGAATTCCAGGTAACCGACCACGACGACCAGAAAGGCATCTACAAAGTTTCCATCAAGCTCCTCAAAGAAGCAACAGACATTTTGATTGTGCCGGATTGTGTTGAAATGCCTGCAATCATAGCAGAAGAATGTAAACCAGATATGTCAAAAGACTGGGACCAGGACAGCACAATTCGCATCGTATTTAATAAACCTGTAACTGCAACTCAATATTTTGTTCCTGCCATAACTGATGCTTCAGGACAGAATCTTGCTGATTATTTTGGAGAACCATATTTTTCTGCAGACTCCACAATGCTTCTTATACCGACAAACAAGAAGCTAAGACTGGTTGATCCGGAAGGAAATATTTCCAGCAAAGACATTATTGTTTCAATTGATTTGACCAATATCATAGACGAAGAAGGATATTCCGGTAATGGAACAGTTCTTCATAAATATAGAGTAGGAAAAACCTTTGATACTGTTATTCCAGTTATTAATGAAATTACAGTTTATTCTACTTCTGATGTAAATAATAAATATTATAAGGAACTCACAACTACAGCCTTTGCTTCCTGGGCAACAGGAACAGCTGCTAATAATTTTGGTGATTTTGGAAAGAACCGTGTTTCCAATTCTGTTTATATTGAATTTGAAGGTTCTGATGAGGGTTCTGGAATAGGCGGTGCAAATGTAAAAGAAACTCATTATAAATACACCGACGGTTCTGCCGCAAACCTCGTAACAGGTTCTTTCTTTGTACCTGCAAAAATAAATGAGCTCACCGGCAAATATTATATTGATTACGAAATGAATACTCCTGGAGATGGTATTATTCTGTTAGACGTTTATGCCCAAGACAATGCAGGAAATAACAGTTCAACTTATAAGAGTGTATATATAGTAAAAGATAACTCAATTGATTCTGGTACAATTAAATTCAAATATGAAAATGAGGCTGTAGCTACAACAAATAATAATATTCCTGTAGATCCTAATAATCCTAATAACCAACAAATCTCTGAGTCTTATGAAGAACTGGTTCAAAGGATTGATAATTTATATACAGATAACGCAGATGGAACACAAACCATTACACTTTCATTTAAAGATACAGCAGTCGACACCTTCTATCAAGGTTGTTCTTCTCCATACGAACTTTCTGTTTTCTGGAGTTATGATAGCAATGATGATAAGAGTTTTACCGCTGCTGCAAAAAACGGTAATACTTATTCTATAAAGCGAGACCCAAATAAAATTGTTTTCTTAAAGGTTAATTGTAAAGATACTGTTGGAAACGAAAGAATTGTTCCTAAAATAATACCTCCTGCTTTGGAAATTCAGTTAATTTATGACGGTGATACCTCACAATACCTTTATGGGCCGAAAAATATGCTTTCTTATCTTGCAATGTGTTTCGACCAGGCTAATCAGCAAAATAATGGTGGCGCTGGTGTAAAGTTTTTACTAAATTACGATTTTTACACCTTGAACGAAAGTAATTATGAAAAACAGAATTATAATTCCATCACAGAGATGACAGAAACCATATCGGCCCGTTTTGATGATATACTTTCAGATTATACTACCTGGTATATCAATGCCACTGCAACCCATATAGCTGGAGAAGACCTGTTAGTTGTAATTCAACCAAAAGGAACCTTCAATGGCTTTGCAATTGCTGACTTTGGAAATTTCCCAGGTCCCCGCAGTATTAACAAGATAGAAGCATCCATAACAAGCTGGAAATACTTTGACACACAGAATTACCCTGAATCACAAGAAGCTTTCCGCAGCAGTTTCCCGGACACAGACAGCTATGGAGGAAAAATATTACAGGGACCAAAGTCCAAACCATCAGATCCACAGCACTGGACAGACGGCTACAATGCAGCTGGAGAATATGCTTTTGCAATGTACGGTAAGGATTTGGGACTTTCAAATGAAGCTTCAAGTGATTCAAATAATGATATATCTGAATATGACCTTGTCTTAGGTTTTTCTACAGAAGACAAAATAATTCCTATAAAAGAACAAATCAAAATTGAAGTTACTCCAATAAAAAATGTCGGGGTATATAAAATCAGCTTAGCTGATTATATAAATACAGCATATCCTGGTTATGATAAAGTCACATATTACTTCTTTTTAGAGCCTATGGACGTATTTGGCGATGGTAATTCAACAACAATTCAATTTGTAGATGGTTATTCACAAAGAGAATCATCACCAACTCTTTTCCTTTCTACTGGTAACCCGGCACAATGTAAGTATACAATACGCATAGAAGCTTATGATGACGCTAAGAAAAAATATTATGTACCTGTTCTTCAAATACCAATTCTAGAAGGTCTTATGCCTGGAGGAGAGGGGGAATCTGTAGATAACCCAAGAAATGCTTTTAGAAATATTATTAGAGTCAATAATCTGACTATAACATTAGGAGGAGAAGAAAAAACTGCAGAAAATGCATCTGATGAAGAAATTTATACCTTCTTTAATACACTAAAAGCTCAGAATGGTTTAATAGACTACATAGAGAATAACTTTAAACTGAAAGACTATAAAACTCTTAAGTTTGAAGGTAACACAAAATCAGTTTCAGGAGAGTCAGACGCATATCAGAGCTACCCTGGATTTAAGGATTCATCAGGAAATGTAATTCTTTATTCCTGCAATCTTGATGTAACACCTCCAGTTATTAATAGCCAAACAAGTGGTATGTCATTACCTATTTTGGAAGGTTCTTATCTGATTATAGCAAGTCCTTCAGATGCTAATCCAAAATACATTGACAGTAATAATGAAAAAGCTGAGCTTTCTTATTATATAATTCCTTCTCAGTCAAATGATTATAAATTAACTTCTGTTTATTCTCAGGAAGAACTCGAAACAAGTTTTGCTAAATATAAACACACTCTCACATACTATCCAAATGGGGATACTGTAGTTATACCATTCGAGAATACAAAACCTGGCATGAATGTTGTTTATATAGTTGCAGAAGATGCTTATGGAAACAGTGCTTTAGCATATTATCCGGTTATGACAACTTCTTTGGGAAAACTGCCTGTTCAAAAGAAACAAACCCAATTTGAGGAAACCGTGAGCTATACTGTAACTACATTAAACCCAGAAACAGGAGAAGAGACACAAACTCCACAAACTAATACATATAATTATTCAGCTTGGGAAGTAACTCTCGACTTTAGAAAAAGAAACGATTTACTTGTAGCCGGACAATTACCAGAAGATTTGTGTGTAGAGTTACAATATTTAAATTCGGAATATTTTAATGACAATCGTATATATTTCTGGCGCTCTCCGGATCCAAATGAAATATTCAATGCTGTAAACTTTATAGACAGTGAGTCTACCCAACCTGGTGAACCTCGTCCTTATAAAGTATTAACAACCGATAATCCTCTTGTTTTCAAGACAGTTTACAAATTACCTCAAGGCATGGGTGGAGACATCAGCAGGTGGGGCAGGATAAGGGCTTATATTAAAAACGAAGGACAAAATGTTGCAGTAAAAGAAAAAGGCCATTTATATTATGAATATATTTATACTGGCGAGTATTCTGCTAATTGCAGCACAAAGAATTGTATAGAAGGATTGAATGGATATCTGGTATACAGTGACAAGCCTGTTCTTGCTCATACAATGTTCAGTAAAGAAAAGCTTACCGGCTCAATTTACGACGAAGATGCCCGCCTTATTTGGGAAAACGAAGGAGCCGATACAGGAATACAACTTGTAAATAACGATGCATACGATATTAATTCTCCAACAGTTATGATGGGTTATTATACCAATGACAATTTAAAGGTTATTCCTAAAGGTTATTATTACACCACCATCTTCCACTTTGCCGATGGCACTGTAATAATGTCCGACATCAAGCAAAAGCAATAACCCCTACTCCAGCGCCTTGAGCAGATCCTCGTCGTAGGTTTTTAGCTCAAGGCCTTTGCGGTGGGCAAGCTCGAGGTATGAGGCATCATAAAAGGACAAGCCGTATGTTTCTGCAAGATCAAATATGCGGTTACGGATTTCTCCATCGGGCTGGGGGTCTGTATAGATAGGAAGCTTTTGCAAATCGTAAAGAATATCTATTGCATCGGCTTTTGAAATTCCACCTTTGTTTTTCCTGGTCTTATATAAAATTACATTGTAAATTTCGTACCAGAATAATTGAGGAACATAAAGCTGCCCGTTGTTTTGAAGCACATATTCTATATCAGTAATACAATCAGAAAATTCATCGGCGCAAAGTCCATTCAAAAGATATGCGGCCATAAACGAGGCATCTGTAACAAAACACGGAACACCCTTAGTATTTTCTTCCTGCATTTTTGAGCTCCTTTATATCGCCAAATGTCATAGGTTTAACACCTTCTTTTTTTCTTTGTTCTGCAAGGCGTTTAGAACGAGACAAAATACGATTATGTGCTTCCAGAGCTTCCTGGTTTTGTGCAGTTTTCACACCCTGAAGTACTGCTACCTGCTTACCATTTTTTGAAATGTTAAAAACAGCACCTTCCTGGACCTTACGAAGTAATTCTGCAAAATATGTTTTTGCATCAAAGGAACCAATGTCATACATGTTTCCAAAAGTTGGAGAAAAATCAAAAGACATAAGCGTACCTCCTGTATCGTTTCTATATACAAGATAATACGAAAGTATAAAAAAGTCAACCAGTTTTTCAACTAGTTTTAACTGCTTTCATCTCAAGGAAGGCGGTGGTTTCTTCGGCCCAGCTGAATTGCGACATGAACTCGCCGGCAAAGGATTTTATGGCTTCACTGTCGCCTGCCAGAAAATCGTAGTAGTCGCAGCAGATAACTTCGGGGTTGATTCGGAAGTTGTTGTATTCGGCAATAAAGAATTTTTCAATTTCAAGTTCGGCAAGGCTGTGCCTTACATCTACAATAAGATTGCGAAGGCTTGCACCGTAACGGGCAGAATCGGCATGGTCGCCGTATAAAACAGAAAGCAGTTCTTTGGTCTGAACCGAACTACCCTTTTTGTAAATAAGATATGCAAGAAGCTCGGGAGATTTGGACCTTGAAAATTTTACAACTTTGTTTTCGTAAAGCAGTGTAAAATTACCAAAGGTTTTTGCTTCAAGGTTCTGCTTTTGCTTTTTGAGCATCATAATATATTTTTTTTCTGTATATCGTTTGTATAGCGAAAAGGCGTGCATCAAAATTGCGGCAAGAATTGTATCAAGCAGGCCAGTTACACCAAAGTTTTTATACACACCCGGGATAAAAAAACATAGTCCCAGAACAAGGGCCCCAAAAAAGAACAACGGTGAAAAAGTAAACGACATTAAGGCTACCATGCCTGTAATACAATAAGTAAGAACACCATTAAACGGCTGACCTAGAATATAAAAATTATATACAGCCGCAGAAACTGCCATGCAAAAAAGCAGATAAAAAGGAATTGTTTTTAATATATAGGATTTTTTACGGTCTACTTTTTTTACCCATCTGGAATAGATGAGCATTGCGGCACTTGCTATGGTAAAAATGCCAAAGTATATAATTGACGGAATATAATTGGCTAAATCATGAAAATGAAACGAAAAAAGTACTATTAAATCTCCCAAGCCAAAGGCAAGTAATAAAGGACTTACAATCAAAAGATGAAGGCGGTTTGTTTCCGCAGCGTCCGCAAGATCCAAAGGAGAAATATAATAACGCTCTTTGTAGAGTTTGATGAGATTTACCATTTGATAGATTATATATTATGATTTTTGATTTTGTCAAATCTACGACTTGCATAATTGAAGGAGTCCCTTAATTTCAGATTCCGTCAAATCTCTGAACTCCCCGGGCCTCAAATCATCAAGATTTACGTTACCTATGCGTACACGGACCAGAGAGCGGGTTCCTATGTTCTGACTTTCGAGCATTTTGCGGATTTCGCGGTTTTTGCCTTCTATAAGAACTATTTTGATTTTGCGGGGTTTAAGAACCTGGCAGCGCACACATTTATAAAAAATGTTGTCTACACGAACACCGTGTTCAAGCAGCTTTGCAGTTTCTTCGCTTACATCCTGGCTTGTTTCTACAATATATTCTTTTTCTATCTGACTTGATGGATGAGAAAGCTTTGCTGCAAAATCGCCATCATTGGTAAAAAGAATCATTCCTTTACTGTACATGTCGAGGCGGCCAACGTTGTAAAGGCGTTCTTTGTCACTGTCGCGTAAAAGGTCAGCTGCAACCTGACGACCTTTTTCATCGCTGGAAGAACATACAAAACCTGCAGGCTTATTAAGCAAAACGTAGCATTTTCGTTCTTCCAGGTGAATGCGTTTTCCATCCACGGTAACTACATCACCTTCACCAACTTTTGTACCGAGTTCTGTAACAATAGTTCCGTTTACGGCAACGCGTCCATCCAGAATAATCTGTTCTGAGGCACGGCGGCTTGCTACCCCACAATGTGCAAGGTAAGCCTGGAGACGAGTTTTTTCTGAGGCTTCTGATTTTTCCATATTAGCGGGCAAGTTCGAATCTCTCCTGCTCGTCTTCGTCGAGCTTTGGCAGTTCTGCAATTGAATTCAAACGGAAGAGTTTTAAGAATTCTTTTGTAGTTCCAAAAAGAGTTGGACGGCCAGGGGCTTCTTTTTTTCCAACTTCCTTGATGAGATTTCGGTCTATCAAAAGACGAATCATATTATCAACACCGACACCGCGAATCTGTTCAATTTCTGCACGAGTAATAGGCTGAGAATATGCAATGATTGCAAGAGTTTCCATAGCAGATTTTGAAAGACGTCCTTCGCGTTTTGAACCGTAAAATTCCTTGAGAACTTCCCAGTATTCTTTTTTAGGTGCAAGACACCAGCCGCCTGTAATCATTACAAGCTCTATGCCGGAATCTTCGGCAGCGTATTTTTCTTTTAATTTCTCTAAGCACTTTTCTGTTACTTCTTCTGAAAGCTGAGCCTTGTTGGAAAGCACCTTGGCGGTAAGAGGTTCACTTTCCAAAAACAAGATAGTCTCAACAAGTGCGGTTTCTTTATTAAAGTCCATTGGTAATCCTAATTACTAGTTAAATCTTCTTCGCTTGGAATATAACCGTTGTTATCTTCGCGAGCGCATATTTTTATATCACCAAAAAGCTTATTTTGGAAGATAGTAATCATCTTAAATTTAACAGCCTCAAGGATTGCCATGAAAGCGCAGATAACGTCCATTTCGTTACCTGGTCTTGTAAGAAGGTCTGTAAACATACATTCTTTTTTATCTTCAAGAAGCTCGTTCATGAGGGTGATTTTCTCGTTTACAGAAATCTCCTCGTACATATTCAAAATCTTTTCGTTTGAATACTGCTTCATGATAGACTTGAAGATATCCTGCATCTGCTGCAGAAGCTCCCAGGTGTCTACCTCTTCCCACATTTCTTCTGAATCATCAAAAGGCAGAACACGCTGAATCTTCTTGCGTTCAAAGTTCCATTCAGAATCATCCTCCTGCTCTTCCATAAGGGCAGAAAGCTTCTTAAACTTCTGGTATTCAATAAGCTTTTCTACAAGCTCTGCACGTGGATCTTCTTCATCCTCATCATCGTATGCAACTTCAACAGGAAGCAGCATGCGGCTTTTGATATAGATAAGCTTTGCGGCCCAGCTGTAAAATTCCGAAAGGTCACCAAGATCTGTCTGAACTGCGTAATCAAGATATTCAAGATACTGCTCTGTAATCTGAGCAATAGGGATGTCGTAGATATTAACTTTACTTTCGCGGATAAGTGTCCAAAGCAGGTCGAGAGGACCTTCAAATTCACCTGCCTTATATGCATGCTTTACGGCAACTGTTGTAGCTCCGTTTTCTGCTGCACTTTCGTTAACTGTCTTCTGACTTTCTTCCATTTTCTACCGCCTTAGGGAAGCTCTGTAATTTGATGATTCCATCTGCCCCGCCCGTCTCTTTTACGGCTTCAAGGCATTTTATATATTTTTCCCTAACTAATTCATCGGCAGAATATTTTAAAACTTCAATGGAAGGTATTAAAACAAAGGCTCTTTCTTCCATCCGGATATGCGGAATCTGAAGCTCGGGAGCGTCAATTGTTTCGTCTCCAAAAAGTTCTATGTCTATATCGAGGGAGCGGGGACCAAAGCGAACTTCCTTCGCGCGGTTACGGCCATACTTAGCCTCGATTTCATTTATTTTATGTAAAAAGTCAAATGCGTCGACATCGTCATCAACATAGCCGAGGGCCGCCGCATTGTAAAAGTCTTCCTGGTCTGTAACGTACATTGCCGGCGTTCTGTAAACGCTGGAAAAGACGCAGTCCCGCATAAGACAAGAAAGCTCCTCCCCCGCAAGAGAAAGGAGCTCGAGAGGTGATTTATTATTGTAAGATTTGTTTGAACCTAAGCCGAGTAAGACTCGTTTCATAATAATTCACCTCATTCTCGTTAATATGTCATTCCCCGGCTTGACCGGGGAATCTGTACTAAACTGTATTGTGCAGATTGTCGGGTCAAGCCCGACAATGACACACTAATTACTCAGCCGGAGCCTCAGCTTCATCGGCCTTCTTCGCAGACTTCTTTGAGTCTTTCTTTTCAATCACCTGGCCAGGGAATACTAACTCGCGGACCTTGGCTTCGATACTTGCGGCAACCTCTGGATTTCCTTCGATGAAGGCAACTGCATTTTCCTTACCCTGGCCGATTTTTTCCTCGCCCATTGTATACCAGGCACCGCGCTTGTCTACGATTCCGTGCTTTACAGCAGAATCAAGAAGCGATGCACTTGCATTAATTCCCTTACCAAAGTAAATGTCGAGCTCGCACTTTCTGAATGGAGGCGCAACCTTATTCTTAACAATCTTTACGCGAACGCGGTTTCCGATTGCATCCTCATCGCCCTTACCGTCAATAGTTTCTACACGGCGGATTTCCAAACGAACAGAAGAATAGAACTTAAGAGCCTGACCACCAGTAGTAGTTTCAGGGTTACCGAACATAACACCAATCTTCATACGAATCTGGTTGATGAAGATTACGATACAATTTGATTTTCCAATAATAGCAGTAAGCTTACGAAGAGCCTGGCTCATAAGACGAGCCTGCATACCCATTACTGCATCACCCATTTCACCTTCAATTTCTTTTTCAGGTGTAAGAGCAGCAACAGAGTCTACAACAACTACATCTACCGCGCCACTGCGTACAAG
>JAEEGG010027306.1_pt1 | contig 10832 bp, 8 predicted proteins | sample 9134161 | NCBI WGS metagenome assembly JAEEGG01 (sample SAMN16246543, study PRJNA631951) | gut metagenome | biome: gut microbiome; feature: rumen; material: CR-attached | host: Bos | place: Iran: Karaj | collected 2018-10
TGGCTCCTCCCTAGGCGAGGAGCCGTCCGCGACTTTCACCTGCCTGCTTAATCAGGCTGAACAACTTAAGAGAAAGCACCGGCAGCACGCACGGCATCAGGTTCAGGATAATTCCGCCGATAAAAGCGAAGAACAGCAGCGCCAATACCCCGGCGCGGTTCTCCGACGCAACGCTGACGCGGTTCTCCGATGCATTCCCCTCTACCTCAGAGTCGTTTTTTTTTGCGGTCCCGTCCAAAGAACCGTTATCGGTTGCGCCCTCTATGGTAAACTTGCTGGCCGATTTCGCGGCGGCCCTGTTCCCGGCAGATTTCCCGTCAAGCCGGATCGTCTTGCTTGACGGTGCCAAACAAATCGAATTGTCGCACGCCTGGTAGTGGAACGTCACCTCGGTTCCGAGGCTGTCGTAGCCCGCTTCCGAACCGTCGCCGTTCTTCGCGACGCCCTTTACCGGGATTTCGACGGCGAACGTCCCGCGGAATGTCAGGATTTCAAGTTCCAGCGCCTCGTTGTATTCCCGGATGGGGGCAGGCCACACGGCGTCGCCGAATTCTATTCCTTCCGCCTTGACTTCAATCGAGGAGGGTTTCAGGAATTCGTCGGTCACCTTGTTCGCGTTCACGTGCCACTTGTCCGGCACGGTAATGCTTACGGTTATTTTTCCCCCGTCCTTCAGCGCTCCGGCGCTATATTCCATGAACATGTCCGGAGGCGGCATCGAGTTCATGTTGAACTCCTCCGCTTGCACGGATTGCGGATAAATTATGCAAAAAAGGAACAAAATAAAAAAAGTGGCGGATTCTTGCAAACAGTTGTTTGCAAAATGACGATTTTTCTTTTTTATATCTTTTATTTTCATAAATTTATTCTTAACTGAAAGATTGCTGTCGAAATTCCGGTTTGTGAAATGTCCAAATCAAGAATTTTAACAGAACAGCCTCCCAATTGGGTAGAAAAGGTGTGGCGCAAGAACGCTACTCAAATTTACAAACTCTGCTGCGCCCGGAGTAAGGATACCGACCACGCGAAGGATCTTTTTCAAGAGGTAGCCCTTCGATTCTGCCGATCGGCGAATGTCCTCGATCATGAAAAACCCATTTTTCCCTGGTTTATGACGGTTATCCGGAATACGCATCGCGATCTCCACCGCAAGAACCGCCGCATGGTCCGCCTTACGGATGTCATGGAATCGGGGGCAAAGTATTCTGCAGGGAAAATCGAGCGTGAAATATGCGAGAACCGTCGCTTCCTTTTTGTGCGTAACCAGCTGGACAAGTTGATGAAGCCTCTCACCGCAGCCGAGAAAATGGCGGTGGAGTTCTCGAGCATTGGCGGAATACGTGCCGAGGAGGCGAGTCTCTTTTGCGGCACGGACAAGGGTACATTCTTCAAGCGGAAGGCGTCGGCATTCAAAAAAATGCGCGAGAAGCGCGATATCTACCTGTCGTTATTGAAAAAGAGCGATTCTGCAAGCCCAAAATTAGATGACTTGCTCGCGCGTGCGAGTGAATTTTCGTAATTTTAAAGGGTGAAGTTTTCGCTAATTGCAATCGTGCTTATATTTACGGTTCAGCTGTTTGCCGCTGACCGTTGGGGAGCCTTTTCCGACCCGTTCCCCATTTATGATGTTGTTCCCTATGGTGACAACGGAATCATGCTCGCGACCGACGGGGGACTCCGTTTTCGCACCTTGGAGGGCGACCGTGTTTTTCTCTCGCACGACGGCTTGGAAACGTCGGCATTCTATTCTGTCGTTTCCTCTCCGCTAGGGACATTCGCCGTTTCCGAATATGGTATCGTGGTGGCCATCAATGGCGATGGCAACACATGGCGCGTCCTGAACCGTTCCTATGTCAAGAATAATGTCCGCGCGGTTCCCCGCGGGGCCGTTCTGGGGAAGAACATCCTGGTTATCGCGTTCGAAGACCGTCTTGCCTTTTTTGACCTTTTCAAGTCGACATCGCTCCTGACCGTCGAACGGATCGGTAACTATCCGCTGCAGATGAACCCGCTACGGCAACTGGCTGTACACGGGGACACTCTTTATGTCAAGACGGAACGGGCATCCTATTCCCGCGTCATGGACTGGGATAATCTGGCCTCGGACATTCACCTTAGCGATGCCGCTTCCTGGAACCTGCTCGCAGCGGAAAATGCAGTTCCCGAGTTCGCACCGTGGGATTCTACCAAGGTTGTTGCGGGTGAAGAGATCCTGACGGAATCGTTCCTGTTCGACAATAACGGTTGCCGTGTCCGCTGGACCGTGCGTTCGAAGGACGGGTATTTCCTGGTGGGGCCTTACACGATTCTGTTCTTGCATGACCAGGGAACTCCGAGAATTGTGGAGTTGCCTTACGAGCGCTACACCTTGGGCGAGGCCTACGAACTTCAGGCTATGCCTATGGGCGGAATCCTTGCCGCTTCTGTAGACGGAAAGATTGGCTATGCCAAAACGACGGGCTGGCGTGAGCCCGAATATGTCTTTGGCGGGCTGGGGAACGGCTTTAATGCTTATTCGGCTAGGATGAAGGTTTTGTCGGTTCTTCCGGACGGGACGGTGTTCAACCATATATGGGGCTTTGTTTACCAGATTTTTTCCCATTGGGGAACGGAGCTGGAGTATTCCTTTAAACCGACAGACGGGTACTGTTTTGATAACTATCTCGAGAACTTCCCCATTTCCCAGTTTGTGGTTCCCGCTCCCGACAATTCGGGATTCCTGACGGCGACGGGGAGCAACTCCGGCTACAGCATCGTTTACTTTACCAAGAATGGCGATGTCCGCTGCGCGAAGAATATCGGTAAGGAGCCGGTGCCCGGTCCGATGTACGCGACGGTAGACGAGAACGGTTCCTGGGTCATCTACGTGGCAAGCAAGCAAGGGACAGCTCTTGCCGATTTGGGCGGCGTGGATATGTACGTGTTTCCAGCCCCAAGGTCGAATGGTGGGGAACTTTCGAATGGGACTTCCAAGACTTTCAGGGGAATTAATCCTGCTCCCCTGGACATGGTTTACGACTCGGTCAAAAAACGCCTCTGGGTAGTTTCTATGTCGAACCTGGCGTATCTTGATACCGATCGCGATAGCTTGATCGTTCCTTCTTCTACAAACGGCCTTCGCGGTGTCGAGTATACGTCGATCGATGCGGATGTTCACGGGAATATCTGGGTGGGCACTACGGGCCACGGGGTGTACCGCTTGACACAAAAGAAGTCGTCTCCGGACACGCTTTCGGTTGTCAATTATAATTCCCGTAACGGCCTGCTCAGCGACAATGTTTCCGACATAGCGATCGATGCCGTCGATGGTATCGCCTGGTTTGCGCACGAAAGGGGAATCAGTTATTACCAACGCAACGACCTCAAGGATGCGAGTGCGAACTTGACGGATTCGACTCGGGTTCTGTTCCGGGCTTATCCGGTTCCCTTCAGGCCCAAGGAGCACGCCTTCTTCATTATCGAGGGCTTTACGGAAAATGCAGTCGTGAGTATCTATAACCGCGGCGGGGCGCTCATTCGGACCTTTAAGGGCGACGATGTCCTGGGAGGTCGCCTTGAGTGGAACGGTAGGGACAAGAACGGCAAGCTCGTGGCTCCGGGCGTCTACTATTATGTTGTCAATAACGGCCCCAAAAAGAAGAAGGGCAAGTTCATCATCGTTCATTAGTTTTGAAGAGGTCTTTCATGAATCGTCATGTATTGTGGATGTCCGTTGCCGCTGTTGCCGCGGTAGCGACTTTGGTCGGCTGCGCGGGTGAACGCCAGGGGCTTGTTTGCGACGAGATGGAATACCGTCTGAATACCATGACCTATTCGCCGGACCAGCGCGCCTACGCCGAAGAGGAATTGCGTGTCTGCCGCGAGCAGGAAGCCGAGAAAAAGGCGGCGGGAGCCGCGACGCGCCAGAGCATCTATGACCGCTTCGCCGCATCGGATTCTTCAAAATCCAAGTCCGCTGCCGCAGACAAGTCGAATGGTTCAGCCTCCGAAAAGGCGTCCGGTGCGAGCGATGACGTCTCCGTATCCGAGACGCTCAAGGATTCCTCGGGCGAAAAGACGGTGAGCATCTATGACCGTTACAAGAACGTAGAACCTTCTGCGGAAAACGCCCCGGCTGAAAGCCCTGCTGCTGAAACCGCGGCGGACACCTCCGCGGCCGATGTCGGAAACTTTCAGTAAGGTGGATGCTGTAAATGGCAAAAATTCAGACTCTTGCCGGTGAATGGTTCGAACCGGATTTGCCGGGGCGCCTCCTCAAGATTGCAAACGATATCCGCGAAGCGGGTGGCCGCGCCTATTTGGTGGGCGGCTGGGTCCGCGACGCTCTTTTAGGCAAGTCCTGCCGCGACTACGATGTGGAAGTCTACGACATGGCGCAGGACGCGCTGGTACCGATTCTTTCGAAGTACGGTCGCACGAATTTAGTGGGAAAGGCGTTCGGCGTCATTCACCTCGCCATGAAGGGGCTTTCGCTCGACTTCTCCTTTCCGCGTACCGAAAGCAAGATCGGCTACGGGCACCGCGGTTTCGTGGTGCACACCGACGAAAAACTCAGCTTCAAGGAAGCGGCCCTCCGCCGCGATTTTACCATCAACGCGATGGGCATGGAACTGCCGGATCTCACGCTTTGCGATCCGTACGGCGGTATCGATGATCTGAAGACGCATACGCTGCGTCATGTGGGACCCGCCTTTGCCGAAGACTCCCTGCGCATCTTGCGCGGCGTGCAGTTCGCGAGCCGCTTCGGTTGCACGCTTGCGCCTTCTACGGTGGAACTCTGCCGCACGCTTTCTCTGGACGACCTTTCCGTGGAACGCCTGTTCGAGGAATTCAAGAAGTGGCTTTTAAAGCCGGGCAAGCCTTCTCTTGGCCTCAGGGCATTTTTGGATATCAAGCTCGACGAATATTTCCCCGAAATTCGTCCGTTCGAAAGTTCCTGGGACGCGCTTGGAGCGATCCTCGACAGCATGGCTTCGCTGCGCGACGCCTGCCTTGCGGGAAATGGCCCCTGCTCCCTTTCGGAAGCGCAGACGATGGAATTCGCTTTCGCTGCGCTTCTTGCGGGTAGCGCCGAATCCTCGCTAAAGTTCCTAGAACGCATCACGAACGAGGTGCATCTCCTGAAGGTTGTCCCGCCGCTCCTGAAATCGTTCCGCGAAATCGCCCCTTCGATTGTGGAAGATGTTCCTGCCCTCCGCCGCCTCGCGGTAAAGCTCGGCGGCCTGAAGCTCCTTTGCCTGCTGGTCCAGTGCGCCCCTCGCGAATTCTTCGCGACCGACCGTGACTTCGCCGAAAAACTCTGGCGCTCCGCCGCTGAATACGACCTGCTCGAAGCAGCCCCGCAGCCCTACCTCACGGGCAAGATGCTCATGGACCTGGGCGTGAAACCGGGAAAGCAGATGGGCGACATCATCAAGAAAAGTTTTGAACTGCAGCTCGACGGCAAAATCAAGAATGCCGAAGCCGCCCTCGCCTGGGCAAAAGAGATTATTGCCTAGTCATTCTCGATGCTGCCCCCAAATTTACCTATAAAAAGGGGAGAAAAGAGACTTTTATAGGTAAACGGAATATTCTTTTTTCTAGACGTACCTATAAATTTCGAAAAAAATCCTTTTTATAGGTACATTTTCTTGATTTTGTGAATAAATTAATTCATTTGTACCTATAAACAGCTACATTGGACCTCGTTTATAGGTGTCATTATCGCTTCAGCCATTCGATGACGCGGCAAACATTCTTTTTTTGTCTTTTTCATACCTATAAAACGACCGTAAAGGCTTTGTTTATAGGTACAAAGCCTCAAAAAGTGCCTTCGCGAGACCTTATTTCAGAAATAACGTTTGATTACTTCCACCTAAACATTCCGGTGATTCCCGCTGGCACGGCGAACACAATCATCGGAATCTGGATGATTTCGGTGGGCAAGAACGCGAGCATCTTGCGTTTGGAATGCAACTTCCAAGAAGCGATCATCAGGAACACAAAGTCCACGACCACCTTCGGCAAGATGCTGAATACGCACCACTGCCACGGGCAATCCAAAAAGAGCACGCACCAGGGGCTGATGAACATCCAGATGTAGTAGGTGTAAATCAGCGTGAGCATCAGGATGTACGCCTTGCTTTCGTAGTTGGTGCCGTTGCTGCTCCAGCGGGCGCGTTGGTTAAAGAGCTGCTTCCAGGTATGCACCGGGGCGGTTTCGATCACGGCGTCCTTGTCCAGGTTGTAACAGACCTTGGTGCCGGGGATTTTCATCATCTTGTGGATGAGCATGTCGTCGTCGCCGCTCGAAAGGTTCACCAGGTCGCCGAATCCGCCCACGGCAAAGAACAAATCCTTTTTGTAGGCAAGGCAGGCAGCGCTCGCCACAATCGGGTGTCCCCAGCTAAAGCCCGCGGCTTCCATGGCGGTGTAGCCGAGCGTTTCCAGTTTCTGGTAAAGGTGCGGCATGGTGCGGCTGCCGTTATTCTGCTTAGGGCCTTGCACAATGCAAATGCCGTCTACAAAGCGGCCCGCCATCGCGGTAATCCAGCTCTTGCGCGGAATGCAGTCGGCGTCCATGGTCAAAAGCACTTCGTACTTTGCAATCTTGAAGGCGCTTTCCAGCGCACGCTTCTTGGGGCTTGCAATCTGCGGTAAATCCGGCGAGAGCGAGAGCACCCTGAATTTCGGGTGTGTTGCCGCGAACTTCTCGAGAATTTCCCTAGTGGAATCGGTGGAGCGGTCGTCGACGCAGATGACTTCCCATTCGCCTGCATAATCCTGTTCGGCTAGGGCTTCCAGGGTGCGTTGCGCGAATTCCTCTTCGTTCCTCATCGGCACCACGACCGTGACACTCGGAGTAGCCTTCGGGCCCCTGTAACGGTGCGTGCGGATAACCCCTATGATAAAGAATAGGAACAACAGCACGTATAATGCGGTAAGGCTCGCGATGATAATACCACCCATGTGCTTAAAGTTAGAAAAATCGGAATTCGGATTTCGGAATTCGGAATTGTATTTTCTAATTTTTAACTCTGAACTCCGAATTCTGAATTCATAATTATGATCCATCCTTCCGCATTTGTTCATCCGCAGGCCAAAGTCCACGAAACTGCCGTTATTGGCCCTTGGTGTCTGGTCGATGCCGGTGCCGAAATTGCCGAAGGCGTGGTTCTGGAATCCCGCGTGCATGTTTACGGAGGGGTTTCCATCGGCAAGAATACGCATGTATATGACGGAGCAATCCTCGGTGGCCCTCCGCAAGACTTGAAGTATGCGGGCGAGCCGACCCGTCTCGAAATTGGCGAAAACTGCACCATCCGCGAATATTGTACGCTAAACCGCGGCACGGTGCAGGGGGGCGGTTGTACCCATGTGGCTAGCAAGGTGCTTGTGATGGCCTATTCGCATATCGCCCATGACTGTGACATCCGCACGGGCGTCGTCATCGCGAACGGCTGTCAGCTTGGCGGCCATGTGCGCATCGGTGAGTATGCGACTATCGGCGGTGTTACCGCCATCCAGCAGCGCAATCAGGTGGGCGCCTACGCTTTCGTGGGTGGCACCCACAAGGTCGACCGCGACGTTCCGCCGTGCGCCAAGGCGTCCGGCAACCCCATCCGCTTCGGTGCGCTGAACCTGCATGCCCTGCGGCTGCATCCGGAAAGTTTCCCCGAAGAACGCGTCCAGGCGCTTTCCCGCGCCTACCGCGAACTTTACCGCAGCGGGCGCCCTGTTGCCGAGGTCATCGAGGAATTCCGGAATGGCCCGGAGCCCCTTTTCCGAGAATTTTTCGACGAACACTGGGGCGGCACTCTAGTGCGCCCGTAGTCCGTCCCTAAACGCCAGGACAGTCTAAAGTCCTCCACACGCTCCGCCCCTCTCACGCCATCCAGGCAGCCCGTCCTCTTACGTCATCCTGGAGGTCCGCAGGACCGACGGCGGACAGCACTTGGCAAGTGGACGCCTTTGGCGTCCGCAATTTCGGCTCAACCATGCCAGAATGTAAACATTCTGTCGCGGCGTTCGCCTTATATGCTTTTGTTGCCTTAGTGCGCATGGTCCCCGAATGGGGAGGATCTAGGCGGAACATTTCTACTCGAAAACTTGCATCTTTTTGATGAACAAATATTTACATACCCGTGATATATATCACTGGGAACACTTTGAAAACGGAAAATGCCCCGGTGTTTACAGTAAGAAACAGAGTTTTTACAAAAAACGCCTCCTAAATAAAAAATAAGTGATTATTTTTACTAGGCAAGTTTTTATAAGAGGTTTTTATGTCCATAGCAAAGAAAATGACCGGCTTCCTCCTGGCGGCATCCTTGTGCTCGTTCGCGGGTCCGGTGAGCCACTTTGGCAAACTGGTGTCTTGCGGAGCCAACATCTGTGGTGAAAAAACGGGTACTTCTACTCCCATTCAGCTCAAGGGACCCAGCCTTTTCTGGTCCACTGGTAGTCCGGCAGCTCTTTTTCACCCGATTACGGTGGATTGGTTTACCGCCAATTTTAACATTGGTGTTATCCGTGCGCCTATGGCCATTAAATATTATGACGCAAACTGCTCCGATCCTCTCGCTAAGGAAGGCTTGACCAGCTATGGCTATCTTTCGGGAGGAACTGGTGACAAGGCAAACACCAAGGCCTTGATAAAAAGTATCGTTGATGCGGCTATCGCGAACGACATTTACGTGATTGTTGACTGGCATTCCCATTGTGCTGAAAAGGAAACAAGCGAAGCCGCCAATTTCTTTAAGGAAATGGCTACGGAATACAAGGATGTCCCGAACCTGATTTGGGAAATCTATAACGAACCGGTGAACACCAGTGCCAGCACGATTAACGACTATGCCAAGACGGTTACTGCTGCTATTCGTGGTACTGGTAACAAAAACTTGGTTATTGTCGGAACGAACTTCTATTCTTCCAAGCCCAATGAACAGGCTCAGCAGGGTTTGCACAATACTTACGAGAATGTGGGCTATTCCCTGCACTTCTATGCGGCCGCAAACCATAATGGTTATCAGAGCAATAAGGCTTCCGGTGCACCGACATTCGTGACGGAATGGGGAGCAACCGATGCCAATGGCGATGGTGGCGTGAGCGACGCTTCTTCTTGGCGTTCCTGGATGGACCAGAACAAGGTGAGTGGCTGTATGTGGTTTGCCGGTCCGGACGAACAGTCTTCCGCCATGTTCCCAGTAGGCGCCAGTACTGCCAATCTGGATACCTATCTGAGCCGCTTCTCCGGAACGAACACTACGGCAGGCGTCTTTGCTGCTTTCATGTCTACCAACAGCTGGACCTCTTTTGTTCCTTCTTCCCACCCGATGGGTAAGACCATCTCGGTATCCCTTAAAGAAGGAGCTTCCAAGACGTTCTCCGCTACCGATTTGGGCATTCGCGGAACGATTTCCGAAGCGAAAGCTGATTATGGGACTGTTACTAAGACGGATAATTCCATCACATTCCAGAGTCCCGAATATGGTTCTCCGGAAAAGATTGCAATCAGCTATAGCGTGACCTCGGGCGACATTACCACCAAGGAACGCATTATTATTTCGATTACGGATCGCAAGCCGATTTTGAAGGATACGACATTGGCCGTCAGCTATAAGTTGCCGACTAGGCTGACGCTTGCCAAGCTTGGTGCGAGCAATCCACTTACCAAGGGAAGCGTTTCGGGACTTTCATTGGTCTCCGCACAGGCTTCGAGCGGCACAGCTGTCGCAAATGGTGATACCGTCGTGTTTACTCCCGCTGGCCAAGGCGAGGTTTCGCTCACTTATTCTGTCAAGAATACCAATGGAACTGCATCGGCTACGGTGAAACTCCTTTGCCAGAACATGGTTCCGACGATTTATGCAAAGGCCAATATGGGCAGCAAACCCAATACCGCTCCTGTTGAAATTACGCTCGTGACGATGCGAGCAAACGATGCCGACGGAGATGCCGTCAAGTTCAGGATCGGTTATCTGGACCCGAACTATCCGGGCTCCCTTGCCATGAACGAAGACAGCACCAAGCTCATTTATACCCCCGATGGCGCACACACGGGTAGTGTGACTATCCTGTCTATCCTGACCGATGGTATTGCCGATTCCAAGATTGGTTCAGCAGTGTTCAACTTGACGGGTAGCGGTTCGCCGATTTCTGTGGTGGCTCCGACGACCATTCCGGACTATGTTCCGCCCGTATCCATCAGGCAGGTGGTCGCCCCGGCTATCGCTTCCAGCCTCAAGGTCGGTCGCGAAAACGTGACCCTGGGCCTCGTCAAGTCTGGCCGTGTCGTCGTGGATATCTACAGTATCAATGGCCTCCGCGTCAAGACACTGCTTGACCAGAACCTTTCTGCTGGTGTGCACACCGTCGGTTTCGATGCTTCGAGCATCCCGGCTGGCACCTACATCGTGCGCATGCGTCAGGGTTCGATCACCAAGTCTCAGTGGTTCGTGAACCGCTAATCGGTACCCCCTAGAACTTAAGAAGAAGCCCGCACTCGTGCGGGCTTCTCTGTTTATGTTCCCCTCACCTCATCCAGGCGGTCCGCCCCTTATGTCATCTTGGAGGTCCGCAGGATCGACGGCGGACAGCATTTGGCAATATGTTGACTTAGTGCGCATTGTCCCCGAATGGGGAGGATCCTGGCATAATCATCCTCGCAACAAATGGTCTCCCCCCGTCGGAAATCATAAGTACGTCCTTCACTGGATCCCCTCCTTCGCGTCGCTCAGTCGAGGATGACGAAAGTGGGACAGGACCCCTCCTTCGCGCCGCTCAGTCGAGGATGACTGAAGTGGGACACTTATGCGTTTCTCCAGACGATTAGGATGACTTTAGGGAACTTT
>JAEEGG010027309.1_pt1 | contig 10831 bp, 9 predicted proteins | sample 9134161 | NCBI WGS metagenome assembly JAEEGG01 (sample SAMN16246543, study PRJNA631951) | gut metagenome | biome: gut microbiome; feature: rumen; material: CR-attached | host: Bos | place: Iran: Karaj | collected 2018-10
CCATCCCACAATGAGCAGGACGTTGAGCGCACAAAGCAGAGCCTGCACCTTCCGGTTGTGGAAGAGGAAGATGGCGTAGGTACCGAGGGCCGCCGTAGGCAGCAGGATGGCCATAAGCGGCCACACATCGAAATGATGCTTTCCTATAGGGTCAGTGTACCAGAGGTTATAGACCTTTGCCACATCAACGCCGCCGAGGTTGAAGGCACCGATCTGCATACACAGACAAATGACCGTCAGGATGACGGCCACTATGAGATAAACGGTCTGTTTACGTTGCCACATATATTAACGGAGACCTAAAGAGATTAATCGTACTGATTGTTCTCACGAGCGGGGTCACGCCAGTAGACCTTATCCTCGATGAACTCCTGTGTTGCCAACAGCGTGGGCTTCGGCAGCTTCTCGTAATAGCGTGAGATTTCAATCTGCTCGCGGTTCTCGAACACCTCCTCGAGAGAGTCGTTGTATGAGGCAAACTCGGCCAGCTTCTTGGAGAGGTCTTCCTTGATCTGGCTGCTGATCTGATTGGCACGCTTGGCAATGATGGCCACACTCTCGTAGATATTGTCGGTATCACGACAGAGGTCCATAATGTTGCGGGTCACGGTATTTACCGGTGCTTTTGATTTCTTGTAATCCATAATGTATATTTACAATTTAACTATTTACAATTTAGTCTTTCAGTACTTTCTTGCATTTGGTGATGAACTTCTCGGCAGTACGCACGTTCTTCGAGTCGGGATACTCGTTGATGAAGCCGTAGCACTCGTCCTCGGCATCGCGATAACGGTCGACGCGACGATCCTCGGTGCTGTTCTCAGCCAGCTCGAACTTGCTCTTCATGATGAGCAGGGCAAACTGTTCGCGGATGGAGCAGTAAGGATAGCTCTTCAGCGCATTCTGGGCCGTGATGATGCACGAGGTGTAGTTGCTCTCATCATTCTTGTTGATATTGCCGAAATAACCGCCGAGGTTATAGTAGAGCTCGGCAGAGAGGTATTCCTTCATGATGAGCTTATCCTGCAGCTCATAGAGTCGCTTCTGGGCAGCAGGACGCAGCTTGGAGTCGGGATAGAGGTCGAGGAAGGTCTGATAGGCATTGATGGCGCCGATGGTGGGTGTCTGGTCGAGACGGGGCTCGGGAGCACTCTCATAGAGGGCCTGACCCACATAGTAGGCGGCCGACTCGGCATAGATACCACGGGGATAGCTGCTGCCGTACTTCTTGAAAGTGGCAGAGGCAGCCTCGAAGTCGCCGTTGCAGTACTGCGCCATTCCGAGCATGTAGAGGCACTCCTGAGCGTCCTCGCTGGCCTTCTTCACCGTAATAAGATCTTCCAGCAAGACAGTGGCCTGCTGGAACTTATTATTGGCGAAGGCCTCCTTGGCAAACTCGTACTTATAGCTGTCGTCAGCCGACTTGTAGACCTTGTTGAATTCTCCTGCGCAGCTGCACAAAAACAGCAACGCGCACGAACCTATTATGATACTTTTCTTCATATCGGGGTGCAAAGTTACGATTTTTCGGCAAAATAACAAAGTTTTTTCTTAAAATTATGAATTATGAACTATGAATTATGAATTATTTAGTATCTTTGCACCTTATTATGAGTGATTTCTTATTAACTTCACCTTATCAGCCCACGGGCGACCAGCCCGAAGCCATCAGAGAACTGACGGAGGGACTGCAGCGTGGCGACCAGTCGCAGGTGCTGCTTGGTGTGACGGGATCGGGAAAGACGTTCACAATGGCGAATGTCATCGCCAAGATGAACCGCCCCACCCTCATCCTGAGTCACAACAAGACGTTAGCCGCCCAGCTCTACGACGAGATGCGGGGTTTCTTTCCCCAGAACGCCGTAGAGTATTATGTCAGCTATTATGACTACTACCAGCCGGAGGCCTATCTGCCCGCCAGCGACACCTATATCGAGAAAGACCTCGCCATCAACGAAGAGATCGACCGTCTGAGGCTATCGGCCGTATCTAATTTGCTGTCAGGCAGAAAAGACGTAGTAGTAGTATCGTCTGTTTCGTGTATCTACGGTATGGGTAGTCCGGTAGCCTTACAGGAGAATGTGATCAGGCTGCATGTAGGTCAGAAGCTGGATCGCAACATGCTGTTAAGGAATTTGGTGTCCGCACTCTACGTTCGAAATGATGTAGACCTACAACGTGGCAACTTCCGTGTGAAGGGCGATACAGTGGACATTGCAATGGCCTACAGCGAGGTGGTGCTGCGTGTGACGTTCTGGGATGATGAGATCGACGCCATCGAGGAAGTAGATGCCGTGACGTTCGACCGTCTGGCCCGCTTCGAGGAATACCAGCTCTACCCCGCCAACCTCTTTATGACCTCGCAGGAACAGACGAACATCGCTATCCGCGAGATTCAGGACGACCTGATGCAACAGGTGGCCTACTTCGAGGAACTGGGCGACGGCATCAAGGCGCAGAGAATCAAGGAGCGCGTAGAATATGATATGGAGATGATCAAGGAGCTGGGGCACTGCTCGGGCATTGAGAACTACAGCCGCTATTTCGACGGACGCAAGGCGGGCGAGAGGCCCTACTGTCTGCTGGACTTCTTCCCCAAGGATTATCTGCTGATTATCGACGAGAGTCATGTGTCGGTGCCCCAGATACGGGCAATGTACGGTGGCGACAGAGCCCGAAAGACGAACCTCGTGGAATATGGTTTCCGTCTGCCTGCCGCTTTCGACAACCGTCCGCTGACCTTCGAGGAGTTTCACGAGATGATCAACCAGGTGATCTACGTATCGGCCACCCCTGCCGACTATGAGTTAGAGGAGGCCGAAGGCGTAGTGGTGGAACAGGTAATCAGACCGACAGGACTGTTAGACCCCGAAATAGAAGTGCGCAAGAGCGAGAACCAGATCGACGACCTGATGGACGAGATACTCACCCGCAGTCATCGGGGCGAGCGGGTACTAGTGACCACACTGACCAAGCGTATGGCCGAGGAACTGAGCGGTTATCTGCTGGATCATCATATCGCCACCGCCTATATCCACAGCGACGTGTCGACCTTGGATCGCGTGAAGATCCTGAACGATCTGCGACAAGGCACCTACGATGTGCTGGTGGGGGTGAATCTGCTGCGTGAGGGACTCGATCTGCCCGAGGTGTCGCTCGTGGCCATCCTCGATGCCGATAAGGAGGGTTTCCTGCGCAACCACCGCAGTCTAACGCAGACAGCTGGTCGTGCAGCGAGAAACGTGAACGGCAAGGTGATTATGTATGCCGACACCATTACCGCCTCGATGCAGCTGACCATCGACGAAACGCTGCGCAGGCGCACCAAACAGATACAATACAACGAGGCACACGGCATTACGCCCACGCAGATCAAGAAGAACCTGAGTGTGAGTGCCTTGCAGAAGGAGAACCGTGCGGATACGAAGGAGATGCTGCGCGACATCGGTATAGCGGCAGAGAGCGGCAGCACGGGAGCCATGATGACCGCCGACCCGATTATCGGACAGATGACACGCGAACAGCTGCAGAAACTGCTGCTCGAAACAACCCGCAAGATGAAGGAGGCAGCCAAGCAACTGGATTTCCTCCAGGCTGCCCAATACCGCGACGAAGTGTTCAGACTCCAACAGGAGTTGGATTCAGTGATGAGTGATGAGTGAATAGTATTCGCAGAATAGTGAAAAAAACGAAAAATCTGTGAGCGGTAGCTAATTATTCACTATTCACTGTTCACTATTCACTATTTTTTCGTACTTTTGCACCCATATTTATAAATAAGGAAAAGATGAAAAAGATTTTGATAACCCTGCTGATGGCGATGCCTCTGCTGGCAGCCGCACAGGACAACACTTGGGAAAGAATAGAAACAGCCACCGCTGAGAGCACTAATCCCGACGCCAAATATCTGGCTGAGAACGCCGTACCGATGGTAGACGGCAAGGTTTGTTGGAAGACCACCATCAACGCTCCGGGTAAGAGCGCACAGCAGGTCTACGACATCCTGCAGACCCAGCTCAACAAGATGGTGAAAGAGGAAAACCAACTGTTCGAGCGCAGTAAGGTAGCCATTCAGGATCAGGCTAAGCACCAGTTGGGCGCAACCTTCCACGAGTGGCTCGTATTCAAGAACACCGCCCTGAGTCTGGACCGTACGGTGCTGAACTTCCAGTTGATCGTGGATTGCAGCGACGGAAAGGCTGATGTGCAGATAACCCGCGTAAGCTACGACTACGAACTGGAGCGCGACCCCACCCACTACACCGCTGAGGAATGGATCAGCGACAAGTATGCCGTGAATAAGAAGCGTACGAAGCTGCTCAAGCTCTCGGCCAAGTTCCGTAGGAAGACCATCGACCGTAAAGACTTCATCTTCAATAAGTTCACCGCACTCCTCAACGAGAAATGAGCAAGGACGGAATACGTAACATATTGAATCTGATCTTTATGATTGTGGCGGTGGTGGGCGTCATCATCTACCTCACCGACGACAGGATGAAGGGAATCATCGTGATCCTCATCGCCATGTGCTTTAAAATGGCGGAAGCCTCGATGCGAATGTTCAACAAATGATGCAAAGACGATATTGCCATATATATTTGCTGAGAGTGGTATTAATACTATTCACTCTTCACTATTCACTGTTCACTCGATCGCAAGATACGTTCAACCAGATCGACGAGATGGGTAACGTGACGCAGCGTAACCAGAACTTCAACGTACACAATAACGACACCACCAAGGCTAACAAGGAGGTGCCCAAGGGAATGCGGACGTGGACGGTAGACCGTAAGTTCGGCAATGTGATTCCCGTAGAGCCCGACACCCTGGCCCATCTGTTCCCACAGTCGCTCTCCAACTCAGGAATGTATGGCGAATACAACACCATCGGCAACAACTACTCCGCCCGCGAGAACCGTATCTACATCGACCGCAAAGAGAGCAGCTCGTTTATCTTCACCGATCCCTACTCTTTCTTTATGAGGGATCCCGACGAGTTCCAATTTGTCAACACCCTCTCGCCCCTGACATATCTCACTTACGACAACTGCGGCGACAAGCAGCACGGTGAGGACAGGCTCGACGCAAAGTTTTCTGTAAATGTGAACAAACGTCTGGGCTTCGGATTCCAGTTGACCTACGACTACGCCCGAGGCTATTTCAGCAACCAGAGCGTTTCGCACTTCAACGGTTCGATCTTTTCCAGCTACTTAGGCGACCGTTATAACATGCACTTCCTCTTCTCGACGAACCACCAGAAGGCGACAGAGAATGGTGGTATCACCGACGATGAATATATCCAGCACCCCGAATCGTTCCAGGATTCCTATTCCGACGAAGAGATTCCTACGGTGCTCGAAAAGAACTGGAACCGCAATGACAACCTGCACGTCTTCCTGAGCCACCGTTACAACATCGGTTTCTACCGTCAGGTGCCCATGACCGAAGAGGAGATCAAGGCCCGTGAGTTTGCCAAGGCCTCCCAGAAAGAGAAGGATGAGCAGGAGCTGAAGAAAGACGGTAAGGATGTGCCCACAGGGCGTAAGGCCGACGCGCCGAAAGGACGTCCGGAAGGTGCCGCCATCGCTGGCTTGGAGCCTCCCAAGGAAAAGACCGACGAGGTTGTGGACTCCACCCGTATACAGGTAGACAGTCAGGCGGTGGCCGACAGTCTGAACCGTTTGCAGGCCATTCAGGATTCCATCGACGCCACGATGAAGAAGGAATATGTGCCTGTGACGAGTATCATCCACACCTTGGAGCTGCACAACTACAAGCGCATCCATCAGGCCAACGTTGTACCCACCGACTATTATCTCGACAGCTATTACCAGGCTTTGGGCGGCGACAGCATCTACGATATCAACAAGCACTTCCAGGTGAAGAATACCTTAGGACTGGCATTGCTCGAAGGCTTCAACAAATATATGAAGGCAGGTCTGAAAGCCTTCGTGACCCACGAATACCGTAAGTATATTATGCCCGACACCTTAGACAATGCCCCCTTCCAGCAGCGATGGACGGAGCATAACATCAGCGTGGGCGGACAGATCAACAAGACTCAGGGCAAGACCCTGCACTTCAACCTCACGGGTGAGTTCTGGATAGCTGGCGAGGATGCCGGACAGCTGAAGCTCGACTTCAACACCGATCTGAACTTCAAGTTCCTCAAAGACAGCATCCGCGTGGCTGCCAAAGCCTTCTTCCACCGTCTGAACCCTTCGTTCTACCAGCGTCGATACCACTCACAGCATCTGTGGTGGGACCGTCAGAACGACTTCAAGCAGGAGATGCACACGAGAATAGAGGGTATGTTGTCGTATTCGTTGACGAATACCCGTCTGCGTCTGGCCGTCGAAGAGGTACAGAACTACACCTATTTCGGAATGAGCTACGACTTAACCCAGAATAGCGATGGCATTTACGACGGACGCAAGAACCTAACGGCTGGCATCTATCAGGAAGGCGGTAACATCAACTTGCTCACCGCACAGTTGTTCCAGAATTTCCGTCTTGGTCCCCTGAATTGGGAAAATGTCATCACCTATCAGAACTCAAGCAACAAAGACGTGCTGCCGTTGCCGGCACTGAATATCTTCTCGAACCTCTATCTGAAGTTCAGGATTGCAAAGGTGCTTGATGTGGAACTGGGAGGTAATGTGACCTACTATACCAAATACGAAGCCCCTGATTTCTGTCCGGCACTCAACCAGTTTGCCGTGCAGAAGAACGAAGCCAACCGCGTGGAATTAGGAGAATTCCCCTTCGTGGATGTCTATGCCAATATGAAGTTGAAGGGTGTGCGTTTCTTCGTGATCATGAGTAATCTGCTCTACAACTCCGCCAACAGAAGATACTTCTCTACCCCGCACTACCCAATGAACGGTCAGGTGATGCACATGGGTGTTTCATGGCCCTTCTTTAACTAGGATATCCTAGGAAATCCTAGGAGGCCCTAGGATGTCCTAAACTAAGAGCAGCCCCACTGCAACACAAACACCGTAAATAAAGATATTGCGCGCTGTATCTCCCAAACAGATATTCAGCGCCTTTCCTTTGTCTATCCGTTTGATCTTCAGATAAGTATACAAATGGAAGATGAGATAGACAAAAGGCAGGAAGAACGCCAGCAGATGGCCGTTCATGAGGAAGGTGAAGCCCAAGATCATTGCACCGATACCCACTCCTAAATAGCACTGCAGGGCACCCTTTGCACCGATGCGCACCACGAGCGTGTTCTTACCCGCCTCACGGTCGGTATCACGGTCGCGGAAGTTATTCACCAACAGCAAAGCGTCGATCACCAGGCCACAGGCCACAGAGGCGAGGAACACCTCCCACTTGACGGTGTGCAGTTGTATGTAATAGGTGATGCAGACGGGCACGATACCGAAAAACACCAGAACGAGCACATCGCCTAAGCCCATATACGACAGATGGGTGGTATAGAGGAAGCAGAACACAATGCACACAATACCGATAAGGATCATCTCAAAGCCGCCCCAATACACTAATGGCAGGCCGATGAGACAGGCCAGACAAGTGGTACCGGCGATGGCCTTCTTCATAGCGTCGAGCTTCACCCACCCCATCGCACAGGCTCGGCGAGGCCCTAAACGCGTCTCGATATTGTCAGTGCCGTTGGCAAAATCGAAGAAGTCGTTGATGAAGTTGGCGTCGATCTGCATCACAAAGGCGAAGAGCAGACACAACACGGCTGCCCCCCAGCTGAACACATCGTCGCCATACGTCTTGGCATCGACAAAGGCCAATGCCACACCAATCATCACAGGAACGGCAGCACCCGACAACGTCTTCGGACGGGCAGCCAGGAGCCAAGCCTTCATGGAGTTAGTCTCGATTCTCTTCTCTTCCATCATAATCGCCATAATTTTTTGCAAAGATATCAAAAAAATACGAATTACGAATGATGTATTCCAAATTTTTTCGTAATTTTGCAACAAAATAAAGACTTATCTATGATGACTAATAACCCAAGCCTCGATCTGGTGGAGTTTGTAGAGACCCAGATTCTACCCCGTTATGCTGACTTTGACCGTGCCCACAATCTGGAGCATGTAACCCGTGTGATACGCCGTTCGATGGAGATGGTGAAGACGACAGGTGCCGACATCAACATGGCCTACGTCATCGCAGCCTATCACGATCTGGGTATGTCGGGACCGCGGGCCATCCACCATCTGACGGGTGGGAAGATACTCGCTAACGATGCCAGACTGAAGAAATGGTTCTCGCCCGAACAGATCAAGATTATGAAAGAAGCGGTGGAGGATCATCGCGCCTCAGCCAGTCATGCACCCAGGAGTCTCTATGGGAAGATTGTGGCAGAGGCAGATCGGGATATCAGCGTAGATATCGTGGTGCGTCGCACCATCCAGTACGGCTTAGGCAACTATCCGCAGTTAGACAAAGAAGGACATTGGAAACGCTTCAAGCAACATTTGGACGAGAAATACTCGATCAACGGCTATATCCGTCTGTGGCTGCCCCACTCGCCCAACGAGCGAAGCCTCAACGAGCTGCGCCAACTCATTGCCAACCCTCCAAAGCTGAGAGCGCTTTTCGATCAGATATTCGCAGAAGAAACTACCTGAGATACATCCAATAGATATATCCCAACACCGCTGCCAATACGATCAGCACAATTGAACGGATCAGGCAACTGGCCACCTTCTTGATAATCAGGAAGGCCACGATGACCGCTACTAAAATAAAGATATAAAAACCGATATTACTACTCATAATCAGAACATTTTCTTAAACGCTGTTGGTATGGGAGTCTCAAACTCCATCGGCTCGCCCGTTACCGGATGATGAAAGCAGAGCAGCCAGGCATGAAGACAGAGACGATGCAACGGGTCATCGCCATTGCCGTATTTCGGATCACCACAGACAGGATGCCCCATATCGGCAGAATGCACGCGGATCTGATTCTTACGACCCGTCTCTAACTTGAACTCCACCAAAGAGTGCTCTGCTGTACGGGCCAGCACGTGGTAATGAGTAATGGCATACTTGCCCCCATTGTCGACAGGCGAGGAATAGGTGACGTAGGCCTTGTTGTCCTTCAGCCAGTTTTCGATCGTACCATCATCGTCAGCGACCTCTCCCGAGCAGACGGCCACATAGCGACGGTCGTAGACGATATCGTGCCAGTTATGCTCGAGAATCTGCTCCGTCTCCATATCCTTGGCGTAGACCATCAGCCCACTCGTATCGCGATCCAAGCGGTGAACCACATGAGCCGTACATTTCTGGCGCGATTTCTTGAAATAATCGTCGAGCACGGACTTCACATTCAATGTGGAGTGACCCGCAGCCATCGAGAGAATACCCTCGGCCTTCTCGACAACAATGAGCCAACGGTCTTCATAGACGATCTTCACCCAACGGCTCTTGAAGCCCTGCTGGTTGCGTTTGGTCTTACTCACGGCAATCTTCATGCCCTTCTCCAAGGGGAAGTCGAACTGCGACACCGTCTTTCCGTTGACCTTGATGCCCCGTCCCTGAAGTGTGGCCTTGATCTTCGACTTCGACTGCGGTACATTCGCTAACAGCCACTCTAACAGCGGCATAGGCTCTGCGACCACAAAATGGTCGTACTCACCCTCACGGTTATATCCTGCGTTGTATCTCATATCTGCCAATTTTGGGCACAAAGTTACTTATTTTTATTGAACATTGAACATTAAAAATTGAAAATTATGCAGGCTGCAGCAAATTTTTCACTATTCACCATCCACTATTCACTATTTTTTCGTACCTTTGTACCCTCATTGAGTAGTATATATATAAATAAGGTATAAGGAAGAGATGATTACAGTCACAAATCTGGCTATCCAATTCGGAAAAAAGGTTCTCTATAAGGACGTGAACCTGAAGTTTACAAGTGGAAACATTTACGGCATAATCGGTGCCAACGGTGCAGGCAAGTCAACACTGCTGCGCGCCATCAGCGGTGAGCTGGAACCTAACAAAGGATCGGTGGAGATGCTGCCCGGCGAACGTATGAGTGTGCTGGAGCAGGACCACTTCAAATACGACGCCTTCACGGTAATGGACACCGTGCTGATGGGTCATAAGCCCATGTGGGACAATATGAAGGAGCGCGAGGCCCTCTACAACAAGGCCGAGATGACTGAGGAAGACGGCAACCGTGCTGCTGAGTTGGAGATGGCCTTTGCCGAGATGAACGGCTATGAGGCGGAGAGCGAGGCTGCCCAGCTGTTGCAGAACCTAGGTGTGGCAGAAAGTCAGCATTATAAGCAAATGGCAGATATCTCGAACAACGAGAAGGTGCGCGTGATGCTGGCTAAAGCGTTGTTCGGACATCCCGACAACCTGTTGCTCGACGAGCCCACCAACGACCTCGACCTCGATACCGTACAGTGGTTAGAGGAATATCTCTCAAACCTGGAGCAGTGTGTGCTCGTGGTGTCTCACGACCGTCACTTCTTAGATGCCGTCTCAACACAGACCGTCGACATCGACTTCAATAAGGTAACGCTCTTTTCTGGTAACTACTCATTCTGGTATGAGAGTTCGCAGTTAGCCCTGCGTCAGGCTCAGAACCAGAAGATGAAGGCCGAGGAAAAGAAGAAGCAGTTGGAAGAGTTTATCCGCAGATTCAGCGCCAACGTGGCAAAATCAAAGCAGACCACCTCGCGCAAGAAGATGCTGGAGAAGCTGAACGTTGAAGAGATCACTCCCTCAACCCGTAAGTATCCTGGCATCATCTTCTCGATGGAGCGCGAGCCTGGCACACAGATTCTCGAGGTAGAGGGTCTGAAGGCTGTAGATCAGGACGGCA
>JAEEGG010027313.1_pt1 | contig 10830 bp, 6 predicted proteins | sample 9134161 | NCBI WGS metagenome assembly JAEEGG01 (sample SAMN16246543, study PRJNA631951) | gut metagenome | biome: gut microbiome; feature: rumen; material: CR-attached | host: Bos | place: Iran: Karaj | collected 2018-10
TCGGCCTTCAGATAGCTCAGATATTCCGTGCGCTCGATGATCTCCTTGAGCAGGTCGTCCAGATGCATGGCATCGGCCCGCTCGTGCAGCTCGGTGATCAGGCTGCAGAACTTCATCAGCCGCCCGGCCCCGCGCGAAAGGGTCTCATACTCGTCGGCGTGGGAAATCACCTCAAACAGACTGACGCCCAGACCGGTGGCGATTTCAAACGCGCGGTTGACCGAGGTTTCCCCGATGCCGCGCTTGGGCACGTTGATGATCCGGCGCAGGCGGATGTTGTCGTGGGGGTTGCTGACCACGGTCAGATAGGCCAGTGCGTCGCGGATTTCGGCGCGTTCATAGAAGCGGTAGCCGCCGATCACGCGATAGGGCAGACCGGCGCGGACCAGCGCGCTTTCCACGGCGTTCGACTGGGCGTTCATGCGGTAGAGCACGGCGTGGTCGGAGAAGGTATATTTGCCGCCCGAGACGTTTTCCTCAATCGTGTCGGCAATGAACCGCGCCTCGTCCTGCTCGTCATAGGCGGTGAATTCCACCACGCGGTCGCCGACGCCGTTTTCGGTCCAGAGGTTCTTGCCCTTGCGGTTCTTGTTGTTGGAGATCACTTCGTTCGCCACGTCAAGAATCGTCTGGGTGGAGCGGTAGTTCTGCTCCAGCCGGATCAGCGTGGTGCCCTCGAACTGCGATTCGAACGAAAGGATGTTTTCAATCGTGGCGCCGCGGAAGCGGTAGATGCTCTGGTCGTCGTCGCCCACCACGCAGATGTTGTTGCGCGGCGCGGCAAGCAGTTGCGTCAGCCGGAACTGGAGCCGGTTGGTGTCCTGATACTCGTCCACCATCACGTAGCGGAACCGGCGCTGATAATAGCTGCGCACGTCTTCGTCGGTTTCCAGCAGCTGCACGCAGTTGCAGATGATGTCGTCAAAGTCCATGGCGTCGGCCTTTTTCAGCTCTTCCTGATACATTTTGTAGGCCGCGCCGATCTTCTGCAGGCGGATGTCCTTGCCCGCCTGCTTCAGGAACGCCGCCGGAGAGATCATCTGATCCTTGGCCTTGCTGATTTCGGCCAGAATGGTCTTGTGCGGCAGTACGCTGTCCTTGATATCGAGCTGGCGCTGGCACTCCTTCATCAGCCGGCGGCTGTCGTCGGTGTCATAGATCGAAAAGTGGGACGTATACCCCAGCTTTTCGCCGTCGCGGCGCAGGATGCGCGCGCAGCAGGCGTGAAACGTGCTGGCCCAGACCTCTTCGCCCGCGGTGCCGAGCAGGGCGGCAAGCCGCTCCTTGAGCTCGTTGGCCGCCTTGTTGGTGAAGGTGATGGCAAGGATCTGCCACGGGCGCGCGGCGTCCACCGCCAGCAGGTCTTCAATGTCGAACAGCACGCTCCTGTCGCCGTCCAGATAGCGCTGCATCAGCTTCATCTGCTGCGGCGTGGGCTCCTCGCTCACCTCGCCGCTCGTGTAGGCGCGGCCGTATTTGACCAGGTTGGCAATGCGGTTGACGATCACGGTCGTCTTGCCGCTGCCCGCGCCGGCCAGAATCAGCAGCGGGCCGTCCACGTGAAAGATCGCTTCCTTCTGGCGGTCGTTCATGCGGGCAAAGTCCTGTTCGATGATTTGTTTTCTTAACGCAAAGAATTCCTTGGATGCCATGGTTTCACTCCGAAAGTTCAAACTATTTCATTTTATTGTATAATATCCGGCCGAAAAAGGCAAGAGACAATGTGACGAAATGTCGGGCGGAAAACTGTGCAATATAAAAAGCCCTTGACGGATGGCGGTCAAAGGGGTAGAATAGTGGGCGATCAAACGGAAAAGAGGAAGCGTTATGGCAATTGAAAACGTGCGCGCGTTTCTGGCGCAGTTCGGCATGGAAGGCCGCATTCTGGAATCCGAGGAATCGAGCGCAACCGTGGCGCTGGCGGCAATCGCCTTCGGCACGGAGGAGCGGCGGATTGCGAAAACGCTGTCGTTTCTTCTGGGCGACAGGGCGATCCTTGTTGTGGCGGCGGGCGACGCGAAGGTCAGCAACCAGAAGTTCCGCGCGCAGTTCGGCGCCAAGGCGAAGATGCTCACGCCCCAGCAGGTGCACGACATGGTCGGCCACGACGTGGGCGGCGTGTGCCCGTTTGCAATCAACGACGGCGTAGACGTCTTTCTGGATGAATCCCTGCGGCGGTTTCCCACGGTGTTCCCCGCCTGCGGCAGCAGCAACAGCGCCATTGAGCTGACGCTCGGCGAGCTGGAACGGCTTTCGGGCAGCAAGGCCTGGGTAGACGTGTGCAAGCTGCCGGAGGAAGGCTGAGGGACTGTTGCGTTTCGCGAAGAACAAAAGGAAGACAGTATCATGATCAAAGAAACAGGACGCCGCAAAAACTGCGCGTCCTGTTGTTCGTTTTCGCTTGTATCTTTTACGGCTGTTATCCTTACGAAGCATTCACACAGAGAAAAAAGCGGCAAAGCCGCTCTTTTTATGCATCCAGCGCCGTTAAATCCTCGAACGTTTCGCGGCGCACGGCGACGTAATTGCCGTTTTCGCCGAGCATCACCGTTGCGGGACGGCACAGGCGGTTGTAGTTCGACGCCATGGCGTAGTTATAGGCGCCCGTGGTGCAGACCGCCACAAGGTCTCCCCTGCCGACGGACGACGGGAACGGCACCCGCTCCTGAATGATGTCGCCGCTTTCGCAGCAGCGTCCCACGAGCGAGGCTTCCATGTCGGGTTCCTCGTCCATCCTGTTCGCCGCAAAGCAGGTGTAGCTGGATTTATAAATCGCAAAGCGCGGGTTGTCGGCCATGCCGCCGTCGATGGAGACGTAATTCTTGTAGCCCGGGATGCGCTTGACCGCGCCCACGGTATAGAGCGTGAGGCCCGCGTCCGCCACGATGGAGCGCCCCGGCTCCATGGCGATGCGCGGCACGGGAATGCCTCCTTCGGCGCAGGCGGCGTTGATGACGCCGGCGAGGGTCGCGATCTTTGCGGGAATGTCGATGCTGCCGTCGGCTTCCACATAGGGCACGCCGTAGCCGCCGCCGAGATTCAAAAGCTGCGTGGTGAAATCATACGCCTTCTTCATCTGCGCCATGAAGGCGATCATGATGACCGCGGCGCGCTCAAAGACGTCCTCTTCGAACACCTGCGAGCCGATATGGCAATGGAAGCCCAGCAGCGCGATATGGTCCTTCTGCAGAGCGCTCTTCGTCAGCGCTTCGGCCTGCCCGGTCTCGATGGCCGCGCCGAACTTGGAATCGACCTTGCCGGTGTTCACCGCCGCGTAGGTGTGGGTGTCGATCCCGGGCGTCAGGCGCAAGATCACGTTCTGCGTTCTGCCGCGGGCCGCCGCTTCGCGTTCAACGGCGCAAAGCTCCTCCTCGTTATCAACCACGAAGCAGCCCACGCCGCAGTCCATGGCGAAGGCGATATCCACGTCGGTCTTGTTGTTGCCGTGGAAAAACGCGCGCGCCAGATCAAAGCCCGCGCTTTTGGCGGTGAAGATTTCGCCGGGCGAAACCACGTCGACGCCCATGCCCTCTTCGGTCATCAGGCGGTAGATCGCCTTGCAGGCGTTCGCCTTGCTCGCGTAATGCGGCAGCGAGCCCGCCGGAAAGTGGGCCTTGAACGCGTCGAGATAGACGCGGCAGTTCTGGCGGATGCGCGCCTCGTCCAAAAGATACAGCGGCGTGCCGTACTGCGCGGCGAGGGCCGCCGTGCTCTGGCCGGCAAACTGCAGAACGCCGTCCTTGACGCTCAGGTTCTCACAGGGAAAATAGGGTTGTTTCACGTCCTTGTCCTCCGTCCTTACAGCAGATGGGCGCGCAGCTCTTCGCCGGAAAGCGCAGACAGATCCGCCGGGGCGATGTCAAACACGGTCTTGCAGCCGGTTTCGCCGCGGGCCTTCATTTTAAGCAGCGCTCTTGCGCAGGCCACCAGCACGCTCGAGGTGAATTCCGGGTTGGAATCGAGCCGCAGGGAATATTCGATCGTGGCGGTGTGGTCGCGCTGCAGGCCGATCTTGCCGGTGCGGATCACAAAGCCGCCGTGCGGCAGCGCCGCGTGGTCGCGCAGCATCTCTTCGGTGGTGATGAAGGTCACGGTGGTGTCGTAATCGGAGAAGTAGTTCGGCATCTCCTTGATCTCGCGCTCGATCCGCGCCTTGTCGGCGCCCTCGGCGGCCACAACGTAGCATTCGCGCAGGTGCTTTTCGCGGGTCGAAAGCTCGGGCATGGTGCCGGCGCGGACCGCGTCCAGCGCAGCCGGAATCGGCACGGTATACTGCCGCGCATCCAGCACGCCGTCGATGCGGCGGATGGCGTCGGAATGGCCCTGGCTCACGCCGCGGCCCCAGAAGGTATAGTTCTTGCCCTCGGGCAGCACCGCAGAGGCATAGAGGCGGTTGAGCGAAAACAGGCCCGGGTCCCAGCCGGCGGAGATCAGCGCGATGTTGCCGTTCTCCTTGGCGGCCTTGTCCACCGCGGCAAAGTGATCGGCGATTTTCGCGTGGGTGTCAAACGAGTCGATCACGTTGAAGTCTTTGGCCAGCGCCGGGGTCATCGTCGGCAGATCGGTGGCGGAGCCGCCGCAGATGATCAGCACGTCGATCTTATCTTTAAACTGCGTCACAGCGTCCGCCGCATAGACGGGCACGCCCGTCAGCGTTTGGACCGAAGCGGGGTCGCGCCGCGTGAACACGGCGACCAGCTCGGCGTCGTCGTTCTGCCTGACGGCGCATTCCACACCGCGGCCGAGGTTGCCGTAACCGTAAATGGCGAGTTTCATGTTGCATCGCACCTTTCAGAAATAGCTCTTTATCGCATTAAAGTGATTATATAGCAGACGCGGCGGTTTGTCAAGGGGAAAGGAGGGATTAAGGGAATAAGGGAATAAGGGATTAGGGGATTGAGGGATTGAGGGATTGAGGGATTGAGGGATTGGAGAACAAAAGCGCCCCGTCGTGCCGATCAGTGTTCGGCCGGGCCGCGGGCAGATCGTTGCCGCAGCGCTGCCGCGCACCGTTCACGGCGGGGCACAACAATGGCGTCCCTGTTTGCGAAGCAAATGGGGAAGCTGTCACCGCGCCGAATGCGCGGTGACTGAAGGGGCCGGTGCGGTTAAGCTAAAAACGTCCGGCGGCAAAGTCGGCACAACCCCGCGGCAAAGCCGAAGCTCCCTTGCCCTCCCCTCTGGGGAGGGTGGCACGCGCCAACCACGGCAGCGGTAAAGTGATAACATAAAAAGCGCGTGACGGGTGAGGTTTGAACCTCCCCGCAAACAAAAACACCGCCCGCAGGGCATCCCGCGGGCAGCCGTTTTCAGTTGAACTTCTCTTGCAGCCAGTCGCGCAGGAACGCGCCCAGCAGCTTGAACATCCGGATCAGTCTTTGGAAGAACGATTGGTTCCACTCGGCCTCGGTCTCAGATACCATGTTCGCTTCCGTCAGCGGCGACATGGTCTGCGACGCCTCGTCAAAGAAGAGATACTGCGGGAACGCTTCGTCGTCGAACACGGTCATATAGCCGTCGTATTCATAGATCGCCTCAAACAGCGCGGTGATGCAGTCGGGCATGTCGCGGTGGCCCACGTTCTTGATGAACCAGGTGTGGTCGGGCAGCAGGCAGGTGGACGCGTCGATCTGGCGGTCAGGCGAGAGATAACGCCGGTCGGCCAGCGCGTCGATATAGCTTTGCGAAAGCGTGCCGTCAATCGGGCCGCAGGTCGCGTCCGGCGAAGCCGACCAGACGCTCGTGAGCATGTCGGACTGCGCGTTCACCATGTCGTTGGTCGGAATCATCGGCACGCCGTATTTCAGCACGACGTGGACCTTGTTGCCCGCCTCGACCAGCTCTTTGAGCTTCTGCGTGGAGGGTACCAGCACGTTATAATGGAAGTTGTCGATCTTTTCGATCAGGCCCTTGTAGGTCTCCTCCTGTCCGGCAAAGATCGCGGCCTTGGCGTCCGCATAGTCCGCGTCGCCCACCAGACTCCAGAACGAGGGCATGCTGCCGTACATCTTGACGAGCAGGCGCGGATAGACGTCGCGCCAGACCTTTTCATAGATATGCTCCAGCGTCTTTGCCGTCAGGTCGAGCTGGTGCGAGCGCGCCATCACGGCCACCACGTCCTTGAGCAGGTTATACAGCTGCGCGTTGGATTCGCCCAGTTCGCCGCTGTTGACATAGAAATCGAGGAAGCGCGAAATGCCCTTCGGGTCGATCTCCACCTTGCCGGCAAACAGGCGGCTGACCGCCTCCATGCCGTAGAAGCTGGGGCAATAGAGGATGACCGTTTCAAGATCCTCCATGCCGTATTGCGCAAGATAGGCCAGCACCACGCTGGCGCCGATGCTGCGGCCGATCATGTTGACCTTTTCGGCGCCGGTTTTTTTCTTGATCCCGTCAATGTAGTCCTTCACCTGCTCCGCCACAAGGCAGGGATCGAGCCGCCAGTCATAGGCCAACACATAGTTGTTCATGCCGTACTTGCCTTCGGCGTTTTTCTGGTTTCCGATGCCGTAGTTCGGCGGGCCGCTGCCGTTAGACGCCTCGCCGTTTTCATCCAGCGCGGTTTTTTCCACCAGCGGCAGCACACGTGCCACAAATTCATCTTCCCACTCCTGCCATTTGTTCAGGGTCAGGCCCTTGAGCAGCGGCGGGATCAGCGCCTTGGCGGCGTCGCCGATATAGCCGTCCGGCACTTCGAACTCATCGAGCCGTTCGCTTCTTTTATTGCCCTTTTCGGCATAGATCTCGGACCCCTGTCCCTGCAGATAGATCGTGGGCAGCGTGGTATAATAGCCTTCGCCCAGCACGGCGAACGCCGGCACCAGAAGCAGCAGACACAGCGTGACGGTGAGAAACACGGACAAGGTTTGTTTTGCAATACGTTTCATAAAACCAGCCAGCGGGCACATCTTGTGCCCTCCCTTTCGATTGATGGAACAATTATACAAAATATTCGATTCTTTGTCAAGCAAAAAAACAGGCGGCAATAACCGCCTGCTGCCATATGATTCAGTTGATTTTCAAGAGCTCCCGCAGCCATTGGGCAAGCGAACGGAAGAACGCGGCGATCTTGGCCGCCACACCGCGCAGCCCGGCGGGCGCCTCCCCTTCTCCTTTGATGCACGCAGGGTTTATCGTTTGACCAGCACGCGCAGCACGTTGCCGAAAAACGCAAACAGCGCGCGCAGGCGGGTGAAGAACGTCTTTTTCACCGCCGTGTCGCCGTCGCGGACGATGGCGCCGTTCGGGTCGCAGTTCTCTTCCGTCATCGGGAAGACGTTGTATTGCTCGCCGCTTTCCATCATCAGAAACTGCGGATAGGCCGGGTCGCTGTTGACATTGAAGCCCGGCACGCGGCAGACGGCGCACAGCAGCGGATGCAGGCTGTTCCAGAAGGAGTTGTGCTTATAGTTTTTGATATACCAGGTGGTGTCTTTCAGCAGCGCCGTGCCCGCGTCGATCTGTCTGTCGGGCGAAAGATAAGCCGGGTCGGCGGCAGCGATGGCGCTGCTGCTCAGCGTGGCGTCGGTTTCGCTGACCGTCGCGCCGAACGACTGCTTCCTGAGGCCCGTCACGCCGTCGGAAAGAAACCGCGCTTCTTCGCTCAGCGGATAGGCCGCAAAGCCGTATTTGCACACGGCCGCCACGGAGATGCGCGCGGCTTTCATTTCGGCAATCACGTCCTCACACTGCAGCTGCACCGTTTCGCGGTAGGCGTCAATCTTTTCCAGCAAAGCCTTGTAGGTCTTTGCGTCTTCGGGCGCGCCGTACAGATAGGCCTTCGCTTCCTCAAAGCCGTCGTTCACCATGCTCCAATAGCCGGGGCAGGAACCGAATGTCGACCTGATAAAGCGCAGGATCGCCGTGTTGCGGATATGATCATAGATGTTCTGGATCAGCTTTGCCGTGATCTCGATCCCGTAGGTGTCGCGCAGCATCGTGAACGTGAGCGGAATGATCTGATCGAGCACCGCGTTGCCGGTGGTGAGCTCAAACCCGCCGAGGAAGACGCCGGCCGAAACCGGGTCGATCTTCACGCTGCCGCTGAACGCGGTTTCCAGCACCTCGATGCCGCTGACCGACTGGTCATAGAACACAAAGGCGTCCAGACCGTCGTAGCCGCGCGGACGCTGATATTTGCAGACGTAGCTGAGCGCCACGTTGGCGCCGAGGCAGCGGCCGATCAGCGCCACCTTGTTCTTGCCGGTGACGCGCTTCACCGCTTCGACATAGTCGTTCAGCTGATCCGCGATCTCCAGCGGCGACAGACGGGAATCATATTCAAAGTGATAGGTATAAGGGTTGGTGCTCTTGTAATTCTTGGAGAGGGTCGCTTCCGACCAGGTATACTTGACGCCTGAGCCGTTTGTTACCCTCCCTTCTTCATCCAGACCAAAGTCCTCAAAAAAAGGCATAATCATGGAGTAGGCTTTGTCGGCATAGGCGTCCCATTGGCCGAACAAAATCGCCTTGGCCAGCGAGGGCAGCGCGGCCTTCACCGCGTCAAGGATTTCGCTGCGCTCCGCGTCGGGGGTTTCCTTCTCTTCCGGGGTGCCGAGCTTTGCATAGATCGGCGTTCTGCCGATGACGTAGATGATCGGCGAAGGGTCGGCGGGGTCATCCGCGGCGGCAAACGCCGGCACAAAAACCAACGCGCTGAGCGCGAGAACGAGAAGAACGGACAATCCCTGTTTTGCAAAACGTTTCATATCACAAGTCCGCAGGCACATGCTGTGCTTTCCTTTCGGTTGATGAAACAATTATATTAAATGTCCCGTTGTTTGTCAATAAAAAAAAGCACGTCCGAAGGACGCATCACGTTCCGCGGCAGCGGAACACATCGTTGAAACAGCGCCTTTTGTCGGCAGACAAAAGGCGCTGTTTTCATGGTTGCGGAGATAGGATTTGAACCTACAACCTCCGGGTTATGAGCCCGACGAGCTACCGGATTGCTCTACTCCGCGATATCTGACTCTTGCGAGTGCTTTGCTATTATAGCGCAGGAAAGCGCAAAAGTCAAGCGTTTTTTTAAATTTCTTTTCGACTTCTTTCGGCTTCTTTCAAAGTCTTACGGCGCCGTCACCAATCCCGTGGCGTCCCAGACGGAAAGGGTAACGCTCGTTCCCTTTTCAAACTGAAGGCCCGCCACCAGCGACATGGTATAGACTGTGCCCACCTCGTGGGTGCCGTCGTTTTCGACCATCACCTTTTTCACGTCGAAGCCGGCGGACGTGAGCATTTCATAAGCGTCAAGATAATTATAGTCCACCACGTCGGGCAGCGTAATCATCGGCTTGCCGGAGCTGACCGTCACAACCAGCGTCGTACCCTTCGGCACACTCAGACCGGCGGCAACGCTTTGGCTGATGACGGCGTTCTTTTGCACGGTCTCACTGGAATCGAACTCGATTCTGAGATCGAAATTCTGCGCCAGACTCACATTGCCCTGCAGGTCGGAATAGGTCATGGAAAGCACGTTCGGTACCGAGACCATCTCCGGCGGCGGCTCGTTTTCGTTTGTTTCCGCCGTGGGGCGTGTGGAGGTGGTGGTGTCGTCGTCGCTGTTGAGCGGCAAAAACGTCAGCGGCGCCAGAATGCTGTCAAGCAGCGGAATCTCGATTTTCGTATAGAGTACGGTGGAATACAGCGTGCAGAACAGCATGGTGCCGATTACGAGAATGGCAAGAAAGGCTTCCAGGCCGAGAAGACCGGCGGAGGTCTCTTTTTTTTGCGGCGCTTCGGGATCGAAAAAGACCTCTTCTTCTTCGTCCGTCTGCAGCGGCGGAAACGACTGTTCTTCCGGCGGCCGGGGCGGCGCGGGAGTGAATTCCCGCGGGAACAGCTCGCAAAGCAGCGCGTCGACGGTGGGCGTTCTGCGCTGGGGATAGAGCTGCAGCGCGCCATAGAGCACCTCGATGGCGCCGGACGGCAGCGTGCGCGCGATTTCCACCGGCAGATTCAGCTCGTCATTCAGCATCCGGTCGGGCGCATCCGGCGGCGCCGTGCCGGTCAGGCAAAGATAGAACACCGCCATGATCGCATAGACGTCCGAGGCCGTGTCGCCCCGGCCGCCGTTTTGCAGCTCCATCGGCGTATAGCACGGCGCGGGCGGGGTGTGGAAGGCGGCAAGATCGGTTTTGGTCTGCGGAACGGTGAAGCCGCCGAGGTGCAGCTTGCCGTCGGCGCCCACAAAGACGGTGGAGGCCGAAATCGCGTGGTGCAAAACACCCTGGGCATGCAGCGCGGACAACGCCCGCAGTACCGGCTTGAACGCGGCGCAGCATTCATACCACGGCAGCACATGCTCGCGCTGCTTCATGTATTCCTCCAGCGTGATGCATTCCAATGCGGCACAGAACGCATAGACTGTACCGTTCAGGAACAGCACGGCATAAACCTGGGGCAGCGCGGGGTGCGACGCGTTTTTTTGCAGCGTTTGCCAAAGCGAAGAAAACGCACCCATCCCGTTCTGATAGACCAGCTCGCAGTTCAGTCTGACGTGAACTTCGCTTTCGCCCTCTGCGCGGTTCAGCAGCTTTTCAGGCAGGTATTCGCGGATCTCCACGGTCTGCATGGGCTGCAGATCCTGCCCGGCATAAACGGCGCTGTCCCCCGTGAGCGCGATCACCTTGCCCACCAGGTAGCGGCCGGAGAGCACGCTCCCCTTCGGCAGATAGGGCGCGTGCTGCGGCAGCGCGTTATCATAGCCGCAATGCGGGCAGCGCGTCACGGCCATGTCAAGCGGCTGCATGCAGTGCATACAAAGATGTTGGAACGAGGCCATGGCTCGCCCTCCTTTTGCTATCATAGGTGCGCGTCAGCGCGCTTTCT
>JAEEGG010027316.1_pt1 | contig 10828 bp, 12 predicted proteins | sample 9134161 | NCBI WGS metagenome assembly JAEEGG01 (sample SAMN16246543, study PRJNA631951) | gut metagenome | biome: gut microbiome; feature: rumen; material: CR-attached | host: Bos | place: Iran: Karaj | collected 2018-10
GCGGCATGCTCGTCGACAAGTACGAACTCGGCGAACCCGATGAAAAGGGCCGTCCGCGTCCGGTCAAGGTCGAAGGTGCAAGCTTCGAAATCGAATGCGACACCGTGCTCGTTGCTATCGGTAACGGTTCCAACCCGCTTATCAGCAACACCACGCCGGAACTCTCCGTCGACAAGAAGGGTCACATCCTTCTCGAAGATGCAACCGCCAACAAGACCTTTATGGAAAAGGTCTACGCCGGTGGTGACATCGTGCTCGGCGCCGCAACCGTGATCCTCGCCATGGGCGAAGGTCGCCGCGCTGCTGCAGGCATCAACGAATATTTGAAGAAATAAACTTCGCGATAGTTCGTCACCCGGACTCTCGACGTACGAGTTGTACGCCTTCGGTCCGGGTTCCTGCTCTCGCTCGTTTCTTCTTCAAATCTTAGATTTGAAAAAAAAGATGGTCTTTTGACCATCTTTTTTGATTTTCAGTTATGGGGGCTCGGCTCCTGGTTCTGCTCGCTTCTTTTTCAAGCCCTGAGGAATTTTATTTTTTCTTTAATGCTTGAAAAACAACCCCGACTCGTAAGAGCCGGGGTGTTTTTGTTTAACCTCCTTTTGCTATCTTTTTGCCGATGGAATCGATTTTCAGCAATGTCTTGATGTTTGTGCTTGGCCTTATCGGCTTGAGCTTTTTGGTGACAATCCATGAACTGGGCCATTTTATGGTGGCCAAGTGGAACAACGTCAAGGTGAATACATTCAGTGTAGGTTTTGGTAAAAAGCTGCTTCGCTACCGTCACGGCGAAACGGAATACTGCATTTCGGCGATTCCCTTTGGCGGTTATGTGGCCATGGCGGGGGAGAACCCCGACAAGTTGAAAGAAGGCGAAGCTCCCGGTGAACGTGATTTCATGGGCAAGTCGGTGGGCGCACGTGCCGCGATTGCCTTTGCAGGCCCGTTTATTAATATTGTCTTTGCGTTCGTGCTCCTGATGGTCCTTTATATGGTGGGCGTGCAGGAACCTGCGACAAATGAACTCATCGTGGGTTTCGTGGGCAAGAATTCTCCGGCACAGGCCGCAGGCATTGTGCCTGGTGATACGGTTGTAGAAATTAACGGAAAGCCCACCCAAGGCTGGGATGATTTTCGCGAACAGATTGGCGTGAGTCTCGGTGCAAATGTGCCTCTCACCGTTCATCGCGGCGGTGAACCTGTAGTCGTGACAGTTGTGCCCGAAGAACTTGTGATTCCCGCTCAGGATTCTACGGATTCCGAAATCAAGATGGGTATCGGTGATATTGGAATCTATCCGCAAAACCGTGTGATGGTACGCCTTCCGCCTATGGCCGGCTCGGCGGCAGAAAAGGCGGGTATTCTCCAGAACGATACGATTTTTGAAATCAATGGCGAGCACATTTCCCGTTACGAAGATGTGGTGCGCATCATTGATGGCAGCAAGGGTGAACCGGTGAACATTACGGTTATCCGTAATGGCGATACTCTTACCAAGGCTCTCACGCCGGCTTACAACGAAGAATACAAGCGTTACATGGTGGGCATCCAGATGGGGTACGTGCTCTTCCGCGAAACAAAACTAGTTCGTCGCGGCCCCGTAGAGGCTTTCACTAAAACTTGTGCTACCAGTTGGAAAATGACCACGAGTATTTTCCGCTATTTCAAGCGCATGTTCCAAGGCCATGTCAAGGTGGATGCCTTCTCTGGTCCGGTTTCTATCGTGGCCGTTATGGGTAATGTATGGATGAGCGGCTTCCAGGATTTCTTGATGTTGTTAGCCCTTATCAGCATTAACCTGGGCGTCATGAACTTGCTTCCGCTGGCAATCACCGATGGTGGCCTGCTCATGTTCCTCGGAATCGAAAAGCTGCGCGGTAAGCCGCTCTCGACAAAGACGCAGACCGTCATTCAAAATGTCGCTGCAGCGTTCTTTATCAGCTTCTTCGTGTTTATCACGATTCTTGATTTTACCAAGCTTTCGCTGTTCTTGAAATAAGATTTATCTGGAAGCGATGCTTTCCAGATAAATCGCCTTACTTGTGCATGTAGCTCACGCCGTTGGGGAACTTGACTTCTGTCCAACCGTTCGTCTGAACCTGCGCAACCGATGTCACCTCGCCGCCGTAGATAATCGCGTTACCCTGGTAGGTGGGCTTGAATGCCGCCTTGTCGGAACCGTAGTAGCTAGTGTTGTTGTAGGTAACGGTGGCACACTTGGGAAGGTCTGTGGAGTAGTTGCCGAATGCGAGGAGCACGCCGCCGGTAATTTCGATGCCCGCATCCGTGTCAATCAGGCCGCCTGCCATGTTGGAGGTGCATCCGCCGCTACCGCCGCCCATGCCGCCTTGGCCGCCCCAGCCGCCAAAGTTGAATCCGCCCTGGTTCTCGTAGCTTTCGCCGGTGATTTCGAGAATCAGCACGCCACCGGTCATCTTTCCGGAGCCGTTCGCGTCGAACACGTCGATCATGTTGCCTTTTGCGCTGATATAGTGATAACCGCCGCTCACGACGATATGGCCGCCGCTTTCGCTAAATGCTGCGTACTGGCCTACGTTTTCCTTCGGGCCGCCGGCGCCGTTCCAGCCGTCATTCGTTGCAAATGTCGAGGTGATACCACCTTCGGCGAAGATTCTGTAAGCTTCGATACCTTCATTTGCTGTCACCACGTTGATGGTGGAGCCCTTCAGGTACAGGGCGGAATCGGCATGAATGCCGTCGTCCTTGGAACTTACGGTCACGTTGCCGCCGTTCATGTAAACTTGCCAATGAGTGTGCAGGGCGTCATCTTCTGCGTCTACTTCGAGTGTGCCGCCATCGACATAAATGAATTTTTCGGCAGCAAGTCCCTTGCCGGTAGATTTGATCTTGATTGTCGAGGCTTCCGTAGAATCGTTCACCAAAATGTAGTTTGCGGCATCGATGCCGTCGTCTTGGGCTTTGATGGTAATGTTTCCGCCCGTAACTTTAACGATGCCCTTGGTTGCGACGGTGTCCTTGAAGGAGCCGTTTTCTTCCACGCATTCGTCGCTTTCAAGACCGTCGCCGTTCTTGGCTGTCACATTCAAGGTGCCGCCCGAAATATGGAGACTGCCTTTGCCCTTGATTGCGTTTTCGGCGGCGACAACGGTGATGTTGCCGTTCTTGATTTTAAGATCGTTGCTGGACTGGATACCATTCTTGAAGTTGCCCGTAACGGTCAAAGTGCCTGCACCCTTGATGTTCAAGTCGTCCTTGGCGTAAATCGCGGCCTTGGCGGTGTCTTGCTTGCCGTTGACCGTTGTGAATAAATGGTCGCCGTTGCCGTCTTCTACCACGTTAGTGGTGCCCTTTACCAAGTGAAGAACGGTTTTGTCTGCATTCTTCACCAGAATGGGTGCGTTCTTGCTCTTCAATGTCGCGTTATAAAGATAGATGCCGGTATTGCCTTCTTTTTCGGCGCCTGGAGTATTTACCACCACTTGGAAATCGGAAGATTCGCCAGTCACGTAGTATGCGCCTGGGCAAGTAATCGTTGCGCTGCTTGCTTCGACGTTGACGCAACCGTTGTTGTTTTCTACGGTTGCTGTGGTGCCCGCAAGTTTCAAAAGAATCTGCGTGCCGTTCAAAGTCCTTGCGTCGTCGTTGTCGTTTTCGTCATCACCGGATTCGTTGCTGCCGGGATTGGAATTGCTGGAACTGGAAATGTCGTTGCCGGGAACTCCGTTGCTAGAACTAGAAATGTTATTGCCAGGAACATCGTTTCCCGGGATGTCATTACCCGGAACATCATTGCCAGGCACATTGTTACCAGGATTATCGTTGCCAGGAACATTGTTGCCCGGAATGTCGTTGCCCGGGGTGTCGTTACCGGGAACGCCGTAACCGGGCTCGTTGTTGCCGGAAATTGCATCACCGTAAGGGAGATCACCGTTATTGGGATCCGTAATATTGTTTTTATCGTCTGAACAAGCAACAAATCCCAAAATTGCAGAAATTGCAATTGCGGGCAACTTCATCGACTTCATAAATCACTCCTTTTGGGTGTAATATAGTTCTATCTTAATAAATACCCGCTTTTTTTCATAAAAAGCCGTTGATTGTAAAAACAACACTCGAAAAGGGATTAACTGCAATATGGGCATTTTTTACCAAAAAAGCCTTATTTTAGGCTTTTCATAGGTCAACGGGTGTGAAAAGCCAAATACATGCTTTTTAAAAATTTACAAAATGTGATAGAAAATGAGCGTTATGCGGGTTAAAGTGGTCAAAACGGTGTGACATTTTTCTAGCGTTCAAGTGTTGCAAAGAATGAGAAAAATAGAGGGAAATGCTCTTGGCGAAAAACTCTATCATTATTTACGGGAGCCGTTACGGCTCGACAAAGCGCTACGCTGAACGCCTCGCTGAAATTACGGGGATTCAGACCGTATTCTTCAAGGATGTGAAGAGTGTTGCAGACTATGACCGCATTGTCTATCTGGGCGCCCTTTGCGCGGGCGGCGTCATGGGGCTCAAGAAAACCGTCGCCCATTTGTCTACAAGTCAAGAGCTGATTGTCGCGACCGTTGGCCTTGCAGACCCAACCGATGTCGGAAACATCAACCACATCAGGGGCTGCCTCGAAAAGCAAATCCCCGCATCGCATTACGACGAAAGTAAAATCTTCCACCTTCGTGGCGCTATTGATTACAGCAAACTCAGCCTGAAACATCGAATCATGATGAAACTCTTGTATTCGAAGGTCGTGAAAATCCCCGAAGCAGAGCGCGACGCCGAAGTCCGCGCCCTCATCGCCACGTACGGCAAACAAGTCGATTTCGTGAATTTCGATACCCTAGAACCGATTGTGAAGGCACTGTAAAGCAAACCATAAAGAAATAATTATTTCAATATGATTGTGGATTTGTTTTGGATTATATCGTTCCCTCTTGCGTTCGTTTTTCACGATGGAGAAGAGATAGTTGTTCAGCATAAATGGATGCTGACGCATAAAGATTATTTGATCCAAAAGTATCCAAGAGTAAGACGAATCATTATGCACTTGTCCGGTCTTTCAACAAAAGCTTTCGCAATGGCTGTACTGGAGGAATTTATTCTTTTGCTTTTTGCGACTGCGTACATTCTTATCGGTGGCGCGTACGCAACAGAATTATGGATAGCCTTGTTTATGGCGTTCTCGTTACACTTTGTTGTTCACATTGCGCAGGGCGTTATGGTGAGGGGTTACGTTCCCGGGCTCGTAACATCAATCTTGATGCTGCCTTATGCCTGCTTCGGGATAAGTCGAATTTGCGAAGATGTTAGTGGTATTAAACAGATTCAATTGAGTGTGTTGGGCGTCGTCGCAATGATGATAAACCTGAGATTCGCGCATTGGATAGGAAAGAAATTTTCGCACTAGAAGTGACACTTTTCGAGATTTTGAGTGTTATATTACGAAAAGGAGTGTGAAAAGTGACTTTGGTGTTAAATACGCTGGAATCGGGCGATTGTTCGGAGCAGATTAAAGCGCTGCTCGCAGGCAAAGACGAAAATATTGAAATCGTCAACACTGCCGACATGAAAATTGCACATTGCATGGGCTGCAATATGTGCTGGCTCAAGACTCCAGGCGTTTGCGCCATCAGGGACGACTACGAAATCATTCTCAAAAAGTTGGTCGCTGCCGAAAACTTCTGGATAGTGACGGATACTAAATTTGGATATGTCGACTACCGCGGTAAGCGAGTTTTGGACCGTGTTGTGCCCATGCTGAACATGTACATCGAATTCCGCGATGGTTGGGAACGCCATCAACTGCGTTACCATCCTCTGAATTTCGGCGTCATTTACAAAGGTGATGGCAATCAGGAATTACTCGAAGAATGGAGCATGCGAGTCGCTAGGAATATGGCCGGGCATTCGCTGGGCGTAATCGCACTTGATAAAAATGAGGCTCGCAAAAGTGCTGCTTTGAAAACTGCCGCGACCCCAGTCGAAAACGCTGCGCCCGTAAAGCATGTTCTGATTCTCAATGGCAGCCCGCGCGTCAAAAAGAATAGTAACACGAATAAGATTATTGATGCCTTTAGCGAAGGGTTGCGACAAGCGGGAACTTGCTACGATGTTTACTCCTTGTCAAATCGTTCTGAATGGGACGCAGCCCGCGAAGCGTTCATGACAAGCGACAATATCATCATTGCCGTGCCGCTCTTTGTGGAATGTTTGCCGAGCCTGTTGTTCGAATTTTTGGACACGCTTCCTATAGAACGAAAACAGCCTGCACAACTCTCATTCATCCTCCACGGCGGATTTGACGAAGGACACCAACTGCGCCTCGGCGAAAAATTCTTGCAGTCGCTCCCGGCTCAGTTAGGATGCTCTTGCGGCGGTGTTCTCGTGAAAGGCGGTAGCTTCTTGCTCCGTAACCGCGAAAACAGCTACATCAAAAAGATGACCGACAAGATGCTCGCCTCTTACACAAAAATGGGACTGTCTTTTGCACAAAACGGTAATTTCATAACGTCCGAAGCACAGAAATTCACGGGCCCCGAAAAGAACTCCTGGATTGGTCTGCTACTATTCAATCTCATTTTCAAGCGCATCGTCAAAAAGAACTTTGAACGAATTGCGCAAGAATGGGGCTGCACAGAACCGCTAGACAGTCAGCCGTATTAAAGCGATAAAAAGATTACGACTCAGAGCAAAAAAATATATATTAGGGACATACCCATTGGGGAGGAGGTATATGAAAAAGAAAATATTGACGGCAATTGGGGGCTTATTCAGCCTTGCAATTCTCTTTTCGGCTTGCACTGACGACAATTCTAGCGCTCCTTCGGTTGCCTTTCCCACTTCAAGTGAAGGCTCTGTTCCCGTGTCAAGTGATGTTCCTGCATCAAGTGCAGACGCCAATCCGCAGTCAAGTGAATCTCTGGAATCGTCCTCGTCAAAAGTCTTCTTGCCTTCAAGTAGTTCCTGGTACGATGGAAACAACTATAATCCCAGAGCCTGTTGCGCGGATACGATTTACATAGAAGACGGCAAGGAGAGAGCTCATATGTCAGCGGAAGGCGTGTGCCCTCCGCCAAGCGTCATGACCGTCACTTGCAAGCAGCCTGTTCGAGTCAACCTTGATTCAATCAAGGCGGCCGAGGAAAAATTTCAAATTTGAAGACCAAGTTTTTGGCCTTCAGTAAGGTTAATTGACGAAAATAGTGAAAAAGGCCTTGACAAATTTCTAAAATAGTGTACATTTGTGCATGTATGACTAAATAAAGGAGAATATGATGGAAATGAAATTTTGTCAGAGCTGCGGAATGCCGCTCACACCAGAAATACTCGGCACAAATGCCGACGGCAGCAAGAACGAAGAATACTGCATCTACTGCTACAAGGACGGCGCGTTCACCGGCGACTTCAACATGGAACAGATGGTCGAATTCTGCTCGCAGTTCGTCGATGAATTCAACAAGAACACCGGCAAGAGCCTCACCCGCGAAGAATACAAGGCGGAGCTTCGCAAGTATTTCCCGACGCTCAAGCGCTGGCGCCTCCCTGCGGATCAACTGCCGCATGCCACATCGCCCATGAAGCAGAAGTTCATCGAAGAGGTCAACGCCCTCGGCGTCAAGGACATGCCGAAAATCGACAATCTCTTTGTGCTGCAGGGCTCGTTCATCAATCAGGAATACAAGCTCAACGGCAACAGCGTCAAGCTTTTAGACGACAACGCAAGCTACTGGGGCAACCAGGTCGAAAAACAAAACGCCGAAGGCCGTTGCTTTGGAATTGCTTGCGACGAACGCTACATTCTCGTGAGCGAATACGGCAAGAACGGCGCTGATGCCGAAATTGTCGTGTTCAAAAGACGATAACGGATAAGATTTGTATTAAGCTTCTTTCCCGAGGACGGCACGGGCGAGTTGGTCAGCGCACGATGTCGGCTTCCCGCCACAGGTGTTGCCCAAGAGCTTTGCCGCGATATCTTCGGCGCTCATGCCTTCGCAGAGCTTTGCGATGGCCTTCAAGTTCCCGTTGCATCCGCCCGTAAAGCGGATGTTTCTGATTTTGTCACCGTCGCGCGTGAACTGGATTGTTGTCGCGCAAACGCCTCTGGTCTTGAAAGTCTCTTCCATATGTGTCTCGTGGTTGAATGTCTGCCTTAAATATACAATGATTCCCGATAAAAGCGCAGAATGTTCTGATGGAAATAAGCCTGTATTCATCTGTGTTTTTTAAATTATGTTATATCAAAATCAGGAGAGAACAATTATGAAACGTATAAGAGATTTCGTTGGTTACTTGCTGGGCGGAGTTCTTTTCGTCGCCTTGATTCCGACAATTATGTGGCTTGCGTCTGGTATGCCCGCTCTTTGGCCGATTGATAAGGGGCGTTGCATTGTGGCTCCAGTCGTGATGTTTGTTGGCCTTGTGCTGAGCATTTGGACAATCGTCTACATGCGCAATCGCGGTAAGGGCAACCCGATGGATGCTTTCGGCCACGAAGTGGCCCCGCGTACGCAGCATCTGATGATTGAAGGTCCGTACAAGATTAACCGCAACCCGATGCTTACAGGAACCCTCGTTTATCTCGTGGGTGCCGCCGTGTGGCTGTGGACTTGGCAATCGTGCGTTGTGTTTGTCGCCTTCTTTGCCATCATGATGGTGCAGGTGCTAAGCGAAGAAAAACGCCTCCGCCGCGACTTTGGCGAAGAATATGAAGAATACTGCAAACATTCGAGAAGGTTCTAATAAATGAAGTTTTTAGCAGTATTCCTTTTGACGCTTTCGTTGGTGGCGACAAGTTCTTTTGCTGTGTCGCTGAACCCTCCGCTGGTTCTGTCGATGCAGGAATATGAGGGCACTATGACCTCCGACGATTTTGACTATAATGAGAGATCGGAGGCTGATCTTAGCGTGTTTAAACCCGCTGTGGGTGTGATTTCGTACTTCGTCGTTGTTTTTGGATTTGTATGGAGCGTATTAGGGGCAAAGGAACTCAAGGACGGGGGTGATAATGGTGGCGCGATGCTTGGTGGTGGCTTAGGTATAACTGCTTTAGGGGCCCTGGGCATGTACTGGGCATTTTGATAAAAATTGTGCACAGGGGTGTTCTTAGAATGAAAAAGCCTATTCTCACAATTCTTGCGTTTGGTTTTGCTATGGCCTTTGCGCAAAAGGACTCCGCTTCGGCAGATTTGAGCGAAACGGCAAAGAAGAGTTATGAGTATAGTACTGACACTATTCCGCCGACGATAAACTTCTATATAGGCCATTTCACAATAACGGATTTGTTCTTGCCTGCTTTTGGGGCTCTTCTATTTGACTTTACTCTTGAAAAAGAAAATTCTTACAATGGTTCATTGATATTCAATTTGACCACTTTTATGCGTTTTTTTGATATTGAAAATAATCAAGGAGAAAAAGATTGGGAAGGTTTTCGAAGCGTGACTAGTTTAGGTGTGGGTTATCGTTATTATTTAGGGCACCTAATTATGCCGATTCCATCAAAATCAAAAGTGAAACAGAGAAATGTTCCCTTAAATAGTTTTTCGCCGTACATGCAAGCTATTGGATCCCCGGTCTTTAAATATGCCAACGACAAAAGTTATGGTAGTAAAGAACGCAAAAGTTCAAGCCTTGATATAGGGTTCTCAACATCGGCTTCATTAGGTCTTGTATGGAATATTTCAAATTTCTTATGGGATATAAATCTTTTATATGGTTATCAGTATTGGTCTGATAAAGCACGCAATATCTTAATTTTTGATCTCAGGGAAAAGAAGGATTCAATGAATTTACACTATTTCGTCAATGGCGTGGATCCTAAAGGCTTCTATTGGGGTTTTGAAAGCCGCTTTGGCTTTTAGCTGAAAAACGCCTCCGCCGCGACTTCGGCGAAGAATACGAAGAGTATTGCAAACACTCACGGCGGTTTTAGTTACCCAGCTTGTTATATGGCCAACGAAAAAAGAGGTCTTTCGGATCTCGTGTTTTTCTCCATCGTTTGAACGATCTTGCACATAGTAAAAGGAAAAATCCAACTAGCCAAGAACAAACCATATTTAAACTAAAAATCTTTTCACCGAGATCTGTTTTTGCAAAGTGAATAATACTGCAAATTAAAAGCGAACAAAGATATATTGCGCAAAAAGACGCAAAAGTCTTTTCCGTAAAAGTCTTTTCGTTGATTGGATTTTTTTCCGTTAAGTTGGTATGTGCTCCATTGTAGTCAATAGAGACAATAAAGAGCTTGAAAATATTGCCTGAGTCAGAATTGTCGGCGGCTCTCTTTTTTATGCCCCTGTAAACAACATCAACGAACCAAGCCATGACAAAGGTGCCTATGATTTTGAATAAAATCACCCTTTTGTCACCCATGTAGATAAGATCGAAGATAAACATCTCTATCATTACAAGAAAAGAAACGAAAGTGAAAAAGATGTTTTTATTTGTATTTTTCATTGCCTTGTAAAGAACCTATGTAAAATCTACTTTCTGAATATAAATTTATTTAGATCTTTCCTAAAGACGGCTTTGTGGAAATAAGCTTGTTAGGTGGAACCATTTTAAACAATTGACTACTATAGCGTCGGCCAAGGATGGGGAGGGTGCAGGGAGGGGCCCGTGCGGCCTTCGCAACTCCGAGCTGGGGCCCCTCCCGCATATTATTTGCGATTAAATGTAATGTATGCCAAGTCGCCAAAGACTCAATTTTTCTAAATTATCTTTTGATCAAAAGATAAGGACTCGCTTATGAATATTCTCGTCGTTGGTAGCGGTGGTCGCGAACATGCCATCGCTCTTGCAGTCAAGAAGTCGCCGCTGTGCGACACTCTCGTGTGCGCTCCGGGCAACCCGGGCA